>Ga0065711_1032040_pt1 | contig 28167 bp, 14 predicted proteins | sample Hoacrofraction12_FD_59098 | JGI IMG/M metagenome (GOLD analysis project Ga0065711, IMG submission 59098) | Hoatzin crop microbial communities from Cojedes, Venezuela - Epithelial fraction 12 v2 (version 2) | ecosystem: Host-associated > Birds > Digestive system > Esophagus > Crop | place...
GGGGAAGGAAATAATTAGTGCTTAACATTTGCAGTAAACTGAAATTTAAGACAAAGACAGAACCAGTATTATGACATTGAAAATTATCTGCAATATTGCACTAACAAATACAAGTAAAAACTTTGTCTAAAAGAGGGACTTGACGGTACATACTAAATCTTACCTCAGAGGCCTTACCTAGTTTCTTTCCTCTTTGTGAATGGCTAATAAGCTGTTCTATTACTAAAATCACATTTTTGGTAGATATTTAACACTTTCTGTTAACTATTCTTTCAAGTAAAAAAAAAAAGCATACTGCAAAGAACAGCACCCAAATAACTACACTTAGCAACAAAATAATACTAACCTTACCCTTCAGAAGAAAGCCACAGCATAGGGAAATTAAACAGCTCTTGGAAACCACTGCTAGAAACACATTAAGACGGAACTACCTCCATACGTGGTGTTTATTGGATTATCAGAAGTAACACCTGTGGCTGAAAGCCTGTTAAGCTGTTGCAGTCCTCATGGATGTTATTTTTATAGTGTATGTGTGTGTGGTTTGCTTTGTCCTGTTCTCTTTTAAACCATAGAAGAAGAAGTTCCAGGTCTACGTCAGTGTTTTTATGGGTGCACGGTTAATAAATGTTCCTGAAAACCTGACTGTAGTACGCATGTAGTCAGAATTCCAGGGGAGGGAAAACTGCTCAGTGTAAGATATGGCAAGTCAAACATGAACCTAAGAGGATCTTTATAGTAGATTATATCATAAAAGTCTTACAGTAATTGAAAATTATAAATATAGTCCTTATCCACAAAGGTTTATTTGCTGTCCTTCTGTCTATGAAAAAAGACTAATTCATGTTTTGAGTAAAAAGGAACTGATATTGACGTAGTAATTGCTGAGTGTGTAGAAGTGTGATTTAAATAAAGGGTGAAAACAGATGGAGGAAGCATAGCACATGAAGGTCTGCTCTTCTGTTTTTCCTCTTTTAATTAGTAGTTCCTTGTACTTGGCCTGCTCTCTCTTCCTTTGTGCTGGTATTCAGGACACATGCCTCTTCCCTTCCATGCCTTCTGAGCAACCAGGCTGACCTCATAATCTATGATAGACTTGTAGTTGCTTTTTAACACTGAATTCCCGTGGACAAGATGTATTTAGCATCTCTAGAAATTGTAGTGATGTAAAAATAACCTTTTTTTTTCTCCTCATATACAGACATCTATTACAGTAGTCATCACCATCTTGTCTAAACTCCGGTTGCTCTTTCCTTAGCGGCTTTCCTGACTCAGTTCAAGGGTTGTGACAACTGTCATCATCTCATGCACAATTCCTAAGGTCAGACTGTTGGTGGCATTCAGGTACCTACTTTGATTTTCAAAAGCACTGCCATAAGTTAGGAAACTTAATGTCTTTGAAAACTAGCCCCATAATAATCCTTGTCCCCAATTCAACCCTTATGAAGAGCTTATCAAGGTCTGTGAAATGTATTGTTTTTCTTGTCAGGCCTCGTCTGAAAATGGACTAGAGCACATTTACCCTGGAATGTAGGGCAAATTATTGATGTCAAGAAATGCGTGAGAACCTGACTAAAAGGAAGAGCAGGTTGGAGTCAGTCCCAGTCCCAGGCAAACGAAAGCATTTATAGCAGGAAACGTAGGTAGGGTGGATCAGACATACACTTCCAAACTTCCCATTTCTGCCAAGCAGCAGACACTTACAAACCCTTATGATCTTCAAAAGAACTACCTATGAGGTTAGAGACCCTATTGATATAGACTAGTTTCTAATCAAGAGCGTCAGAGCTCTTCCAAAAATACGCTGACTAGCATCATAGGTGGGCAGCTGTACTCTTGACTAGGCACAGGGAAAAATGACAAGGTCAAAGACTAGTAAAACTTTTTAGTTTTATTAAAAAATGTCAGTTGCATCCCTCCTTTGCTTCTGTTTGATTGTGTGGGATTTTTTTCTATTTTTCTGTGCCATAGAGTATTTTTGGGTTAGTGAGCTCTGAAAGCAAATGTAAGCAGCAACCACAAAGCAATTATCAAGAAAACACGCTGAGCAAACAGCATATCTTTTTACCATGAGTCTTCCTTTCTCAGAATGACAGACCAGGCTTCAGCAATCCCGTCAGCTTGTGTGAGATACAAGAAATGCCTGCCAGAAGCTGATTTCCTCTGGATGTCTTAAATGGACATGACAATGGTGTCTGCAAGCCTGCTGCTCCTGCAGGGCTGTGTTTTCTTTGTGACAAGCGATACTAAAGGCAAAAGACCTTCAGGCTCATTAGCTCAGATACAGTTATAGTTAAGCAGAATTGAAGAGAAGCTTTAGCTCCAGGTTTATTTTCTGAATAAGAATTCTTAAGGATAAGGTACCTTCTTAGATCTATGAAGAGAGTTTTAGAAGTTTTGAAGTTTAATTCCACTCAGAAATATCAGTCTGCATCAGGAACAGCCTACATGCAGAATCTGACATTAACTTGACTTTCAACTCCTGCTTGAAGTTTCAGACTTAGAAGTTTGATACATAGACAAATAAAAGGATTGATCAGGTAAACTGATCCTGTCAAATAATAATGTTTATTTCAGTTACAACAAGCATAAGTTTCTCTTACATTACTAAGGCACAGAAGGAAGGACTGAGTATGTTGCTGGAGGTTAAAAAAAGAAAAATGTAAACAAAACCATTCAATCAGTAGTTCAAGTAACCAACCCATGGATCCTTTCCCTTCTCCTGTAAGATTCTGAATTCAAACACAAGTCAAATCAGCAGTACCTGACACCCCAGCAACTGCTTTGGTGACCTAGATGAAAGGAAACAATGGTTCTAGAGCAGATTCTTGTGGAGAAATTTAGCAAAGGTGAAAATCAGGTGATAAAGAAGTTGAACTGATGTTGCTTCGTATGTTTGAAATACTGTGGGAAGAGACTTTTCCTTATCCTGCTGTCATTGAGTTGTACTCGCTTTCCACATGGTGTTTCCACAGTTGTCTGCATTCTTTTCTTCCTTAACACTGAAGGATTATAAAGGAATGGATCAGCTTTCCAAGTGAGTTGATTCCTTTCTATGGCCTTACTTGTATAGGTGAACAAGCAGTAAAAAGATCCGGTAAAGAAGAAAGTGTAAAGTTTGTCTTGGGAAGACTTTGAAATATCTGAAGATACTGAAACACGGGCTGAATGGTAGGTGACTAGTTGCGTTCCTCACAGTCAGTGACATGACTCTGTCCCCTGTTAACGGTGAAATTCTCACTACCAGCTGTGGCAGCAGGGACAGGTATAAGGTACAACCTTCCCAAGGTAGACTGATTACTCTAAGCAGCACACACTAATATGGTAGGTTCTGTGCTATAATTTAGTAAAATATTACCATAACACAAGTGGAAAACTGTTAGTTTGTTAGTGCCCACTATAGAATTGAAACTTACTACCCACCCTCACCCCCAACCCACAAGCCTTAGGATGTCTTTCTGGATAATACTGCTTTCTCTCAGTGAAATGCTGAAATTCCTGTTTTGTTTTGAGTAACTAATTTCAGTTGTCTGTCTTCTTGCTGGCAGATCATCTTCATTTTCCAGTCCTAGCAACTGCCTGAATTGCTCTGATCCACTCTGTACGCTCTGTGGATGAGGCTGCTTGCAAATAATAGTGAATTTCATTTGCTGTGATGATTTCAAAGAGGATGTTGTCAACATCATACTTCTTGGCTACAGGGAAGAAATAAGGAAGTCAACTATGAGAGAATAAAGTCTTGTATTTACAATGTTTCTTCCTTTACACATTGTAAGGGGATTTCCTTCCTTTCTATAGCTGTGCCTGAAGAGGCCTTCGCAAACAGATTGCAAGATTGGGTCCACGAGACAGGTCTCTCTATTGGAGAAACAACCCATGAATTCTGCACATTTCACCTTCAGGAGTCTCTGGTTAACTGATCTCCAATCATGGAAGTATCTGCAATCCTGCAGACAGGTCATATTTCTCAAACCCTCCTGTGCCTTGCCAGCTACAAAAACCAAGATGTTTATGTTCATGTCACATCCAGAATCTCTGTTTCTTTTCATATCTGCCAGCACAGCCTACACAGGTGCTGAGATGCGAGCAGACTTTCTTGCTGGGTATGATAGTCTGCCTCTCCCATGGAGAGCATGGAATAAGTGTTTCTTATTCTTTGCAGCAATGTTTAGCCATTGCTGTTCCCACAACTTCCAGGTTTGGGAGGGAACAGAAAGTGAACAGTAATAATTTGTTCGCACAACCATTTCTAACATAAAGCTTCCATCCCAAATTCATCAAGTAAAAAGAGCAAACTCAGCTTACTTCGTCTAAGGCCAGTTATCCTAACATTGGGATGGTGTCATGCTTTTGATAAGCCTTCTCTCAACAACCGACAAAACACAAGATTCCCTGTTACTACCTTTACCACAGTATCCTTCTCCAGTAATTAAGACAGCAATAGAGAGACTAGTTACTAGAAGAATTACTGAATCATTGCACATAGATTGCTTTTGAGTAAAACCCACTTGTGATTTCAGGCAGATTGAAAGAATGTACTAAAAACTTATTACACAGCTCATTCAATATGGTTCCTTACAGTCTGGCATATCTTCCACTGCTGTCACCACGCATCCTCTCAAGTGAATTGCACCTAGTGGTTCTTCTCCCTGGTGAGGACACAAAATCAAAATGAAATGCAACACTTCTGAAACTGTTCACGTGTTAATGTCTGGCTACAACTCCAGAATGGAAACAGAAACATCTGCTGACTTAGTATGTCACCTGGTAAACCAGGGAATCCTCACTCTGTGTGTGACATGGAGGGTGGGGTGTGTAGTAGGGAGAAGACGTGCAAATAAACAGGAAATCTCTTTTAGGACTTGGAATTCAGGATCTGCAGAGTATTTAGCATGTCCTGAACAAAGGTACAAGAAGAATACAAGCCTTGTGCCAACTATAACATTTCTATGTTACAGTGAACAGAAAAAAAAGACTAGTTAGAAAAAGAGTAGATCTTAGAAGTATTCTTACCAAGCAGCAAGAGCAGCTATACCCTTAATTACAATTTGGCCTCTTGTGCACTTCAGGACTGTGATAGTCAAAGAACGGGTGAAGATGCATTTTTATTGGCATAAATTTCAAAGAAGCAGTCCCTATAAGCTGAGACACCTCAGCCGTTTGGGAGCAGATGCCAGGAGCGGGAAAGGCAAGCTGGGAATAGGGAGGTCAGAAACTCCTCAGTGTTGATTCTCCAGTGTGTCTAGGCTGCCCCTGCCAAGGGGGACAGGCATCTGCATAAAGCACCTGGAACCCATAACACACAACTTCTCCTGCAGCAATCCAGGATGAAATAAAACCCATAGGCTGAATCTACCTGAATGCCAGCTCTTGGGAGGCAGGTTTTGCCCATGGCAATACTCCTTCCTTTCTTAGGGCATGGTTTGGCTTATTAGAATTACACAAGAAATGGAATGCCATGTCTCAGCCTGACACAGAAAATACCTCAATATAAACTCCAAAATGACTGTATTGTGTAAATTTGCAATTGTGACCTAGAGACCTTTTCCAGAGGATGGCTAGGGCGTGTGAGCACAAACAGCTCCACTGTCCTGCTTGGTCTTCCCTATCACACATTCCCATGCAAATACTCCATTCAGATACTTCTACAAGGCATTGTCTTTAAAACAAACAGGGAAATAAACCAAACATCTCTTACTCCAGCAGGATCATAGTAATGAAGATACGCAGGGTCATCTCTTAAAACAAACTTTCTCACTTTCCAGTTCTTCCTCCGATGTCCCTAGGAAAATTCAAAACCAGGAATGACGTGAACTGCTTTGCCTGCAAGCACTTACAGTCAGCTTACACATGAGAGAACAGGCAAATACAGAAGGGAACAGTATTAATATTCTGGACAGAAAATATTCACTGGAACAGGACTTGGATCCGGGCTTTCTACATCCCACTTTTTTGCACAACAACTGGGCTATCACACTGGTTTGTCTTTTTATTTTTTGTACAAAGTAGAACAGCTTCAACACGGGAGATTCCCCTAAACACATCTCATAGGCTGGTAGCTATGACATTCACACGAGGTGTGAGAACTGGGCTTAAATGCTTGCCAGAAAACATGGCTGCGAAATGTGTTGCAGGAAGGTACCTTGAACTATAGGCAAGAATGAGCTGAAGGTTCTTCTCTCCCTGCAAAAACAACAAAAAAGACTTCCTTGGCTCAACCACCCTGTAGAGTGTTCATTGCTGAGAAGCTCAAGCAGAAATAACACCACCTTCTGATATGGATGTAAATGCCTTATTGCTTTCAGCAGATCTAGATTTTCCTTACCCATCATTTCAGTCTTGGAAACAGGCATTCTCAGCGGAAGCAGCGACACTTCCAAGCCACGATTCACAACTCACTGAGGGTGACCAAATCCAGACTAAGACTGGTGGAAGACTGTCGTGAATCACTTCCTCTCAGCATTTCAAAATATTAATTTCTCAATGAACTATGCTGTTTGTGTAGTTACTAACTAGGCAGAGGTGAATGTGACAGGGCAAAAGTTAGCAGAAAGATGCATATCTAACTTCTTCCATTGCTTTTGAGTAATCTGATTGAGCAAGAGAAATACAAGTGCACATCACCAAACAGTTCTTTAGCCCCCAAGGGATTTTTTATCAGTGGAAGTTCAGACTTGATATTAGGAAACATTTCTTTACAGAGAGACTAGTCAAACACTGGAACAGGCTTCCTGGAGAGGTGGTTGATACCCCGTGTCTGTGTCAGTGTTTAACAGGCATTTGGACAATGCCATAATAACACGCTTTAACCTTTGGTCAGCCCTGAAGGGGTCAGACACAGTTGGACTAGATGATCATTGTAGGTCCCTTCCAACTGAACTGTTCTGTTCATTGAAGAATCCTGGTCTTGCTTTCAGTTCACTAATATCTTTTTGCATTGGCCTCAAAAAGTAAGGATCTTACCAGGACGCTCACCATATTGCTTAATTTTTTGCTGGAAAGGAAGGTACACAGTTATCTTCCATCTTACAGATGTGACAGGATCAAACATTAGTGACCGAAAGGACTGCTTTGCTCAGGTATGCTGAAAAAGTCTGTGAAAACTGGCAACTGAATCCAGTTGTGTGTCCAAAGGGACACTGGATCGGCAGCATTTTTACCTGAGTTCAGTTCTGCATTATACCAATGACTTGTCACATCTCCTGCTTTAGCACTCTTTCCAAATTAAAACTATAAACTGTCTTATTTTGTAATAAGAGCAATAAACCTTACAACATTGGGCAAAAGCCCTGCTGCCATGCTACAGCAAGTGTTCTCGATGCGAAGGTAAGAGGAACAGAGACAAAACCAGTCAAGCATGGAGACGGCATAAACTAGTTTCTTCTCTACAGCTTTTAGGTATAAAACAGTAATCTTGTATCCATGCAACATCATCCCCGTGACAAGATGGAACATGTGCAATACTGACCTGTTTCAGCAGACATCCTTGTTTGACTACCATGCCTCTGAATTCTTCTTTCAGGACCACATCATCATCACTAGAATTTCCTTCGCAGAAAAACCCACTGTCTGGCTGCATGACCACAAAAGAAAATTCAGACGTTACACAGCTGCTGCATGTTTATGCACATGTACAAATCTGGTTACTTGTTAGCTTCCCTCCACCCTCTTTTTTGCCACCCAAAACATCAACTCTTTTACTGGAAAAATCTCCCAGTGAAGTTGAGGATCTCTCCAAGTCACCATGGAAGCGTTATAGTGTGAGGTAGGACTACACCAATGAGTCTCAGGGCATCTGAGGAGACCTGGAGCATCTGTGTATATGTCAGTGCCTCCATTCTCCATGATTCTTGGTGTCACGTTTCCTCCATGATGGACAGGCTGCCTCAATCCCATGATGGCACAGGTTTTTAAATGCACAGATAGCAGTTCATATGAAGCAATGCCAGCACAGCCAATACACTCCAGGTTGGCCATCCCTGGACCCAACAGACCCTTCCTCTTCCTCCATCCATCACAACCATCTAGAATTCAGGAATAAAAAAATGCTCCATCTAGGCTGTCTTCTCCAACAACAAGAACTGTCCCTAGTTTTCTAAATTCTCAGTTTTCGATAGCTGTGATGTTGTGATGTGTGCACTGAGCATAGGCTGTCTCAGGATCCATGGATCACATCTATTTCACACCAGATAAATTGTGATGTTACTTACTGAAACCTTACACTGTTCAAATGATGTAAATGTAGATAAACATTTGTGTGGCTTAAACATCTGTGGTGCCTACTTGTACGATAGCAAGTCAGACATTGACCTGCTGTGACCTCCTCACACCACATTGGTATTGAACCAAACTAGAAACAAGCCAAAAGCGAGCAGAGTGCACATGGGTTGCTAGAAGTGTCCCAGGTAGCCAGGAACTGTGATGGTCACAAGGCTGCTTTCACCAGCAGTGTCTCTGCTGCCATTGCCACACAGGTGCAGTCTCCCTACTAGGGACACATTCTAGGAAAACAAATGAAGTAATGGGAGATTCATTTTGCTGAAGTCAAGTGAGTCTATGAGTCTAAATATAAACAGAATTGTAATATGCAAGCATTTTACTTGACAGAAGGCATACTTTTTTGTTAGCCTCAGTTCATAAGCCAAACATCTTTGAAATAGTATTTGACTGTGAGTGTGATATTGCGAGCACTTCAAATCAATTTACAGCATATGAAGCAATAAATTGAAAAGGTTGGGTAAGCTACCCAGGACATGTGTTATTGGAGGATATTAAAAAGTTTTGCTTCTCCACTTGCAAGCAAACTGTGTGTGTGTGTGCACACACGCTGAGTCAGATTTGATGGCTTTCCACAAAAATGGGTTTGTAGTTTTTGCCACTCAGAGAAGCCCCGTGATAATGAATTACCCTCTTCCCTTCCACTGAATCATCAGAGGAACTGATGGCTAAATTCTGGTCACTGGCGAAATTACCAGGAACAACGTCTAAGTTAAAAAGAACCCAGCTTGATCTCAGCACTCAGGTTACACTTGGAAGGGTGCCAGAAAAAAAAATGTCCTGCTTACAAATGTTTAAGTGAGCCAGTTCATTCTGAGATCATATAGAGAAATACAATTAACATGGATCTCTCAATTTCTGTACAATCTTTCCTCCAGGACTTAAGAAAACCAACAAGCCCGAGTAAAGCAGAGCATCAATAAGCCCGAGACAATAATAATAAAAAAACACAATCCACAGATACAACACTCACAAAGTAATAGTAGGCATCAGTGAGATCTAAGAAGGGTGTGTCTGACAGGCCCTCGGCAGCAGCCTTGGATGTATCTCCTGCAGGCTGTAGGTAGCCTTCACTCAAGAGGGAAGAGGCAAGCATGAGACCTTCTTTGCGATTTCGGACGGAGTTGCTAGACACCAGCCAGTCAATCACAGAGGTGCCTGGTTACAGAGGAACAAACAATATCAGCCACAAATGAAGACAGACATGAAGAAGCCTAAAAATACACAGGCAACAAACCTACTCCTTGTATTTACCAACGTCCTGAAAGATGTTCTTAGTGATAAAGCAGAGGGCTAATCTGGAAAGGTGCCTGGGTCATCCAGTGAGGTACAGCCAATCTGACTGCTGGCAGGGGCCTGCACAACTCTTGAACACTGTACCTGATGGAGAAGAGAGCTGGGAGGGGATGCGGGGCTGAGCTGGGAAGCCTCAGAGACAGGGACTAGGGAAGTACAAAGGACAGTCAAGCCTGGAGCAGGCAGTCTTCCAGGCTGCTGTGTTACTGACACAGTGCTGTCAAAACAGGTGACTTTTGACTCTAGCACCCACAGATTTGACTTGGAGCAGGACAGGAATCACATACATTGTGATGCAGCTTGTTGACAGAAAATTCAGAAAGGAATAATTCTTTTGGAGTTAAGTGTTTCATGCAACTTTCTACAAAGATCTACTTAAATCTTTCTGGCACTGGTTAAATTTCTTCATCCTCTCTTGCTTGCCATGGCCATAACTGAACACTTTTTCAGGCTTCATCCTTTGAGAACCTCCTGTGTTGGTCAAGAAAACATCTGCCAGGTTTTCTTCTCAAATCTCTCTACAGAGCTTAGAGCTGTTTTATCTATATTTAGCCTCTTGGCCCTGTGCTCCCTTTATTGTATGGAAAAGAGGGACAAGAGCTCCTTACCTGTAAAGCAGTGATTGAACACTTTTTTATCTTTTTCCAGCTTCAACTCCTTTATTCCCTTTTCAGGATCTTTCATTGAGAGGTACAAAGCACTGTGCATAAAAGAACCACAGAAAAGGTTAGAAAACAAAAAACTTTAGCCAGTTCATACAATAATATCATTGTCATTCATGGTGTCGTCATGTTTTGCTAGCATATTGCTCTCTGCAGAGCTATAGCATGGCTTAGTTTAATTTCCTGAAAAATTTACATTGCAAAGCCTGAAGGCCTCACAACTTCACTGTCGCAGCTGCAGGAGTAGAGGGGCGAGCACACGAACAGCTCACCACACCCCCATATTTTGAGAACGGAACAACCTGTGGTGGCTGTAGTGTGAACAGAGGAACACCCACTGCTGAGGCACTTTCACAGGGCCCCACAGCCTCAGTGCCAACAGGGGAGCTCACCGCTTTGTGCTATGTTCCCCCAAAGGTCCTTGGCCGAGCCGAAAACCTGTGACTGCGTCACCCCCAAAGCCGGCACACTCTCAGAGACCCTAAGTAACCTCACTGAACCCTGGTGTGACTTCCTTCTTCCCATCCGCTTTTCACTTGCTCTGAACTCTAATTACTTGGGGCTCTGGAATGACAAGAAGGACAAATATTAAATATCACAGGCTAAGTCCTTTGGCCTGTTTGTCAGGGTGATCCTCTGTTGACGCCTGTGAAGTCAGATTTAGTTGAATCTTGGCCCTGTGCAGTTTTACTGTCTTGTAAGGAGCACTGGTGGCTCATTCGTATCTTGGTATTTACTGCTTAGAGGCAAAAAAAAGGTTGCCCTTAATTTTTTTAAGTACTGACAAACAGATGGCTTCCTCTGTGTGCCCTTTATTTCTTCTTTTCCCTTTGCCATTTCCTCTGGCAGGCACCACTCTCCCCTCACTATCCAAAAACTAGGCTAACATCAGCATTTCTCTGGGGAGCAAAGAAAAGGTTTAAAATATTTTAGCAATAAGTTATATATTGTATAAAAATGCCTCTCCTACAAGAATCACACTTTGGCTGGGGTCTCCTTTTGCACTGCAGTATGATCAGAAATCTCCTTATCAGCAAAATCCTTTGATAAATAAGCATGTTTTGGTAAAAGATGATGTATTAAAAATGATCTTCCGAGTTCTGATCACTAGGTCATTTCTTCTACATTGTATGCTCTGAAACTGTTAGTCATGCAGAAGCGACTCCGAGTGAAACCAGAGAGGTAGTATGGACAAACATGCTCATAGTTCTTCCAGACCAAGGTGATATTTCTCGCACACAGCCTGCAGATGGAAGTAAATGAGGGAGCAGAGCTATGAGAACAAACCTCAGGTTGATTGTTTCAGGCAGTCTGATAGACTTTCTTGTGGATTTTCTGGCAAACCTTTGGCCTCCATCTATGCAATGAATTGCTTTCTTGATATCCCGTACCCAGGCATCTCTCTCCTCCAGGTAGGCAGCTTGAAAAAAGTGGTCCTGCTGCTTGGCTGCAGTTAGCTTGAAGACAAACTGGAATGACAAATTATGTTTTTTTTAAATGTTACTTCGGTGTAGCCAGTTGGGGACAATTAATCCAGTACCACTACGATGCACAGCCTACCTGTGCCTAAGGGCTATGGAAAGTGCCTTAAAGCCACAGCTAAATTTAAAAAAAATAAACCCAAACTCTGAAGAAAAGAATGAACAGACAGTGCAGGTAACTGACTCCTTTTGTTACTTCTCAACGAGCAATCCTGATGTTGTCAGTACAGCCAAGGTATGTGTCTCGTGGTTTAACGCAGCAGCTGGCAACTAAGCACTAGACAGCCACTCATTCCTCCCTCCTCTTCCCCTCAGCAGGACAGGAAGGAGAAATGGGCAAAAGGGGAAACTTGTGGGTTGGGATAAAGATAGTTCAATGAGGCAACAAAGTAGATATTACTACTAATGATAATAACAATGCTAATCATGAATATGCAAAACAAACTATATAAAACAATTTTTCTCACCACTCAATGACCGATTCACAGTCAGTCCTCAAGCAGTGATCACAGAACCCCGAAATCCCCAGATTTCCCCCAGAAAGATCAAACTCCCGGAAACAAGGAGAGCAGATAGCTCCCTGCACCCTGGCCAACCCCCATTCATAAACTGATCATGACATTTATGGTATGGAATATTTCCATTGGCCAGCTTGGCTATCTGTCTGGCTGTGCTCCCTCTCAGCACCTGCACACCTGTTCAGTAGCTGAAACTGGGAAAAAGTCCTTGATTTCATAGCAACAACTGAAACATCAGTGTTACCAACACTCTTCTTGTACTAAATCCAAAACACAGCAGCTGCTGGGAGGAAAATTAACTCTACCCCAGCCCAAACCAGGACAGTGTGGCACTGATATAGCTGCTGATTTTAACTTTTGCTTGGAAATTCAACACAGCTCTGAAAGGCTGAAGTGCCCAGCCCCTGCAGGCTTACAGTGGGTGTAAATTCGTCTTAATGTTTACTGAGATGAGGTCAGCCTGAAGGGGGAAAAAAAACCCACAGTGTGTTGCTCAGCTCCTGATTCACAAGGGGAGAAAAGGTCACAGTCACATCGGAGAGTAGATGAACACATTTGCAGCTTAGCAAACTTTTCAGGGCTTGGTAGGGAGATGATACATCTAACCCTTGGCTACACCTTATGATCACTACCTATCTAAAAACTCTATCAAAAATGGAAAGACTGTATTCCCCCAAAATGAGAGAAGATCTTTTAAAGGTAGTTCTAAGCAGAAAAAAGATAACACCAACCCGAAAACAACCCCCACAAAGTTCACACTGTTTGATCTCGTTTTCATCCAGTGGTTTTTTGGAAGGAAAATCGGATCTAATTACTCAGGCAAGAGGGTTTCCACTTCCTCTAAAATATAGTTCCCCATAAGTGGAACTGTAATTTGTTCTGTAGTTGTATTAGAATAAATACAACAGGTTCTGACTCAGCAGGCGTCTAAAAATGACAGGCTAATCAGCAAGCAAACAGTATGGCTTTATAAGGGCAAGTAAAGCAGAGACTATCGTCACAGTCCAGCAGTTAGTCTCAAACTCTTCTGAAACAGTTGGACAATGGCCCTTGCCAACCCAGGGCTCAAAAAACCTATGACGGGCATGCGGCGGGAATGCATGGTCATGCAATTCTCCTTCCAGGCACGATAATACAGTCTCCTTCTGTGGGTAACCCCCAGTAGCTAGGCAGAGCTAGAAAGAGCAGGTGGTTCTTGGTGATCCTGCTCTGAGTGGGATCTCCCAGGTAATGGCCCTCTAAAACCTTTTCTTTCCAGGAGAAATAGACATTTACAACTTCTTAGACTCAGCACAGGATTAACGGCAATCTTTATTCTCTGCCCCATCCTTTTATTGCACTGCCTCAAAGAGAGCTTTTAAGTTAAGAGCTCCTTTTCCTTAACAGATGTCATTCTAACAAGACTTCATAAGGATCGACTTTTTTTATATATATATACAAATATGGGGTGTGCACAAGGAAGGGAAAAAAAAGAAAAATGAAAAGAAAGAAAGAAGTAGAAGAAAGAAAAAGAAGAAAGGACGGAAAAAGGAAAGCCAGCATGTCCAAACCTGACACTAGGGATACTGCCTCCACTCACCACAAAACCCAAGGACAGGTATAACTCTCCTCACTTTACCCATATGAGAAGGTGAAGCTTGCTCTCTCATGCAGTCTCTCACACTTTCTTTCTATTTTTCTAATGCTCTCAGAGACTTCTGTCTTAGTCAGGCATCCCTGCAGTAAATTTCTTTAAGCTATAATTGGTTAATCTTCCAGATTCTGGGGGAGCCTTTGTCAGCAGAATTCCTGGAGGCGTAATACCTATCTGATGCAACTGAGTTGCTGAAGTAACAAATGACTGACTAAAGATATGATTCTTTGCTCATACTACAAATCCTGTTTTACCAACAAGTATTTTTCAGGAACCTTATAACAAAATATGTATGCTTGTACATTTATCTTCCTACATTTATCTTCCTGTATCTTATTTCCTGTCAAACAGGCTCTGAATTTGTGAATATAGTGATCTGTGTGTGTCATTGGGAATTGTGACCTCAGTCCGTGCACCTGCTACCCTCAACCTTAGAGATCCCAAATGTGCAGGCAACATTTGAACTACTTTCTCTAAATCAGTTCTGGTTTTTGCTCTCTCTCTGAGCATAGATGTGACTCACAGTCACTTGCGAAAGCCCTACAAGTAACAGTTCAGTGTGTGATTAATACAGATAGCATGAATGTGAAGTGTGTGGGGTCAGGTAGTTACCAAATAGTAATAAAAAGGTTTGGAATTACAGCTTTACTGGGGCATCTGTGTCACAGCATTTATCTCCTTCCTGTCTGAGCAAGCCAGTTGTTGCTCTTTGACAACAAATAAATGCTTCCACTGCTCATGAAATAGTTTCCCACACCTTTATTCTGAGGCAGCTAGATTTATATTTAACATAGGAGTTGCCCTATTCAGCTGCTAAGTGTCCTCACAACAATATAATTTAGCTCTGCTCTCTGACAGACTCAGAAATTAAAAAAAAAAACCTAAACAAATCCCATTCTGAATTGCTCCTTTTGAAGTATCCCAAATGTTTCCTGAGCAGTCACACCTTTCAAATACTATACAAGTCCAAGCCTGCTTGTGACCTTCTAAGACAAGTGAGAGTCACCACTCAGGTGGAATCTGGAATTTGTAACCACAAGCCTTTTGCCCCTTCAGTGCCTCCAGGAGTAAAAGTATACTGTCAGTCATTGTTGTAAATAAAGTACTTACCATTCTTTTGCCAAAATCTTGGCATGGGCTGTTAATAGAGCTTCCTTTTAGCGGGACCATCCCTTTGGGGCTGTTGTCAGCCTTCCGCTTGTAGAATTCAACTCCATCTTCTAAGAGCACGACCCACATGGGCTTCCAGGTATTAAACATGCTGCCCTGCATCAATAAATCACTGTGTATATTACGTTCAATAAATCACTCTTCACATGATATCTGCTGAAGATATGACCTTTCAGGGAGTGTCTGACTGATGCTAAAATAACTATAGTTAGTGTCTCAAGAGGAATATACCACAACCGCACTCATCTTACTATGCTGTTTAAAAACATTGTTGTTGTTCTTCTGACCAGCATTAATTTCCCCTTGTAGTCATCCCAGCCATGAGTTTTTCAAAATCGCATTGCCTGCCTCAGAGGTGTTCCTTTTCAGTATCAGTTAGTCCCAGCCACTGTCTTCAAGATGACATAGTGGCAATATTCTGAATAATCCTCAAAATTTCTGGATGTAACAGGCACATTAGGACTGTCTCATTAACTTGGGCATCCCATGCTGTATTTAGGACTTGATGCTACAAGACAGTCATTGAGGCTTGGCTGTCTGATAAGAAAGCACACATCTCAGAGGACTTCTAGACATAGAATCACAGAATGGTTTGGGTTGGAAGGGAGCTTAAAGATCATCTAGCTCCAGCCCCCTGCCATGGGCAGGGACACCTTCCACTAGACCAGGCTGCTCAAAGCCCCGTCCAACCTGGCCTTGAACACTTTGAACAAACTGTAAGAGTAATGAAGAGTTTAAGGGCCTGAGGCTGCAGATCTCTAAATGCTGCGGTGAGGAATCGAGGTGCTTCATTTCATCTTTTAAAGCTTTTACTTCCTATTCCTGAAACACAGCTGTTGGATGGAAGAAATACAGAGATAAAGACAGGGCTGGATCCTACATATAATGAAACTCTCAGGGACTCAGAGAGGAACAACCTGTTTCTCTGTGTTGAGCACGATTAACCGCTAGAATTACTAAGACTGTTGCACTCTAGCTACGTAACCTCTCTGGTCCTGCCTGCAACCAACTTCAAAAGTGGTCACAATCCCAGATACCCAAGTGACTTACTGCTCAGCCAAATGAACATTTAAATATGCGGAATACCAACACTTCCTCTGAAGAGTTACCAAAGCACAATCAACATCTGTGTGCCCCAAATCGGAGGCCATCCTTCAAAAATATTAGCTTCCCTTGCTCTTTCTGTTACCAAGAGAAATCTAAATTTATACTCGTCCTTCTCCACACACGGTATCCCTGTCCTCCTCAGACCATGGAGCAGTGCTAAAGCTGCAGACAGAAGCAAGGCAGCCACTGTTGTGCTGTGAAAATGGCTTGTTTTGATTTGTTACAGCTGAGACCTGTGCAGAGTTAGTTACATTTGCGTTTGGTATTTTGGCAAAAGTGAATGGGACAGAATTATTATTATTATTATTATTCCCCAAATGAACCCTTTGTCTGTCACATCCTTTTTTGCTGCCCTACCTTCCAAGAAAGGCCTTTTGCACTCTGAATCAAGACCTTATGTTCAATGACAGGGTGGGGAGGGAAAACTGTCAGCTGAGATCTCGCTAAGAGCAGGACCTGCTTCCAGCCTCTGCAGCCCTCACTGGAAGAAGGTGCTCCACAAATGAATGCTACCTTCTAAAGGAAAGTCATTGCCTTGGAGGCTCTCTGGAAACCCAGCTAAACAGGGAACTACAAAAGAGACTCTCATCTGGGTACCACATATAGGTTTACTTTTGTTTTCTTTTGATTTTTTTTTTTAATAAGCCATAAGGATTTATTATTTTTTGAGAGCCCAAATTGACCCACTGGTTGATTTTCTGCTAAGATATCAATTAAGATGATTAGCCAAGACAAGGGCTGCTGCAATTTCCTTCTTTTTTTTTTGTGGGTTTACCACAGGTTACAATACTTCTGCTCATAAACAGACAAGTCCAGTACTTCCTGAAAACCAGATTCTGACATGCTCTGCCAATGGAAGCTACCGTGCAGCAGTGTCAGACTGCCAGTCTCAGATCCACACCATCAGCAAAGCCAAATATGGTCACACTGTTCTTATCTAAAACATCTCATGAAAGACAAGCAAGCAGGATACTGGATTTGATTTTCCTGGATGAAAATTCAAATTGTCACACCTACTCCAAAGACTGCAGATACAAACAGGTGTTCCTTGAATTGCTCGCTGAAATCATTAGCCACTTGAAAAAAACACACGCAACTTCCCTTTGGTAGCACAACTTAGTTTTATAACATCTGCAGCACTACAAGATTAGAAAATTAGCTGTTTCTTATGCTCAAAAGATGACACCTAGTCCCCAAAATATACAAACAGATGTTTAAGCTGACCTAAATCAACACTGAATTCTGAACCCACATTTACTAGAGGTCGCATTGTCCCAGCTAATGCACTGACCCCCAAGCACAGCACTGTTCCCCAGCCGAATGTAAATATCAAGAGGAGAAAGCCAGTGGCAAATGGCCTTCACTCTCTGCAAAGAGAGCGGTGGCTGCATGGATGACTCCTTTGGGAGGTCAAATCCTTGGTTTCACTTTACAGGCATAAAGGAGAGGAGGAGCATACATAATCAGCAGGTAGGGTTAATCAGGAGCATGCTCATCCTTGCGTGAAGCTCCGGTTGTGGAATTCACAGCAGCCTCACTGATGTACTGAACAGCTGGTACCCATGTGATTTGTATCTTCTGCTCCTTCTGCTCTCCAGCCCTTCCTCTAGCACACTGCTGTTCCTCACCACCAGCATAAGCTCAGTTCTATAAGGACCCACCTGCGAGGCTGTTCTAGGAAATGGGCACAATTTCGACTTCCCTGTTGCCATTGCAATAGCACCCAGCAGCAACTTTAGTAGCACGTACACAGAGATACTTTTTGGGGACCCAGCAACTGCAGGAACATGAGCAACTGACACTGGCACATCTGCATGCATTCCCCAGCATACCCAGCCAGGCACAGAGTTTGGGATCGTTCCAGTGTCTAAGTTTCCAGCCATTCCCGTCATGGAGGAATATAGATTGTGAGCTTCTTGCTCTATGTATCAGGCCACTGGAACTAGAGATCTACAATGTGTACAGCACAAATTTGGCTCTGTCCTTCCTCATGACAGCATCACTGCCACTTTGCAATTACTTTACAAACTTAGTTCCTTTCAGTGTCAGTGGAAATAAGACAAGGAGTGGCCTCTTCACAACAGTGGTCCCAGTTTAGAGATCCCTCCAGCCAGCTGTTCTAATGAGTGAAATTCTCATTTTGCTGAGCAGAGACAGCACAGGAGAGAGCTCCTCTCTTGCACCAGGATTGACACCATTTAGTTAGGCTGCTTTAAGCCAGACTGATCTCACTAAGGATTTAAATGAAAGTCAAGGCCGTATCCTATGGGCCCTATCACAAAAGACTCGAGAGGAGAGGTTGCTGTGGGGCAGCAACTGTCTTCCCAAAGAAGAGAAGTGCCCGTGGCCCCACACACTCTCTCGAGGCCAACGTGATCTGACCTCCTTAATCTCACTATGCTTCCTTGATGCTTAACTCAGCAATTAAATGCAACAGAGTAGGCTGTGGCCACTTCAAACTGTTACCTGTTTTGCAAAGCTTCTACTGAGGGAATTAGGTTACTTAACAAAAATACAAATCTTTTGATCAAAAGGTACATCTGAGATATGTGCAAAATGCCTTTTGTAGTATTCTGACAAGATACGACTGGTAGCAAGTACCTCTATAATCACTAATATCACATAGTTTTACTGCTCAAGGAATTCTGTTCATTTGCCTTTTCTTTTTGGAAAAAGATGATCCTTTTTTTAATAACTGAAACCAAAGTACATTTCGCTACGCCTTCCCAATCTGTTCTGAGTTATCTTCCTCCTCCCCTCAGTCCAAAACTGCCCACTTACCTTCTTAACCAAGTAGCCCTCCCTTATCCGCATCGGTTCTCGCTCCATGTCTCAGGAATCCCACTCTCAGGTCTATCAGCACTGGCAGTTAAGTTCCTCTGGCAGCAAAGTCTGTGGGTTGGCGTTTTTACAGTACAGCTGTGTCACTTTCACAAGTTCCTCTGCCTGCTAATCACATGAAAACAAGCCCATTTCCTCTTACAGAGTGAGAGATAGGGAAACGCATAAGCACATGTGTATTTATAGTATGCCTCTGACAGAACATGCAACAGCCTGACAAAATGCTCAACTGTATCAAATACAGGCAGCCTTGATGACAGAGTCCTGAGAAATTAAATAAGCATTTTAGTGCCCAGTCCCAAGAAATCAGGCCCAGTCCACAAACACATGCACTCTAGCAAAACAACAAACAGGGCGGTGTACTGTGTTGCTGCTTGGTGCATGCTAAAAGGATCTTGGAGACAGGTTTCCAACTCTCCGGTTCTGTCACTTCATCCTGTCTTCGCAGTCTGACTCCCAGTGGGGGAGCACGTGGGGTCTGGCAGCGAGCTGGAGGGCCCTCGCTTGGTTAATGACCATGCGCCCTCTGCTGATACAAGAAATTTGTTCATCAGACTTGATCGGGTTTTGGAGTTTGATTCTGAGGCCTTCCAAAGACGTTAGCTGTCAAATACGCATAAGTGGATTAAACCAGCAGATTACATAAAGCACCACAGAATGTCACTTTGTATGAGCATCTTCTACTTGCTGCAGAGCTCATTTGGCTATATTTGGTAAAAGATAAGGCAAAACCATAATTTTCCAAAAGCTGATATATAGCAAAGTCACAATTCCTCTTCCCTAGACAGAAGGAAGGGTGGTGGTATATGGCCGGCAATACGCAGGCTGCCGCATTGCGAAGAGCAAAGTATTCTCCCATGCACAAGACTCCAAGTCACTTTTACAGCTGAGCCCATTCAGATAAGGGCTGATCCCAGGGTTACTCCACCTGTCACCTCTGCCACTTGTAAAGATCCCCGAAGAGGGATTTCTTCCACAGACAGAAATTCCTGCTCTCCATTTGACTTTGTTTGTCTCAGCCTTTACTCAAAAGTATACAGAAGTCTGACAAGGTTTCTATGCTTCCCATAGAGCGCAAGAGCTCTCAGTCCCCAGGTGTAAGAAATCAAGCAAGGAAAGGAAGAGACCAGCAGGGCTGAGTCAAGACTTGCTGGTCAAACTAACGAGCAAGATGGAACTGCACAGGCAGTGGAAGCAGGGACAAGTACCCTGAGAGAGTATAGGGATGTTGCCCGGTTGTGTAGGGATGAGGTCAGGAAGGCCAAGGCACAGCTGGAGCTGAATTTGATGCCAAGAATAACAAGAAGGGCTTCTACAGGTATGTCAACCAGAAAAGGAAGGTTAAAAAAAGTGTACCCCCCATGATGAACAAGAACGGCGATCTAGTATCAACAGATGAGGAGGAGGCTGAGGTACTCAACAACTTTTTTGCCTCAGTCTTCACTGGCAACCTCTCTCCTCACCCCTCCTGAGTCAGTGGACCACAAGATGGGGACGAGGTGGGTAAAGCCCCTCACACAGTAAGGGAAGATCAGGTTCGTGACCGCCTGAGGAACCTGAATGTACGTAAGTCTATGAAATGCATCCCAGGGTCCTGAGGGAATTGCCTCATGTAGTTGCCAAGACACTCTCCATGATATTTGAAAAGTCACGGCAGTCAGGTGAAACCCCTGGTAACTGGAAGAAGGGAAACATTGTGCCCATTTTTAAAAACGGTAGAAAGGAGGACCCTGGGAACTACCAACCTGTCAGCCTCACCTCTGTGCCTGGGAAGATCATGGAACAGATCCTCCTAGAAGCTATGCTAAAGCACATGGAGGACAGGGAGGTGATTCAAGACAGCCAGCATGGCTCTACCAAGGGCAAGTCCTGCCTGACCAACCTAGTGGCTTTCTGTGATGGAGTGACTACATCCGTGGACAAGGAAAAAGCAATAGATGTCATCTATCTGGATTTTTGTAAAGCCTTTGACACAGTCCCCCACAACATCCTTCTCACTAAACTGGGGAGATATGGGTTTGATGGGTGGACTGTTCAGTGGATAAGGAATTGGTTGGATGGTTGCTTGCAAAAAGGGTAGTGGTCAACGGCTCAATGTCCAAATGGTTGCTGGTGACAAGTGGTGTCCCTCAGGGGTCCATACTGGGACCAGCGCCGTTTAATGTTTTCATCAATGACATAGTGAGATCGAGTGCACCCTCAGCAAGTTTGCAGATGACACCAAACTGAGTGGTGCAGCTGACATGCCAGAAGGATGGGATGTCATCCAGAGGGACCTGGACAAGCTGGAGAAGTGGGCCTGCGTGAACCTCATGAGGTTCAACAAGGCCAAGAAGAGGCTCCTGCACCTGGGTCAGGGCAAACACCGGTATCAATACAGGCTGGGGGATAAACAGATTGGGAGCAGCCCTGCCGAGAAGGACTTGGGAGTACTGGTGGATGCAAAGCTGGACATGAGCCACCAATGTGCACTCGCAGCCCAGAAGGCCAGCCGTATCCTGAGCTGCATCCAAAGAAGTGTGGCCAGCAGGTCGAGGGAGGGGATTCTGCCACTCTAACCGCTCTGGTGAGATGTCACCTGGAGTCCTGTGTCCAGTTCTGGAGCCCTCAGCACAAGAAGGACATGGAGCTGTTGGATTAGATCCAGAGGAGGGCCACAAAGATGATTCGAGGGCTGGAGCACCTCTCCTGTGAGGAAAAGCAGAGAGAGTTGGGGCTGTTCAGCCTGGAGAAGAGAAGGCTGCGGGGAGACTTTACAGCAGCCTTTCAGTACCTGAAGGGGGCCTGTAGGAAAGATGGGGCTTGTTGCGATAGGACAAGAGCAATAGCTTTAAACTAAGATTTAGACTGGATATAAGGAAGAAATTTTTCACAATGAGGGTGGTGAAACACTGGAACAGATTGCCCAGAGAAGCAGTGGAGGCCCCGTCCCTGGAAACATTCAAGGTTGGACAGCGCTCTGAGCAACCTGGTCTAGTTGAAGATGTCCCTGCTCACTGCAGGGGGGTTGGGCTAGATGACCTCTAAATGTCCCTTCCAACTGAAAGCATTCTATGATTCTGTGATTCTGTTAAAAGTCCTAGTTGCTGACCAAGCCAATCATTCTTTAGGCACTTTGCAAATCAAAGATTCAATATATGCTCTCCAAATCTCTGGCTGTCACGTGCATTTGACATCAGCCAACAGATTCTAAAATTATTAGAGAGACAGAAACTCACACATAGCTAATAAAAGCTTCATGCTCTCTCAAAACCAAGCTAAAAGTAAAAACTTATCACTAAAAAATGGTCAAAAAGCTCTGTGTCACATTTACAGTAAGGAATCTGCCTACCAGTCCCAGGACCTGGAATGAAGTGAAGATGCATTCCAGAGCTGAGATGATCTAACTGAATTTCTGAGTTATTTCTGTAAAAGCTCCCCTTTGTTTCCCACAAACCTTAAAATGATGCTTGATGGACTCAGGAGCTTGTAGATGACCCCTGTATAATGTCTTTTTTGGTCAGTAATTCCTTTTGCATTAAGAAGGTGAATTATTTACTTTTGTTCTAGTGGTTCCATCTTTGGGAAAAGGTACACTTTTTTGTCTCTCTGATTGGATAACCCAAAAATACAGATCATAGACAACAACAACTCAAATTAAATACCTCTCACTGTGTGGTTGGAAGTCAAACTATCCCTTTATTAGCTGCCTTGAGGACATAATGCTACAGAGCATGTGGCAAGCATTAGAGACCAAGAACTGGCTCACAGTTAGTACTTCCTTCTGTCTCTACCTTGCTGCCCCTCAGACCTGACGAAACGAAACCCCTTCCCCAGCTGGAAGGGCTTATGGGGAACAAAGACAAAATAATTTGCCAGCATTTTCCTCCCTGCAGGCAGCCTTTCAACAGTTTTTCCTGCTGGTCTGCTGCTGCTGGTTCAGTGTTTGTGCTGAGTCAGGATGACAGGGCCCTGCACAATAAATTGATGATTTGAAATGTCCAGGGACAGATCCTCTTCAGCAGAACATCTATATAACCTTATACTAAAAAGAGATTTAATGTGAAAAAAAAAGGATGCTGAGTCCACAATTTCACAAAAGCTCAGTTTCTCATTTACCTGCATGAAAAGCACTTGGAGGTGTGAAATGCAATTCTAGACACAGTGGCACCAAGCCAATGACTCCAGAATTTACCATTAGCTACCTAAGCAACTCAGTGCTAAAGCACAAAATTACCTCCATCCAATATTAGCTGGAAGCAACTACTTTCACAATGCTTTTTTTCTACATATTGTTTCTATTTAATCTTTAAAGCTCAGCTATTCCTTTTGCCCCTCTACCTTACGAGTCTGGAACAATCCTTTTCTTTTAACACTGAGGCTTGGTTTCACTTAACACACATCACCACAGGGGAATCAGCGCTTCATCTTCTCCCAGGCAGAAATGTCCTGATCAGCTAAATCATTCATGTGAAGCAAAATGGTCCTTAGTCATACAGTGACCATGGCAGGTGTGAGGGACAGCCTGGACTGCTGATGCATGTCTTCTTTGTGCAGCCACTCCTAAAGAGCAGCACTGGGCACAAGAAAGAGGAAGAGCTGTATTTCTTCTAGCTCTACACAGAGGGAAGGACAGAGCTTTGTCTGGAAGAAAGGGACCTGCATTGTGGAAACCTGCTATAACTTACCCTGTTCTCCCAATTCTGTCCAAAGTAAGGTGCATGATACTGGATTAGCAATACTTGTCACAACAGCACAATCTGCAACAGAGGTGAATATCTTAGTTCAGTTTACTGGCGAGGGATCTGTTCTTGTACAGGAGATCTTGCTGCTGTATTGTGGGGTTTTTGTCTGCTACTTCAGTGTCCACTTCTGCAAGCATTTAAAAAAAAAAAGCAATCAACCACATTTACCTGAGCAAGGGATCTAGCTGAGAGACTGATGGGCTTTCTCATGAAAATTGGAACCATACCTTTGCAAATAAATGTGTCAGCTGCAAGGAAGACAGGCGGTTTCTCAGCTTGTTACATCAGCTTCACTGCTCTCTCTACTAGCCCTGCACAGCTGTTCTTCAGACATGTTTGCTGCACTGTAAATGCCATGAACGCACTCCATCTGTAACAAAGCACATGAGTTCTCCATAAATATGCATCTCTCCAACAAAGCAAGCTGCATTTCCAGGGGAAATTAAACCAAATGCTATATGTTCAAAATGATTGTCTACACGGGAGAAATAATACAGGCAAGTGGTTTACAAAGGTGACAAAGATTCAGTCTGGCTTATAGCTCAGTAAAACCTTTTCTTACTTCTGCGCAGAGGCCTCAAAAGCATTACAGTATTACACTGAGAGCTGGCAGGTGCAAGTCTCAGCACAATTCACTCCATACGGAATCACACATACGGCTATTTTTAGTGAATGAGAGATTGTGGCTTTGCATCCACTTCTTGAAAAGAAACCCAAAACCAGAACATTTCCAAACTTAGCACTGTGTTAAGAAAGTAATCAAAGAGGGGCAAGTGTGAAAAGACTATTATAGATATTGTCCATGTCACCTTGGAATCTAAATGCTGTGGGTTGGCCATCATAAATCAGCCATCTTGTTCTGACCTCAAGGCACATTTTCTATATTGAATGTGGAGCTATGCAACAGGATTAGTGCATTAACTCTATGTGGGAAGGCCTGCATAAATGGTAATACTGAAAAGCTTACACAGTTGACATTATCATGCATAGAGAGATCATGCTGAGTGGATGCAGCTGAGAGACCAAATGGATTTCTCCAGAATGTTTTCTAGACAAACTGGGCCAGCACAAAGCATAGACAATAGCTTGTCTGGATATTAGCCCTGACTTTTCATTGGATGCATCCAACCTCACCTGTGACGTACTCCCCTCTCCCCTACAGTAGTTCCCCATCAGTGATACATGCAGGCAATGTAGCTGCAGCAGGGAAGGCCTAGGCACAAGAGAGAGGTCTTGGAGGATGAAGCTGCAGTGCAAGAAGACTTTCCTAGTTCTGGGAAGAAAAACAAAGATGAGAATAGCTGAGCATGCTGGCTGCAGCTCACCACTCCCTTCAAAAGCACTAAGGGGCTGGACAAGGCACAGCAGAGTGCTGCAATGTTCCTGCCCCAAGGGAGTGGAATAAGCTCAGTGTACCTTGCTGACTCCAGATAACACGCTGGGAAGCCTCAGATGCCAGGGGAAACAAAAGGTAGATTTGAACGACTGAAAAAAAAACCTCCCCAAAAATGCAGTTTTGCACTTTGCAAAGACATCAAAAATTCCAAACCTCACCCTGAAATGTAGATGCAGAGAGTGGAGGAATGGACACAAATTTATGTCTTTGTTCCTGGAAGTAAATTACTGCTATAGCTTAAGAGAAATGGGACCTTGTCCTAAGTCTATGATGATCTATTTAGCTTTCAATCTTGTACAGGTCAGCACATTTGCTCTGTGCTCCTAGCAAAACCACACTGCCTCCTTCTTCCTGCAGGTATTTTGCTCCCTGCAGAATATCAAGCAATTAATGTCAGGTAACCATGCAGCAGCCTGAGGGCTGGGACCCATGGAAAATCCCCATGGAGACTGGAAAGGCACGGGTTTCTCTAGCCAGGGCCCATCCCACCACCTTCAGTGAGGGAGCAACCCACAGCATCAGGCACCTCCATGGGTATGGGCTAAGGTCAAGTCAGGTAGCCAGCCTGCAGGTCAGGATCAACAGCATCCATGGCTGGATATGTCTGTGGCAGAGCTAGAGACCAGCACTGCTAAGCATAACTTAGGAAGGGACTGAAAGCCCAGAGCTGAGCTGAAATAGGGCGCATGGGCAGAGTGTGGGTGGAAGCCCCAGGTGAGGCTGGTCAGGGCCATTAAGGTAGGCAGCAACAAAACTAACCTCCCAGAAAGACTTGGCAAAGGCTATCCCTCCCCTTGATCTACATGGATAAAGAGCATCTGGTAGGATCAGATAAGTAAATGCACTAATGCATGCAAAGTTATCAGACTGATAAACAGAAAGGCAATGCCTATATTTAAAATTCTTTCTTCACAAATGTTCTACTCTCACCACGTTTCACATGGTACAACAGTTACTCAGGCTACGCACACACAATCCATAATATGATGCTTTTTTAGTTCTTCCTCCTGTTTGCCACTTTTTGCCATAGTGGTCTGGAATAAAGTCACAGCCTGAGCTGTGTTCAGAGAAAGATGATCATTCAGGCAGAAATAATAAGGGAAAAAAACTTTGTTATAGATCTGACCTCTCATGTACGTGGGAAACTAATTGCAATCAATGTCTTCAGCTACACACAATTTACTACCACATGATATGTCTGGCCCATGAGATGAGTAAAACTGATCCCTGGCAATAGCCATTATCCTTCACACACCACCTCAAGTGATACTATCAGATTTCCCATGTGTAAGGCCTCTGTGATTTCGTACTGAATTACATTTAACCTCACAGAAGCGGAAATTGCTGCGAGCAAAGCCTTCAACAAGCCACAAAGTGCAGCAGTTTCAGCAGAATATAACAAAAAATGAGAATTCACTTGAAATAAGCAAAAAAGATAGGGAGAAATGCACATGTGATCTTTTGTGATGCCATACTGTTATGATATACATGCCTATATACAGCAGCTGATTCCTCATATGAAAACCTGTGCATACCATTTGATTGTTCGATGATTTCCAAGACATTTTCAAGACCATTCGTTGTTGACCTCGACAGTGGTTGGAGGGATTCATTTTACCTAACTTTCGGTCAACTGCATTTGAGGACTTTCAAAGTCAGCAAACATCTTTGCAACAAATCGATGGAGTTCAGTGTATGATTCGTGATCAAATATTGGCCCCCACTGTGGGATGAGTTGCTACTGCGACTTACTACTTTATTAGACGCAACTGCTCTTTGATTAGGTACTCTTTGACAATACAAGAGTCTTAGATGACTCAGCAAGCCCAAAAGATTCTTCTCCCATGTTAATGTTGCTAATGCTACACTACCTTATCATACATAGGGAAATGTATGGGGTTTTTTTAATAGCATTTATTTCACTCTTGACTGTTCAGTGGCAGAAGTAATGGCTGCACTGTGTAACAGCTTCCCTATAGGGGAGTCCTTGCTGCCAGTGACTGCAACCGAAGATAGGATGTTACTTATAAAACTCATCACATGCACAGTTCTGAGAAGCAGGGATCATGCCCTGCCCTTAGCTTTGTGGAAACTAGTCTTAGCTGGATACCTGATCAAGGCAAATAAAGTAGGATGGGGTTTTTTGCAGAGGTTAAGTTTTCAGCAGAATGTATTCTTTTGCTTAATATTCACAATAAAATGACTTGACTAATTAACTTGCTTGCACAAAGAAATGCAGCGGGGTAATGCTGTATCTTCCATTTGGCTTAGCAATACCACATTTTACCACCATATGTACATCCCAGCTTTAAAAAAACTAAGAAAAGGTCAGGTCCAGTGCAACACGCAGCTCTGAAATTCTTGTAACAAAATCATGAACTCTGCCATTATGTCCAATCAAACAAAAAATATATTTGTGGCCCGAATTCTGTCAGCCATAAAAATATTTCCGTTTTAACAGTAGACAAGAACAAATTCAAGATAATGGAAAGGATGCACAAACCTTCTGCTCCTGGGTTAAAAGCAATCTCTAACTGTTAGACCAGAATGAGACTTGCAGAGAGCTGAGTTATGGTGCAACTTCCACTTTCAAAGACTTTTCTCCTTGAAGAAACGGTACCAGCCATAGGTAAAGAGTAGTATTAGACTTACAGAAATGAGATTCTGATCTGATACTGCAATTACAATGGGATTTTTTTTCTATTAAAATAAGATTGTGATAAGGTGATTAAAAAAAAAAAAATCCCAGCAGAAAACCTGAACCAAATATTGATGGTGACCAAATATTGATGTTGACAGTTGACTTCGGGGCGCAAGAATCTGACCCTCGGTCTAGGCACGGCGGCTTACAAAAACAGGGAGAAGAGGCACAAATCCACCACTTCGCTCTCCGCCCTCCCCTCCCTCTCAGGCACCTCTGGCTCCTGCGTGCTGCTACGCGGACGCTTCAGCCCACCCCAGAGGGGTCCGTCAGCCCGCGGGAGGGGTCTCCCCGCGGCGAGGGGACCAGCACGGTGATTTGGGGGTGTGGGGGGGGCTCCCCTCCGACGCGACCCCACGGCGCG
>Ga0065711_1003395_pt1 | contig 28161 bp, 18 predicted proteins | sample Hoacrofraction12_FD_59098 | JGI IMG/M metagenome (GOLD analysis project Ga0065711, IMG submission 59098) | Hoatzin crop microbial communities from Cojedes, Venezuela - Epithelial fraction 12 v2 (version 2) | ecosystem: Host-associated > Birds > Digestive system > Esophagus > Crop | place...
TAACTTCTTCATCAACGACCTGGATGAAGAGTTAGAATGTACCCTCAGCAAGTTTGCTGATGACACCAAACTGGGAGGTGTGGTAGATACACCGGAAGGCTGTGCTGCCATTCAGTGTGACCTGGACAGGCTGGAAAGTTGGTCAGAGAGGAACTTGATGAGGTTCAACAAAGGCAAATGCAGGGTCCTGCACCTGGGGAGGAACAACCCCATGCATCAGTACAGGCTTGGGGTGGACTTGCTGGAGAGCAGCTCTGTGGAGAGAGACCTGGGTGTCCTGGTGGACGACAGGTTAACCATGAGCCAGCAGTGTGCCCTGGCTGCCAAGAAGGCCAATGGAATCCTGGGGTGCATTAGGAGGATTGTGGCCAGCAGGTCGAGGGAGGTTCTCCTTCCCCTCTACACTGCCCTAGTGAGGCCTCATCTGGAGTACTCCTGTCCAGTTCTGGGCTCCCCAGTTCAAGAAAGATGAAGAGCTACTGGAGAGTGTCCAGCGGAGGGCTATGAGGATGGTGAGGGGACTGGAACATCTCTCCTACGAGGAGAGGCTGAGGGAGTTGGGCTTGTTCAGCCTGGAAAAGGCTGAGAGGGGACCCTCTGAAGGGTGGGTGTCAGGAGGATGGGGCCAGACTCTTTTCAGTGGTGCCCAGCGACAGGACAAGGGGCAATGGGCACAAACTGAAGCATAGGAAGTTCCATCTGAACATGAGGAAGAACTTCTTCCGTCTGAAGGTGACGGAGCACTGGAACAGGCTGCCCAGAGAGGTTGTGGAGTCTTCTTCTCTGGAGATATTCAAGACCCACCTGGACAAGGTCCTCTACAGCCTACTGTAGGTGACCCTGCTTCGGCAGGCGGGTTGGACTAGATGACCCACAAAGGTCCCTTCCAACCCCTACCATTCTGTGATTCTGTGTCCTGTAAGCCTCCTTCTTTAGAACATCAGAGCAAGATTTTCTTCATTTTTTAAGCATCTGACTCTTTCCCCCATATTTTATACAAAATATGGGAAAAACTGCTGTTACTCTCCAAAGTGTGACTTGGTAAAAAAATTGTGTAACAGCAAAAAATTAATAAAAATCAAGAGAGGACAGTGAATTTTAAAATTACCCAAATTATTTAGAAAAGACTTTTCCAGATGATTATTCAAATCACTTATGGGATTAAGGGATGTACACCAACTCCTACGATCCTAGTAACAGATTTTTAGACACAAATCAAAGGTAACATTTATAAATGTGGATTCAAATATGGTAAATACTTCTATAGCAATGCTTTGGTACATGCTCCTTTCATATAGACTATTTTAATAACTATGTGATCACAGATTGGACTGAAAAATAGGCTTGAAGATTTTAATGAATCTTCATTTAGCAAATATAACCCATGGAACTATTTAAATGCCTTAAAATTAATATGCATATAAATACACATACCTTAAAGAACTCTTTCTTTTCAACTTGTTCATTGCCATCTGTATCCAACATTTTAAAGGCAATCTGAAATCCAGTCTGGGGTTCTGCAACAAATTGCAAAAAACTTTATTGTAAACACACACTTACACCAGTACTTAAAAATTTAATGCAAAAGAATATTGCCTATGGTTCAGTTCTCCATCGTTATGCATGTACATGGTATTTCCAGTAAAACATATGTACCTCCTCCAACATCATCAAACTTTTAAAACACCTTTTTACTACCATTTCAAGCAATAATTAATGCAAAGGCAAAGCAAGAAATGTTGGCAGCACCACAAACGTCCATCTGATCCTAATGGCTTCGAAAATGTAGCATGTCGTACTGTCCTGATCTTAGATATTCTCTGTAGATGCCTCCATAATCTCATGTCACTTCCAAAGTTTAGCTCTGCCATGTTTATTAGAGCTCCTTTTCAGGTGAGAAGACTGGAAAGTGCCTTGAGAAACCAGTAATTATTCACAAACTGCGTGAAAGAGCCACTGTACTCCTCAGGTACTTCTTGCATGCATTACTGTGCGCCAGTATTTGCAGTCTTCCCCAGTTTTCCCCAGCAAACAGAGCGATCCTGTAGCCGCGGCCAGCTCTCCTGCTCCCGCTGTGTTAGCCCCAGGCCTTTTTTTCTTCCCTTCTCCTCCCTCCCTAAACAATGTACTCAAATGTTACTGAGAAGTAATAAACCACTCTTTCTGGCCTTTTTGGACAAAAGCATATTTTGTATGACTCCCACCAAGCTGCTTTTTTCAGGAATTTTATATAATTTTACTCTGGATTTCCTTCACCGAGTGGATGTTTCTTTTCAACACAAAAATGTAATGAGTTCTGAGTCTTTCAGGCGCTATAAAAACATGGTGTGTTTTGAGCTCCTTCACACAATTTCCTGATCTTACTTTGCTTACAGGAGGTGGCCTTGCTTATTAGCAAGCCCACACAGGAGCAGTATGCTGCTGAAATGCATTTACAGTTCACTGCAGTAGCAACCACTTATCCCAGTAATTTCTGGAGCAGGTGAATTAAATCCACAACCCAGTCAAGTCAAGCATTAATAGGAAAGCCATGGACTTATCGTCTCTAGAATATATTCATGTTTCCAAGAATAATGTTGGACTCATAAGGGCAGTGAAGCAGTATCTCTAAAAAACTCTAATGCCTTCAGAGTTTTTCTTTTGGAAATATATTCTTCCAGCTCCAGCCCATAAAGTTTTAAGTCTTGCTTTTTTTTTTTGAGAATCTTTCTGCAAAGAGAACAAGTTAAATAAATATCCTGTTCCTTTTAAGTGATAACAAGATGGTTAAGGAAAGTACTATTTTTACATTTCAGAAATAACGACATCTTCAGCAGCCAACTAACGTTCTCTCTGGAGCAACCCTGTGATGCAGGGATATTTTATAAATACTGTTGCAATCTGCATAGCAGAGCCCTTACCCCCAGCAACTGGGTTGTAATAATCAAAACTGTCTGCCCTTCCATGGAAATGCCACACGCTGAATTTATGTTTCTAGTACAAAAGCAAGAAGAGCATATCCTATAACATATTTAGAGAATAAAAGTAATTGATGTATTTAATAGTAATTCATACCATCTGTGTTGCAATTTTCAGATAAGAGAGCTGTTACTGAAAATACAGGACCTAAAGCTGCTTATACTGTTCAGAGATGACATACTTATCTGATATGATGTAACCCCAAAGGTATGTGTTCGTAAAATAAGCATAGTTCAAAGACTACCTCAGATATATTTGTATTTAATTAGAATTAGGCAAAATTCCAAAATCTGAACAGAAGAGCTCCATCTCAGCTGTGAGTGTAGGTTAGACTTAGGTGCTTCCCCTCCAACCATTCCTATGTTGACCAAGCTGTCAGCTTGTGTGACTGGCTAATTGAAACAAAGGTTTGAGTCAAGGTGACAATTTCAGTTCCTGGGCTCCTTCACCAGAAGCTCCAATAATCAAATGCTGGAAATGAAATTCAGTATAACACTGGAAGAAAAAAGATAATGACGATACAAGGCACACAGAAAAGAGAAAAGGGATCACAGGGCAAAATAAACCCTTTGTCTACCACAAACTTCCATTTTCAAGTTCAATATTGTTACAGATAGTGCTTTTGTATGACAAGCAGCATGGTCTGGTCACCAGTGTCCTGGAACTGGGACGCTGGAAACCTGGTGACTCTTTTCCTACTTCCCTATCACTCTGTTGATGACTTAGTAGAAGTCATTTAAGTATTAATGGCTGCTTTGAGAAATCTGATGATAGTTCTCATTAGCAAGAGAGACAGGCTGTGTAACTGGGAGCTGACTGACACGGGATACGTGTTAGGCAAAGACAGAGGCACTAACACTTGCTGACATTTGCTTTCAAACTGATTGGTACGATAACCTCTATGTAACCAAAGCAGCAACATTAGCACTGCCTTTTTATTCTGCATCAAAAGGGTGCCTTTGTTTTTGCAGTTCAATATATTCCTATATAAATTCTGTGAAAAACAATGTTACTTAATTATCTGGAGAAGCGGAACAACTTGCTCTGATATTGCTTCAATTTTCTAATTGTTTCATCCAATAAATCAGCATGAATTTACTTTCAGCTGCCACAGATTTTTAAAGAAATAGAATCTTTGGCACCTATTTCTGCAACTTTAATAAAGGTATTAATCTGAACTTATAATGTGGTTGTGCTTTTTTAAAAAAAACTTACTGGAGTTGCAACAAATATTTTTTCATCAGCTTTCTAACTAGGCTAGACTCTTGTATTATTTCTGATTTCAAAAAGCATTTGAACACATGGTATAACTCATGTTCAAAATGTGTGTAGCACTGGACAGTCACTTCTGGTGAAACAGTACATTTTTACGGTAATAGGTTATATTAGTCCACATACACTATGTAATATTGTGTACCAGCTGAAGTTCCTCGTAGGAACCGATGCAGTTCTGCTGAGAAATGACCAAAGGCCTACCTACACCGTGCAAGAGGCGTGTACCAACAATCACTGTACACGAGGAGTGGACTCTGGAGACCAACACTACTTGTTCTTACTACACTGTGACAGAGCGGATTTCTAGAGTGAGGAAAATTTGTCAATTTGTTTAAGCTGCTGCTGCGGACCTTGCAGCCACTGAAGTGATGAGGCTCAAGCATCTACAGTCCATTGGGATAAGAACGACTGCTTCCTTCTCTCCTTTCCCCACCCACCAGTACCATGAGATCTAGTATGCTTGGTTTTGTCCCTTGCTTAAAATGTCAAACCTGTGCAAGTCAGCTGAACAACGCTGCATGTGGACTATTACATGGACATGCACGCAGACTACTGCACTGCTGGTCTGTGGGTCTCACTGCGTAATGCTCATTGCACATTTCTTATCTCAAATCTCTGTATTTTCTAGCACCACCTACACTTTATCAGAACAGCACAGGGAAGTGGCAAGCATGGCACAGAGTAAGTATGAGTGAGGAAACCCAGAAAACCCAAGATTGCTTCCATGTACAAATAAAAAAATGCCTTCTGTTTGCAGGTAAAAGCAAGTACCAGACAAAAAAAGTTTTTTATAAAGTGTCTGACAGGAAGGAGACAAAGGAGGGAGCAGAAATACATGCAAAACACTTGGAGGAAATAAAGTCAAAAGGAACAGAGCAAAAAAAAAAAGGATTAAAAAGTCAAACAAAAAGACACTGCAGAAGTCTGCTGCTTATGTATATCATCCATTGTGTATCTGAACACATGAATAATAAGCAACAACCTTTCAAACATCACAACAGCATTTTACACCACTGCAAGAGCTATAATGTTAACATCTTGTTGTCCAAAAGGACTAAAACTGCTATCCAGAAGACAGATTTTTTCACCCTCCCCCACTGTTTTTCTTCCTCTTACTATGTGGTCCTGTAACCAATGTCTGCCCTCTCTCAAATTCTCTTGCAAGAATTTATTGATCCCATGGTGTACGGATTATCATGATTTTTGGAGTACTGCTACGGACCAATGATGACACTATGGAAGCAAGTTGCAAACAATTAAAATTATATCCCTTTATATTAATGCTTTATCACTCTATTTACAATAGTTTTTTACATTTCACTATAATGTAGAAATTTAGAAGTTAAAAAATAGTAAAAAAAGTTCCTGGAAAGCTGTTAGTAGCTAAGTATTTATGCGTATGTATTTTAAATATATAACACTTACTCGTAAGGATTGTCAGCAAAAATAGGTACTCTGCATAAGATATCAGCCCTGAAATAAAAGAGTTAAAAAATGACTTACAAAAAATATACTTGTAACAAGACTTGAAAGATCAAAGCTTATAAATATAAAAAATGTAGTTTAGCATCATATTAAATATGTTATTAAAGTAAGCCACATTATTATTTAATAAAGTATTTACTTCTGTTTTTAGTGCTCTGAAGGTAAAATTCCCTATCCAGAGACTCATCAATGTTCATGTCTAATCAAGAAAGTCAGGTTTATTTGGTATTAATAAAAGGCCTACACTAAATCTTTGGATTCTCTCTGAAAACATTCAATGTTTATATAAAGGACAAATAAATTAAATGTGCTTTGTCACATTTAGTACCTGGGAGGAGAACTACTCTAACGTTACCCTGAAGGATCAAAGTCCTCCATCCTCTGGCAGGCTCGTGAAGGCGGAGAATAGCTTCCCTCTAATTCTCAAGGGGAACACGGCAACACGCAAAGCTGCCAAGCTGCTAGATTGTGCTGATAGTACTGCTGGGCCACGTGCCAAGAGGAGGCTTCTTTTTTTTAAAAAATAGGAACATGTCCTTTCTACAAGGTGAAAGTATTTTCCCCCCTTTTGAAGGAAAATTCCAGTGTTTTTCTTTGAAATACCGCCTTAAGTGAAAAACCTGAACAAACACAAAGATGTGATAGCGTCAAAATAGAGCACACAAGCTAAAGATAGAGACTGCATAACGAGGGTGGTTAAACAACAGAATCTGAACCATCTGCCCTGCAATAATGTTTGGAGAAAAAATGTAAAGGGCTTTTTTATAAATCACTTTTCAAAATAACTGAGCTACTTTTAACCTGTGATCTAAACAGTGTATAATGCTGAAGCTGCTTAGAATAATGAAGTTCAAGCATGCCTATCTGTGCAAAGATAAACAATTTTTTATAATTTATATTTAGTTAATTGATAGTTAAGGAATCCACTTAAGCTTTAGTGATAAACAATTAACTTCTGATAAATTACTATGCAGAGCCAACAGTACTTGTATTTGACCTCAGACAGTGACTTAACACTTCAAGTTTTAGGTTCCAGAGTTTACAAATATTAAATTTCTGAATGCAAGGGTCTGAAAATCCAAGAACAAGTCTTAGCTAAAGACAGGTCTAATGCTGATCCTGTCACAAACTCATTCTGGTTCCATACCTCAGTTTTCCACTCCACCAAAACAAGGCTATTCACCCTATTATCCAGCATGCATCACGTGTAAATCAGCACAGTACTAGAGTCATACAATGCATTGTGAAAATAAAACCCACTTTAATATCAAAGATTTAATTTTGCTTACAGGTTGTAGGGTTACTGCCATTGCAACAATGTAAGTTATTATTTGCGTTGCTGTAGAACTTGAAATCGTGTTCCTAGACTCTTCCCCTAGAACGTTCCCCAGCCTGACCTCGGTGCCAGGGAAGAAAGATTATGGAGTGATTCATCCTGACTGCGCTTACCGGGCATGTGAAGGACAACCAGGGGATCAGGCCCAGCCAGCATGGGTTCATGAAAGGCAAGTCCTGCTTGACCAGTCTGATCTTCTATGACCAGCTGATCTGCCTAGTGGATGAGGGAAAGGCTGTGGATATTATCTACCGGGACTTCAGTAAGGCCTTTGACACTGTTCCCCACAGCATCCTCCTGGAGAAACTAGCTGCCCATGGTTTGGATGGGTGCACTCTCAGCTGGATAAAGAACTGGCTGAATGGCTGAGCGCAGAGAGTGGTGGTGAATGGAGTTAAATCCAGCTGGTTGCTGGTCACGAGTGGTGTTCCCCAGGGCTCAGTTTTGGGGCCACTCTTGTTTAATACCAATGATCCGGATGAAGGGATTGAGTGCTCCTTCACTGACTTTGCAGATGACACCAAATTGGGTGGGAGTGTCGATCTGCTCAAGGGTAGGAAGGCTCTGCAGAGGGATCTGGACAGGCTGGAGCAATGGGCCGAGGTCAACTGTATGAGGTTCAACAAGGCCAAGTGCTGGGTCCTGCACTTGGGTCACAACAACCCAACACAATGCTACAGGCTTGGGGAGGAGTGGCTGGAAAGCTGCCCAGTGGAAAAGGACCTTGGGGTGCTGGTCGACAGCTGGCTGAACATGAGCCAGCAGTGTGCCCAGGTGGCCAAGAAGTTCAACGGCATCCTGGCTTGTTATCAGGAACAGTGTGGCGAGCAGGAGTAGGGAGGTGATCGTGCCCCTGCACTCAGCACTGGTGAGGTCACACCTGGAGTACTGTGTTCATTTCTGGGCCCCTCACTACAAGGAGGACATTGAGGTACTGGAGCGTGTCTAGAGAAGAGCAACGAGGCTGGTGAGGGGTCTAGAGAACAAGTCTTACAAGAAGCAGCTGAAGGAAGTGGGGCTGTTTAGTCTGGAGAAGAAGAGGCTGAGGGGGGACCTTACTGGTCTCTACTCCTCCCTGAAAGGAGGCTGTAGTGAGGCAGGTGTTGGTCTCTTTTCCCAGGTAACTAGCGATAGAATGAAAGGAAGTGGCCTCAAGTTGTGTCAGGGGAGATTCAGACTGGGTGTTAAGAAAAATTTGTCTACTGAAAGAGTGGTCAGGCTTTGGAACAGGCTGCCCAGGGAGGTGGTGGAGTTATCACCCCTGGAGGTGTTCAAAAAATGTGTAGATATTGCACTTCGGGACACGGTTTAGCACACATGGTGGTGCTGCGTTGATGGTTGGACTCGATGATCGTAGAGGTCTTTTCCAACCTTAATGATTCTATGATTCCAGACAAAGTGCTTCTACAAACTCGAAACCAAACAAACAGAGAAAGAACTCCTATTCCCTATTTTTAGCTTATACACCTAAGTATAAGAGAAGATTAAAAAAAAAAAAAAAGGATAAAAACACCTAGGGGACGAAAAGAAATCAAGCATATAGTGTGATGGCCAGCGATCAAGATTCCTGCTCCCTAATTTCTTGTGTGTGTCACAGCAAGAGAACATTTAAAGGAAGAATATAAAGAAAGACAAGGAGGTAACTTTTCAGCTCTATACAGAAAACACCTCCTAGCTGTGGACTGCAATGGTGTCAGCACAAAGATCCCTGCCTGAAAATTTAACCAGCGAGTGATGAAGGCCAGCATCACTGCCCAAGGAGAAGTGGGAGTCTGCCTCTCAGCTGCCTGGAGACATGCTGCACAGGGACAGTCTGGGGAAGGCCTGGAAGGTAAAGACAAGCAGCTTATGCTAGATAAAGCAGAACAAGGAGAGCCCAGTGTTAGGATACAAAAGAAGGCATCATGCACTCAAAGGAGTCATGTAAGAAAATCATCTTCATCAAAGCATTTGAAAGGATAATAACATGGCAGGTTAAGTTTGTTAAAGTCAGAGAAAAAAAGTCATAATAATTGAGACACAAAATGCTGAGTGCCTGGCGAATTTTAGCTATATGGGTAGACAGGGAACACTGTACTATACAAAATTTTGCAGAAAGAATTTGCAAAATTTATATGGAGATGGGAGGATGTAAAGAAAAGACCAGTGTAAAGACAACACCCTCCTTATTGGTTCAAGGGAGAAGCATGACAGCTCCATTCACTGGAATTTGCAGAGGGCTGGAAAGAAAAGCCTTTCAAGAAATGGCAGGGGTGAGACATAGACTCTGTTTTCATCATCTCATTGTAAGCTCATTGAAGAGTCACTGTAGTGAGATAGGTAAAAACGTAAGTATAAAAAAAATATGTTAAAAAAAAATCCTGACTGTTCTTTAAACCTGCCTCAGTGCCTTAAAGCAAATCAGATGTTTTCTGGCAGATTGATTATACTAAAAACATTTGAGCTAAGACTTTTAAACTTGTGGACTCACTTCCATAAAAATTCTTCTTTTTATTTTATTGCCCTCTTACTACCTGCAGTGAATGGCCAATTTACCTTATCCATAAAGCAAATTAAATATTTAGGTAATTTTCTTTTTATTCTACAGTAATAATTACAAAATTAATGAAATTAAAAGATGCAATGCAACAAATTAAAAAAACGCCAAAACCACAGAAAATTATATGCACGCCCAAGCAAAACTTAAAAGCTTCACATACTGTTGAATGACTCAGCATACTTGCAGCCAAGTATCTGCAGTTAGCATTGGGAAAATACTGTCGTTTTCTAACACTAAATGAACCTTCCCTGTCCCTCCCTGGAAATCTCTACCCTCAAACTTTATAGCCAATGCTGACAGTACAATATTCTTATTGCTTAATAAATCATAAGCATACCCACAAAATATGACATGAATTTTAAAACTGCCCACTAGAAGGCAGAATTCCCTAGCGTTCCGTTTACAAACTGGACTGCTGACAGTTTTCCCTCTACTTGATATTTAAATAACAATTTGAAGGTTTTTAAAATAATCTCAGCTAAACAATGGAACAGGTGTAGATTCATTATTCTGGTACTTGGAAAAGCAGTATTTAATACATAAATATTTACACTTTAAAAATGTAATAATAATACACCTCAAAGCCACTAAAGAGGCGTGGAGTGTTGTGTAGACATACGGATGGCTGCACTGAATGTTCCTGCATCATCTCAAACCCCTACCTCACCTTTGAAGGACAGGGCATACAGACCTAAGCAAGGGGAGATCAATGACTCATCCAGAATGCAAAAGATGTCAGGCTGAGTGTATCACCGAGCTTGCTTTCTGCCAAGCAATCAGCTGGGAGAGGTGCAATAAAAGGAGGTTGTGCTGCTTTGCTATCTTTTCACCTTCTGTTGGTGCATTCACGGTTTTCCCAGGCAAAGTGCTTTGGGAATTTGCAGTGTCAATCACTAGAAAAAGAAAGGCTCTAAAAAAGCAGGGATAGAGAAAAGAATATCCAAGAATTAAAGACTAGGAATCATTTAAACCCAATCCTGGGAAAGCACATGATGATTAGTAATTTGAAAAGGCAGGGAATGACTATTCAATACAAAACCCAGCTTTCCCTAGGACAGGAAAAAATTGTCCAACTTGTTCAGAGATGTTTCAGGGCTGCTGGCGAACACTGGGGCTTGCAGGAGTGGACGGACAAGCAAGTCACCCAGCTGAGGACCGCTCCATGTCTGCACAAGGATGCAAGAAATGAGTCGCATGCAGAAGGGACCGTGAGGCCAAAGGGCCGGCGAAACATTGCAGGCTGAGATCGAGGGCTGCTCGCTTGGCGCAAGCTGCCAGCCATGCCCAGGGATCTGCTGTGCACGGAGAGAGCGTGGCTCATGCCTGCCAAGGAACTGCAGCAGTGCCAAGAGCTTTATTTTCCAGAAACATCCATGGTATAAGGATTTCAGCTGAACTCTACAATATAGACAGTTTGTGAATAGATGCGGTCAGTCTTTCTCATTAGTTTGGGGATTTCAGTCTTTGTTACTGGTGAAATGGTTAATTACTCATCTATTTGGATTCCTTGATCCTCTTGTTTGTTTTCTCCCTTCAATTAATTTATGCTAATGATGTGTTTATTTGGTGTTCTTTAATTCCCTGTTGTTATACAAACAATACCCCAGCTCTCAGTGTTTTCTCTTTATGTAGCCTGATATAAGGTAGAAATGCTGGGTGAAAAGAAACCGAAGCACATTGGTGTTGTGAAGGGCCACTGAGCTCCTGAAGAGGGAGAAATAAGTTCAACTACTCTTGAAATCACGGAAGCCACTTTACATAACTAGGTACAAATTTTATTTTTATTCTTAGTTTCTGTGCATTTAAGTTATATGTGAAACAGCAGCTTATTAACAACAAGTCTTAAAAGTCCATTTTGTGCTGAAGTCACCCCTTTAGCCCCTTTCTCTTCTCCAACCAGGCTTTCTGCTTTCTTTCACGCCTCCTCCTGCACCTCAGAGGGCTTTCAGTTCCCAGCCCTGCCTCTTTACTCTCTCTTGCATAACCGAGAGATCTGCCAAGGAGGCAGCTTCTGGCTAGATGGGGATGAAGTAAAATCCATGAAACTTTCTTCAAAAATATATTCAATTCATACCAGATAATGAGATAAAACACAAAATGTATTTTTCAGTATCAAAAGTGCTCATTACCTTTATCACCAAGCTCTCTAAAAAAAGTCGGTCCTGGTTTAGCTTTGGCAACGCATAGCAGCGCAGCATCTACCTCCTTTAAAAACACAAACAAGAAAATATATGCAGTTTTGAAACAGAAGTCTATTCAGTTGGGTAACAGAAAGTACGCAGGTTCTTTTGAAGAAGGAAAGGAACATTTTGCTTACCTTTTTTGTCAGTTTCTTGGCTGAGGCTTTACCTATAATAAAAAAAATCATCATCATGCAATAACAAACTGACTTTAAACTTTGATCAGGTTCTGTGACGTTTCTTCAGATTTTTATGGGAAAATGCTAAGTAATATGAAACAGAGTAATTTGCAGCAGGCAGTTTGTTTCTAATTCCCACGACGATCAAGAAAGGACAACATTTAAAAATAATACGAGCAGTCTGTTCAAATCTTCTTGCAACCTAGATGAAACCACAGACCATTCTGGTATCTACAACTGACTTACTAGCGTGATTTTGCATACTGTGAGCTACAAATGTAGTACAGATTCCAAAGCAAGATTAGACAGTAAGGAACAACTGCAGCATTTGCAAAGGGATTTACATGCACACATAACAATCCTTCAAGTGCAGGCTGAGTATGCAAAAGCTAAGAAATACTAAAGAAGAGAAAAAAGAATGAAAATGTTGATGTTTCTATTAAGCAGAAGTAAACTGAACAACTCTGCATCCTGAAACAGCATCAGATGAAAGCATGCAAACTCCTAAGCGTTTATCGGTAGGTTCAAGGGGAACCACTGGCAGCACAGTACAGGTTGTATTCCTGTGTAAATCACCCGTTTGAGGAGCTAAGATGTATTATTATCAGTAGAACGTTTCAGCTGGTTAGGCAGGGACCACAGAAATCCTGCAGTCATGGACTGGCACAGCTCTGCTCCATCCCTTCTCAGCCTATCTGCCACATCACACTGGTTTGTCTCCTCAGTATTTCTCCTCATACCGTTCTTAAAACCTTGTGTCCTTCACTCTTACCACTTTTAGCCCATCGCTCCCTTCCTTCATCACCAGTTCCTCTGGATTCCACCCAGCCATTCCTTCCTATTTATTCACGCTGTTGTAAGCACGAGCCAAGCTACCTGCATTTGCTCTGAGGACCGGTGCCCCTGTGTGCAGCAGCCTGCTTTGCTCCGCGCTCAGACTCCAAGGCTTACTCTGCTGCTTCACGGGCATCTTGCATCCGAAGGGTCCCCAGCACAGCACTGGTCCTTGGAAACAGACACGACGGTGGCAGCCAGGTGGGCAGCTGTCAACAAACTTCTACCAAGCATTTTCACAGGCTCATAATTTAGCCAGACAGAGGTGCATTCTCATTAAAACAGCAACTTTCCATAACACTGGCAAAAGACATGCCCAGCTGCAGGGGGTCCCCACTGGCAACTTTCGGCTTCAGAGGAGGGAGGGAAGCTGCTGGAACATCTCAACAAGCAATAGCTCATTTTCAGCACAGGCAAGCCAGTGCCCTGGCCTCTGCTTCCTGAACTGGCAGCAACAGTTTTGCTGATAAATTCCACTCTCCATCCACCTCCCCCAAATCAGCCTAAGGCAGACACCTGGCACATAACATTGCAACCCAAATGCTTAAGTTTGACAAAAGTTATAAGCAACTAAAATTAGGGTTTTAATACTGGAGTGCTGAGAGACTCCAGCAACAGGTGTTGCCAGCACCACCTGTTACTGTGGATGAATACATTTTTGTGCAGTGGGTGTAAATATATTTACACCCACATACACAGACATATATAAAGCTACATAGATATATACCTTCTAGCTCAAAGGATGTATGAAATCCTCTACTTTGCCTCATTCGAGATAAAAGAAGTCAGACTAATAACAGCCTAGGAGAACAAGCAAAAATCACTACATCCAGTAAGGCTGAGTCCTGAGCAGTGCAATGTAACACTGTTCACTACTGCAGAGCATTTTAGTGAACGGCTGTTTAGCAAATTAAGTGATTCATGTCTCAGCTTTGAAATGTTGCTGCCTCTGTACAGTTAATTTCAATGTGGAATTCAACGACAGCAGCTCTTTCGGCTCTGGGAGACCCACATAGCGAGAAGCCTTACAGGAGCGAATGAGTCAGGCAGTAGGTTGCGAAAAACAGTATCTGAAAGAAAAAAGGGAAAATCACCCCACAATGTTTTTCACTGTAAATGCTCGTTGTACTTGTCTGTATTGAAGCCAGCCATACACCTTTATTTGGTTAACAGCAGCTCCACTCATTCCATTCTCCTGGTGGTCTCAAGAGCATCAGATCTGGGACAGCAACTGCTACCGCAGCAGAGTACTGGGCAGTAGCCCTTTGCCAGCATCCAGGAGGATGATGAAGGGAGACAAGCTGAACTCTGCGAGCTGGAACAGCAAAGGCATGAATAATTGATGCAAGGTAAGGAGAAAGCACTGGGAGCTACAGCTCAGACACTAGTTGGCCAAGTTTGTGAGGCTTTACACTGGGTTAAATCTGTGTTTCTCTTCTTCCTGTTGTATTCAGCCCAGTATTCTGAAACACTTCAGCTATCCAATTTTAGGTGATACAAACTCAATGAGAATTACCTTACTACAACAAAAATTAAGGAAGTGAGGGAAAATCTGTTGCAGACGTGGATCCTCTTTTCACCAGCCCGCAGTCACAACTGCAACTGCCTAGAGCTCATACAAATGCCTCTGGCAGCCATGAACATCTGCCCCCTTGCATTTAGCTATGGCCACCCTCCACTGGATGTTCAAGATGTTGACATGCTGACTGACCTGTTCTGGAGATGAAAAGACAGTAGCAACAATGATACAGAGGTGTTCACGGTACCCTTGACTGGGGAATTTTGGCAGGGGTGAAAAGACTAAGGAAGGAGAGGAAGCCTTTGCTGAGTGGCAGAAAAGGAGGAGGACTGTGCAGACCAGTGACGAGTAGTGTTCCTCAGGGGTCGGTATTGGGACCAGTGCTGTTTAACATCTTTGTTGGCGACACTGCCAGTGGGATTGAGTGCACCCTCAGCAAGTTTGCTGATGACACCAGGCTGAGTGGTGCAGTTGACACACTGGAGGGACGAGATGCCGTCCAGAGGAACCTTGACAGGCTTGAGAGGTGGGCCTGTGAGAACCTCATGAAGTTCAATAAGGCCAAGTGCGAGGTCCTGCACATGGGTCAGGGCAATTCCAGGCACAAACACACGCTGTGCAGAGAATGGACTGAGAGCAGCCATGAGGACAAGTACTTGGGGGTGCTGGCTGACAAGCAACTCAACGTGACCCAGCAACGTGTGCTCACAGACCAAACGGCCAACCGTATCCTCGGCTCCATCAAAAGCAGTATGGCCAGCAGGTCGAGGAAGCGGATTCTGCTCTTCTGCTCTGCTCTGGTGAGACCTCACCTGGAGTTCTGCGTCCAGCTGTGGAGCCCTCAGCACAGGAAAGACACAGACCTGTTGGAGCAGGTCCAGAGGAGGCCACAAAAATGATCTGAAGGATGGAACACCTCTGCTGTGAGGAAAGACTGAGAGAGTTGAGGCTGTTCAGCCAGGAGAAGAGAAGGCTGCTGGCAGATCTTATAGCAGCCTTCCAGTACCCGAAGGGGGCCTACAGGAAAGCTGGAGAGGGACTTTTTTACAAGGGCATGTAGGGATAGGACAAGGGGTAATGGCTTTAAACTGAAAAAAGGTAGATTTAGATGAGATATAAAGAAGAAATTCTTTACTATGAGAGTGGTGAGGCACTGGCACAGGTTGCCCAGAGAAGCTGTGGATGTCCCCTCCCTGGAAGTATTCAAGGCCAGGCTGGATGGGGCTTTGAGCAACCTGTTCTGGTAGAAGGTGTCCCTGCCCATGGCAGGGTGGCTGGAACTAGATGATCTACAAGGCCCCTTCCAACCCAAACCATTGTATGATTCTATAATTCTATGACTATCACATCGCCCTAAGACGTGGTGAGGGGCAGAATGAGGTGGGTGAGAGTCAGTTCCTACCACGGCTGACTGCACAAGGGGCTGATACTGCAATAAAAGAATAAAAAGTAGGAGGGAAAGGGACAGATTGAGAGATAAACAATGACATTTGTATTTTTCTAAGTAGTAAATACAACAGAGTAGTAAATGTGGAGCCATTCTAAGGTTCTCTTCTCAAATGGGCCTGAAAATCAAAAGTTTTAATAACCTAGTCAAATGAAAATGGCATACAGATGTCAGCAAGCATGTGTACCGGTAGGCCAGGAGTTTTCTGAAAAAAACTGACATTGGGACACACGTGTTATTTTTCATATTGCCATTTACATAAAGTATTAGAATACGATCCTATAATAATGTAATAATTTAAATTGCAGAATGAGTTTCCCCCAATAACTATTTAATATTTTGTAATAATTAAATCCAGTTATATTCGATCGATACTGTCACCATATAAAATAATCTGTGAAGACTTAAATCTCAGTTTTCACTTGGAACCATTAGCTACTGTTATTGTAGCACTCAAAATATTCCTTGAATGCTAATTTAGCGTGTGGTGCTTACTCTCTCCATTTATTCACTTCCTAACAATGACATCCCTTTAAACACCAACAAGGAAAGCTCTGTTAATATCGCACACTACCATATCAAAAGTGCAGCCCTCTGAAGCACCAGGTCTTTTAAGGCTTTGTCTACAATAATTAGGAAAAGAAGCTTAACTCCTTTTTGCAGAAAATGCACTGCAAAAGTATGAATAGTTTTCTTAGCCAGTTTGGACACTGGAAAAAAAAAAGCCTCTTCCCTTCCATCAATTAAATCTTGGTGCTGTCATTCCTGACACAACTACGAATACATCAGGATCTAAGGCTCTCTCTGAGGAATACAGACAATGGTTATAATTACTAGAAACTGTTCAATCTAATAAGAGATCTGTACAATGCACTTTTGTATAGTTTTATTCTTTTACCTTGATAGATTCTTACTAATAGGCAAATATATGACATATGAGAAAACTTGTTTGCAGGAGTAACAGTCTTAATTTGGTATCGGAAAAAGAAACTTGGAATTATTTATTGTTTTAAACTTGAATGAATGAGCAGAAAAGCAACTTTTTTTTTCCCTACAGACCTGCCAAGATTGTGATGGAATTCTGGCTTCAAGGACAGTATTTTCAAGGGTCCCTACATATTTTACAGATGCTATCATCTAATTTTCACCATCTATAGTGGTTTCATGAAACAACAATGAGGTACAGACACACCTTTCCACGGACAAAAAGCCATTTTAGCTTTTTAAGTTGAATGAATACCGAATCTACTTAGAAGCACACAAACTCTGTGCTGTTAGCCAAGAAAGTTAGCTGACAACTGTAATTAAGAAAACACTGCCAAGAGCAGCTACGTCAGCCTTAATTTGCCCTCGGCAAATCTGCGTATTTTGTCACATACGTTTCTTACAATAGAAGTGTTTCCATCATCTATCAGTTTTTTACACTAAGGTGCAGAATGGACCCGACATCAATGTTAGGATTAACATTAGGAAAGGGCTGAATTAAACAAGTACCCACTTGCACTCAGTAACACCCATTTACACGTGTATAGCTAGGGAAAGACTTAGATCTGACAAAAGACATTTAGAGCCAAAGAATGAGCAAAATCACTAAGATCAACCATTGTAACAACAATAACCAAATGCCAAAGGAAAGTAGAGATGTTACTACTGTCTGCAAGAAAGCACAATTTTACATGTCTGTAAGACTGCTCTATTTTTGTAATATGGAAATGTAAATCAAATTTTGAAACAATCCTCCTCCACAACCCTAACTTCAAATGAGAACAGTATAAAATAGCTATCTATTCCTAGGAGGACAACAAACTCCTGTCCCTTTTATCAGCAAAGTCACTGAGATTGTTTGACCAGGATCTCTTTTTTAGCTCCATTTCAGAGACACAGTGACAAACAAGTGAAAAAAATGAATAAATTTGTCCTCTCAGTTTTTAACTTTAGATGGCAACAACGGCTATCTTTGCTGAAACTTGGCAAGTTCAAAGTCATACTGGGGTACTAGGAAACCATTTATTTTTTCCTGAAAAAATAAGAAGGGAATAGCATTAAATATGCTACAGCTCAACAAAACTCTGATTCTGCAAAACGATCAGTGAAACAGAACTTTAAAGCTGGATAGGATTTCAGCACAGTTGTAACCTGCGGACAGGATCAGGGCACTGTAAAACCCCAACCCACCGTGCACAGCTCATGCTGTGGCCTTTACAGCAGAGCCCACCCTGCAGCTTTGCCTGCTGTGGGAACAAGAATTTGTATTTCTCCCCTTCAGTCAACTGCCACCTTTCACACAAGCTGAACTCTGAGAATCCTGCCCTCATGCACTGGCGAGCTGCGTTAGGTAAGAATCGTGTATGTCGATATCCTTTGGGAGACCCCATTAAAACTTTTGTTTAAATTAGCTTAAAATAGAAGATCATGCAAATGGCTCCCCAGTTCAAGAAAGATGAGGAGCTACTGGAGAGAGTCCAGCAGAGGGCTACAAGGATGGTGAGGGGACTGGGGCATCTCTTGTACGAGGAAAGGCTGAGGGAGCTGGGCTTGTTCAGCCTGACGAAGAGAAGGCTTGGAGGGGACCTTATAAATGCTTATAAATATCTGAAGGGTGGGTGTCAGGAGGATGGGGCCAGACTCTTTTCAGTGGTGCCCAGCAACGGGACAAGGGGAAACGGGCACAAACTGAAGCACAAGAAGTTCCGTCTGAACATGAGGAAGAACTTCTTCCCTCTGAGGGTGACGGAGCCCTGGAACAGGCTGCCCAGAGGGGTTGTGGATGCTCCTCTGGAGATATTCAAGACCCGCCTGGACAAGGTCCTGTGCAGCCTGCTGTAGGTGACCCTGCTTTGGTAGGGGAGGTTGGACTAGATGACCCACAGAGGTCCCTTCCAATCCTGACTGTTCTGTGATTCTGTGAAATGCTATAGCTTGTATTTCACTCCCAGCTCTCTCTCAGATATTGTTTATGATACTGGACAGGTACCTTATCTCAACACGGTGTCCTTTGTTTACCTGCCTTATTTACATTCTCAGCTCTTCAAAGCTCTTCTATGCATTTATAAAGTACTTCTGCTAATGAAACCAATAATGTAATGGGCAAAAATTCCAGCCAGTAACTAGTTTTTTAAGGGCCCCTTCTGATACATTGGTGATATTGGAGATAAATCAAGAACAGCAAAAAAAAAATGAGGCTTTTGAAAGCATGACAAACCAAGTGGTCAGAGTGCTATGATAGCTCCTGGCATATGTGAATAATAAATGAGTAATGAGTGTGCCATTTAAATGAATTAAGAATCCACTTTAGCTGGAAAGCTTTTACTGAACTAGTGCACTGCTCCATTGAAAGATAATTGATAAAAGTCATTTCAATCACACGATTTAGTGAATTGAACCACCTGAATTAAAATCCAAGTATGCCCAGTGGAAAAGGCAATTTGCAGTAATAGAAGCTTCTGATATTGCTTTACAAAACAAGCTTTGCATCTGTCCTTTATTTAGAGCAATCGTTCCTCTGAGGAAAGGAGAAAGATACAGTCCTGGGCCAAGGCCAGCGCTGGCAAATCTCCATTTCAGAAGAGCAGTTGCATCAGAGCCAGCCAATACCGGAAGGTTTCTCTGTGAGTAAGGCAGCCTGAGGTAAAAAGGGTGGGATGCTGATGCAGGGAGAAAACATCAAAAGATGACACAATCTCTTAGGAAACTGAAACAGACTGAAAAATTAAGATAAGGCAGTTTTCAAAACCTGTTGAAGAGACCGTGGCACCAAGTCACCAGCGGTGCCAGGAGTTCCAAAATAACGACATCCATCTGGGTAAAGGCAGATTTTGTGGTGCTTGCTACAGAGCACGCGAACAGCTCAGTCCTCCCTGGGACTGTAGTAACAGTCGGCCAGGATGGCAGGGAGAGCAGGGGATCAGTTTTTATTTAGGTATTATCCAGGGAAAGTGATTTGCTCACAGATCTCTTCTCTTTCTAATAACATATCCAAACTGCAGATAGGAAAAGCTGACAATAGGTTCAAACTTCCAAGCTTACCACAAGACTTGCACTGCAACAATGTAGAGCATACAGAAAGTTACTTCCTCCAAACCACCAGAAAAGTCTAACAAGCATGTCATGGTAGCCCTTGGTTGCAAAAGGAGCATGTGATGCGAGTTAAGACTTCACGTGTACCACACAAGCAACAAGAGGCCAGGTAGAGAGCGCAATCGCAGATGAGCATCTCCCCCGCAGGAGAGGCTGCCAGCCCCCTGGGCTGGTTCTGAGGTCAGGGCTGGAGGCAGCACCCAGGGGAAAAAAGTGTCATGTGAAGTGTAAGTCCTCAAACTCTCAAATAAGCACCTCATGCTTGGTCTCTCTGGCTTCATTTAGATGTCTAAAAATTAGATGCCTAAATCTGAGTTAGTGATCTCTATGCTGCTTTGCTGTAACTATGATGGTGTAAGGACATATGTAGAAAAGGGTTTATAATTAACTTTAAAACCTGCTGCTCCTATTTCAGATCTGAAGAAGAGCTCATATGCCCAAAAGCTTGTCTAATTTTTCCAGCTTACAGCAGCTGGTCTAATAAAAGATACTATCTCTGTCTACAAACCTCATCCTGACTAATGACCCTAGGCTCCCTTTATAGTCAAGGGAGAGAAACAGACACAGAAAAAGAGCAATTTATTCCAGGTTGTGACAGGTGTCTAATACAGACCTTGGACTTACCTTTTTCCTCCCATTAACTTTAAAGACATGCTACAATCACTCGCTCTGACCTGACATTCAGCTTTTAAATATCTAAATTGAGTAGCTGAATCCTTCTGCACGCAACCAGATAACTCACACCATGATTGCTTTTTGTATTTGTTATATCTGTAATCTGTTTTTTCCAACGTCCTATCTATCCGCCTCAGGTTAGCAGTGCTAAGGGCATGTAGTCTGTTTTATGAAGCACTTAATCAGATATAAGGGCAAAGTGTACTACAGTTGGAGAGGCAGAGCAGCTGCATAATTAGAGCAATAAAGTATTATAAAGGACAATTAAGATTACCTGGAAGGAGTTGTATCCACAACACATGTTTCTGAGACCAGAAGGGTGGAGAATAACTCCTGCCAACTTACAGAGAACATTATGCAGTTCAGACTTTTGGGATGGATGGCATCTCCTGAATCTGCACAAAACCAGGGACCTTCCACAAAGCACAGGCAGGCGGAGCCTCAACTCAAGAAAAATTCCTAGTACTAGGCTCGAGATGGTAGTCAGTCTCATCTAGCAAAAAATCCAGCATAGGCTAGACTAAGCCTATAGACTCAATAAACAAACTCTGATCTCACCCTGAAATAAAGATGATTTCTGTAGCATCGCTATGCTTTACGTTGTCATCTCCCATTGCTAACAAAGCCTATTTTTTTAAAGACTGTAATGCCAGAGCACACGCTAGGTTAAGGTACTGACAGATGAAGATCAACTATTCTGATAGCCCCATAGCAATAGATGTTTAATTCTGTTCCTCTACTAGACAGTGTTAGAAGTCATGATCCCTGGCCTAAGTGCTCTGTAATCTACTTTATGGCTAGAGAAGTGTAACAGAAATTAGAAGAACAAGTAAAGTAGGATAAGAACAACAATGAAATGACACAGTTAAAAATATAACTGTGTGCATAACTTGAGCAAATTGCATTTTAACTGTAGGCAGACATTAATTTGGATTGAGAACGAAAATGTGTGCAAATTAATTGTCCCACAATCAAAATTAAGGAAGGTCATCACCTTAACAGCACCAGAAATTGATTCTTACCTCACTGTGTAAGACTTGATTAAAGCTTATGTGCTCAATATAAAGCCACCATCACCACTGTAACAACCATCCCCATCATCTCTCACTCAGCCGCTTCCTTTATAAATCATATTCTTCCACACATCTGAAGACCTTCCCTACCATGACAAACTGTTACTCTCAACAAGCATCTTACAAAATGTAAAAAAAATATAATACAGTTAAAGACTAAGCACAAGAATACTGCAGACTGTGAATTATTACAAATTGGAGTCACTTGCTGGCAAACATAATCAAGTTGCCAGGTGAAGAATTCATCCTTTGTGTGGGAATTTATCGCTAGCATAAGGCTACCCTACTAACCCTGGAATAAGGATAAAGAGGGCATGTGTCAGAGAGGACCATCTTCTTCACCTTCATGCTTTGATGCAATTTACTCCCTAAGCAGGAACTGCAAATCATACCAAACTGTGTCAAATTATATGAAGTAACTGTATGGTTCATTTATTGCACTTTGACACATAACGAACACTCCAACATGCAAGAATTGCAGACAACGAGGCCAGAAATGACCACGTGGGTCACCTACTTTGTCCTATTGCTCCCAACAGACTTGCTCATGCATTACCTCAGGAGTTTATGTGCACACAAATACATGTTTGCACATTTGAAAGATAGTGTTAATACTAACCTGCAGTTTGGGGTTCAGAAGACAATAGTGACATCAACGCAACTGCTTTTTTTATGAAATAGTTTGCTATTTCTTAAACTTATTTGTATACCAACTTCAAAGTACAAACTTCTGGGTACCATTGATATTGCTTATTCCTAGTGGAACAACAACAAAAAAGTAATAACTTGATATAATTTAAAAATTAAAACTGTAAATATTTTGTGAAAAAAATTGAAGTTATTCATGGTATCAGCATGAAAAATGAAGTGCTGTTACCATAATTCTGTTCAGATGTAGGGCATTTATAGCACTTGTATCCAAGCAGTAAATAGCTGACATATTAGTGCATCAAGGCAATTTAAATTACTGCAGTGAGTGAGTAACCGGGAGCACTGACATTTCACATAAATTGAGTGGGTCCTCAAGAGTCCTGTAAATCTAAAAAGCTATTTAGATCCAGTTTATATAGTAGCTCACTTTTTTTTCAGTTTCACCCTATCACGTAACAAAATTATTTACACAATCATTAATGCTTGCTTTTTTGTTAAAACAGTATTTTTCTTTTAAAGATTAATTTACTTCCACTACAGCAACACGCAGTAAAAATTCTTAGAAATATTGCAACAAATGTTCCAAGAGGTGACAGCTGATTGGAAATGTACAACGGAATTTTTCTAGAAGTATCAGTTTAGGAAACTTTCGTTCATCATATCCCAGCAACCCCTAGTCAGACCTATGGAAGAAAAAGGAAAAGAAAAAAGAGAGATGGCTGATGTCCTTCTACACCACTATTGTGAAATCTAGAAATCTCATCAGCAGGATGCTTGATTTCTACTGCTGCATTATTCTAATGATGGTGGTAATCACTGCTCCTGTTTCATTCTCTTAGTGCCTTGTCCTTCCATCAAATGTCTAGAATTTGACTTCTTTAGAGCTGCCCTACATCCTTCACAGCCTAAACACATCCTTTCTGACATCTTCTTGCTCTTATTTCCTTCCCAGTAGTAGCAATTCTAGGGAATATAGCACAAAGAGCACCTTTCTGGTGACTGAAAAAGGAGTTCCAGAGAAGCTTGTAGGAAGACCCATGAAGTGGGGCTCCCCTGTGGTTAAGGGAAATTGCCTCATTCACAGAAGCTGGAAGGGAGCTCTGGAGATCATCATGGTAATTAGAATGTCCTTATCTTCTCATGGTGACGACTGGAAAATGCTCAAAGCAGGGTTAGTCAGAGCAGGTTGCTCGAGATCGTGTCCAATTGGGTTTTGAATATGGCTGCAGACCATTTGTTTCTATAAGGACTATGAATACAACACATCTAATTTAATACAGTCACCTGGCTAACTTTGCAATAGGAAGATACCAGTTTAGGCGCTTTTGTAACCTACACTAACACCAAATACAAGCAATAGTTGATAAGTTTCACAAGGAGTTTTGGGATTTTTCCCCCTTGCTTACATCAAAGGCAACAACATTCTTATGCAGTTGAAGACTGTATCCTGGCTTCAGTTCTCACCAATGACCTACAGAGGAAGAGACAGCATTTTTGCCTTATTTCTCAAGACATGAGAGCACCAAGTACTGGATTTAACTGGATTTTATTGAAAGGAAACAATTCTATGTTGGTAATTTCATTAATGAGAGCTCGGTGTTAAACCTCAAGGACTGGGACATTTTGCCTTGCTGCCCAGAGCATGGTAAATGCCAAACAAATTCAGAACCTTATTATGCTCATCTTCCAGAACATAAGCCCCATTCATGAACATGCAATTTACAGTGACTAGATGTCTGAGCCCATTGCTATTGAGTTTACAGAACAGCTAATTTGCACATTATAACCAATATAAATTCTGCTTCAGAATGAAAGTATTAAGTGAACACCCACTAGATGGTGTTCAGTTACTGTATAGGGCGACCGGGCTAGTTACAGCTCTAGCTCCTATCCACCTCTGCTTTGTAGCAGAATTTTCTTGAAGAAACAACAAATACCTTTGTATAAGAGGATAAAAAGGGATGAAATCACACTCTTCACTAGACATTTGGAAATGCTTTAGTAAATTAATTACCACCTGCGTTGAATATGGGTAAGTGGAACTTCTAAAAAACATGACAAGTCTAAACAAAGAAAGTACGCAAGATTCTTCTGGATCCACTTGCTAATATTCTGTGGTTTTACTCCAGATACTTCTATTTTTGCAATTTGTGACATTATCTGTCTGTTCCCTCCCAAACTCTCCAGACATCATCCACTGAAAGAAAAGGGTGAATACTCACTCACCAAACAAACACAGCCATTTTGCAACCACTTTTATTAAAAGGATGAACTGAATTACCGGATGTCTATTCTAGTAGAAGCTAATGCATCACTTTCTTTTTCAGCAAAATTGTAATAATTGCAACTAATTTCCTTTGGTCATTAGTGAATCAGTATCAGGAAAAAAAACAGAAGTGCTATTTTACAGGAAGAGACTTTTGGCATAGGTGCAGTACTGTAGCACTTCAGATATTTTAGATTCCTGGAGATTACAAGGATGACTTGTGATAAAGGCAATTGCTATTCAGAGCTGAATTAAACTGATCCTCTCATGTCAGAATTTCCAGAAGGAACCTTTTCCCTTTATAAGGCTCTGAAGTGCAACCTTACATGAAAATTTTGGGAAGACCATTTTAATGCAATGACCCCAGTGATGACATGACTTTTTCCAATTGCCACCGTGAAAAGATAATGGTCTAATGACCATGTTTGGGAATTTTCCTACAGACGACTCTGCCTACTGCTTTGGGCATTCTGCTGATCCTGTGCAGCCCTACTTCATTATTCCATAACTCTCCAGGTTGAGGCATTATTACAATCTCTAGCTTTTCTTTCTTTCTTCCTTCTCATGCTTAATCTGAGTTCCTTTCAGTGGTTGAATTGCTTTCCTTCAGTTTATGGTCCATGTCATTCGCGCTTTTACCTTTAAATTAGCCAGGAATTTCTTTCTACTGCTAAGATTAGCTCATTCTGTTATTAGCACATACAGAAGCTCTGAGCAAACCAGTAACAACCCCTGCTGAATCTGACTTGTTTATACATCATTAACATCTGTCACATAGCAATTAACAGATGTTTGGGAAGTTTTCCTACAGCAGGGGCTCCAAGGGTATATAAGTGATAATAGAACGCTCCTGTATTTTAAGCTAAGAAAGGTTTATCCTATTTTTGCCGCAGAAAAAGACTACTGGAGCAATCTAGTTTTGGCTAGTTTTTAAGAGTACCAGAAGGAAGAATGTTACATAAACCTAATTTGAAATATCATCTTTATTCAGAAGATAAGGTGGCAATGGAACAAGAAGCAGGATTGTGAAAAGTTTGAGAACTCCCCTAAAAGATTAGAGACAACTAAAGTAACAAGAAATCACAGAAGAGCTTAAAAACAGATGTCAAACGTGCCTTACTGCAGTGGCCAAAACGGTTTGGTTAATTTGCAAATTAGAAAAAAATAAATGCCACCAATAGTACGTTTAATGCTAAACTACTGACACAGCGTCCATCAGCGTTCCCTACTAACAGAAAAGAAAGTCCCATGCACCAACCAGAACACCTCCTCTGCTCCCAGGGTTCAGTGAACTTCAGAGACTGAGTAAGAGAAGCAAAGACAAGCTGCCTCTTGACCTGGCGACTTCAAACTCCTCACATTCTAAAGAAAAAAGTTTGGCAGAAAGAAAAAAAAAACATAGACAAAGATCAATAGTCTCTTTCAAAAAAATGAAGTTACTCTTTTCTACAATTGTCTTAGGTCCCTGGGGAAAAAAGCTTTCCGCCCTGAATTCAAATCATCTGATGAAGCAAACCTCAAGAAGACATCTGGCTTTACCATAGTTTAATTCTGTATTCAAAATTTTTATTAAGCACCAGAGGAAACATGGTAGTAGGTCTGTCAAAATAGAAAGAGACTAGAAATCTCTAGTCAAACAACTAGAGGAGGAGACAAATCTAAAAGCATAATACATTTTACATCAAAATTTCCACTAACATCATCTTTAACTCGTAGCAGCCTTCAGTATACTGGGCTTCTGCGTCCACTGCCTCTAACTATCCTTGCATTGCCTCCTTCCTGCCATTGTCAGCTTCTTTGACAAAACTAACTGCTCCTCCAAGAGCAATCTCGGATTGAAAAAATGATCGTATTTTCCCTTTCCTGTGCAAAGGTGTACATTACCTGGGGGCATGAAGCCCTTAACCTCCCAAAATGATGTTCTTTGCCAGATCTCTTTCTTTGCCTTAATCACGATTCCATGATTACACTAAAATTTTCTCCACCTAAGAACACAGAAAATAATTTGCTCTACTGTACTACCCTCAGCCTAGCAGACACACGGAGCTACAAATGAGGACCAAAGCACCTATGGTGCTGGAAGCTATTCTGCATGTAGCAACTGTGAGTAAACCACAGGCTACACAAGTTCAAATTATTTGCTCTAGTGAGCATTGCTTTGTACCATTTTTCTCTTTGATGGAAGCTGCAGTTTGACAATTCAGATCTTTCAGCAACAGTATTCATCTAAAAAGTTCCTGACTTCAATCCTTGTTCCCTCTCTTAGGCCACAGTGCTTGCTAGCAAACTGTGCTGTGAGCCAGAGAATGAAGCTGGCTTTGTAAGAACTGGAATTCAGAAAAGAATGGAATAAAGCTACCTACATGAAGCTGTGGAATGGATGGCCTTACCCAGCTAGAGGAGACAAAAATAAGCTTGGGTTTGTTTAACCTAACAAGACCAGCACTGAGTGGCAATATAATTATCTATAATGCATCATGGGGTTAAGATTAAAAAAAACCCTCAAAACCCAAACCTATTTTAGGTAATGGGAAATGTTGGCACAAGAGCAAGTGCGTTTAAATAGACAGTCATTAATTTTAGGTTGGATATCAGAAGAGTTTTCAAGCAACAGAGGAGATGCTGTGTCACCATTTTCCAATATAAGCAGTGGTTACAAATGATTTTAAATTAAGCCTGAAAAATTTATAAAAGGTCTGTATTATAAGTTTTTAAACTGCTAAAATAGGAGCTGACTTTTAGAAGATACCTGATAAATTTTGACATACTTAGCCATAAAGCGCTAAAAACAAGTGCTAAGCCATTATGCATCATTCTAATAGAGCATACAGATCCTTAAAAACATATTACAAGATATTACACGTTAACTTAGGTGAACTGTGGCAATAAATACAAGTGTTCTTACAATGGTACTACTAAGTAGATATCCTTTTTCCTTCTTACAGCGATACCGGATATAAAGAATAGTGACTGTCCTCCTGAAATGAACATTTATTTTAGCTGCAGAAGGAGGAGATTGAACTGAAATTTGAATCAAATTTTAAGTAGGCTTTTTACAGTTCTCAAAGTTGGTGCAAATCAAAAGCAAACAATAGATGTCTTTCTTTTAGTGAAAGAGTAAAGTCATTTTATGGTGCCCAGTGTAATTCTAAATTGACCACACCTATGTAAAAGCTCTTCTTGCTTTTTCAACAGCAGAGACTTCCCTTTACCACCATATACATCACAAAAAATGTTGCTCTTTTCTGCTAAATAGTTGCTCTCTCTTGCCAATTCAAATAAAGCCAGAGAAGTAGATTAAATTTTTGAACATTAGGTTTTATATTTTCTCCTAAGAAAGTGACAGCAAACAGAAGTGAGCTTCCACATTCTCTATCACCAAAAAATCCAGGTCGAAGAAATAATTGCTATGTCAGGGTGTGGGTGACTGTTCAGAAGTTATCAGACACAGCAAACAAATACAGTCCCAGTGGAAAAGCAGATGTCCATCCACATGAGACAAAATGACTAATCTCAGTATTCTCTATTATAAGAACCTGCTCTGTCAGGCTCACAACTGTTTGGATCCAGTCCACAGTTAAGAACAAACACACATCACTTTCCCAGGAAAAACACAACCAAAACAAAAAACCATTTGGAGAGGAACAAAAAAAAAAAAAAAAAAAAA
>Ga0065711_1032041_pt1 | contig 28161 bp, 22 predicted proteins | sample Hoacrofraction12_FD_59098 | JGI IMG/M metagenome (GOLD analysis project Ga0065711, IMG submission 59098) | Hoatzin crop microbial communities from Cojedes, Venezuela - Epithelial fraction 12 v2 (version 2) | ecosystem: Host-associated > Birds > Digestive system > Esophagus > Crop | place...
CCTTCACATCCTCCACCAGTCCCTCCTTGTTTGTTAATACAAGGTCCAGCAGAGCGCCTTTCCTTGTTGGTTCCTCCACCACTTGCATCAGAAAGTTGTCATCGATGCTCTGGACGAACCTCCTAGATTTCACCTGCCTAGCTGTAAGGTTTTCCCAGCTGATGTCAGGGTGGTTGAAGTCCCCCATGAGAACCAGGGCCTGTGACTGTGAGGCTGCTTACAGCTGCCTGTAGAAGGCCTCATCAACTTCCTCTTCCTGGTCAGGTAGCCTGTAGTACCCACCCACCGTAATGTCACCCTTATGAGCCTGTCCCTTAATTTTAAACCATAAGCTCTCAACTCGTTCCTCATTTGCGCCCAGGCCAAGCTCAATGCATTCCAGTTGCTCCCTCACATATAGAGCAACTCCACCACCTCTCCTTGTTGGCCTGTCTTTCCTAAAGAGTCTGTAGCCATCTATGATAGCATGCCAGTCATGCGAGTTGTCCCACCACGTTTCTGTGATGGCGACCAAATCGTAGCCGTCCTGCTGTATAATTGCTTCCAGCTCCTCCTGTTTATTGCCCATGCTACGTGTGTTAGTATAGACACACTTGAGAATGGAAAGAAACAGGCAGAAACTGGTGGGTCGGGATATGGGCAGTTTAACAGAACAGCAAACAATGAAAACAGTAACAACAACAATACCGATAAGGAGAATACATGAAACAAAACTGCAGCGCTCCTGAGCCCCAACTGCCTTCCCACCGCACAGCTCCCCCCAGCCTGAACACAGCATGATGGCACATGGTATGGAATACCCTGCTCTGTTTGGCCAGGTTGGGTCAGCCTGCCCGCCTGGGTCTCCTCCTGGCTCCTGGTGAAAATTAACCCTGTCCTGGCTGAACCCAGGACAGCTAATTTATGTGAAAAAATATTCTGCATCATCCTCTGTCCCTTTCAAACTTACAGTATTTATTTAATTTAAAGCCAAATTATTTTTCAAAAAGTGCACAAATAAATACAGAATTGTATCCATCTATGAATGAAAGCCCTATTTAAGCCACAAGCATGCAGGACTGGCAAAGTGTCTGCACTGTTCCAAGAGTTCAGCTTCTTGTTGTGCTAAATTTTCTCCGTTCACTGAAGACATATGCACCTCTTGGATCTTCCCTTGTCATTTCACTCCCTTCCATTATCAGCTAGGGAGCAGAGAGCATTAGAGAATTCTGACAGCATTAATGATACCTACTCACCAGCTACTTAGTTTTTATTCACAGCTCTGTATAACAAAGTGGAAGAACTTACACATTAGCCTAAACTGTGATTTAAAGCTACAAACACTAAAGAAAACTAACAAATTAACGAATTCACACTTACACAGAAACACACCCAAAAAACCTCCTGAAACCATGAGGTAAACTGCTACAAAGTTCTAGATATCCCTGCTTTATGAATTGTTCCACTGATTCTTAGGTGTTTTATTTCTTTCACAGTACACTTTTTTTCGTTGTAGATTTTCTTTACAATACAAAGGCAACAAAGCAAGTAAGTAACTTTGTCCTGTAAAGGCGGTAAAATAACTACTAATTGCAGTAACAACACAGCACCTCTGCAGTAGTACTTCTGGATGAATCAGGTGAGGACTTTACGCGGCTAGAAGACCCACACAAACAGATAGGAAACAACTGCCCCTGCTCTGACATATTTGTAACCAAAGATCAGGTGCAGAAGACACTCATCCTCTATAAGAACTAAGGCAGAACAGAGGCATAATGTTACCAACTTTGCAATGGCAATTAATCTCATATCTTAGTGACTTGTGTCCCCAAAGCAAGTTGAATGATGTATCATGTAATTGTAATGGTAGGAACCAAAACGGCTTTCTTAGATCAGTGATACAAACCTGATGAATGAAGGAAGATCTATGAACCCTTTGCCCACCAGTTGCTTGGAGATGCTTATGAACAAGATATAAAGGCACCATTACGACTGACCTCCATGATCTTCTCCTTGACTTCTCTCTTTAGCTACAACGGAAGAAATAAAATCTTTTCCTATTTCGTTTCAAGAAGCATAGAAAGACAATTTGTTTCCCCGTGACTGTAAAGAATTCCTATGTTGAAAGAAATGTGGGAACCTGCTTGGGAGGCAGAAGTGAATGGAGTACATTCACAGGGCTTACGCGTGCACTGTGACTCAACCCAAGGGACCAGAGTCCAAAAAGAAGCAAGCCTCAGTGCAGCAGCTGGGGCACTGGGCTCACTGCCTGCAGATACTGCTGACTGCTACTAATGCTGCAGCAATTCCATGTCAAAGGCTACAGCAAGGCATGTCAGAGGCAAGGGGCTCCACGTGGATGCTTCAAACAGCAGCTCCAAAAAGAGGAGGGGAAGAAAAGAAGAGTTAGGTCTTTCCCCTTCCGGAAAGGAAACACAACTGCTTTCAGCCCTAGGAGAAAAGTATTTTCTATGCTTATCATTACTAAAGAAAACCTGACTGGATTTGCCCATCTGCACCACAGGACCCTGCCGGTGTCTTTGCTGGGATTGGGCTCTCTGTTTTGCTCTGTTTTTCGACAGATCATTAGGGTTTCAGTTTTACCCTAACGAAGAAGGAAGAAGTGACTTATGCGGCAGATAATTTCCAGAGCTGAATTTTGATTTTCAACTTTTTCTAAAGTTCCTTCTTCTTCCCATTGCATTGGCAGCAAAGTGCACATTGCCTGAGGTGCTCTGACTCTGATACTCAGCATACTTCAAAACAGAGAAACAATAAAGCAGGCTTTTCACTCTGGCATTCAGGAAAAAGGACAAGGAGCAGCATGGTGGAAAAAATTATCTGTTCAAAGTCTCCATAAGGGCACACCTTTCCAGGGACAAAAAATGTCCTCAATTACGGATATGAGCAGTGCTCTACTGTTTGCTCTTTCCCCCTGTTGTGCACCCAGCCTTCAAAATTCTGCTGCCAGTTGGTACTTTTAATTTAAAGCATATTCATAAGTAAAGAAGTCTCCCCCCAGGTTCATTAAAGTCCCAGGTTATTTGGCAAGCCTTGCAGCAAGAAATAAATGACAAATATGCCTTTGTATCTGAGCTCTCAAGCCACAAATAAATCAAACTAAACAGGCTTCCAAAATTACCTCTTCCCTCTCTAGTTAAAGCTGAGATTTTCACAGCAGTAAGAAAGTAAAAAGTGCTTTCTTTAGTGTTCATGGCAGCTGCAGGTTACTTAGATTGCCTTCAATTACTATTTTGTAATTGCTGTATGAGCTGCCATTACCTCTTTATAATGACGGACAGAAGGAAATTCAGAGTCCCGTACACACTTGCTGTAAACAGCTTCATTTGTGTGTACACCACCTTCCCATTGTGTATTGTCATTAAAATATATCTGGTCACTGACCTGTTTTTAAGCTAATCATAATTCTTAAATTTGTAGAGGCAAATTGTGTTTAACAATCAGCATTTGTAGCTGAGAGACTACAAGTCAACTTCTAGATAGGACCCCCTAGTTTCTCATCTTCTCAGTTGCTAAAGCTCTGGTCTCAGACACATGCACATTTTTTGGGACTCTGCTGCAGTTTCTTAAAGCAGGATCTGGTTTAAAAAAAAAAAAAGGCAACACACACCACACCCACCCACATGCTTTGCTCACACTTCTTCACTGGGATCTGTTTCACAGACAACAAACACAAAGAGCTGTGCCAGTATAATCAAGAAAACACAGGATAAAGTGTTAAAACAGTGAAGGGGCAGGGAAAAAGCAGAAGGAGATCTCCCGGCTTGTTCATTGCAGCACACAGTAATTTAGGAGTGTGCAGGCAATTGTGCATGTTTATTCTGATTTCCTTCACCAACTTCCAGGTCAGCAAGTTCCTGGACTTTAGTACTCTGAAAATATTATGAAACAAAACTACTTCACCCACCCTGAGGCAGTCACTTGACAGAACGGGAATAAGTCAAGGACTTCAAAGGCGTGCATTTAGTAACTCCTCTAGCACCTGGCATAAACCCATCATCAGGCATGTCTGAGTCATTTCATTACCTGTTTATTTGATTTAGAAAGGGGTTGATATTGCCAACAAGCAATTTTATCCTTTCCATTCCTGGGTTGTCCCTTTGTAATTGTGACTGCCCAGTAGGTGTATTTCTAATATACTCTTGATTTAGATTTGATATATTCAACATAACTGCAACATTAGGTAGCCAGACTGGTAATTCGGAGTTCATGTCAAATTTACACTTTCTGAGAGACAGACAGAATTGAATTCAGAGTTAGTAAAGTACTGTGGAAAGGCAATATTGTGTTTGACCTAATGTAGCAAGACAAAAATTAACCTTTTATCATTTTCAGAACAGTGTTTATCAAAGGTCAGTGGCGGGCATTTTTGTCAGAGTTCTGGGAGGCTTAACTCAGATTCATCATGACCCTAGTTTTACCCAGCATGGTGATTTTGTCAAGGGCCATTCCTCCTCTCTATCTCAATCTTCAATATTGATAAGGAAATAAGGATCACCCAGAAAAACAAGCACAGTGTCAGCATAAATCTTATATCAAGCACAGTGTACCTGACATAGCAAAAGCACTTTTCCTGAAGGTTCTGATTTTTATCATCCCACTTAAGATGTTATCGAAGGCAAACGTATCCATGCATCTTAAGATTTTATTCTGGATTGCCAGGAAAGCAAGGTGTCTTGAAGTGTGTGTTAAGTTTCAGGAGAGCACCAAACATCTATTTTTTCTAAGATACACTTTCACACATTTCATACCTAAGTGTTTTCATGGAGGATATATTCTATGCAAGTCAGTTCTACAATGATCTGTCCTGTTGGGCAATCATGTGGCCTTAGAATAACTTACAACATGTTGTTTAGTCTTCTTAATTTTAGTTCTTCTAATGCTTGGTTTGCAGGAAGTACTAAGGAAAAACATATGAAGATGAAAGTGGTTGTTTTGTTATTTTTAGAAGAAATGCCAAGGACCTGATTCTATTATTCTTACTGATAAGGAGTTATACCATCCACAGTAATAAATGTGGCAATATCACAGGTACCTGGGGAGCTCTTGTGTTCAATGTGGTTAAGAAAATATCAGAATCAAAACTTGATTGATATTTCAAGCCTTAATATACCAGATTCAACAAAATGCAGTCCATTAGGCATAAAGCAGAGGATTATTTCATCCTCTTTAGGGGCAAGATTTTGCTAATATTATTAAATATCCAATCCTCACAAATTCCAGAACACTTGAATGTGGTGAATGCACAAGAAGGGTATCCAGTAAAGAGTGTTGTTTCACAACAAACCTGTAGCTCTTGTGCACCTACCACTCTGCCTGCATTTAAAATAGCTCATATTACCTGCAGCTTCAGCAACTAGAGGTGAACAAAATGACACTGGCTGCAGAGATATCTAATCACAGTCTGAATCACGCCAACACTTAGATGTGCTCTATTATTTTCCTATCCATAGTGCCCTTGAATCAGATTACTTACTTAAGTAAGTAGAAGTACACCTGAAAATCTGGGGCTGCAATGTGCAGTGGGAAAATAGCAATCTTGGCTTTTGTCATTTTAAGGAAGTGATACCTTTTTATGATATTTTCTGACAAGACAAACCCATGACAGACTTTAAAAATCCCATATCAGGGGAGTAGCAGTACATGCCAAAAAGGGTTCACTTAGCAATAAATTTCTTATTTGTAAGAAAAAAAGGCAAATTCACAGTTTAAGCAACTGCTTTAGAATACACACTAAAGCAAACTCAAAGTTGTCAGCACCCTGTAGAATAGTGTTCTGTAATATTGTTGAGCTGTGAGTATAAAGTAGGCAGGAAATTCAGCCCTGGAATACATTATATATGCATATCAGTATGTGCCTCAAGGTAAAATAGGGGTTTAGTGACAAGGGAGGGTAGATAGCTGTATATATTTTCTTGGAGAAAAAACACTGAAGGTCAAAATGTAATGTAACTGTAGTGAGGATGGGAGGAGAATGGGGAAGTCACAAAAGCAGAAGACAGCCTGAGAACATAAGGAACAGGGCAGCTGAATGTGGATGACCTGATGGTTTATGAACTCCAAATTGCATATTAAAGAATGTGTTCACAGTATTTTTAAACTCTAATAGAGGGTAAATCTGCACCTGCTGACAATGTACCCATTGGGCACCAAGGCTGGTAATAGTTTCATTGCACACAAAGCTTGAAACATGACAGCCTGTTTGTATTGTGGTCTCCCGCCTTCCTAGTCCTGGTGGAGAAATAAGGAAACTTTTTTGCTTTATGTTATCATTGCCATGCGGCCATTTATTTACTTTCAGGGAAGAAGGAAAAGGAAAAATTCAAGGTACACAGTTTCATATCAAACAGTGGCTCCTTACTGAACCCAGAAATCTACAAGCCTGGTATTTAGTGCTCCTGAATAGTATTAGCTCCTTCCAGAACAAAACTAGTAGGGTCTAAAGGAAGACTACTTTCTTTTAGGATATTAGGAAGTATCTGACCTACCACAACAAGGGACTGGTTGCAATCAAACTTAAAGATGAGAATTAAAGACCCTAAATCATTTATACATGTAGCAAACTTCATGTCATACTTGTCACGCATTTTCCACATTGTGTTCATAGTAGGAGAAACATCTCTGCCTGCTTTCTATGCTCCTTTGTAAAGAATACTTCAGTTTGGAAACAAATTTTACTTGGCTCCTTCATATTGGTGGAGTGACATGGAGAAGGGAGAAGGGTGTGATGTAATGCAAAATTATTTAATCTTGGACTCCAAACAAGGCATTATCTCCAGGACTGCATGTGCTTGAGAGCAACTTTAGAGACAAGTGTGAACTGTGACTAATCATCACCAACACTGGGCTCCTGAGAGGGGAACTTCAGCTTTTCCACCTGCAGAATTAGTAATGTAGGATCAGAGACTGACAAGAATTCCTAGAGCATTAAACCTTTGCTCCTAACATTCAGGACAAGTCACACCACAAAACTCCCTTCCAAAACTGTTGTTTTCATAACAGATTATATATCAGGCTCTAGCTGATCCTGCTTTTAGCAGCATGGTGGGACTAGAAAATATCTTTATATTTTACCACATACCTTTCTTAAACTTGTATTTATTGTTTGTAATTAGACTCTTAGTGCATACTGTTGAAATTAAAGCAATGGTAAAGAACTTCTTCAGAGGGGGAACTGAAAGCAATGCAGGAAAATCCTGAAACTTTCCTTTCTTCAGAGCAAGCCATTGGACCTTCAATTCAATGGGTGCTGAGAGCATCCACCTCTCCTCTTCCATATCTGCTCATCCATCTGTCTCTGAAGTAGTGTAAAAATCTCCTCATTGTGTTCTTGTCCCCAGCACATTGAAGAAAGTTTAATATGATTTAGTGACTTGTTCGTTATTTCTCTTTGCCCTTTCTGCTTCCATTCTGAAGTATTATTGTATTAGACAAACTTTGAGGTTTTACCACAAGACAAGGTAAAATCAGGAAGATAAAATGCTGGGCACTAAAGTAAATATCAGCTGTTTCTGCAAAGAACCTGGATGATTTCTTTTTTCCTTTTCATCTAGTCATTTTTTTGTATTTTTTAAAAAAGCTCTTCTGCTCAGGACATAGGTTTTTTTTCCTCAGGTCTACCATTTTCAAGTGTCTACTTCCTACATCAGACAGCACCAAAGCAAACTGAACACTAAGCTAACTGCTGGAGAGTGAGGGCATTGGCAAGAGGATACTAATCTTGCTGTCTTCAAAGAAGCAGTAGAAAAAGAAACTGCTACAGCTTTTCCTCATTCATCTCCTGTTTGAATGGCACAGACTAGGGGCATGGGATGATTCACTGCCAGCCTATGGATTGCACTGCTCTCATAAATAATAATCCTCTATACGATATCTGGACAAGCTCATCTTTCAGATAGAAGACTTTCTCATCTGAGGCCTCGCTGTTGTCTCCAGTAACGCATTCCTTAACAAAAACTCAATTCTATTGACTAAAAAATTATCTTCATACAGGACAGACAAATAGGAGTCTTACTGATGCCTTTCAAAACACAGAAGATGCTCGAACTACCCTGCAATCCCCCTCTCCCACTATTCACCTGCTTTTTAATAAAAAAAGCTATTTCCAACTCTTGCTGGCATTCACGTTCTTACCCAGGAAGGCACAAGCAGCAGACTCTGTTATATGACCTATATGCCTCTAATTACATGGAGACCTTTCAATGCAGGTGATCCCAAATAGTACATTGGAGCAACAGCTGTGTAACATCCCATCAGCATCTGTTAGGTGATGCCACATTTGTTGACAATGGCTGCAAATTTTCTATCCTCTAACAGCCAACAACCCCACAAGCAAATATCCTATATTTGACATTTTTTTTGCGAGAGTGCAAGATAAGATTTCTTTTTTGACATTTGCTTTGGGGGGTGAGGTGGTGGTATTCTTTTAGTTATTCAGTTATTCTTCTAGTCCTTAACTGCACACAACTTTGAGAGTTCCAGGATCACATGATCTCCATGAGACATATGACGGTCTTGTAGTGGTAGAACTGACATGACAACCCCAAAAGAAAAGAATCAACACCACATAGACAAAACCCTCTTACCATTGCTGACAGGACTTGGCTAACACACCAGGAGATGATGAATATATGCAGGTCACCAGTAATTGAATGGTAGTTCATGGTATTTGATTAGTTGTTCTTGCTTAGGACTGTGGTGGTACACATTTCATAGCTCAGGCCCATGGGGAAAGCAGAGTCAAAGAAAGCCGGGGAGGTGGGGTGCAGAAAGCTTTAAGTTTTCTGTAGTCAAAAGGTGGAGATGTTCATGCAGGATGTTACCCAAGCTATTTCTACTGCAATTTCAGATTCCAGAAAAGTTTTCATCTTCATAAATATTTGTTCTAGACTATACTAGATTTACTTTTTTATAGAAGACAATCACTAACAGTGTGTGTGATTTATAAATCCATGCATCTGATTCTTGAAACACCTATCCAGCATGGGTGGGACTTAGCATCCCATAAGAATCCCCAGTGGTGTTTTTACCTCTGCAGTTGAGTAAACTTTTCTTTCCATCCTGGTCTGCACAGGCTCTCACTTACTGTCACATAAAATAGTCCTCAGGATGCATGTAGATATTCATACTCACAAAAGAAAGGAAATAATAGTCTATGTTCAATCTATATTTATCTCAAAAAAACAGGGATATCATTAGGGCTAACAATATTTTACTCTGGAATTGGAGAAAAGTCAGAATAATCGCACAGCTGGTTACCAAGGCTCAGCCACAGGAAGTAGACATTTGACATAACTCAATTATGTTCAGTTGAGAACTCATACCCATACTTTCAGGAAAGGCATTATAAAGGAGATGAAAAAGAGTATTTGTAAGGAATAAGCCAACCTTTCCAGCCAGAGATCAAAGCTGACAGTGAATCAGCATTCATTTCATCAGGTCCCTGGAGCAGATTTCCGTCTACTCTGTTTGCAGCGTATCAAAAGCCCTACAGCTTTCCATGCAAGCTGGAACCATTTTGCCTTTCACCAGCTTGATTAGTAACTCAGGGGGGAAGCAAAATGAGCTGGATTTCATTTAGGGCTGAGGGGATCTCTAAGACTATTAGGATATAGGAAATATTTAGTTTAACCTCCTAACATCAATGATTGCCTGAGGTATTACAAAAACCTTTAAAACATGGAGGTCGTATTAGTGTACAAGGAACAGTGACAACTAAAAGTTGTACTACTATTTCAGGTACAAATTTTCACAGCTGACACAGAAGACCAGCAGCATTCTTACCAGAATGCTACAGCTAAGGACACTCTCTTTTTCCATGATGGGAGAGATAAGTTCATCTGCTAAAACTAAAAAGGCTACTGAGACCTGTCTAAACCTCTCACTAGTACACAAAACTGATGTTTGACAGGGTGGGTTCCAAAAATCACTGATGCAATATATTGAGTTCAGAATTAAATCTGGGCATAATTCACTCATATGCTCCTAGAGAGACACTTCAGTTTAGAAATTAAGGTCAGTAATTGAGCCTACTCTTCACAGTTTGTTGCTTCTTAGCTTTCTAATGTTACAGTTTAACCAGCTTTTCTACATCAATCTTTCAACATCGCAGACTATGATCACTGAAATGATGATTCCTTAGAGGACAAAGGTACTTCTGGCATAAAAGCGAGCTTCAGAGATGTATATGTAGTATGCACATAAACACACATAGACCCCTTAGCTTTAACTGTCTTTCAAATTGCTTCTCATCACAGATGTGCAGTGATTTAACATGTAGCATGCAGCCAGTTGCAAAGCATGGACAGATATTCCCTTGCCATATCCACATGGGGTTAAAAACTACATTTTTCTTTCTTTAAACAATTAAGACTAGATGGTCACAGGTAATTCGGTGAAAAGGCAGTCAATGAGTGCTCTCCAGCAAAGTGTAACTCTTGTAATATTGATCTCCGCTGTGCCTGCTTCTATAGAAATTAAGCGCTACTGAGTAGACAGCATAATACAATGTGTAAAAAAAATTAAATAAAAAAATGTTTCATTTCCACAAAAAAGAGACAAACTATACAAATAAACCACAAAAAGTTTGTGTGAGATCCAAAATTTTAAGCTATCAATTTGTTCCTATGTATATGGACACTGCAATTCAGAGGCCTTATGTCTCCAATCCTTGCTCTATCTTCTTCTTTGGCAATACATCCAAAAGGAAAGCCCAACTTGCAGGGAGATGTGCACCCCATAAGAAATATAGGCTGATGCCAGAGCTCAGACTCTGAAAAAAAGCAGAACAAGGCATCTGTGGTGGGTTGACCTTGGTTAGCCACCAGGTGCCCAACAAGACGCTCTATCACTCCCTCTCCATCAACAAGAAAGTGGGAGAAAAATGCAGAAAAAAGCTCATGGGTTGAGATAAGGACAGGGAGATCACTTACCATTTACCATCAGGAGCAAAACAGTATTGACTTGTGGAAATTAATTTAATTTAATACCATTCAAACAGAGTAGGAAAATGGGAAACAAGAACAAATCCAAACCCACCTTCTAATCATCCCTTTCTTCTTCACTTCTGACTTCTTTACTACCTCCCCCTAAGCATCACAGGAGGATGAGGAGTGGGGTTTGCAGCCAGTTCATCTCTCGTCTCTGATGCTCCTTCCTTCTCATGTTCTTCCCCTGCTTGAGCAAGGTGTCCCTCCCATGGGATACAGCCTTTCATGAACTTCTCCAACATGGATCCTTCCCATGAGCCACAATTCTTCAAGAACTTCTTCAGCGTGGGTCCTTTCCATAGGATACAGTCCTTTAAGAACCCACTGCTGAAGCATGCGTTCCCCACACGTTCACAGGTCCTGCCAGCAAACCTGCTCCAGCGTAGGCTCCCCTCCATGTCACAGCTTCCTTTGGGGTACATCGACCTGCTCTGGCATGAGGTCCTCCATGGGGTGCAGCATGGATATCTGCTTCACCACGGTCCTCCAATGATTGCAAGGAGGACAACCTGCATCACCATGGTCTTTACCATGGGCTGCAGGGGAATCTCTGCTCCAGCACCTGGAGCCCCTCCCCCCCTCCTTCTTCACTGACCTTGGTGTCTGCAGGGATTTTTCTCTCACATTTTATCATTCCTTTCTCCCAACGCCGGTTGTGTAAGGCTTTTTTTACCGTTTCTTAAAAATGTTATCGCAGATGTACTACCTGTTGCTGATGGCCTCAGCTTTGGTGAGCAGTGGGTCTGTCATGGGGCTGGTTGGAACTGGCTCTGTCCAACATGGGGGCAACTCCTGGTGTCTTCTCACAGAGGCCACCCCTGCATCCCCCTCCTGCTACAAAGACCTTACCACGCAAACCCACCGCATCTTAACTAAAAGTATTCCCAAGAGACACCACAGCAAAATTTCCCAGAATTCAGAGATTAGTGAAAACAGAACCTTTGTCCAATCCAGAGAAGAGGAAAAAGGAGGAAAGGTCACCTTAAACTTTATTTTGTGGAGTTGTAGACACACAGGCGAGCACAAGGAAAGGCAAAGCTTGCACAAATATGTCATTCTGCCTCTGGCAGAGGCACAGGAGGTATCAGTCATGTGAATACCGATTGCCTAAACTGAAGGAAAAGGGAGGGCAAAGAAATGAACAATATGGAATAGGAGAGGGATGACAAACTATGAAGCAGATGGGTGTATATTAACTTCAGAAGATGCAGGGCAGAAATCATTGAGTCCAATTCTTCTCGCATTTACTTTCCTAAACCCCAACACAGCAGCACAAAGTCAAATGCAGAACGCCATTTAGTTGAAATACTTAACAACAAACCAAATCAAAATGCCATTACATATCAGAGACCTGTAATTCTGTTGGCTGATGCTTCATTGTTGTTTTCATTTCCTCAAGATTTTAATTATTTGCTAATTCCTCCCGGGAAATCTGTGTCCTAGTTTTTCTAAAGAAACACAGGACTTCATAATTACATAAAACTCTGACTACTTCATGGTTAAAGAAGCGAACCTCACAAAAAAACCTGTGAAGTTTAAAATGGTAAACAAGTTGGGAGCTAATGGCATAAAGATTAAAAGGAGGGATTTATTATTCAGAGCATTAATAGAAATGAACACAAGATAGAATATAAAACACTTTTACATCATTTTAGGTCCACGATAAATTTAGTTGATTTAGAAGGGTGGTTTACTACTCAGACTGGGAGACAGAACACTTCTTCACATAGACTATGGTGGATTTGCATTTAAATTCTGTTGTGCTGTTAGATGCCCTCCTCTACCAGCTCAGTTTTTATAAGGAAAACCAAAGTAATGGAAAAGTTAGTAAACTGCTGTCAAATGCAGGAATCTCCCATTCATTACACATTAGTCCATTTCCATTGGCCAGAGCAAGGCCAAAATACCACAAAGACACATGGCAGGCTCTAGGGCAGCATGCCCCTCTTCGCTTTCTGAACAAGCACCGTAATGAACAGCAGTGTGTTGTTCAACTTGCTCTGTCTTTTGAAACCTACAGTAGTTTAATTTGTCATTTAGTACCATCTCTCCTCTTCCTTCCTCTTAGCTTCACCAAGGGCATGTAGAGGGAGGCAACAAGAGTTATACCTCTGTGTTATTCCCACGTTTATTTTATTTTGTGGGCATTCTTTAGTCACCATTCACTTCAGGATTATGCTGCATTTCCTTTTATGACCCAATACCTGTAGTTTTAGTATGGGAAAGGTGACTTTGTATGCCACTGATTAAAACAGGTTTCCTCGTCATCTCGGATAAGTCAAATATAGGCTTTAAAAAGAAGAGTCTGCAATTCCGTATTGCTAGTCTATTTCTGTCCTAGGTCAGGGGAAAGAGGGGACAGAAAGATTGAAGGAGGGGGAAGACTTAGGGAGAACAGCTGCCTTGCAGCCTTTTTTTTCTTTTCTTAACCCATGCCGAGGGAAATAGCCAGTGGATACAGAATGCTCTCTTCTCACCTCTAAGCAGACCAAGAGGTTTTGGAAGCATCCTCTTTGATTCTGAAGGTTAACAGATCTGGCCTCCCAGGAATGGTCTGAGAAGGATAACCAGGCATGTCATGAAGACATTCCTTCTGGAGAGATACTGCATTTCCCATCAACATTACCATTGACAGTCGCTCAGAATTCCCACACTTGTTGTTCACAATTTATTCTTGTTTACCTAATTCCCAGGTACTACAAGAAGCAAGCTGTTCAGAGACAGGCAGGTGGCCTGCTTATTCCAAACAGGCCACAAAGTTGCATTTCTGTGCTTTGCAGAAGCTGCAAGTTGTCTTCAGCCTGTAGACCACTCTGAAAATACCTCCTGGCTAGCCAGACGCATAAGTGGCCAGCTTTATTTACACAAATAATTTAATTTCACAGTCTTATCATAAAGAGACTAAATAAAGTAAAGACCTTCAATTTTTTTTATAGTACCCTTAGTGACAATGTGCTGGTATAACTTTTTTTATACAGACATTTAGCAAAATTAGAAATCCAGCTAGTCACAAAGCTGGTTAAAATAAATAAATAAATAAATAAAATCTGTTTCCTGAGCAAGACAGAACTGCTTATGAAGAGATCAGACACAGCTCTTCTGCAATATAAAGGGTCTTTCCTGAGATGTAATTCGCTTTCCAAGCAAGAACTATGCATTAGTCTAGATTTTTAAAAGGCATTTTTTTTTTGACCTGGCAACATACAAATGCATTTGCTGACACTGTAAAGTGAACAGCTCAAAAGTGGTAGGACAGTCTACAGATCGGGTCATGGCTGTACTTGCAAGGAGAAAACCAGAAGAAGCCCTGTTAGATATTGATCCAAATTAGTTAAATTAAACCATAAAACAAGACCATTATCTAATAAAAATCTTTCAGAGAGGCTGCAGCTGAGCTCTCGGAGATGAAATAATTCTCAATGTTAGGTAGGAGACACCCATATTCACAGCTATAATGGGAGCCTCCATCCGAGCCAGGATGAGAACTCTGCAGTCTCAGTGGGACAGCACAGAGCCTGTCAGTGGGACAGCACGGAGCCTACCATGTGCATTCATGGCTGCATGGTCCTCTCCTACTTACCCAAGCCAGCTCTGGTGTGGTCTGAGGCTCAGGAAGGACCACACATCTCTTGGTCACCTTCTTCTGGTGACCAGGTGCCACTTCACTGGTTCTAACTCAGGCTTCCTCAGCAGTTGCCAAAGTCTTTCTACCCCTGGGTAAGTACCACCACATCAATGTGGAAGAGACATATAGAGATGGATAGGCTTGAAGTCCAGCAACACTGCAGGTAAGAGAAGTTGTGAGTGTGCTTTAAAGCACACCATGAAGCAGCCCCCAGATGCACATGCACAACCCCAAGAATCATCTGGATGCCCCCCCAGGCAGCCTCAGGTGTAGGTATGTTTTAAAACAAATACGATGGCTTGGAAATAAATTTGGCCTCAGGATGCCTCAAACACAGCAGGGTAAGAACAAACAGGGAGATATTGCTTGTTTTAGGACATATATTTCCCTTGGTTTAGCATGGCTTTGCTAGGTTTAAACTAGCCCAAGCACAAAATGATTGCAGATTCAAGTCACAGGCCACAGTGGATGCAAAACACACTCCATACCAACATTGTAGTCAGATTTGCCTCAAGCATTTAGCATCCTAGATCTGGGACACGTTATAGAAAAACTATCAGAACAAACAAAAAAATGTTATTATTTGGAAGGAGAAGGGTGGCATTTCCCCCTCATTTTACAGGGAAACAGATCAGATAACATCAAGGGTGAATAAGCCCATATCCTTTTGTCTAACCAATGCCACAGGCAGTGTAGCATCAGCACCCATGGCAAGTCTGTGAGCAAAGTTGTCATTCAACTCCCCTGAACCAGAGACGATAATAACACACCTGTCTCCTGGATCTCTCTGTCGTTCAGTAGGTTCTATTTGCCAACTCACTGCAAATGGCTTAGTCCCATGATGGTTCATAACAACAAAATCTGTCTTCGCTCTGTGTTAATGGATATAAGTCTCTCCCCTGTTAAATTTTTGACTGTAAGTTTCCATTACAGAATGACACCTAATAGAACCGTATTCTACCTAGGAGCATCATGGGTGGCGTGGGGGTGGAAAGATGAGAATGTAGGGTTGGGTGGGGTTTTGGGAGTTTTTCTTTGTTCGTTTTGAAATTGGAATTTACAGTTCAATATGTTGGTCATTTAAGAAAAAAATAGCCCCTTCTGTCAGAAATGTCACTATTCCATCCTGTGAATCTCTGTTCTTGATCCAGGACAGTCCACAGGAGGCCAGCACAAGAACCAGAAATTGTGACTAGTGAAGAATGTTTTCAGTCTTGTGAGAAGAAACACCACATTTCAAGGTCCAATATAGAGAAAATAGTCTCCAAAATCACTCAGTTCTTAAAAATCTAGACACCTTTTGTCCTGGGTTCGGCCAGGACAGGGTTAATTTTCACCAGAAGCCAGAAGGGAACACAGCCAGGCGGGCTGACCCACCCCGGCCAAACAGAGCAGGGTATTCCATACCATGTGCTGTCATGCTGGCTTCCGGTGGGGGGGAGCAGCCGCTCGGGAGTGCGTGCGGCAGCGGGCGGTGAGAGAGGTTCTGTGCATTCTGCTGTTTGTTTCATGTATTCTCCTTATCAGTACTGTTGTTGTTGTTCCTGTTCCCTTTATTTGCTGTTCTGTTAAACTGCCCTTATCCCGACCCACCAGTTTCTGCCTTTTTTCTTTCCATTCTCCTCCCCACCCCAGCAGGGGGAGGGGCGGCAGAGCAGCCACGTGGCCCGTTTGTTGCCGGCCTCAGCCAAAATAAAACACCTTCAGAGCAAAGGATGCTAGTTTTGTGTTTGTAACTTGCCCCTTTTTGCACCAGTACGGTTATATGTGTACAAAGAGGCAGGTCGCTTGAATTTTCAATCTTACAGGATAAGAACACAGAATTCAGAGTATACTACTGACTATTCACCCAAAGGCCAAGACTACCCAGACCATACAAACAAAATCCCTTTCCTCCGCTCCCCCAGCACCTCGAAGCCTCAGCCCTTCTTCCATGGCACCTCTGAAGAGCAGTTTCTAAGCTTGCATGTACACAACAACCTCTAGTGATCAGAGAGGGCACTACAGATTGTACAGGCAACAGTGACTTCTCTTAGTAGCCAGAACACAAGCTCTCTTTCTTGGAGGGAAAAACACCAGGACCACAACACTTGTGACAAAAATCCAAAGCATTTGTAAGATCTAGGAAGGATAAAAAGTGCCGGCAGCACTCACAGTAAAACTCTTGTAACTACAATTATTTTTTAGAAAAGTATTCATTCAGCAAGAGAACCCTGTGGACCTAGCTATTCCTATTCATGAAGGAATAAGAGCCTGAAAACTCACTGTGCCCATGCAAAAATATTTTTTTTTCCCAGCAGGACAATAGCAGAAGAGAAATTTGAAAGGCCATGGGTCAGCAAGCACAGTTTTACTTCATGGGAAGCAGAATAACATGAGAAACGACTTTTTAAGTGAAAAGCATTGCACCTAAGAATATTTTTCATCCAGTCTCCTGCTTTGCAAGAGTGGTCTCCAAGTTAGTGCCACAAGTTTCCTAACCCTGAACTTCAGTTTTTAGATTTCCTGCACTTACCAGAAAAGCAAGTTTCTTGAAATGGTTAAGAGAACTTGCACTCTGGACAGAATTTCTTCTAATTTATCAGCTATAGAGGGAGACTAAGACACTTAGCATTTTAGAAACCTAAGCTTCAGGTAGCATTAATCTCAGCTAAGGGTGGAAGACAGTCCCAGCTCTGTCTATAATTCAGCCTACCCACTGGCCAGCCCCTTTATCACCTTTTTAGCAGTGCTCCAAGGGCTTACAAAGCCCTGACCCAGGGAGACAGTCACTAGCTGACCACAGGGATGGCAGGACACTCAAGATACCTAACAACTCCTGAACACTATTATCACCAGTTCAACTGAAGCCTTTTACATTTCTCTCAACCAGAATACCATTTACACCATTTCAATAACACCACATTTTCATTCATTTACACAAAGGAAGCCAAGAGAGGGGAAAAATACTGACAAAAAAAAAAAAAGGAAGGAGAAATCTTGGCAAATTTATAGAGAAAAGTAGCTACAAGTCACTGAATAACAGTAGTGTCTCAATCCTGTTACTTCAGTTTCAGCCCTTAAGTACTTGAAAAAGATAAACTCACAAATTTCCTCAGAACATACACATTATTCTAACCAGAGAGTAAAGCATTTTTTTCACAGAAGCATTAACACAGACTCAAAATAAACCTTACAAATCCACAAGTAATTTTAAAATACAGATATGTGACCAGGTTGGGGGGAACAGTTTAAGCATGTGTCCAAAAAAGCTTCTGGAAAGCTCTATAGCCATCTCTGGGCCCAGCAGACATCCTCACCTCGCACAGTAATAATGGGAGAATGGCTCCAGCCTCACTTCTTGGGGCTGGCTCCCCCAAGTGTAGCAAACCCCCACTGCATCTGTGATTGATTGTGAGGTTTTTGTCTTAAACAGCTAAGATGCAAAGTACAAACTCCAGGGAAAAAAAGTCTTTTTTCTGTTTAGACATAGCTCACATCTAATGCAAACATCTGGAGAACAAGACTTTTCCCTACTCTCTCTCCATGTGTGCACAATGAATGTTGCACTCTTTAGACAGCTTCCCTTCCCCATTTTTGACATCTTAAGGAAACTTTTCCAAGTTTCAATAACTGCCTTTTGGCTGGACTTTGAAGGACCAATCATTTGACTTCTCTTGTTTTAGAAGACAGGTCTTTACTGGCCAAGATGTTCTCTACTTGTGACAGCTTATGTGAAAGAACTATAATTATTTCCTGTTTGGGGGCTATAAATCAGATGCATTCCCATTGTAAATATCACCTTTTTCAATCTCTTTTCATCCATGCTTGAATACCGTTAGACACTAAGGAAAGTCTGTGAGTGGCTTTTAGGCAGCAAGTAAACATTAATATATTATGCTTTAATATGTAAGCTTGTCAAGGTGCTGCAATGGTAAAGTCATTTGTAAAATGAAAAATCAATATGAATAAACTCTAGTGAATACACACCATGGATTTATCTGTAGAAAGATGTAATGAGAGGCTGCCTTTTTGCTGTCTCATACAGCTAAAGCATATAGTTCTTCTAGTAGGATAACATGTTTTCCATTACAGGCCATCCAATACCACTGAAATCTGAAATCTAGCATCCCATCAACCCAGAGAACCAAACAAAACCAACCCTTATTTGCAGTTTCACTCTCACTGTGACTACACAGGAATTGGGACTGCTGCAGAATGAGTGTCATGCTAACAAATTGTATTGGGTCATTTAGCATGTGAATGTAGATGTTAATTCTCTGGAGAACATATTCTAGCCAGATGGCATATTTATATCTTTATTTCATTAAAAATACCCTTGGAGGTCAATGTATTCAATACGTTCAGAAGTGGAAGACTCATTTACAAGAAGAATATCCAGAAATTAAATATCCACAGTATTGAGGAAGTGGCTGGATCTGGGATTTAACTTTGGATCTGGCTCTGGTTAGAAAGCCATTGCTCTGAGAGAGTAGAAAAATAACGGGCCTGCAATGAAAGCAAGCAGCCTTGAAAAATACATTTCAAAGAGCACAAGGACACAAATTAATGACACAAAAATGTAAACACACACACCCCAAAAACAAACCCCAAACCAAAATAATCCTCATTTTAAATGTAGATGTCAGAATAGTCTTAGAAAAAAGGTAAATTTTTTTCATGAGTTTTATCTCTATTTTCTATCGTTGCAGACTATCTTATTGCACTGGAAAGCAAATCTTGAAAATACCCAGAATAGAAGATACACCACCATACCTTAATTTCATCTTCTGTCAACATAATCTACAATCTGTTGTGGTTGAATTTAAAATGAGGGAGAAAAAGTAGCCTTAGGGTTTTTAGTATGAAAGCTCAGCCGAAGCACTTCTCTCTGATGACACTCTGCCAAAATCTGAACTATATATCAGTAGATTCACCTAACTTCATAGCGATTTTTAATTCTGTTTAGTGGCAAAGCCCATTTCTTTTATCACCCTAACATTGCAGGTTCTTATTCTTTATTTCAAGACATGCAGCTTTTTGTTTTTCAAATATGTCAGCTCACTGGACCAAGAATGGTACTGTAAGTAGAGAGAAACGGTGTGGGAGGAGAAAAGGGAAAGATGAGGTTGTCACAACCTTTGAGATGATTAATTCATAGCAAGAACTAAACCTATGATTGCCTCACCTTGATTGGCAGAGTGTCTATCACAACTCTCCAGGCACATTAAGCAAATTGGAAATACAAACACGTTACAACAGTAAGGACAATAAACATGCCTAACCCACAACCCTTAAGCAGAGTAAATGAACAACCTCTCCTCCTCTACCAGAAAATTACTCTTGAGCACATCCTGAAAATTAGAAGGCCAGACAGACACTCAGGAAATAATTTTCAGAGTTCTCCAAGGAAAACACTGCATTTGCTTTGGTCTCTCTGGAAGACCAGGGGTTATTGCCATGTTTCACAGTTGGTCTGAGGAGCTGCAGAAATATGTGGCCATGGAGACAGTAACTTGGATTTAGCATAGCAGAGCCTTGCATCTACCTGATCACCAGCTTCAACTGTACATCTCTTGACTATCTTTTTTACCTGGCTTGGAGTTTGTGCTCCTTGTATCACTGAGAAGCTCTAATCCCAGCTGACAATTCTGGATACTATTCTAAGATAAATAAACAATAGACTATATAAGCGATATCAAAGGCAACTGCAAATCCAAAATTTACTCCATAACTCAGGAAACTGTGCATTACTGCACTGTGTCCCTTCTGCACTCTGACAGCTAGGACTGTCCTTTCATTCACCTGCGTTCAGGTCTGACTCCCTTGACAGTGGTGTTACCCATACCAGGCAATGCAATTGCTTAGGCTGAAGAGTAAGTGATAAATGACCCTAAATATGGATGGTTGGTAAGCAGAAGAATCCAAGAGGACTAAACATTGTCAGCACTACAATGTCATGACCTGGGATTTCTACAACTGACTGCACAGGGATAGCTACTGAAGCTGGCGTCCTCATAAAGAAGAGCTTTTTAGCGGGGTCTAACCAGCTACCCAAGTGAGTGATGCACCCTCTGCCCCACCAAAGGCAGAAAGTGACAATATTCACAAAAACGGCTCTCTTATTCTCTATAGAAATAGAAGTGACGCGAATGTGTCTGTGTACACCAGTGCCCAAGCCTGCAACAGAAAAGGTTGCACCATTCCTTCTATTAGCCATCTCTCGTAGTGGAAAACAGGCCTGGGTCAGCCAGAAGATACTAGAAAGCCAAAAGGATTCCTCTGTCTACGCATCACGGGGAATTAGACCCCTCCATGGCTGCCTCCTGCAGAGCAGGAGGCTGAACTAGGCTAGACAGCTGAGCAGTCAATACTTCATGCCATACAAAATGCAGGACAATTCAAAATTAGCCATCCTCTGGGCAGGGAGCAGGGTGAGGTTTTATTCTTTGGGAAGGTTGTCACTTCATACCAAATCTGTTAATCTTCCACAATAACGGACAATAGGAGTTTACCTGGTTAGTACTTGTTTGAGTACACGGGTATTTTTAGACTATTAAAGCAACATCTTTTTAAGTGCTGAATTGAAGATGACAGTTTTCATGCCATAGTTGCTGTCTACCAGATCTCAGTGGGGTTTCCACATATTCTAACAGGGAAGCAGAGGTAGAGGTATTGCATAGGAAAGGACACTGCTATCTCCTTTTCTCTTTCCTTCTGTAAAGAAACCACCTCTGCCTCCAACCTCTTTCCTCTCTAAAATGAGGACTGCGTCTCTTCTTCCCTGTCTTCTATGTAAGGGGAAAAAAACAGGCTGCATCAACCCAGCATCAATACGTACATTGCAGAGTCAGCTTCTTCGGCTGCAGAATATAACATCCCAATTTGTCCAGATGTTGTCAATGAGCAAATGTTTCCATATTGTTTAAAAGTCACTTGTGAATTACATAGCAATGCCTTTCCCTGCTTTCTCAAGAAGTACTGCTCTGTAAACAAGGCTAAAAATGTCAGACTAATATTTTAACATTTACATTAGCAATTGAATGGAAAGATTTCACTATTTAAGTATATTAAAGGAGCTGATTTTAATCCTGATACACACCCACTCTTTCCCTAGCATTTTGGTTTTCAAAAACAGTTTCTCTTTTTCAAAAAATATTTCGGGGCATATAACACACATCAAGATTAGAGAGTGCCATAACAAACAAAATCTAGTGTGCCTGGATCAGAATAAATATCACATAGGTTTACATCCTGCATAAGCACAGTGTTGTCTGAGACAGATCCAGCTGAGGAGTGTAAACCAAAGATTACGAAGTTTATTCTCCATACAATACCTGCTGGAAGAAAATGCAGTGTCTTTAGAAATACTATACATCTTAGTCATACACACCAGCTAAAATACCTTGCTATCCTGATCATTCTTCAAGGGCATCAATCAGTTGTGCCTTTCCAAATGAGGAAAGAAGGGTAAAGAATGAGTCTAGTAGCTTTAAGCCCATACCTCTCTTTTTGTAGAAGTAATGCTTCATTTCTTCAACAAAACTACACAGGAGATAACCAAAGCACCTTACATATCAGCAAGAAGCACAAAGGGTACTGATTTTATTTTTTATTCCAGTTGGAGGAATTCTCTACATCCTGAATCTGCCACTTCTGTCACTGGAATTCGTGATGACTGCTTTGTCTTCTCCATGGCAGAAAGGGAGTATTATCAGTTCTCCTGAGAGCTGTGAGTATTTGGCAGTATACACAAAATCCACAAATACAGATACATATACTTATTCTGCTTCTATGCAAGAACTCGTCCTGTGGACAACATAGCCTTCACAACAGTGCAGTAATAGGTTGGAAGCAGAAATGACAGCTGAGCAGGTCTTCAGCTGCTTGACAAGTGCAACAGGATTGGTTCCTTGAAATCCTGGTAGAAAATGTTGTTCGGAGAGTCTAACAGTCAGGAAGACACAGTCTAAGAAATTACCATGGTCAGATAAAACAGTAAAGGGCTAGTTCTGCTCTCCAGTGTGTTGGAGTACAGACAGAACACCACCATCAAAGTCAATAACATTTTTCTAGATTTAAAACAGCAATGCTTAGAGAACTTGACCACAACTTGCTAAACTGCAGTGTAATATTCCCAAAGCACAGAATTTCTTACACTGAAATTCTGATGAGGACAAGACCATGAAAAAAAAGAAAAAGAAAAAGAAAAAGAAGAGATTATATCAGAGTAGATCTGCATCGGTCTAGGAAGGGGGGATTTTGCTTCCAGATCTTTATATACATCTAGTAGTAGAGGAGGCACAACTAAGACAGTCAAGATGAGTTTGAAAGTATACCTATTTACATGTTTTTGTGATGATTACTGACCTTAAATAATATTGAAAGACGAGTTATATGACTGTAACCTATACTACATGCAAAGCCCACTTATAACTGCATCTGTTGAAATGACTTCACTATTGTGTTGCCAACTCTTATGATATCATCATACTTCTCACAATACTTAGATATTACACAAGCACTGCCTCTGTCAAGGAGGTGCTACAAAAGTCTCAACTTTCATCAAAACACAGAAGTTCCCAGTACTGCTAGAGAAAAGCTTAAAATATGATCACAGTTCATTACAAACACCTAGAAAGCAAAAAAATAATAAAGAAATGACCTAAGGCAGAGATAACATATAAATACTCCAGTAGGATTGTTTTAAACCAATCTACCCTAATGAGTTTGAGTAGGGGGAGATCATATTTTCTAAGAATACTTGTTACTGATGGTACTAAGACCAACACAATTTAAAGCATAACCTGTTTTTCCAGTCCAGTTATGCTTCCACCCGTTATGAGAGAGAATTATACTTGTTTTTCCAGAAAGCAGAAAAGCTGACATTATTAATTTTATAATAGCTGGCCTTCCCTGAAGTTCTGAATGAAGTGATGTCATAATGAACTTATGAGTAATTTTCTGACACACTAGATTAAAACAAGGTGTGGATTTATGAGCTGTGCAATGGTACTGAGGGTGACATGCTCCTTTAAAAATAATTTCTGTTTCTTTTTAATGGAAAAATACAAAACTGGCACAAGAAACCAAACACTGAGAATTTAAGATCTGTGTGTTAGATATGCTAGGTCCTAAAAGGACTCAATGGAATTGCAAGCTTACTTCCTTTTGCTGCTTTGAAAGTTTTAGCAGAGAAATATTTAACTGAAAAGAACATAAGACTTGAAAGAAGGTAAACAAACATGTATATGTTACCTTTCTAGTACGATTTCAGAGCGGATCAGTTCAAAAAATCCATTTACATACTGTGAGCTGAGAAAAGCAAAAATTGCCAATAAATATGGATTTTGATAAATTTTGTTTTCCATTCTTTTCTCCATTAATTGCTAAAAGACATACTGAAAAGTTCTCACTTTTATATTCAAAGCTGTTTGCATAACTTTGGAGTCAGGGTGGGAAACCAGCTTTTGAAAATACGTAGTTGTTTTCTTGGTTGATCACATCTGCTATGTGATTTCACACGCAGTTCCCTGATTGTGTGGCTTATGTGAGTAATGAGCGTGACACAAGTGGAAATTTCACAAACCTCACTTCAAAGCAAACTTTTGTTGGTGACTATTTACGCATAGTAATTTCAATATTTGATATTTACCAATACTATATTTATGTCAGTAAAATTCCACTCTTGTACATTTACAGAACATGATCATCAAAAAGACCTTATGAATTCTGAATCTAATTAAACATTTGCAGACTTGCTACTGTACCTGCTATTAAATTATATCCTTGCCTGCTTCTCAGTTGGAAGGACTCTGCAGAAATAACAGAAAATTGAATGTTGTCAGATGTGTTTCCTCCTCAAGAGGAGACAATGAAAAGGTGAGCAATGTGCATTTGTAAGAAGTGAGTATCAGCTGAGTCACTTTTTTCTGTCTTATGCATGAAGTTGCTTTGTTTCATAACACTTTTTATACAGAACTCCGTGCAACTGTGCTCCAGATCAGCTTCTCAAGTTTATCGTCTTCAAAGCACTCAATCCAGTTCAGCATAGACCCCATACATAAACACACTTGTATAAGATGCAAGGGAACACATATGTGATGATCAGAAACATTGTATGCAAAATAGTTTGTAATGCAGAATCTTCTTTTTATCTTAAGATTAGAAGGAGTTATCATGCATAATTTTACCTAAAATTAAAAGAAGAGGGGGAAATGCAGCCATCTATCCATCTATCTATCGTCTATACATTTTAAAAGCACCAAAAGTTTTGCAAAGTTGAAATGCTAGGATTTCAGGCACTCTCTGAGATGCTGGAATTTTATTATCCTGTAGCTTTATTTTTCTGAATATGCTTACTTTTAGATGCCCCTTTGTCTTATGCTTTTTATACAGATTTTGACTATTCTATAATAACTATGACTTCCATTTGACAAAGTCAAGATGAATGACTTCAGAAAAGGACTTTTCAATCATTCACTCTAAAAAAAGGAAAGTGCATGTTAGAGATGAAACGTTCATGTTCCTCAGGATAGCATGAGCAAGTGCAAAAATGACTATGGGATTCTATGAGGCCATTTCCAGCCACTTTGCTTTGACTCTATGCATAACTTAAGAACACCTTTAATGTTGAGCTCTGAAGAATGTGTTACTACTGACAAGGAGGGATAACTAAGGAGTTTTGCTCCACTTTGGTTTTCGTTCACTTAGAGATGAAGTTCTGTTCTACCATTAGAAAGAAAGATATTGAAGATAAACAACAGCCACGTACAAAACTCTGTAATGGTGATGGTGCACACTCTAAAAAGCATCTTATTTTGGTGTTTCAAAAGGGCAGAATTTGGCTTATAATCTAAGATTGCTACAGTACCACTGAGTTTCTCCTCTTATACAAGCTGCTATCTTCAAAACGTGTGTAACTCAAAACCTAAAAAAAAATCAAGGCTTAGTTGAAGGAGAAGATACAGCACACACCCCTTTGTTGCTGTCTCCTGGAAAGTGAAAACTAAGCATAGTTGGCATTGTGGAGACAGAGTATAGGAAAGAAATATAAAGGTATTTAATTATGAAAGCAACGTGAAAAGGTCTTCACAGTGATGAAAGTAAGTTAGTATTAGCTGGCAAAACTCCACTGAATCGTGATTTACGCCTGTAAAAAAATACTCCTATGATCCAGGAGAAAGCAGCCTGCCATATGTCAGTCTGGCCAGCACCTCATTGGAAACAATAGTCTGAAAGTCAGCCACATTGAACCGTGCTGCAGTAACTTGTGCAAAATGTTGATTTTTTTTCTCAAAATTTCAGATTTCTCAGGCAAAGCTTGAGGAAAACTGTAGTGCTTCACTTGCTCATTTGCAAGCTTATCAAGAAAAAAAAATCTAAACATATCTACCCTTTATATCTGAGATGGAAAACAGCTGAATATTGTGTTGATATCTTCTTTTCCTAAATTTCAAACAAGATGAAAACCCCTGGAAGCTATCACCTGCCCCATTCATCACCAATAAACAGGTAAATAATTATCAGAGTAAAAATATTCAGTTAAAGTGTGTATCTTGTAAACCCAAATCACCTCCCACGACTTTGCACATGACAAAAATTTTAAAATAGACCCTTCTCCTGAGTGTCATAAAGTCAAGGGATTTTCTCTGGAAATTCCACAGTGATGTTATTGTTCCTCAATATAAATATGTGCACCACACTACACTTTGAAACTAAAAAGGCCACAGTCCTTAAAAGATTAATATTAAATTACACCTCAAGGAGGATATTGAATAAGATTGCCCTTATCATTAGTCTACTAGAACCTTCTCCTTTTTAGTTACTTGAGGCTGCTGTAGAGTTTCCAGTTTGCTGGTGATGCTGGGAGAAAGTTTGATGACGGACAGAGTCAGATAGTGTAAAGTCATAGCACTACAGAAGCCTAAATATTTAGATAGGTAGATTTCTAAAGGTGCTCATATAGCATTTAAGTAGCTAAGTGAAAAGGCTGGGCGGAGCTTGCAAGACCTTTTCACATTTGAAAACTTTATTTACTTGTCTAAGTGGGATCTGGGCATTTTGGAATACCTATGCAGGGTATAGCTTAGTTTTTTTAAGCCTGGATATCTAATGAAATTGACTGTTAGCTCTCACATTTTCACAGTTCAGGTTTTTTTTATATGCCTTGACCAGTGCCTATACCCCTAGGTCCAGCTACTTCTCTCACAGGTGGTATAAGCGGTCCAGCAGGCTTCTTTTCTTGCAAGTTACTCCAACAGCCACTGTGAAACGAGGCATCTCTTCCCACACCTAAAAAGAATATATCTGATACATTCAGGATTGGGCCTTAGTCTTTCACACACACACTGACACTTTAATATTTAGGTCAAACCCCCCAATCAACTTTAAAACAAGGCTATGTACACTTTCATTTTATCTACCCTGTGTAAATAAAAGAGTTACTGCCATTCTAAGAGAAAGAGACAGTCAGCTGATTCTCACAAAAACTTGCCAGCCTGACAGATAAAGCTAATCGGGAAAAAAGGCAAATACCTTCAGCTCAGTTTTTCAAACTTCGAACTTACCTTCAAAACAAAGATATTTAACTAACCCAAGTTAATAAAGAGTATGATAATGTTGTCCTCCTTAAGATGTGAATTTTACCAATAACAGGGCACAACAAGTTTAATATAATTTCAGGGAGTTAGTCAAAGGGAGATGAAGCAGGGCCATGCAGATGTGTCCTCACTGAAACGTTACAGTGGATAAGTGATGTAATTTGTTTTGCTATACTTACAGCCATTGATGAGATCACTAATCATTGTCATCCCATGCAGCTCTGATGAAGGTATGTGCCCAACTGTCCTAAATAATGTGTTTTCCTCATCCATCCCCACCCTTCTCATTTTGGGTGGCATAAGCTTCTAAAGTATTACAGTAGTATTCAAAAGCACACGTTGAAACAAGGTCTTAAAGTGCAGTTATAAAACTGTTTTAATTTCCATTGGAAAAAGTTTCCTCTGCAGTTTCACTAGTGAACCTATAGAGGTACTTAGAAAAATAAAGTTTTGTTTCTGGTGAAAAACAAAGGAGAAGAAAATTAAGAAACCTGACAGAAATATAAAATAAATGTGAAAATAGTATTTTGCTGAAAATAGGAAAAATTAATCTGTTGGCGTGGGTTACGGAAACGTTGTAACGATGTCACCCCCATATGAGTATGATCGTTCACCTTTATTAGTCAGCAAAAACAAGGTTTATATAGCAAAGCAATTACAGCATCTGAATGGTTAGTCCCCTAATCCATATATAGGCAAAACTACTGCAACTCGTTGTGATTGGTGCTGAGCTGCATCTCAATGTGAAAACAGTACTGTGGCAGGAAACAACAGCGTGGCAGGAAGGAAGTGACAGTGCGGCAGGAAAAGGCGACGTGACGGTCCCCCTGCTCTAGTGTCCCGAGCTCGTCGCTCTACCTTCCCAACAGGGTTCCATGTCAGCCGCTCCCAAGGCTCACCTCCGGATCGGAACCTGGGTTGCTCAACGCACCAAGCTATGTCCCCTCTCGTCCAGCCAGGACTCCAC
>Ga0065711_1032042_pt1 | contig 28160 bp, 14 predicted proteins | sample Hoacrofraction12_FD_59098 | JGI IMG/M metagenome (GOLD analysis project Ga0065711, IMG submission 59098) | Hoatzin crop microbial communities from Cojedes, Venezuela - Epithelial fraction 12 v2 (version 2) | ecosystem: Host-associated > Birds > Digestive system > Esophagus > Crop | place...
GACGCAGTCCTGTGCAGCCTGCTGTAGGTGACCCTGCTTCGGCAGGAGGGTTGGACTAGATGACCCACAGAGGTCCCTTTCAACCCCTACTATTCTGTGATTCTGTGATTCTGTGATTATACACAATCAACTGATTATAGATCATCTGTTGACTACACCTTACTTTTAATGATTCACCAGAAATATTTCATTAGAATTTCTTGTGAATTTTTCTGATTTTGGATTATTTCAGATGAAAAGTTGTGTTTTAAAGTAAAAATTAATTATTTGAAAACAGCTGTCTGTAAAACATATGAAAAATACTTTACCCTTTCACTTGAAAATTTCCCCATTTGCCCTTTCAAAAAACCCCATCATTTAAAGGTGGTATGAACCTCGCTCAAAATTAGTGAAACTTTCAATTATTGTCATATAAACATCTTAGTCAAGCTGAAATTTTTTTTCTAATTTGCATTTTGTCCAATAAACTAAAAGGAATAAACACTTTGCTCAACCCTTCTTGTAATGATAAATATCATTAGTGTGAGAAGTCAGAAATACATGAGTAGAATGTAATTATTATGTGAAATCGATGTGTATTAATTGTTTGAAAATAAGAAGTGAGGGTTCTTTATGCAGTTTGGTGTACAGCCAACTCTAAATTTTCAAGGAGATTTAAGAGTTTATGTCAGAGATTTAATCACTTTTTCAGAGATAAGGTTGACTGGAGGTAACCTTCAGCTGTTCCATAGTTTCTTTAAACTTTGATTTGTCTTTAGGAGAATGATTTAAAATCTGTTCTATTTCTGATTACTTCCATCTTTGGAATTCATTAAGGAAATGTCTACATGCTTTGGAAAACAAACAAGTTGCCACTGAAATTTTTGTTGTTTGTAAAAAGCTGATATATTTTAAACAAATATGGAAATTGTAGAAGAATAAATTCTACTTTTTAAGTTTATTTTATTTGGAGATATGTTCTCTATACTTTGCAAATGTATTAAGAGACATGGGAATAGTAACTGCATTCTTTCTTTCCTTGAAAAGAGGCCAGACTCAGATTATTATTCAAATAATAATCACATTTGCAGCTCTGCTTTCATATAGTCAGAGTTTTAATTTTCAGTGAGACCCAATACACTTTTAAAGACCTAAAATACTTTCCTGATTGCCTGAAAACATCTGCTTCCTAGTGGAGGAAAAAGTAGAAATGACACAGAAGTATTCTCATCTGTAATTCGGAACACCTCAGAAAATGTCACAGCTGGGATTTATTGGCTACAGCAGTCCCATTGATTTCAGTGCATTTTGAGGGCCATCCAAAGACCGGATTTTCTGTGTCAACAATTATGTTATGATTGTGGTGGCAGGCATAGCCAGAGCCTGGTGGGATGCCACATGCCTGCACATATCTGCTGGCTTCAGTGAGCAGTTGGAAGCATTTGGCAGATGGAGCACATGGTAGGTCTGAGGCTGGAAAACTGCTGGCTCACCACAGTGCTTCACTCATGAGGTTTTCAAGTCAGCTAGACATCGGGGTTGTCAAGGTAGACAGTATGCCTCCACAAGCAAACTACTCATCAAGTACTGGTTATTCAGCTTGAAGAACCATAAATTGGTTTTACTGTTTCCAGTTTAGGCAAGCACAGAAGAAACTCCTAATCTTTATGCAATTTTCAGATTCTTCTCACTTTGCATTTCTTTGGCAGTTTCTGTAAGAAAGAGTTTGCTGTACTAACCCTGAGTGTATCTGTCAATTCCTAATCAAAGTTTGAACCCATTATTCAAAGTCTACCAAATTTGATAGAGAAATAACAGTATCAAGTCTAACAAGTTCTTCAAAATTTTTTAAAATGACTACTGCCAAATATGAACAACCTATTAATATATCCACTGAGGGAGTGATTGTATTGTGAATTAACCTCGAATTAGACATGATAAGATCCATGCAGGAGAGAATGACACCTTATGAATGCTCCTAAACCAGAAAAAGTTTCAGTTAGAGATTACAGCTTAGGATGTTACCAAATCCAAACAAGAACATCAGTTCTTTCGCTACTTCTATTACTTTTTGTCTATGAAGTAGATTTTCAGAAACAGAAAATCTCTTCTTGCAATGAATTTTTCTAGTACACAGTTCATAGTTAGTTAAAAGTATAAACTTTTTGGTAATTCTATATATAAAAATAGATATAGAAATTTAAAACAGCAGCACCGAATACATAATTTCATATTTAATGAATTATTTTTAACTTTGCAGAGCTTCTAATTCATAATAGCTAAATCTCTTTTGTCAAGATGTAGTCTCAGTCTGAAAGAGATACAGTGGTTCACATTCAAAAATTATGCCCACAGCTATCAGGTACAGAGCTATTACATTTACAATGAAAGTGTACAGAACTGTTATTTCAAAAGCAGGACTAAATTAGATGACTAGATCAGGTGTGCATCAGTTAGTAGCTTAGTACTCTTACTAATAAAAAAGGGGTTGTTTTAAATATATTTTTTGTGGTACTAGTAAACTAAATGTTTGTTAATATTAATTTATCATTTATTTGATTTACATGGTATTGTTAACTTCCAGGGTGTGACAGAACACGCAAATCATCCAAAAACCAATGGATGGTTTTGTTCTACAGTCCAAATCTGTATTTGTTTCTCATGCTAAAATATGGCTCTGCATGTGCCTCAGCACAAAATTCTGATCCACAAACACCAACAGAGTTTTGCTGTAGGGTCTGATGGGACTACATTCTCCAGGAATTTACACTGACTAATGGTTGCAACAGTGAGACTAAACAGGGAATAAATGTGATGACCCGTGGGACAAAAAAATAGAAATTAACTAATAGTAGGTTAGTAATCAACAATATACCTGGCTACTCATCTCTTATGGAACTGTTTAACAGCTTTAGATGTCCACAGAGATGTGTGTACTTTTTTGAGTACCTAGAAGTGCTGCCTTGGTGTAGCTTTTACATCAGAGCTTTCAGAACAACACTTCAAGTTCGAACTAACTGTCAATACCCTTGATGTAAGTTGGATTTCACTGAAAGTGATCTTCAGATCCATTTTGAGTCCATGTTTCTCTAATCAGAGGAATCAAATTTTACTACTTATTCCCACTGCAGTTTTGCCTGTATTCTTCTGCTAAGGTTTTATGAAACTCAAAAAGACCCCAAGAGGAGCTCTTTAACCTGAAATAATGAATGTTAGAAAATGTCTAAATCTACATTCGTATCATGCATCTTGATCACTGCACCAATGAATCAGTTTACAATGAAACAGATCTGGCTTGACTCTGCTTTAGCCCCTGGTAAAGCAGTTAATCTTATGGTGCTGAACCTTCTGAATATTATTGGAACAAAATATTTTCCATTTAGAAGAGTCTGTCTTACTTTCTGTAAGTGACTATTACAATTTACTAGCCATTTACTTCAGCTTTATTTTACTTTCAGCTACAAATGAGCTGTTCACTTAAACTGACATAAATTTTCTGCACAGATTAAAGTGGAAGACATGAACCATTTACTGCAGAGGAATGCAGTATTACAACTATGATTATATCACCCCTTCAGTCTCTAAAAAACCTTTTAATGTGCCAGATTTATTAAAAAGTTCACATGTTTATCAAAATACCAATCAGCTAACACCAGTCATTGAGAGACAAAAAAAATGAGTTGTCTGGGAAGAAGTACATTTGGTTTGGATTTCACTGTACTTAGCAGCAGAAGATATAGGATAATGTCTCAAAAGACGGACATTCTTGGCATTCACTCTTTCTTTAGCTTTAGAAACACTGCATTCTGCTGTGCCAAAGGAACTCTTTTTTTCCTTCTCAAGACAGAATTAAAAGATGAGAAAATCCTTGAGCCTGGGAGTCCAAGCTTTATTCTCTGAATGACCAGAACCAGGGCATTAGGCAAATATGTACAGACTGTCTCCATCCCTTTAGGGCTCTCATGCTTTAACAGGAAAGAGTGATGCAATTATCCATGCATGAAAGGAATCACAGACTTTTATACATCCATGTGACAGTTAGCAGGCTATGAATTTCAATCCCATGCAGGTGCCTAGTGCAAGATGGGAGTTCAGTGTGCTTGCATTTCTAAATGTATTTGCACGTCTTAACTGCACCAACCACTGCCATGTTAGGTCTACTTGGATGAACTCTACACAAGAATGCAGTTCCACACTGCTCAGCATGGCACCATGCTTGCACCTGGTAAGCAATGGTGGTCTGCTTCTGCAGTACAAAAAGGTATCGAGTTAGCTGGCCCTGAAGTTCAGGTCAGATTAGGTATTTGCTTGTATAGCACTGAAGTAATTGTGCTGTTTTCAGTCTAAAAACCTTTAGGCTACTCTGACCTGTGGGTATGTGTGCTGTGTTTTACTGAGTATAAGAAATATGACTTATGAGCACAACGAGAAGATGTGTTTAAATTCAGGAAACCAAATTCCTTAAAGTGTGGAGTTACAGAAAGGAACAGAGGGATTATGACAGAGATTTTTGTTTTCATTCATAAAAGAGCATTTAGATCGCAATGCAAAGCAAAGATAGGCTATATCAATAATACCTCTGCATTTTACAAGACTCAGAGAAAAATCTTACAATAACCTGTATCACGCAGTAAACCCTTTTGATGGATACAGACCTTTTGAAATGGAAAGACCTGCATTAAAATCTGGTTTCACATCATACTTAAAAATAGTCATTTCCATACTAGGGTAAAACAGTGATACTATGTACATTACAAAACAAATGAACAAGTAAAGAATTTTTGCCTCCACTGGTCGCTTGACTCTTGAATTTTATTTTTCCAGAACACCGAAATAAAATTTAAACAATGTAGATTTAAATTGACCATCTGTCCATTTTGGTTTCTCCTACTGTCTTCACAGCTTTTATTTCCTTATTATGTTTTCTTAAGTTCAATACTTAGTAATTCACAAAGCCCAAAATGCCGGTTGGTAAACAGAAAAGAAGGTGATGTGAGACAGTATCTTTTATTGTACTTCTCAGGAAAAAATGTAATATAAAGCTTACTGATCCATAGTGCAAGCGGCTACCCAAGACCCTAAAGACTGGATCTGTTTCACATCATTTTAATCATCCTAAAGTTAGTTACTTTGTAAACTTCAGCCATCTATGCTTCCTTTCTAATCAAGGGAGGGCAACAGATTCTTCCAGAGGGTAATAAAAAGAATATCTATCCTCATAAGATGCCTTTTTCCTTCTTCAGTGACAGAAAACTTCCATGATTTACCTAAAATATCTATACCCACGTCTATAATCTTAATTGAGATGAATTCCAAGTTAAAACCTGAAGCTAAATGTTTAAGTATGACATGAAATTGTATATTACTAACCTTATCTAAATTTCTTTTTATATAATTCTGGGCTGCAGGCTGAAAAGTCAAACTTCAAACGAGTTACAGGCATAAATCATGCACCGATTCACATACCATGAATCGCATGCCAGTTCTATTGACAAACCTGTGCCTACTTGTATGGATGTGGCTTTGACAGAAACTTCTGTCACAACTTTTATTTTAAGACACGCGAAGATTTACTTCAAGATTGCTAGGGACATAAAAGCCTGAAACTCGATTTGATCTTCAGAATGACAGGGAGACACTGACTCATTAATCTGTTTAGGAGCCTCTTGTGTTCTTTGTTTTGTTACGAACAGAATGGTTATGAAAAGGAAAAGAAATCTGATTTTAGAGCTGCAAAAGAGGTTAAAAGAATAACTAGTGCTTAGTTTATTTGGTTTTAAATTATGGTCTTTCTACTACTGTGACTTGGGTTTTTCTTTGTGTTTAGCATTCTGTTTGGATGTTAGGTCACTGGATTATTTCAGCACGCTATTGTACTGACTTTTTAAAGTATATTGTGAGTCCTAAATCTTATTTTTATGTTTTTGAAAGAAATATTATTTTCTGTATATGATAATTCAATACAGAAGATCTGATTTTAAAAGCAGAAATATCTCCAAATGATGCAAAACTGTAGCCTCTGATGTGAACATAGAATTACCATAAGTAGTTAGGCAAACTGGGCTTTTTGTGCAAAAGTGTTCAAATTTATAAAGCCAATTATTATAGTGAAGCACACAGATTTACAATTTCACTCATGTTTTATATGTTGGCCCTGGGATTCTGCATGTTTCAAAAGTCAGTGCTGAATGTTAATACTAGAAATTATTTTTATTAAAGTCCCATGTTAATACTAGAAATACAGCATTATGAGTATCTTAGGGCCTCATTTAATTTAAAAAAAATATTATTTTTTTATAAAGGTATATTTTATGGAAACATGATGACAATGTTGGAGACATTCTTTCTGTAATCAGGCCCAGTCCCATGCTAGCCAACTTCATAATCAATTTTACGGTAATTTAGAAATTATATTGTGTCAAAGAAGTAGAAATAGTTATTAGGGTATAGAGTTTTCATCTTCCTGTAGTTTCTAATTTTATATACATTTTCTTATTTCATTCCTCAGCTGCTATTGTAGTACCTACTAAATTTCTTCAACTCTTTTGATTTCTGTGATCTCATATGCACCAAGCTTTCCGAAGGGGAGTTGACTCTCTTGCTTTTGTCAAGAGTACCTATGGGATTTCTTAATGGACTTTCACCAGGCCAGCATAGTACCTAAGAAAGTATCAGACCTAGCCAGCCCTGTGCAACCTAGGTAATATGGAAAACAGTCCAACCAATTCTGCCTCCATTTGCACTGGAGGCATCTTTATATCCTGTATTAATAAAGGTAACTACACACAAGGTGCATAGTACAGTGTGGTTCTAGCCTTAAGCATTTTTTTAAACTTTCATTGTATTGTATATGCAACTGTGGAAACAATGACTAGATTAGTCAGCAGTTTGGGGCTGTAGTAGACTGCTTTGTTTCATAGGCAAAATACATTGTCTAAAAAGGTAAAGAAAGCAAAACTGTATAAAAAAATAAAAATAAAAAGGGTGAAGCTTGTCTGCATGAAAGCAAATTTCTTAGGGTTAATCTGAAGATGTGGACTGACACGAAGACATGGTCAAGCATACAGATCAAGACCCTGTAAAGACTTGTGGAATAATAAAAAACAATTGCTTCTCTTGACAGAGAATTTAAAACAGAATGAGCTACATTTATGCTATAAATGGTAGATAACTCAGTTAAAGTACTCTTGGACTGCTTAAATACTATGGAGATGGACATAGTACAAGACACACAGGAAAAAAAAAATCATAGACCTTTCTCCATCTTATCAAACACTGATAAATCCATGAAAACTCTGTAACTATTGCCTGCAGCCTGCAAATCTTTCAGAAAAACAGTGGCACATAACTGCTACATAGATATTTAATATGAAAGATTATTATGAGAAACCATGCCTCCCACAAGTGTAGTATTTCTTCAGAACTTACATCTTATTTGGACTAAGTGAATCTCTTTTCAAGGGTCAATCTCTGAACATTACGCACAGACTCTAACATGGCAAAATGATTCTATAATGCTTAGAAATAATTTGAGGATATGTACAATACAGAAAAAGCGTGATTTAATTAACTCTGAGCAATCTTCTAATGGGAAAGAACTTGTTAACTGCATTTTCAAATGTCAGCCCACAGTTCATTAGGTTTAATTTGACTAACCGTGTCATACAGGAGGTAATCTTAGCCTACACAAAATTTTGTTCTGCCATCTTTTGGGTACATAAAAAACCCACCCCCTTTGATTAATTCAGTTCGAATTTTTTAAAGAAAGCATTATGGACATAGTGTTTCAGTAGTGCATTAAACCAGTGTCACCTATTGAAAGATGTGTTTAATCACGCCTTGATGCTTAAAAATTTATAGCAGGCCATACAGTTATTATGACAGCTAAACTTTGATACTGGTGAATAACCTAGATTTCAAAGAAAAGAGGTGCGGACATGCAATTTAGGAAGTTTTAAGACAACTCCAAATAATAGCCAACTCTTTGATGGTCTAGCTAACACAGAAAGTGATAGAAAAGATGTTCTACATTTGCTGTGAGAAATTGTGACAACCTATGTCATTTAATCCTTTGAGTGTAATAATCTGAAGCTTTAATAATTACTATAATTAATGCAATTAAATTGTAATTATTGATCCTGAAAACAATGTCATGATTTTAATTTTTTTGCTCTGTCCTAAAAATGACATTTGAGAAGTGACTTTTTTTTAATTAATAACCATATAATGTTGCTGAAAAACAAAAGCAAAACAGTTTACCAAGGTTTCTACAAAGCCATCCTGGCTCTAGCTGGAGCAGCAGTTAAAGATTAAATTGTTGAAGAAAATAAGTTACCTTAATCCAAAGGACATTACGAGGATCTTCTGTATTTGCAGATCAGTGTTATTAAAACCTAAGTCCTACTAACATTTACTGAAATCTTCTCTTCAGGACTGCATTCAGGGATGTGCTTGCATTGTCCTTTCTCTTGTCCAGCTGTTCCGGTTGTTCCCAAGACCACATTAGTACTGGAGTGTGAGTTCTCATTGCTCCCCTGATGTCAATGCTGATGTCTCCCTGCTAATATAGAAGGGCAGGCAGAGCTTTTGCTGGTCTTGCAGGATGGGGCAGTTAGAAACGCTGCCTTCTCTGCAATGGTGCTTGGCTTCGGCATGTTCACCTTCTATCTCAGCAGTACTCTTTCACTGCAGTCTTATGCTCCAATTTCCCACCTTTTATCTGTATATCCTCTCCCCTGTGATTTTCAGTTTTTTAAGCTAGAGCTTAGCTATATCTTCCCTGAGCAGTTCTGGTTTGTCTACAGATGAGCCATAAACCTGTCATTCACTCTTTATTATTTACAAACAAATGAATGATTTCACCAAGCAAGAAACTACAGCTCGTGGAGACAAAGGCACCTGCCTCCTGCTTAGACCACCTTTGCTCAAGGCCCTGTTTCAGATCAGGTGAGCAGGGAGGAGCTCCTGTCTCCCACATTCCTTACGGATCTTCCTTCCACTATAGGTTTTTAAATATAGGACGGGAGTCTTTCCTCTAGATGCTAGCATGATGGCTGTGAGGAACACAACTCACAGTTGAAGATACTGAGTGGGTGGAGGCATTACTGAGCTGACTTGGGTAGACACTTTTCCTCTTCACTGTTTTCACTTGCATTTAATTACACCCGGCTGAAGCTGATTTCCATGACACGGGCTTCCAGCAGGCTGAGGTCCCTGACTCTCGACTTGTGGTATTTGCTGGGCTCAGAACTTCATGGCACAGTAAGATGATAGTGAGGCCACATGGTGCTGAGAACATGCCAAAAACTCTTAAAAGCTGGCTACATCTTGCAGAACTGTGTACAGTACCTTTAAAAATCTAGACTGTAAAATCTACATCACTGTCTTCAAATAGATTCTGTGTGATATAATTTCCTTAGGAAAATCTAAACTGAGAGATTTGCCCAAGCTAGTTTAAAACCCCTGCAGCAAGGAAAACTGCTCCCTGGTTTCACCCTCACTTTCTAAAGGACGGACCCGTGAGCAGCCCGAGTCACTCCGGCCAGTGCTTGTTAACAAATATGATCCTGAAGAGACGCACTGCGTTGTGAAGCCTACTTGCAAGAAGCTCATGCAATGGCTGAAGCACCAGGTAAGCTATCAGTCATGGAAGAAAATGTACAGTCAGTCTAATTTAACAATTCTGAATATTTACGTAGCACTGAATGTAAGTTTGCTGCTGTGGGGGAGAAAATTGCCTCTACCTCTCCCAATTTTTCTCACCTTCATTCCCAGCTAGTTAAAAAACAAACAATCCCCATGCCTCCAGACAAGGACTCCCAAAACGGTGATGATTTCCTACATGGAATTCCTGGATAATTTGTCCCTAACCCCTTGTTTACTTATACTCAGTTTACCTTTAATGACAAGGAGAAGTTGATATAAACTTTGTAATATAATCTGCTCCCGAGAATTTGCTTTTTGTGTTAGAACATGCGACAGCTTGCTGTAAAAGAAACTGTGAAAATCCAAAGAGGCCCATAAAGCAGAATTGTACTGTTGAGTGCAAATTCAGCTTTTGACTTGAAGAGCAATGTTAGTTTAGAGTGTACTAGTCTTGTTTGCTCTGCCTCTGATCGACATTTTGTTTTTGTCATCTGGCCTCATTCCAGCATTTTTGTTCTGAGCATTTATGTAGCACTTCAAAGAGTCAAGGATAGAACCCTTTTATAAATAAAAGATGTGTTTGTATAATTACTAGGTAGAGAAAATCACTATTTCTGGGTTTAGTTTATTTCTTTTTGAACGCACACAGAAGGCCTGCATTTTCGCTTTCCACTTTCGGTCAATGGTCAAAGCCCTCTTTATAATCTTGATATATGAACACTAATTCAAAATATTCCATGGTGTGATAGTACTAATAGAAATAATGTTACCTCTCTATATTTCTCTTTAGGTGGCCAGCTGGAAAGCCTTTTGGATTCTGTGGCATTCTCTAAATGGCTTGGTAAATTAAAAAATTGAAAGGTTGGATGTTTTAGCTATAAAAGTAAAGCCTGAAGGAATTAGGTAAGACTGATGTTAGTCATTTTAGGGTTATGGTTTAAACAGATGATTTTCTTATTTCTGTCGTAAAATTCAGCTGCAGATGAAATGCTGAGTAAGGATGGCAGGTCTTCTAGGTCAAGCATTAAAACAAAAATAAAAGGATAAACTTTGAATAATTTTTGTTATTTCACTTATTTTCTTTTGTTGATATTGAAATTAGGCTCCAAAACCAAGTATCTTTCTTTACTCTAGCAAAAGAAGCAAGTAAGATGTGGTGGTACTCTTCACCTGTATCTTAATGATGAGATATTGGAACACCTACCCACCATGTGGGAGAGTACATTCAGGTTCAAAATTTATCTCTGCTTGATTTCCAGTAAATGTTCATACTTTGCTTTCCTGTAAAAATACTGTCTTCTACTGGAGATTCAAAAGTGGGGTGCTGTGAAAGTGAATGACTTAATGCATAGCAAGTCACACAGTCCTGACTACTAAAAAATTAGCGAGACACAACCTCAGGAGAACATGTTTCAGCATTGAAAAATTTAGTCTTTTACGGATCCATGCGGTTTTCTCACACTTAAAAATTTCTTCCAACTTACAATGAACTTGCTCCTCATATTTCCAGTTTCAAGTCTGCTCAGTGCTTTTATAGGAAGGATGGCTACGGTTTGATGGCTTAAACATCATTTTTTGACTCCTGTGTCTCTGGCCTTATTCCCTCCTCTTGACACTGTTCCCCTTCATAGAAAATGGCCAGCTATCACTCTGGACAGTAACAAGTTCAAGCTGATTTCTGAAGGTAACCACAAGGAAAGGGGGGAAAGGCGAGACAAGGAGCAAAGAGGATGTGACAGAAAGTGTACCAGAAAGGTTGGAAAAAGGTACAAGAAACTGGGTTAGGGTTTTGCTTTAAGGGAGTTCAAGCATGCAGTAGGATAGAAGGGCTACTCAGGCACAAGGATGGGTTGCTAGTTTGGGAATGTCAGGAACTCAGGCACAAGGATGGGTTGCTAGTTTGGGAATGTCAGGAACTCAGAAACAAAGTAAGTTTTTTGTTTTTATGGCAAAATCTGGGCCCAGCTCTAAAACTTTATGGAGCGATAGAGGGGGGAATGAAGATGTTAATGAAAGGAGTGGAAAGGATTTGAGGTTACTGGAACAGGGGAGTAGAAAGATGTAAAATGAGTGCAAAAATGGACCATCAGGTACTTTGGGTTTTCTTCCAGACTGAGATCTGCCTTCAAATCTGGATCCAAATTCAAGGATCTGCTTTTAATCCAGTTGTTGGTTATTTAAGGTATGTGATTGGACATTTATTTTTAGAATTAGGTAAGAAAAAGGACACCCTGTGTGAGGCCAAAAGCCTCTTTGATGCTATACTTGATTAATTGGTAGGCTGGGCTGAACTATTTTTAGGATTAACTTTGTTTTATTTCTTTCCTGTGGCATTATGTGAAGGTGAAAATGTATTGATTTATATTAATTTCTTTTGCTCTGGCACATTCTATGTATCCAAGTTAATTTATAAATGAGTTGTTATAGTCTGGTTTGTCACATCACCTTGGTAGTGACTTTTGAAAAGTACTGGTTAGTGCAAGCGCTGTTGAAACCTTACACAGCTGATTTGTTAAAAATCTCTTTACAATAGCACAATCTGACGGAGCAATTTATTATAATCCTGCCACCTAGTAAAAAGGATGATCTTCACTTCAGCATAGCTTTGACTGAGGAGGATTTACAATGATTTACACCAACTCACAAGCCAGTCCTAAATTCTTAGCCTTGTAACTGCAAGTTCAATCATTCTAGGAGAGATGACATAACTGTTTCTATTCTACCATACATTTCCTGAAAACCTTCTGAACAATCTGTCATCTTCTGAGAATAAACAATCTGGACACAGAGCTTCATCTTTCACCTAGTGCTTTTTGCGCAGAAAATAACTTCTGTGAAAAAATTTGGTATAATACAAAACACTAAAAATGAACATAGTTTTATAAGGCACAACATGGTATGTAAGAAGGCAGGGGAGAAAAAAGTTTCATTGAACTTTAGTAAAATATGACTCAAATATTTCAGTAGTTTCATGAACCACAGAGAAAATAAGTTTTTCCCACAAAAAAAAAAAAACACCCCACTGAAAAAAATGGTGTGCATGTGTTACAAACAACCTCAGCACTGAAAGGACTGAAAAGACAGAAAAACTCCATTTGCCAGTGAAACTACTCTCAATCAGGACAAATTCCCAGCTGAAATTGCATTTGAATTGACACCATTACACTTCACTGAAAAAGCTTCTCTATATAAGCACAGTTAACTCTAAGGAGTGGTAACACACAAGAGCCACCCAACAGCCTCCTTCCCTTGATTTCAAGGGAACTATGACAAAGTAAAATATCACTGGATCTTTTGGAAATCAGGTTACAGATGGATGTGCAAATAGAACATTTGACAAGAAAACTGCTTTACATTTATGGAAATGTAAACACTTCTCTTGAAATCCTGTTGTTCGTCTCCCTAGTTACTTTTCTACAGAAAAATAAAGTATGTGTATTTGAGCTGATCCCTGTCTATTAACAAACAGTGCTAAGTCTGAAATGAAGGGTCAACACAGAAAAAGAAGTGAAAAAACATGGAGAGAGACCATACTGAGTCAAAAATATGGGTACAAGATCAGAGGAAGAAGATGAGGAATGCATAAGTGGAGTAAAGAATGATGGAGACAAAGACAAAGGACACGGAAAAGGCTAGTACCTCAAGGTCTTCTTTCCCTCAGTCTTTACTGGAACAATGAGATTTCAGGAATCCCAGACTCCTGAGAACAGAGGGGAAATCTGCAGCAAAGAAGGCTTACCCTCAGTGGAGGAGGATCTGATCAGGGAATATTTAAACAAAATAAAATCCATAGAACCTGGTGGGATGCACCGAGGAGTGCTGAGGGGCTGGTCAGTGTCTTTGCAGAACCACTCGCAATATTTTTTGAAAGGTCATAGAAAATGCTAGAGGTTTCTGAGGACTGGAAGACAGAAAATGTCACTCCTGTTGTTAGGAAGGGCAGGAATGAGGACTGGCAGAGCCACAGGTCAGCTAGCCTCACCTTGATCCCTGCAAATGTGATGGAGTAAATAAATAATTCACGAAACTATTTCCAAACATGTGAAGGACAAGAAGGTGATTGAGAGTGGTCAGTACGGATTTGTGAAGCATTCCTAACTGACTAGAAAGCCTTCTGCAATGAGAAGATTGGCTTGGTGCCTATAGGGAGAGGGATTTGATATTTGTCTTGACTTCAGTAAGGCTTACAGCACTGTATTCCATAAAATCCTCCTAGACTAACTGATGAAGTACAGGCTAGATAAGTGAATGGTGAGGTGGTTTGAAAACTGGCTAAATTGATGGAATCAAAGGGTTGTGGTCAGGAGCACAAAGTGCAGATGGAGGTCAGTCACTAATGGTGTACTCCAGTGGCTGTTATTGGGGCCAATATGTTTTAACATCCTCACTGATGACCTGGAGCACAGGACAGAGTGCACCCTCAGTAAGTTTGCAGATGCTACAAAACTCTGAGGAGAGATTGACAAACCACATGGTTATGCTGACATTCAGAAGGATGTCAGCAACCTGGAGAAACAGACACTTGGGAAGGAATAACAGTGTGTACTGGTATGGGCCGGGGGCTGACTGGCTGGGAAGCAGCTTTGCAGAGAAGGCTCTGGTGGTCCTAGTGGACCATCAGCCAGCATGGCCCTTGCAGCAAGGAAGGCAAACAACCTGTCCAAAGCTGCATCAGGAACAGCATCACATCATCTGCAGGTTGAAGGTCTGATCCTTTCCCCCTCCCCAGCACTGAAGAGGTCACATCTGGAGGGCTGGGTCTAGTCCTGGGCTCCCCGGTACAAGAGAGACGTGGACATATGGAGCAAATCCAGTGAAGAGCCACAAAGATGATGAAGGGCTTGAAGCTTGTGAGCTACGTGGAGAGGCTGACAGAGCTGGTATTGTTCAATCTGGAGAGGAGAAAGAGCAGGGGCATCTTATTCATGTGTATAAATACTTGGTAGGGGTGGAAGCTAAGAATATGTAGGTAGACTCAGTTCTGAGTGGTGCCCAATGACAGGGCAAGAAGCAATGGGCAGAAACTGAAGTAGTGAAGGTGTTCACCTATAATAAAGAACAGCTCTAACATAGAATGACACATTTTCTCCTATATATAAGTATTAAAAAGAAGAATGTATGTCATGACTAAACCTTGATCAACACTCCATGCCCAGTATCTTTGCCATTTCTGTATGTTTCTGTCAATTTTGTCAGGACTACAGATACCATTTATCCTTCCTATGGAACATGCACTTCTCTGCTAGCAAGCTTTGGTTTGAGTGGGATATTTCAAAGGCTGAAAAGCCTTCCATTTGTTCTCTGAGAGGAGAAATTGTTCTTTGTCAGTTGACTTCAGCAAGACTCAGGCTGAATGATTACAAAAAAAAATTGCTAGCACTATGGAGAAATTAAAAGAACTGTGGCATTTCTAAATGCCCTTGAAGTCATTCCAGAAGGTGATGTCATTCGTATTAAGATTGTTCTGTATATGTGCAGACAATAATGGTGGAACATTACAAAACAGGTTAGTTTTGAAACGCAAAATTCCTGTTTATTTTTTTATTCAACAGTCTTTTTTATCCTTTCCTCCCATTTTTAGTGAGGAAACTGGACAAGAATGTACCCATTCCCATCACCCCTGCTGCTTTCAGCACAGCTGTTGCTTTCTCCATGATCATTTAACAGAACTAAGGAAATAAGGAAGAATCAGCAAATGGAAGATGGCATGAAAGGAAGAAGAAATCTTCATACAAATAAGTAAAATTAAATCTGAGAGGAAAATAAATGATGAGACAGGAATAGCTGTGAGCATTCCTGTAAATCCCCCAAGGAATACTGGCAAAAAGCACTACAATTCCTACAGGACTTCCCTGCAAATTTCTAAAAGAAAACATATGTCATCCAAATCTAGCAAAGTGAAAGTTTTTTTGAAAGATTAAAAGGTTTTTCGCAAGATTGAAACCAAGCATTTTATCCTGACAGGAAACCTCATAATGAAAGATTTAATGCCCACTAGACTAATCAACTTTAAAAAGCAAACAGAAAAACAAACTACTTCCCCCTTGAATCTTTTAGTTTTGTAGAGTTGGTTAGAAGATCTTTGACAGCAGTTCCAGGTCCAGAGTACAACATATAGCTCTGATCTTGTACTGTCTGACAGTGCTAAATTTAGCAGTTATATTCTTTGAGTGTTTTTTTGTCTATTTTCTAGAACATTGGAGAAAAAAATTAGGAGGCCTGTCAAAGGATTAGGAGACATACTTTCTGGTGCAGTACTTTCTCTGTGTAGTGTCAATCTACTTTGCAGTATTAAGAGACAAGGGAGAGGGTCTTCCTGAGTGAAATACGATAAAAGTTTTTTAATCTTTTAAAGCTTATGCATTATGCCTTCACTTTCACATCTCAGAGTGAATAAAGCTTAGGACAAATTTTCAGTGAAGCATGTTTTTAAATGCCATGATACTTTTATAAGTAAATAATTAATAAACAAATTAAACATTTAAGGACAAGGTTGTCAGCCCTGCAGTGTGCCTGGATGGCATTTGCAGTGGGTGGAACAGACCCTACCGTGTCCGTGGGGTTGGGGTAGGCAGACTGCTGCTCTGTGTCACCACTGCTGGTCTTTCCCAGTGAGTAGAAAAGGGCAAGGAGTGAACAGAGACCACATCCAACCTCAAGCAAAAATCTCAAATCCAGCAACTAGTACAGCTGTGGGTAGAGAATGTTTTTGCTTGCTTGACTTTTTTTTGTTTTCTTTCTTTTAAGCTTACATTTTTGGAAGAACTCAAACAAACTGAAACAGGGAACAGCATCACGCTCTATCTGCACCCTCCTGAAAGCCAAGATCAAACACTGGACTGCATGGGACAGATGTTAGCCACATCAGGTACTGCTGGGAGACATTTAGATTCTTGGTGGATGAGCACTGGGCGACCTTATATGGAGCAGAAACAGAGCCAGCAACTCCAGCGAAAGGAGCAGTGCCAACTGCTTCCTGGATCGAGGGGGAAGCACAGATCAGAACTGAACTTTGCCAGATTCTTTCTAAGGGACAGCAACCCTAAGGCCATACAAAAATCCTTTATTTTGTAGGAGTTTTTACTGCTTTCTCAAATTTCCTCATGGCAGAATATAGCCCTAATTAGTGCTGTGTTAATGAGCCATTGCTAAAGATAGATGAGAATTACTGTTCTCCTTGAATAATAATATCATCGGGCTGCACTGATACCTTTATGTACGGGTCATGGAAATAATATTAAATAGACAGCCACATAAAACACTTAAATGAATGCTGAAATTACTTACTGGTGTGATACTGACTAAGCAATACAGCAGATTTTAAATAAATCTGCTCTAACTACTTTTGGTGAGAAGGATCATTTCCCAAGTTCTGCAGTTTTGTCTGCCTGGTCGTGTTCCTGGGCAAGCAGTTTTGACCCAAGGAAATGGGACAGTGGCTTACTACTTCAGACCAGGATTTGGGTGGGATTTTCATTTGTTTCTTTCCATACTCACTTTAAATCTGGTGAAAGAAATGTATTTCTTTCATTTTGGCTAAAGGACTTTAATGAAAGTAGGATTGTGACTTGGCAAAGAAGTGCAAGCTGGAATGTACAGGCATGGAAAAAAGCCTGGAGAGAGAGATCAGGGACAAATGAAGCATTGAGACAGGTGTTGGTGCCATAAAGAAGAGGAATGCAATCAGGAATAAGGTTTGAGAGATAGCTTGGGGCAAAACTTTGAGGGTCTTCCAAGGCAAGGACACAGAGACTGAACTCAAGGTAAGGTGTGTGAGTAAAATTAAATAGTACTAGCTTTCTCTATGAGCTCTACAAATATACATTATAACAAATTCTGTACTTCTGTTTTTTAGAAGTGCACCTTAATTGGTAGAAGCTCTATTTTTGGTCAGACAGATTCTGATATGCTCTCAAAGTACAATAAATGTCTCTTCTTCTAACATAAAATAAAGTAGAAAAAAATACAAATAGATGCACTCCAGAAGCTAAAAAAAGCTGTGTATAAGGGACTATAGGTATAAGGGCCATGTTGTGCAGTTTCCAATTAATCATTCCCTCAAGGACTGGAGATTATGGAGTAATGTACTCAGGGACAGCCATGTGCTGCCACACTCAGAACTTGCTCCCTTTTTCCCTCAGGAGCTGTCTTCTGAAAAATCCCAGAGAAAAGAATCATAGAACGGTTTGGGTTGAAAGGGCCCTTAAAGATCATCCAATTCCAAGCCCCCTGCCATAATGAGGGTAGGTATAAAGCAAGAAGTGGTATGAAGGTTGAAATGGATGTTAAAATAAATGTTTGCCAAACCCAACAGAAAGCAGTTGCCGTGTACCTGCAACTAAACCCATTATTCATGGAAATATATCTGTTCTCCTCTCTGAGCTATACACAACATCAATGTAAGAAGATAAACCGCTGGAATCTTCAGCATGTGTTGAAACACTGGATTATAGTGTTACCGCCACTTCATAGGGTCACTTAGTAATGTATAGCAGAGCTTTCCTTTGTGATTAACAAATCTGGACAGATATTAGGTGGTGCACAGTTCCAAATTCGCTCTAACAGAAACAGTCAGCTGAAAATTTGTGGAAATCTAAAGGAAGGTTAACTTTCACTTAAAACATTGGTACTGTTTCCTGAACAAGGTTCAAACCCATAAGATGTTTGAATTATATATACAGCAAGTTACCAAAGACTTGTAACAGCCTTAAAGAAAACTCAAAATTATGTCAGCAGCTGCAGAACAAAAGCAAGTTAAAAGTTTAGAGAAAACACTGTAGACATTACTATTTCAAAATAATTCTTCTAAGCAGGTCATCTACATTTAACTTCCAAGTATGTTAAAATGGTTGTATATGCTCACAGTCATTTCTCAGTAGAATATCACTTCATATGAAAATGCCAGTTGTCAAAACTGGAACTTTCTGCATGGATATACTGGGTTTGCTTTAGCTTTTATTGGACTGATTCCTTACATGCAGAATTAAGTTACCTGAGAGCAGAAAACAGCCAAGAATACACAGCAGTGTTACTTCTCAGTGCAGTCACCTTACATATGGAAAAATGGGGTTTCAAGTCCTTGACCTAAAGGAGCTCATTTGTTGGAACTCTCCTACATCCTACGACTACATCAGAGAAGGAGATTCTACAGCCCTGCAGCCAGAGTATTGATGTCAGTGACACAGGCTGAAGCCTCTGCTCTGCTCTAAGACCTGGGGTCAGGACAAGACATCCCATGTTGCCTTTGAGCACTTCTGCTACTAGGCTATTGTATGGAATTATGGAAGGAGATGTGGCAGCAGATAATATTAAGAATTGTGATCAGCCCCTTCAGACGCCACTTTCTGTTTTGTGTAACTAATTACATACAAATCTCTCTCTCACTAAGGCAGCTGGGACCTAGATATCAAAAATGGTTTTGAAACACCGACTCTAACCTGAAGAAACAATGTTCCTGAATTGTTTCTACTTCCTACCTCTCCCTCTTCCCAGTCGTTACCTTTCAATGCATCACGGAGAGATTTTTTTCATGGTAAAAAATGCATCTCATATTTTTAATTCCATCTGGGATATACTTGAGATTTCTATATACAGAAAATCCACATCAATATTTAGAATGAAGCCTTTCAATAGACAATAAAATTGTGCATGAAAAAAATTAGACATTTTTATAATTTTCTTGCAACTTGGAATAACACGAATTTTTCACATAAAATATTTGTTTGCCAAATCACAGCCATTGTACAGGATAAGAATAACTGACTTGTCTACAGTTAACTGTGTTGTGAAAGAGTAATGAATCAAACTGTAAGCTCTGATCACACAGGACATAATCTTTCCCACCAGAGCAGTCTTTCTTTCCTGATCACACTTTTCAAAATCACTGTTCTTCAGCAATACTCATTCCACTGTGAAATGCTGCCAGGGATACAAAATAATGTAAATTCATGATAGCATATTGTGATAGTAACAGAGCAGCTCTATTTCTCAGAATAGTTGGACAAAGATAAACACATGAATGCGTACATATATATATAGAGGGAGAGTGATAAGTAGGTGTTTACGTACACAGATTCATACATACACACATGCAAAGACACCACATTTAAGGTAGAAAAAATGAGCACTACTGTTTTTAGATCCTACCAAGTGCCCCAGCCTTGCCTCCTTTCAACTGTAAATGCTTTTCATATATGCTTCTTCTGATCAGCAAACCAGCAGTATCTTTTCTGGTTTAGAAGTTATCAGCATAATACTTTGAGAAGGCATCCAGAATTGGGTATTGTTTCGCAAAAGCCACAATCTGTAACAAGTGACGTCAAGCATATTATTAAAACATAATTAGAGAAAGAAATTTAATAATAAAACACTAGGATGAATATTGGAGGTCATTTTCAGTCTCATAAGCACAGCGAAAAAGATTTATGTTATATCGTTTTTTTTGGTTTTGAGCTTGATTGATAGAGGTTGAGGATTTTGTTTGTTTACCTATGAAAATCATCCTAATCACAGCATACAAATGTAGTTTTATATCTCAGTAAATTCAGCTGGCTTAGAGGACTCTTATATCATAAAAAAACCATGACCGTATTATTTGCCTTGATTTCCATCTATCTTTACTAGGAAGCTGTCATATTAGAGAAAATCATCCTGCAAACTGTGTGCTTGCTAAAAATGGGGAAAGTTAAGGACCCAATCCTAAGCACACCCACAGAGACCTTCACGGAAACTGACGATGGACACGGAAATAAATAAATAAATGCAAGGAGATAAAACCCTGAGACACGATGAGTCATTTTGTATCAGTCAGTGCCAGCTCTACATTTGCATTGTGGAAGGTCAGTTATCTCACACTGAAATATAGTTGAAACTATGAACTCAGTAGCCCTGGGCACTTAACACTGCTTGGATCTGTACTTTAACACTTAATTTAATATTTTTCCTGAAGGGAAATGATTAATAATTGCATTCAGTGAAGCATACACTTTAAAAGATTGACCCTCACAAGCTGTTGTTTTTTTTAGGATTAGAAAAAAGTTGCTGTTTCCCCAGACACTATCCACTTTGTGACATTTTTTACACTTCATAAAGCTGTTGAATGTAATGTGCTAAAGGCAAAAATTTAAAGATAACTAATTAGAAGAGTACTTTGCAATTATGTTTTAGACCATTCAGCAACAAATAAGAGTGAAGTGCTATTTGATGTTGAGTCTGTTATCGATGAAAGTTCTGACTTTCTTCCTATTGAATTCAGTGTCATGTCTCATCTACAGCTTAAGGGGAACCAGGGAGCAGGCACAAAATTGTCTGTTAATTCTTCAGTTTGCATACTCAAATGTACACTACTGTTTTGCGATGATTCACTTCCACATACAAAAGGATTTTGGCCTCAGCAATGCTTTTCCAGACCTGAGATATATCCCATGTATATTTTGAAAATGAAGAAAATTTCAGCAATGGAAGACTGACACAAACAAATAATAACATGAGGTAAGAATGCTTGATTCAGTATCTTAGTATCAAGTTAGAAAGAGTTGAGAATGAATTCTCTAAGTGCTGCTTAAGAGCTGGAGCACAAATCTAGTATGGTAGAATATATTTACAGTCCAAAAAATTAATGTTGGAAGAATAAAATAGTACATTTTCTGCTCATCAAGCTTCTTTTGATACTAAAACCTCAATTACAATAATTAATGTTTCATATTTTCAGAGAACATTGCAAACCACAAATAATTTTGGCAACAAAGCAGAAAGGCATTATTATTCATATTGTATTATGTTATCAATCAGAAAACTGGAGCAAATTATGGTTTAGAATTAGTTTTCAAAGTTTTTTGGCATCCAAGGTTGGAGATGGTAATCAAGAGGATTTTAAAAGTGCGAAGATGTTTAACTCATATAGATTAAAAAGCCAAGAGCGAGTCACCCCCTTACTGGGGTCTTCAAGCTAGCATTCATAGTTAATGAACCTGTCCAGAAAAAATGCTGACTGGACAGAGAATGGTACACAAAATGGATAGAGATATTGGTTAGAAACTGTCTTTGAGAATTTAGCTGCTTCTGCACAGAACACCACAGCAGTTGCTATATCATCATAATGTTCAAGAAAAATTTTGTCATGTCTCCATTGCATATCAAGTGTCTATCTCATATCCTGCCAAGGCTGCTCACTGTCAGGTTCATTGTGTTTGTAGATTCATATGTGGATACAGTGCATTAGGAAGTGCACGGAATGCTTAGCCACCAGCCTCAAAGATCTCCAAAAAGCCATTCCTTCGCAATAATGTTGGTTCACATCTGCAACAGCTAATCTTAACACTGTGTTAGGGGCAGGAGGCTCTCTCCTCCATGCCAATGCTTTCAGAATACAGTGAAAAGAATAAGATGTTCAATCTACTGTAAAAGTAAATATTGTTAAGCAATTGACCTTTATGTACTCTCTCAAAGAGTATTCCCACTCTCAAACTTATAGAGAAGCATATAATGTAATTATTAACACGTGGTCTCCTCCATAATCTGAGTAGATAGCTTGAATATGAAGTATAGCCAAAAAGACTTTTGATCTGTGCAGTGGTACACTAAAAACTGAAACTTGCAACTGAGCATTCAATAGTAACATGCTTTTAAATAGAAGGGGAAGGTTATGGTCAGTCAATACAATTAAAAACCCCCAGTATTTATTTTACTGGTACTGAATGAGATGTGATGTGTGCAGACAGATGTTGCACAGCATACTGCATGTCGTTTCACACATTCTCTGCAGTAAATTAGGCTTCATGGTTTGAAGTATTTACAATGGAAATGAAATGAAAAAAATTGCTCAAGAAATACAGTTTACATTTCCAGTGTATACTTATCACCAGATTTAATGACACAGTCTTTCACACAGTATTTCTTCAGTTCCTTAAAATAAAGCCTAATTCTCTGATGCTTTGCACATGTACAAAATGAGGACAACATTTTACAGTTTTCCATTTAGTGGTGTGGCTTCTCTCATCTGCTTCTCTCCCTCTCCACCAACCAGGTGGTAGAGAGGAGTGTCACCAGCAGGTGATACTCTTAGTGTGATAGATTCCCTGGCAGTTGGAGAGCTGGCAAAACTGTTTCCTACCCCTTGTCTCCTACAGCTTCATACTTTCCCTGGGGTTAAGCAGACAGCAGACAAACCAGAAGGAACAAGCTCACTCTTTTTCTAGACGCCTTGCTTTACTCAGCAAGTAAATAGGCCCATTTCCCAGCAAACATAGATTAATGTCTCTCACCCTCAACATGTAGATATTTCCTTTACAGAATTCAGAATTTGAAGAAACTTCAATGGGAAGTTTCAATTTAGAAATCCTGTAAAGAGGTGGAATTTGCTCTCTGCTTACCTCACATCATGATACACTAATCAATGAAGTGGCCTTCGTTAGCATTCTGATGCCTGAGGATAACAGCAGGCACCAAGATGACTATTTCCAGCAGTATTAATTCTCATTAATGCTTCTACAGAGATCCTGCACGGGCGCTCCTTGGCTTTGTCCATCGTGGCTATTTCTGATTCAGTGCTCTAGCTAAACAGTGCCAAAACTACTCAATATGTGTGCCAAGAGGGTTTCTGCTGGTCTGTAAGTATTACAGATTCTGAACTGAATTGTCAGTGTTCTACTTTAGTTTCAATCCCAAGTTTCTACCCAAGTTTCAATCCTCTGTCATGTCAGCAGCACCCAGACTTTTTTTTTACTTTGTATTAATGTTTAACTGTTTCTATGACTGGTCTTTCTATTGAAATCATTGTAAATTTTGAATGTGTACAGAACACTAGGTTACAGCAAAGTGGTGGGTGGTGGTTTCTTCTCTGAAGACCATAATTTGCTTCAGTGGAGAAAGAAAATGAAATATCATCAAAAATACTTTACAGAACTCCAACCACCAAATACTAACTCCCACTAACTCCTTTTAGTGTAACTCATCAACAGAATAGAACACCTGAGTTTCTCTTCCATGAAGCAGCCAGTCACAGTTATGTACTTCTTAAATAAAAGGATAAGTCCTAGGTAAGTAAAGTACAAATCAATAATAAGAGAATTTTCTTTAAAATCATGATCTATGGTTTATTCCTGAAAGAATTCTACTGGAAGAACTCTTCAAACTCAACAAACAGAATAACCAAATATCTGGCCTTAAATACAGTTTTTACAGCCATTTTACGCTCCTTTTGACAAGCTTGCCAAACAACATTTCATCCTATCTATCTTCTTTAAGAGGTACAACAATGATCCTTCCCAGTGTGCCAATTAATCTTTCAAAAAATTTTAGAGAGGAAATGTAGTTATATTTATTTCTAAATCAATATTTAGTTTTCTAGTTACAGTAATCAGCTTTGGTTGAGTTCATGCAATTTGAGATGGTTCAAACTTGCACAGAAGAGAATTTGAAGCTGCAAATAGAGAAACAAACGCTTATCTGGTGTGTACAGAGGAAGCTGGACATAATGTGTTTTGTAACAGGAGGACAGATTATGACACTAAGACAAAGCAAGACATAAGAAACAGCTTGTTACGCATAACCAAAATAAAGGCTTGTAGATTTCAAGTGCTACTGAGCATAACAAAATTTTAGGGTATGTATATAAATTTAACATCCACTATAAACAAGATATTTTCAAGACAAAAGTATTTTTATTCCTTCTTTTAGATATTCTCGGAAGTCATGCATTTGTACATTTGCTAGAATTTAATGTTCAAAGTATAAGGAAGTGATGTATTTCGTAAAAACATTAAATACAGTGGAGTTACTGTTCATGAGCTGTATGAGTTGACATTTTACAACAGAATTCTAAAATTGCTTATCAAGCTTTTAAGTTCTCTTGTCTTATTTAAAGGTATGTTGGCAATTTCACAGTACTGAATGATTATCATCATGGACATGAATTGAAAATTAGGCTAACATCTGCAGATGAGTTTTTCCCATGTTGTCAAATGTCACTTGCTGTGCAAATAAGGCCTGTCAGAAACCATTCGCTACATTTGTGTGGTTTTCAATATCATAAGTTTTCTCCTTTCTCAATAATATTGGGCAGAAGGAGTCTTTTAGCTGTCCACTTGCTTGACTCTTCTGGTGTCCAATGGCACACGTATCATGACATATCTCTTGCTTTATTCTCCCCACAGTTCCCACGTATTTCCATCTTCTCTTTGGATATCTTTAGATAAAAGAGGTGTTGAACACCAGTGTTATTAACATTTCTTACATATCAATTCAATGCAATATCTAGCATACTTCAAATCTGTTTGCTTTTGGACAAAATGAGATTTGAGTCTATACCTTTGATGGATTTACTTCCTTCACATCCATATGTCAAAATCAAAATAACATCTGAGCTGTAAATTTCAGAATTTGGTCTTTAAATAGATTTTCAAAAGCCTAATTTAGTTTAAGACAATGAATGTAACCACCATCTTTCCAACTGATACTCTTTTTCTTCCAAAACTTCCCTACTGGCTTGAATGCTACTGCCAAAATATGCAAACTGCTTCACTACTTGAATTCCTCTGATTTCTGTTGCAAACTGACAGAGCTCTGACTAGGCACTCTAAGCTAATTGCTACTCTCACTTTCTAGGGATATCAGATTTTCTGGTATGGTTAAGGAAAGAAGACCATTGCTCCCTTTAGCCACAGTTCCACTCTCTGAAGACAGTGCTGAAGACTTGTACATACCCCAGGGGGTCTCTCTCCCTCCTTGGCTTCTGTGGGGAGATCCTTACATGCAAATCTGTGCTCAAATGCCCTGGCATGGGACGGTGCAGAAGCAGCAGGAGGAGGAGCAGGAGAAGAAAGGCCTCCTTCCTCTGTTCTGTTCCACCCTGATGCAAAATGCGGTGGCCCAGATGTGCACTGTCTTCCTCACAGTACGTCAGAGGTACATCCACTCTGCTTACCTACTGAATGTCTTTAGAAAGCTCTAACATTATCCATAACTAGACCTTTCAGTGGGCTGCGAATGAAACCTGTGATGCCTTGCTTGTATCCAGCTACTTTTTTTTTTTTCCCCATAATGAAGCCAAGAGCAATGCCAGGTAGAAGAAGAAATAGAATACAACTGTTTTTGGTGCTAGTAGCAAATGTTACGCCAGCAGACAACCCTCCTACCTGCAACAAGACTCTCCAGGCACAGGCCTGCAGAGATCACTTTGAACAAGAGAAGTCACTACCTGCCTTCCAGTCAGACTTCCCTCGTGGTGCGTGTTTTTGAAACAGCAACACAGCAGAGAAAACATATTTAAACTTCTAACTGTAAGGCTGCAAAGAATTGCCAGGAAGCATCAGAAGCACATGCAGTTTCTGAAGCTGGTTTTAGTTTGCTTCTCCTTAGCAGGGGAAGGAAGTGCGAATTGGTTTCTTACTCTAGAGTCTGTTCAGCTGGTAGAGTGGCAACAGAAGTGATACGTTGCATGTAGTTTTCTCAACTTTAAGTCTACAAAGGTGTATCCCTCTGAATTAGCCAAAATAGTCCCAGTGAACTGACTTAAAGCCTCTGCATGATTTCTCATGAACCCGAAAGGTATGCATACTTATCCTGCACAGGGTTTGTGCTAGCACGTGTGCTCCTATTGTTCTCTTATGAACCTAGGACAGAATATGAGATCGGGATGTCTCAAATTCTTCCTGGGCTATTTCCTGGAAAACGAGCAACATTCTCTTTCAGTAATTACACCTTCTCACCTTGACAAGAGAACATACTAGTCATAAAGTTTTACATTTTATTCTTTTTTTTTTTTTTACAGAGAGACACTAATTTTTGTTCTCTATGTGCAAATTCTTCAGCTGGTAAAGACTGGGTAATGCATGACACTACTGGGAATCTGTTGAGAATTTGGGACGATGTGTGGCAGTTACATCTTCTTCTCAGATGTGTATGGGATTATTGTCTCTTGTTTATTTCTATTAGACAATAGTCTATGGTTTCACTCAGAGCTTCAGCACAATGAAAGTGCCTGCCTGGGTGCTAATTTATGGAAAGTGCCAAACTGGCACTCACAAACTTCCTCCTACATGTCTTTCCTAATTCCAGACTTGAGAGACTTACATTTTGGATTATGTGAATGGACACATACAGCTATACCAGATTGCAAGAGAAGTATACACTCAGACTGTACGTGGTGGTATGAAGCAGCCTAGGCATGTTGCCTAACAGTGTTGAGAGGAAGGAAGAGGAGGAGCAGAGGAATGGAAATTTCTGGTGGAATTCATAGGGAAAAAGCCCTGTATCCTTTGTATTTATCTAGCACTTCTCATTCAAGAACATCAGAGCCTTCAGTTTTTGATGGAAAGCAAAAAAACTTCAAGACCTTACTGCTACAAACTGTTACCAAAAGGAAAATTAAGCCCATGAGTGTTAGCAGTAACAGGGCCTAAATCTGCAAATGATCAAAGGCAAATGATCAAAGCAAATGAGCAATGTCTCAAGCAGGTTGGGATAGTGCCTTCCCACACACCTCTCTAAATTATTACTAAACAATGTCTTTGCAATCTGGAAGGTATATTTCCCATGGAAAAGATATACTCTGAGAAAAGCACATTTTGACAAAATACGGAAAAAATCTCTGCCTCTGTTTAAGGAATAGCAACAAATAGCCAGTATACTTCAAAATACAGTCCTAAAAATATGACATGTAAAAGAAGTATAAGTCAGTAAGGTGTGTCAGAGTACTTCAAAATCCTTAGCTGATGTTTGTTATAGTCCCAATGACATGGGTAATGAACAGATTTTCCTTCTTATGATTTCTGAAAGCCACAGTCCATAGCCATTTATGTTCCCACAGCCTGACTAAAACCTTCCTGCAGTGAGCAAAATAAGCAGGGCCTGGCTAAACTTTGCTAGTAGAAAGTTGATTTGACATGCAACGGACAGTGCAAATAAATGCTGAATTGACAACAAAACATGTCCTGACAACAACATAAAAAAAAGACATCTAACCATATAACAATAGGAAAAGAAGAAAAAAAATCCTTGCATATAGTGTTAATTGCATTAAGTATTTAAACAAATAATTCCTTTAAAATGTTACACATTTACAAAATAGTCTCTTGGGTCTACTTATAACTTAAGAGGGAGAATTCTTTAAGCATAAAAATCTTGATTTAAAAAAGCAAAGTAGTAATCTAAATCAAATGCGTGAAGGGGCTGATTAATGCACACCTTAAGTACATTAGGGGCCCTCTGCATAGACAGCACCTTGTGTATGCATCCAAGGTATATTTTAATCAGAACTATTGCAGTTTGTCATCGTATTTCTTATTCAGAGCCTTCCCTCTTGAGGGTTATGGCTCTTTGCTAATCATTACTGTCATTAAAGTATGTGCTTTTTAATGTCAAGTAATTAGTAAAAATTACAGTAAAAGGTTTCTTGTGTGGTTTCAGCTGAGGCCTTCTACAGGCAGCTGCAAGCAGCCTCACAGTCACAGGCCCTGGTTCTCATGGGGCACTTCAACCACCCTGACATCAGCTGGGAAGACCATACAGCTAGGCAGGCGCAATCCAGGAGGTTCCTA
>Ga0065711_1032043_pt1 | contig 28159 bp, 6 predicted proteins | sample Hoacrofraction12_FD_59098 | JGI IMG/M metagenome (GOLD analysis project Ga0065711, IMG submission 59098) | Hoatzin crop microbial communities from Cojedes, Venezuela - Epithelial fraction 12 v2 (version 2) | ecosystem: Host-associated > Birds > Digestive system > Esophagus > Crop | place...
GTTCTGGGCTCCGCAGTTCAAGAAAGATGAGGAGCTACTGGAGAGAGTCCAGCGGAGGGCTACGAGGATGGTGAGGGGACTGGAGCATCTCCCCTACGAGGAGAGGCTGAGGGAGCTGGGATTGTTCAGCCTGAAGACGAGAAGGCTGCGAGGGGACCTAATATATACTTACAAATATCTGAAGGGTGGGTGTCAGGAAAATGGGTCCAGACTCTTTTCAGTGGTGCCCAGCGACAGGACAAGGGGCAATGGGCACAAACTGAAGCACAGGAAGTTCCGTCTGAACATGAGGAAGAACTTCTTCCCTCTGAGGGTGACGGAGCACTGGAACAGGCTACCTAGGGAGGTTGTGGATTCTTCTTCTCTGGAGATATTCAAGATCCGCCTGGCCCAGGTCCTGTGCAGCCTGCTGTAGGTGACCCTGCTTGGGCAGGAGGGTTGGACTAGATGACCCACAGAGGTCCCTTCCAACCCCTAACATTCTGTGATTCTGTGATATGGATGAAGAGTGGTCACTTGTGAAATGTGTAATAGAAACTCTATACAGAAGGAATTTTTTTACAAATCTAAATTTCACCCAACAAGAAGGCAACCTGTAGACCACATAAAAGAGATGAAATGGCACTGCAGCTGCAAAATAAAAAACATGCCTTTAAATGGTAAATAGTGTAGAAGCAGTGAATCAATACCTCAATAAATCACTATTCTGATATTCAATATTCTCGTACCATGTTCTAATATTTAAAAAGCATATAACAAAGAACTTCTAATAAATAAAGTTATCAAAAAAAGCCTGAGTAATGAAAACATGCATTTATTTTACCTGAAAAAGTTCATCAACATGAATTGATAAGGAGCTCACAGAAATATGGAGATGAAATCCTTTTGAAACAATGATCTCTGTGGTTCTTTGTAGTGCATGGTGGTGCATTCTTTTCAGTTTCTTCAGAATGAAACAACTTTTTCACCTGAAATAGAAGCCATTGGACAGTAGCTAACCTGTTTTCTTTCCACAATCTTATAAATTTCTCAGCAATTTAGCTTCAAAGACATCAAAACCAAAAATATGTGAAAGTTTTTTGTAAGGATGAGATAAAAGGAAACTGGTAAATTAATTATCTCTCCTTGAACTTTTCCACATAATATTTTTTTTCTAATCAAACTCTGTAATTGAGTAAGTAATCGAGCCCTGACATAAAATTTTCTCTTGATGATTTTGCATGGCTCACAAACACATCAGAAAATCACACATTTATTTTTATCTTCACAATATTATTTAGGAAGAGCAAAGGAGAAAGAAGTCATTTAGAATATCACATGGGTACACTGCAGAGTTGTTTTTCCAGAGCTTAGAAATGAATATGCTGTCTTAAGATCTTTCATAGTGTAAACAGTCTTTGTTGTAGCGCTGTCAGACAAACAAGCAAACAAACAAATAAATCATACTTTCCATAAGGGTTTGTGTACTACTGCACTTACAGCTCTGTGCTCCAGTGAGCTGTTTCTATCACTCCTGTTAATATAAGGAGAAGCTATGTACTTGGAGATCTCACGTAACATGAAATTCATCGATCAGGGTTTTAGAGAACTAAAGTTCTTTCTTCTTTGGAAAAATTTGAAATAATCCTTAGGTTGGCATTGTTGTTCACTACGGGCTGATATGTATTTTCTTTTTGGAAGACCCTGTTACAATGAATGTGTTCTCTTTTTTCCCTCTATACTGCAAATGGGAAGGAAAAGCAGAGTTTTGTTCTCTCTTTATGCATATTAAAAAAAACAATTTAAAAAATGCTGGAGTGAGAGTAGCTTGACTGAGCAAGCATGAGAAATGAAGGTCAAGAGCAGCTGTAGAAACTCTGCAGAAACAGTGTCTTGAAACAGTGTCTTAAAACAGAAACTGTGTTTTTTCTCCATCATTGTGACAAATGTGCGATGTTTTCCAGTGAAGAATAGCTTTTCACAGCTTCAATGAAGTTCCAAGCCTCAAACTTGCATCTCTTGGTGTTTTCAAAGAGTATATGTGCTTACCATTTTTCTGACCTTGACCTTTTCAATGTCCTAGGCAAACATTGAAAGCAGGCTTATTTCTCCAGATAATGCAAGTTATGATATTGGTACTTACAACTACTTTTTTGCATCTGTGAGGGCTGATGGATCTGTGACTATGTAGCTGCACAGTAAGGCATTCACAAACATAGCAGTGCTTCAGTGATCTAAGTAAATCAGAAGTTGCAAGGCCTGTGCCAGAGTGTAGTACTGTGAACTGAAGTGCTTCTGTTGTATGCTTGTGCCTATTTATAGCAAAGGCAAGATTTTCAGAAGTGCTTTATACTGGCATAACACCTCCTTATTGTAATTTAGTAATAACACAAACAGAAACAAAACATTCTTCTTCCAATAGTGATCTAATGCAGCCAAGGATTCTTTTAGTTAACAGTGCATCATCAAGGCATTTGGATTCAACCTTAGTCAAATTTATGATCCTTCCACATGGATCTAGACATCTAAGTTATTACCACAATTACAGATTTATGGATTGTAAAGTGAGTGTTTGGTGACCGTGATTGTGAGGAGATGCCGAAAACTGAAGACCACTCAATTTTAGAAGTTTGTCTAGAGAGCGTGAAATAGTTTTCTGTATGGCTTAGTGACATACGACATCAGAGAGGAAAAAGAAGTCATGTATTGCCAGAGCAGAATACTATGAAGTAATATAACAGTGACCCACGCATTAATTACTTGTTCAGACCCATTTAAGCCAGACTTTTGGCTACCATACAAAAAAAAACCTAGCAGAAATCTGGCCTAGATCTTGAGAATTGTTCAGTTTAATGTAACAATGAACCATTTGTTTAAAGTCTAATTTTAATCTTATAGTTTAATTTACATTGTTTTCCTTTTTTTTTCCCCCCCCTCTATTGATGATGGTTTTCTGGTGGCATGGAAAAGACAAATTTCTAAATGTTCTGAAATTCTGTAGTCCTCCAGGAATAATTTTTTTATGGTTTCAGGAATCCATCCTCTCAGAGTTTCTCTAGGAATGGCAGAGTTCAGCATTGTCTAACAATGTCACGTATGGATACACCCGAGTCTGGTTTGGGGCTTTTAAAATGTGAATTGTTTTCTTATTTCTAGGTAAATTGGGTAGTTCAAGTCTGTGAAAGTCCGATTACTACTCTTTGGGAGAGAAATAATAATAGTTGCCCTTCAAGGACACTGCAAGGTCTAAAAAAATAGAAGCTTTGTAACTAAGACTTTTTATGATTATACGTACTTGGTCAGAATAAAGGCAATACAGTATGACAGAGTCAAGCACTTATCTTACACTAGTATCTCATGGCCATTCTGCATAAGTATCACTGCAGATGAGCATTTCGTGGATTAAAGGCAATGTGCTTCCACTCTGAAACAACTCCTGGCTATAGAGAGTACTGGGGAGTAAGGAGTCTTGTTTTGCTTTCTGTTTTAAAATAATCTTTTTTCAAATAAGACCCAAACAAAAAGACCAACTTAATTTCAGACTTGTTTCAGAGTAATGGTTTAATGAGTTGTAGTCATTTAACCCTGGGACCTGCAAACAAGTATATTTACATAATTGTATTTTTAAAATACTTTAGTTACCATTTTCTGCAGGAGGATGCCTGTCCATCTCTTTAAAACCCAGAAAAGAAATATGCTGTGTAAATTCTACTTTCTTGAAAAGAGAATAGTTTCTATGCCCGTCATAGCATTTGCCCAAGTAAAAGATGTCTTAAATAAAAGCTTACTGCTGTGAAGAGAGTTCAGATGAAAACTTCAGCAGAGTGGAAGTATTTTTCTTCTACATTGATTTAGACACATAGTACACTGAAAGCACAATTTTGGATTCTATTTTTCTTGAAAATATATAGTGTTCTTTGAAAACAAAACAGTTTTATAAAAAAAAAACCTGTTTAGGATTCTATTTGCTATTTTTCTTGTCATTCACTGGAGTCCTTTTCATACAGAGAGAAAATAGAAGCCAATGTTGACCATTTGTGTCAGCTTTAGTACACCTGATTTTATTTCAGATGTGATTGCTTATGCACCTGCATACCTCTGCTATTACCCAGTCTCCAAGAAAGCAACAGCAAAGGAGTGGACTTCAGATAAGCACATCTTGCAAGAACAGATGTTTGTATGCTGTAGTCTTCTACTGTGAAGTTAATACTGTTTCAGTTGTGTTTTTCCTGGATGATTGCAATCCAATTATTTTTTTTCTATCTCAGAAAAGCCATTCAGCAGATGGGGGCAATTGCAATTCTGTACTTTCTTCCACTGTTTGACAAGGGTGTGGAATAGCTTCTCGATTTGTGGACACTGCTTTGGATAATGTAGTTATCTCCCAGGCTAATGATTCCCTCTGAGAAGTCCGTCAAAAGGTGTGACATTGCCCAGGGCAGTATATTTCATTAAAACATATTTTATAGCTCAGACCAAAGGAAGCAAGTCTGCTGCAAATCTGAGGATACTTTTACTGCACAGGCACAATGAACATTTCAGTAGTATCAGCTAGACTCTGATTTTGCAGTATTTTTTACTGCTACTAAATGATTGTATCATTTTTTTTTAAATTACATGTTGAGTCTACATAAACATCAAAGTTAACACGCTTGCAGTTCTTATTAGAAAGAAGATTGAAATATTTTGTACTCAGTGTTTTAGTATTGTGCTATTAATTCTTTATACGTATCTACATTTTGATGGTTTTTAAAAAAGTAAAAAAAAAGTAAAAAGTAAAGTAACATGCGTACACTCTTTTGCAATATATTCTCCTATGCTTTGCTGAAGATCATAGCTCCTGTTATTGAGGAATAATTTTGTCATTCCTTTAGGCTGAGCACACATAGATAGACTTTGCTTTGGTAGTGTTGTACTGAGGCCCTCTTTTTGTCTAGTTAAACTGATTGGCAATGACAACAGGATTAGGGGAGGTTCTGCTGCTCTCCTTGAAAGAACATGATGCTCCCCAAACAGAAGACAAAACTTTATTCAAAAGATATAATGGGGATGTCACCACCAGAACTTAGATTTTGCTTTTGGAATTCTGTGCATAGTATTTTATTGTTTATTATTTGTCAACAATAAGTTTTATGTTGATTCTATGCAGTCATTTCAAAATATTTTGTGCTTATTTGCACATTCTACTCTGATTAAATTTATTAGGTTAGTGCAACTGTTCTCGATTTTTTCAAATCAGCTTCAGATTTTAATTTAGCACATGTATGGGAATCTCTTAATAAAATTTTGTTTTCAACAGAACAACATATATCTTATATCCAGATCCAAGTATTTATTGGTAGTCCAGTTAACAGATTGTAAAAGTCATTACTAGTCCACTTAAAATGCCACCCACACTACATGCCAAGAATCCAAATTGTTCAATTAAACCAACCAGGGTGAAACATTCATACAATTAAATCACTAATGGACAACTCTTCTACTTTACAACTGCTCCTTTTATCCAGGCTTCTTTCTCATTCTTCTGGTCATGCATGGTTTCCTGGTCCCAGCTTGTCTTCCTTAGGCAAGTGCAGGGGAGTGTGGTGGTCGCTGTGAGCTGTTAGCATCCCACATTGTCAGCAAGAGCAGAGTGTTGTCTTCCTCTTCAATTTTTTGATTGGTTTTATAGTACTTATTGGTGTGCTTCTTTCCGATTGGTCCTCACTTCTGTACTGTCCAGTAGTTTCTGCCTATTTGTTGTCATTTGCTTGACTGTTGACAAGTATGCATGCTTAAAAGTTTGGATGTATGAAGTGTCTAAGTCTTAGCTAAAACAATTAAGTAAGTAAAAGACGTATGAAAATGAAGGGTAGTCAATAAGGCCAGTAGCTAAGCAGTAGCCACCTGACCATTTTGTCTTACACTTAGGCTTTAGCTACCCGATAGCTTTGCAGTAACAATACCGTATTAGCTGGGCAATAACCCTACAACTTGTGTGTTCATTTTAGAACAGTTGATATGCTGGTGCATCAAATTATAAGTATTTCAAGACTCATAGTATCAAAATTAATATAAGACTATAAAGACAACTCTAACTGAAAAGTCTGGTATATCTCTTGAAATCATGCCTTTGGAAAATGTAGACCTTCTGCAGAATGTGCAAGAATATTAAAGAAAAGTTAAGTGTTAAAGTGGACTGATGGAAGAAAAATGTTTAAATCTTAGCAAAACAAGGACACTTGGCTTGCTATTCTGTTAAATCAGTCATACACTGCTGATATAAGCTAGTTAAAGATTGAGGAACCATAGTAAATCATCCTGAATTGAACCTGTTATTACATATGTCAAGCAGTGGAGCCTGCTGGGTTGATAAAGGTAACATTCCAGATATGTTCTTTAGTTATTATTTCCAATTTCTTCTTTCCCTAAAAATTCAGAGAAATAAAGGCAGGAATAATACCCAACAAGGGATGATAGTTAAATACTTTCTGGAAGCTTCTGATTGTGAACAGATTCAGAATATTTAATAGATATGTTCTTGTTAGAAGCATGACTAAATCAGCAGTGATAGCCCGTGTTTTCAGATGCCAGTATATCACTTAGAAGCCACATTTCCACAAGGAATTGAGAAGCCTGCACGGTCTGGAAGTTGGGGGTTAGGAGGCAGTGCTGTCAGGGAGCAGCAGATTGGGACAGATCCTTGGGGCTGGGGCATCAGGGGCTCCCCCAGGTGGGTCATGGCAGGGCCAGCCAGGAGCGGGACAGCCAGAGGCCACTGGGACAGCCCCAGGCATCAGGCACCTTCCTGGGGATGGGGCCTGGCTCAGCAGGACCCATGGACAGGCAGGGCAGGGCTGTGGGGAGCATTACTAGGGCAGGGGCTGATGGCCCTGGGGGGCTGATGTGGGGCCCTGGGCTGTGGGCAGGGTGGGGGGAGCCCTGGGGTTCTGAGGAGGGCTTAGTCGTGGGTGCAAGCTGTATTAGTCTGTAGTGGTTAACAAGGCAAACTATTGGTCTGCAAAGTAATTTTTAAAATAAGATTTGGGGTCTAAAGTGAGTTTGCTCAGGGAATCAAGTTGAAACAATTTAAGAAGGAAAGAAAAGCTCTTCAGCAGTTAAAAAGTTAATATCACAGATCAATATATAATCATCAGATGAGGTGGGCTGTCATAGAAACTAAGACTTACTGAAAGACATTTTCAGTAATGTTTTCAAAGTCATAGTTAAAACCTTTGCTAGAGAAATCAGAAAGCTGTATTCTAATGTTTGGCACATTTCCCTTTTATTTCTTTTCAAGGCTCGTTACTCATCTCAACATTATGAGTAATCATGTTTCAGTTTGCAATGTGTTTGTATTTCTTTTTAAATTAAGAGACTCCCACAACGTTCCAACTTTCTGTGTCTGACTGGCACAGCAGGGGAAAAAATAACATTTTGTGTTTATCTAAGCCATTTATTCACATTACTACAGCATGTGAGAGTCTCATCCTCTAGTGTATACATGTTCTTGCAGTAGTCATTGGCAGAGGTGGTGGCATATCATTGAAATGAAATGTCCACACCTTTCCGGTGATCTGAGTTGAGATAACTTCGCCTGGTCACATAAGTTAGGCCTGATCTGCTGAACAGAACATGGGTTGGCTTGAGCCTGCATTGCTTAGCGGCTATCTGTCAAATTAATCTGGAAGAGAAATAGTTACAGCAGTCCCAAGCAGAGAGTCCACTATTGTCCAGGTAGATTTTGCTCACTTGCTGTCTTTTATAAATTGATATAGACATAGCTGCAGAAAAACAGTCTCTCAAGCCATGTATTCATGACCTAAGCAGTGAATCGCATTTATTCTAATTAGAAATGCTTTTGTGGAATAAACCACCCGTTGTGAAGATGATTTCGTCCTACACAGGGAAAAGAGAGAAGTGAGCCATGCTCAGGGGTATCACTCTCTCCTTAATCTCGTAGGCATTGTCTTAAGCAGGGATTCCCATAGGCTCTCTTCAGCACAACACATATTGCAAATAAGCGTTTGAGAGAAGCCTTGATATTTTCCTATTTGGGACAATTTGTACTGAGAAGGAAATATTAAAGAAGATAGAGTTATTTAATCTTTACAGAAGAACTGAAATATAAACCAATTGACAAAGGAAAGGCCCTTTTTTGATGCAGTAGAAGTGCTACGCAAAATCCTCCTATGTGAATTTTAAATTCACCATTAGAAATTAAAAGGCATAAATCAAAGTGTTATATTTCGTGCTTTATAAGAAATACTAGGAAGTAGGGAAGCAGAAATGTCTCTTAGCTTTGTCTTGTTTTCAGTTGTTGCCTTACAGCTGCAGTGTAAAAGACTTAGCTGCTAATTGAAGGCTTTCGGTATTTATTAATACCCAGATAATTTTCTTCTAATGACATTCCTCCCCGCATTCTTCAACAGAAGTTTGTTGGGTAACATGATGTCTAGCAGGAATAACATATAATTGGTTGTCCGTGCACTCAGCTGAGAATGTTTTGTGTTTCTTAACTTTAGTTACTTGTCAGATGTAAAAGCCCTCTGACTCAAAATGAACCTGGACTTTCTTCACTGATGACACATCAGTACAAATACTTGTTCCTTCACACCAAAAAATACCTAATGTTATTATTTTTTCCAGATGTTCCATGTATTTCATGCTATCACAGTGAATTTCTGAATGTGCCTGTCTGCAGTATGGTATTAGAACACCATATCTATGTCGACGTTCGAGTTTTTTGAAGAAAGCTTACTTCTTAAACTCTACATTAGTTCCTTATTCTGTTGATTTCTTGCCTATATATGTAACCAATTTCATAAATGGTTCATAATTCCAGTTATGAATACAGTGACTTTTGCTGGGATCTCTATATGGTATACCTCAATATGCTTTTATGTAGATGCATGCAGAGTTAAAACGAGAGAATGAGGACAGAGATTCCTCTAATCTTTTTCAGTTTGGGATAGTTTTACTTGGAGTTCCTTATAGCTTCATAAACTGCAAATTTGTCATTTTCCTGAGCACACGTATTTTCTGCTGGGTTTCTTGTTTGTTTGTTTTTTTTTTTCCTGTAAATCAGAGACAATCTTTCTGAGGCAAATGTTAACATTTGCAAACACTAACACTTAGGAATCATTTTATCAAAACAGGAACCCACTGCAATAGAAAAATAATTCTGATTGTTTCTGAAAAACTAGAATACCAGCAAAGCAGGGTTTGAGTACCAGAATACATACAGTTCTCGTCAGGAATAAATCACGTCAGAGGACATTTTGTCTTCAGAGGAAATTTGGATCCCTGGAGTTTTACACTGAGTGAATTATTCCTTTGTTAACAGAACGTAGTTTATTCTGAGGACAGGAAGAGATGTAACCAGAATTTTGCCAATCACTACTCTAAAGGAAAGGTGTAAGACTGTCCTACTGTCCTATAAATGCAAATCCAAGCAAACAGACCCTTTCTCTGCTTCTTTTGTTCTTCCATTTTCAAAATTAAAAAAAAGGGGGCTATGATGGTGACCCAGTTTTATTTTGTTTATTCAGTCAGATCTTGCAGCTCAGATAAGTATATGGGGCATTGACTGAAGTTAGGCTGAAGTTTATATGAGCTGACAATCTTGATTTTATTAGACTTCGCCCACACAACCCGCCTCTCTACAGAACAAGACATAAATTCTGTGTGACACCATAATTTCATAGATTTAATACATGAGATAAAAAATGTCATCAAGCCGCATATGCTTACTCCTTTGACAAATAGCAAGCTAGATAATTTTAAAGGTGAGACAAAGATCTGGCAAAAGGTACAAGGAAAGAGTGAGAAATCGGCAGCACTTCTGTATCTTATGATTCAATTCAGACAAAAAAATTATTTGTAACTGCAGAAGTCTTATTTGCTCTCTATCCAACCCTAACTGTTTTCTGAGCTGAGAATGGAAAGGAGTCTGGAAACTGATACCTTGTATTCCATTAATTAAAAATAATATCTGGCATTCTGCGTCTGCTTTGTTCAGTTTCTGTATAGAAATTTAGTAATGCCACATTGCAGATATTGAGAGAGAGTCAGGGCAGTGGGATAAGAATAAGAATGAGTGAGTTCTTAAATCTAAAAAAGTTTCCTGTCTGATTTAACATCACAATATAACCGCACAATTTCCGAGGCTGTTCATTTCTGCATTATCACTTTGTTCTCAATGTGTACCTCAATAAATACATTCTGTTCTCAAAGTTATTTTAAAGAAAAAAAAACCACAAAGCCTCTCAATCTGTCAAAAAATCACCCCTGCTTCTCAGAGAACACATGTTCATTTTTAATCTGAACAGGCAATTCTTTAAAGTCAAGTTAGAAGCACTGAGACTTGATGCGTAGCTGTTTCACGTTATCTCTTAATACACCAGGGTACTTAGTGACTTTTCTTTCCCCCTGCCAATAAATATAAGCTTTATTCTACTCAAGGAGGTGTATAGTATGTTTAATGTATATTCTATAGCACAAAGTATGTGTTTGGAACAATGAAAATGCTGGAAGTACCAAAGTTCATTACTTCATTATAAATAATTTAAATACAAGCAAATTGTGTGACTTTCTAATTAAAAAAACCAAAGAAACAAGCCCCAGAGAAAACGGCTGTGTTTTGTTGAGGGATAGAGTAATCTTGAACAGACATCTGTCACTGCCACACTATGCTGTTTCCTTTTGCAGTAAATGATGCTGTCCTTGGGGCCACAGAAGATAACACAGGTGATGGGACTGAACTACAACCATTGAAGCAAACAAACCTCAGTGTGGAGTTTTAGTGCTTAATGCGCTCAGGCTTAGTTCTTAAGGCAGAGTTTCTAGCAATGAGTGCTGTAAGATAACTACTAGAACTAAAACCAAACCAAAATAAAATACAACCCAGTTACTAGAATATTCTTGAGTTGGGAAAGTTTTCTAGAACAGACGTAAAACCCAATAAATCACAGCTTGAAATATGAACTATGCTGGGTGGAAATTACCCTGAACAGAATGATTGACTTGCCAGAAATACCACATGACGAATTACACCAAGAGGTGGGAAGGTTAAAGACTAAGTAGAATGGTGCTAATAGTGATATTATAGTTTTTATATCTTATGTTCAATAAATTTTTATGAAATTTAATATGTCATTGTATATGATTTTATGTGTATATGTTCTACAGCTGCACTCGAATTCCGACAAAGGTGATGGATCAGTCAAATACATTCTTACTGGAGAAGGTGCGGGGACTATATTTATTATTGATGACACGACTGGAGACATCCATTCAACCAAAAGCCTAGATCGAGAGCAGAAGACACACTATGTGCTTCATGCGCAAGCTATTGATAGACGGACAAACAAGCCACTCGAGCCTGAATCTGAATTTATTATCAAAGTGCAGGATATCAACGACAACGCACCAAAATTTACAGAAGGACCATACATTGTTACTGTGCCAGAGATGTCTGAAATGGGTAAGAATAACAAATTATTCTATTCAGTAATCTTTAAACAAAAGAAAATGCCACGTACTGTTTGACAAAGTTATGACACATTATTGTGTCATTGATTGTATGTAAAATGTATTACACTTGAGAAGAGATGGTAAGAAGACACCAAAGACAACCTTGCATGTTACTTGGGACATTTATATTAAAACAGTCCACACACACATGCTGACTATAGACGAGAGTCATTCTTATTCTTGAATGCTTTTGCAGGTGCTCCTGGGCAAATGGCACCTTACAGTCTAGAAACAAGATGTATTCATATATCCTTATTCAACTACACACTTTGAGGCATTCTCATATGTCTACATGAGCAGTCTATGAAATTATGAAATTCACAGAATTAAACAAATACGAAGGAATGGTAGTTTGCTAGGTTACTTTAGACCATAGTCTCTTATGTTTATTTACCTTTACTAAGTTTCTTGTAAATTGAACTGTGTTCAAAAAGTACTGATCTTTGGTTTTGCCTGTTAGAAATGTAGTTCAGATATTCTTATTCTTTGAGGTGTTAAATTATACAATCAGTTTTGCTTTGTTTATTGCTTGTCTGGTGTTGCAATTAGTTTATAGCTTTCCTTTAATATCACAACATCAAAGCTACATAATTAGTCTAGGATAGACAGATGGAAATGTGACTTTTGTGCTAGATATCTTTTTAAGAAAGCTTAACTGTCATGACTGGTCTTTGCTAAATATGTCTGCTGTCTTTTATTCCTGAATGGACAGTACAGATAGTTGCCTCATGAGCACACTCTTTTCCCTTTCCCCCTCAAATCCCTACACACACCATCTAAGAAACGACCTTCAAGTCCAAGATACATCTAACTTTCCCAAGTGAAAAGCAGATAATTTATTCTTCTCTACTTGATGTTTGTCCAATAATCAGGTGAGACACTTGAATTTCTGCAGAGTAGAATTTTAAAAATTAAAAGGGAATAGTATTAAAATATATGTAGTTGCTCAACTCATAACAAGATTGGTCATACATATAAGAATGAATTACTATTGTCATTGAATCTTAATGGTTTGTCATCATTTGATCACTTTAAATGGTCATGATAACTCATACGAATAGACCAGAAAATAGCAGAAATGTTTTGTTCTACACTTGAAAATTAGATAACACATTTTGTTATTATAATTATTTTGGATGGGAAGGTGCCTTATACAACTTTCCTGGCATAAATAGGTAAAATTCATTTTAAATTGGGAATCTGCATTTGGTTCATCTTCTGTGGTACCACCTGACACTATACTGAGTTCAGACATACATGGTTGTGTAATATGGGAATTTTAATCTGTTTATGGAAGTCTACGTACTGTTTGAACTGCATTCAGTTTCACAGTATGCAAAGAAATATTTCATACAGAGAGACGAAAGAGGCCAAAACCAGAGCTTTCATTACAGATATGCATAGTAAAAATAGTGCATTCCAAACACAACTACAATTCTTTTATTGCATCTACAAATGAAGTGTAGCATATGAAATATTTCCAAACATGTAGTGATCATACCAGTCCTGGAGAGACTGAAATATATTAAATCTTATTCCTGAACCATGGAGTTCAGAGCTGTGACAGTTTGGAAGCAGACACTGATTTTTACACCAGTGGCGTTAATCTTGTATAAAGTAGAGAATGAGTATTCTTTCCTATCTACCATACAAAATTAGATTTTATTAAATGGACTCTCAAGGTTACCAGATATCGTGTTTTAGAAGGATACTAAAAAAAGTCCCCAATTCTCTTTCTCTTCTCCTGACTTTATTACTGCCTCTTCTTTCTTTCTCTCACTGCCACTGCCACTGCACTGACACACAGGACTAGTTCCTTGGTTTTCTTCCAAAATGTCCTCTATATGTGATGTTCTGAAAAACAGTCTACCTGTCATAGTTGTCTGGTTCTAATACTTGTAGGTACTTGTAGTACCTTTCTCCCTTTCCAGCCCTCTTCTCTCTTAGAAGTCTTCCCATGGTGAGCTATTTCAGATGTCTCTTCCCAGCCGTGGAGAACTTGAAGCCTTTTTTTCCCGTGGTCCCTCTTGCAATAAGAATGCATGAAGGGAGAAACATTTTTCTTTTATGTCCTTCTATTTCCTTCTCTCTTCTTCTTTCATAGGTCATTGTTCCCAAATTACCCTTCAACTTCCCTTGTTCCTTTGCATGTAATTTCTATTTCCTACCCCCCACATTTTATCATTATTTAATAACATTATTATTTCTAATAGCCTCTTCTGGATTTCTATCAGAAGAGCAATCTTTGTTAGCCATTCTTATTTAGTTAGTACCTAGCTAATCAAGATTTTCAGACTATAGACCAAATATATTTTCATTCCTTAAAATCATTTGAAAATTATTATTCTCGTAAACTATACCTTCCTCTCAGATACTGACTTCATTGATCTCATCTGTTACTTGTCGGAGCTATAAATGTGTAGGTCTCCATTCATCTACACAGTGATGCTAATGCATATAACAGGACATGTTTTTAATGTAGAATTCCCTACTTTATCTGTCTAAGCATGCTATCACAAATATTATTCCCACGAGAAATTTATGGAAGTACAGAGGGTGGTATTTCTGTGAGTAATGTCATAACACCAGGACCGTTTAAGCGAGGCATCTTTGTGGGAAGTACTATAGTAAGGGGATAGAGCTCCCAGTAGTAATTTTGTGGACCTGTATAAAACCTCTTCAGTTGTGTTTGATAATACACTGTGGAACAAAGCTTTACTGTTAAAGCTCTTTTTAGTAACATCTAAGCTCTTATCTCTGTTGTCTCTCGTCACACCACAGACTGTCTTGATGTGAAATTCATTTACTTTATCGACTGTCTCCAAACTGCGTAAGTCTGTCTTCCTCTTTCTTCGGTTCCCTTTGTCTTTAGTGGAGACAATTTTAATTAATTATTTTCCTTCCCCTGTGGAAGCCTTTTATTTTCTGCATAGGAGGAAAGACAGTGGAAAGGAAATCAATGTTCTCCTCAAAGTCAAAAGTCGCTAATATAATTGGTTTTTATTTGTTCATTCTATTTATAAAAGTTCTCTTTTTTTTCATGCTCTCGAAATGTAGTATTCTGACATAGATGTTATTCATTAACTCTGTGGTAGTCTGAATCTCAGTATTACTGTACAACTACATTATACAAGTTATCTTTTTCCAAAGAACAGTTTGAATTGTTAGACTGGGATGGTATTTTGGGTTATAAACCAGAGTGGATTATGGTAAACCAAGGAAGCTTTAGTGATAAAATAAAGCTTTAATGCATATGTTTTGTAAATTAAATACTTTACCGGTTGTACCTGAGGTAAATCATTAAAATACATATTGCACAAAGATTTCCTGTTGTGTGAATAATACTGAATTTTCATGTCCTGCCATACAGGCAATCTGCTGTAGGCATCCATTATATTTTCATTGCAAATTTATTATCAGTATTTTCTTTTTCCTTTATTGATTTGTTTTGTTTGTGGCATACTGAAAGCATTTTATTGTCTTCAGTCTCAGGAAGACTAATTCTGTTATTGCTTCCACGGGATACAGTCTTTCTGTCAAATAATGGAGATCCCTATGCCATTTTTATTAGTGCTGTAATGAGCACATTTTTTGACATTAAGCTGTGGAGTCTATACATAACTATACTTCTTGTTATTTTATGAATTCCTAAGGGTGTTTCACTACTTTAAAAACTTCTTCCACTTTTTTACATGGTCATTTAAAGAACTTTCAGTGTAACTGTCTCTCTGTAACAGCCCTCATGCTGAGTGGCAGGTGGTATTTTTGATCTCCGTTATTCTGTTTAGTTTCAGCAGCAGGTTCTTGTCTGTCTCCTCAAGAAGTTAGCCGGTATTTTTCCCACAATTTCAACCTTTCTTGGTCTACTTGTAAAAGCTGTAGGACCTTTATGGATTTTCTTTTTTTAGGTCACTGACAAGAAAGTACAGGTAAGTTTTGTTAAATTATTTGCCAAATATTAGATCACAGTGTTCACTGTGGCATAAAGTGAACATATTATTTATGCTTTATGTACTATGCTGAAAGAGCTGAAAGAAAGCACATATTCCTTGCCTTCAGTGAACCTTTTTCCTAAAAGTTGGCTCAAGAACTAGGATTTATATCTGAAATGATTTCTTCTGCAGTGTAACAAACTCAGTCTGATTGAGAGCTATAACTATGCTCAGTTTTAAGGTTTATGAAGGAATTATCACTATCTAAATGTAAAAAGAAAAACATTTTTCAATCGGTAAAAGCCTTCCATATCTACTGATTTTCAGAGCGCTCCAAAATAACTGAAATATTGCATATTAAATTTTCTGGTGTTGAGGTCATGCATAAGAAGAGTATTCCAAATAAATTCTGCTTAGGAAATTAACAGAAACACTGGACTTTTCCGAACTTCTTCCCAGGGTATTATAATGTGAGTTAGTCAAAATTTCACATCATCTGGGAGACAATATTCGTGGTGTTCATAAATAGGATTTGTATGAGAAGTGTCTATTTGTCTTACTGTGTTGTTTGATTTTTATCTTCTAATGAAGATAGGTGACAAAAAAAACATTGAAATTTTCTATCATGAAGACTTGGGTCAGCACTATAATTGCTAGAGTTGAAGTGTTGATTTCCTGGTGAAACAACTGTTTCCTAATGTAGAATGAACCTAAAACATGTTGTGTTGACTTATTCGTGTTTTAAGACAATTTTAAGAATTAGTTTAGTTAGGCAAGAAATCACTGTGTTCATTAAACTTCACCATTTTTTCACTTCTTTTACTTTTTGTTCAATATTGAGATTTTAACAGTGCAGCAAACTATAGAATGTCATGCATACAGATTTGCATTCTCAACAGATATGTTTTATGGAACTGCCTCATTAAACGTTCAAAATTTGTCTTCAGGCAGATTGAAGTATTTCCCTTCAGCTTTTTTTGATATATAACTTTACAAAATTTTTATTGTAAACTTATTCAAAAAAAAGAGAAATACAAAAGAAAAGATTTTGAAATAAAACTACAATTTGATTTCTCAAATTAAATGATCCTTATTTTTGATGACAGAATAAAAGCTTGCAGCGTGGTGTTCAGAGCATACAGACTTCTTTTACAGCTTTGTATAAAGCATTAACCAAGAAAACAGAATTCCCAGTATGTAATCTCTAAACTGTAGCAGGAAATCATGTTGAATGGTAGTTGTACTGTAAATAAGCAGAGGCTCCACTTTGGGGAAAAAAAACCCCATCTTTTTCATTGCCTAACTGGAATGTTCTAAATGACTTCACAGCAAAATTTTGAGTTTTTCTTGACAGGCACTTTTACAATAGGTTAGTGAAGTAAGTGTGGAAGGTATGCCTCTGGGTCCAACGTTCATATCTATTCTGAGGTCTTCAGGGAAATTAGATCCTGATTTTTTGTATTAGATTATTTTCTTCAGAATTGTTAACATTAAAAATAGCGAGGCACGCGTACTGTATGCTTTTCCATCTAAATCCTTAATTACACGTAGCTGAACAGCAAAAACTGCTGTGGCATCTGAAAGGTACAAATATATTTGGAATCGTGATTTGTCTGTTGTGTTGATGAGCTGAATGATGCTAACTTTGAGACAGGTAATTGGAAGGTAAAGGTACCCTCCTTACCTTTTTTCCTCGCAAGGGATTCTAATCCACAGCTTTCACAAGCTGCCTTTCCTCTGTGCTCAGCACATAAGGCAAGAGTTAGGCAAAAGGCCAGTATGAGTAAATCTTGTAAGATGCTGAGCATGCTTGTGTAATACGATGAAAAATTTAAGCATCTAATGAGCTACATTGCATTGAATAAGGGTTTGAGAGTTGGGGTGGGGGGAATTGAGTTAAAACTTGTAATTCTAAATGTTCTTTTAGATAGAAAGAGAACACTTTGCCACCATTCAATACCAAATTACTATTATCAGGTGTCTCCTAGGAGAGAGATACAGATGTATTAGAAAATCACTGTGGTGGATTTTAAGGTATAATAGCATTCCATTTATGCTAAAATGACCTGTCAGCTGCTTGTGTGAGATACTGCCTTCCACTAGCCCTGTTTCTTTGACCCACATCAATGAGTAATGCAAGCACTCAGATTCTATCCCCTGTCTTTTAAAATCAGAAGAGAAGAAAGTTTCTGAAGAATGAGAGTACCAAGAAATCTCAGTACTTCTGGTATTTTCTTCTTCTGAAATAGCCAAAATCTGTTCATCCATTCCAAAACCTACTGGTGGCAACTGTTTTCCTGGAAGCAGGATAAAAAGGCACAGCAGTTGCCCAGCACTATGGGTAGCAAACTTTGGTAGGTGACTGACTGTATCTATTGGATGGATATGTTTTTGTAATATGCAATTAAAAAGAATAAAATCAATGTATATCAGTAACTTACTCATTTTTTATAATTCCATAAGATTCCAACATAAAAATAATGAAGCCATGAAAACAACAAATTAATGTGGACAGATCTTCACGCTTGAATACAAAAAGCTTAACTAGAAGACAGAAAGGTCACAGCTTTCCTACCTCAAGTTTGAAATTGTTGCCAAACTGGGCTACAGAAATACATCATTACAGTATTCAGATAAGCTATAGAATAGGGAAGAAAAACACATTTTCTGTTCTTTGAAGTGACATGATGTGGTTTGCAGGAACTCTTATTCTAAGTTTAGATAGCCAATAAATATGACTGAATAGATTCCTAGAACATTTTAAGGAAATTACACTGACTTTAACTCATATTTATTTACTTTGCCACGTAAAATCAAATACAGTGTTTTAGTTAGTTTTATGATTATCTCCTGAATACCTATGAACAGACTATTAGCTCCAACTAATTTTTATTAAGATATTCAACTTCATCAAGGTATCCTTATATCTGCCGTGTGAATATATTTATGTATGAGAATGTATGTATTTTGACTATTCAGAGACCAAACGACACTATATTTAAGTAAGCAGACACGTTTGCTGTACCTTTTATTAAATCTCCAGTGGAGACACAAAAAGCTACTTTCAATGTCCATATTAGCATGCACGAATGAATGAATGCTTTCTCCAAAAATGAAGAATCCAAATCTGCGAAGATTTGCGTGCTTGCTTTGCTGTACTTGAAGTGAGACTCCGTAATTTTAGCTATTTCTATTGCCAATGTAGAGTGAGGGTGTGCACATTAACAAACAGTCCTATGCAACAGAAACTGATATATGAAGTTAAACAGTTGGAACTGAGGATCTGATGTCCACACCATATGTTTTTGGGAAGTCTTGTTTCAGACTAGCTCTTGTCTGGTCTCTGAGACTAGATGCCCATTAGCAGTCAGAACAGATCAGATGTGCTGCTAAGTACAACTTTGAGTTTGGTTTCATCCAAAGGAATCTAGTTAGCGTGCTCTGAAACTGTTCCATGAGGCAAATCAAAGTACGACAAGTGGGGGAGATCAAGGGATTCAATTCAAAAGCATACTTCTCCTCAGAACTAAGATGTGAAGCTGAACACCCCAGAGTGGAGGTGATGCCTCAGTGGTTAATTTAACTGAGAAGCCACTTTCAGATTCAGAATTACATGAGAGCAGCCTGTTCTGTTATTGTTATTCCTCTATTTTAATACTGAACCAAAGGAGTCTGTAGAAAGCAGTGTCTGTAGAAGGATAAACCAGTGGGATGAAGACCAAAACTTTATTAACTTGCCAGTCTTTCATTTACTGATTTCTTATGTGAAGTGTGCAGCAATGAAAGCAAAAACGATTCATCATAAAATGTCTGGAAAAAATGCAGTAAAATGTGAGATCACTTGTCTCTATTCTATCTGTGCAATACTTAGGCATTTTATTTCCTAAATGTTGCTCATAAGTTATCCTACTTAGTGACATGCTAGAAACTGATTTTATTTTTCTGATGGCACTAATTAACAGCATACAAATATTTGTCTTTTAAACTCCTTATCTTTCTAATTTGGATTCATCACTGAAATTCCAACAAGATTCTAGTAGTTATTTCATTTTCAGATCTTTGATGCCTTCAGATAGCTAGATTTTTTTATTCCCTTGGCATACTTTATTGATTTGTGGATGTTTATGCAAATTATTTTAAATATGTACTTCAATATTAATTAATTGTGGATGAAGATAATCCTGAAGTCCATGAATATGACATAAATATGAGTCACTCAGATGTTTAAGCAATATCCAGGTTTAGGGTCAGTGTGTGTGAACATGCATAAATATGCATGCTATGTAGTTGTTATTTACGTTTCTTTACGTGTAATCAATTAATATATATAGAGAGAGAGAAAGAGAACAAGGTGTTTTGCAAATAAGGAGAAACAAGTTTCCTTAAAAATATTATAATAACATATAGAGAAAATGTTATTAATTTTTTAGTTGTAGAATGTGAGGACTGTATAAGTTTCAAAAATACATGTAAAAATATTTTTGTACATGTAAATACATGTAAAAATATTTGTCAGAAAATTATATATATATATATTATCAATTAACTTTTATTTTCCTGTTGTATATACAGGTACGTCTGTTCTGCAGGTGACAGCCACAGATGCGGATGACCCTACATATGGAAACAGTGCCAGAGTAGTGTACAGTATTCTTCAAGGACAGCCATATTTCTCTGTTGACCCTAAAACAGGTAGGTAATTTATGTTTCTGTCAGTGTGATTTGGCTAATATTTTGCAGTAACTAAGTCTGGTGGATGGAATCCAATCTACAAAACACAGGTGGGTGGGATTTACTTTTTTTTTGTTCCTATTATATCCTACTTCTCACTTTAACACTAAGAAATGTAGGAGTTGTTATGTTTTGCTGAGTACTAAAATGAGCCTGCTGTGTACAGAATTAATTCTACATCATGCCATGATGTAAACCATTGAGCCAAACTGGAGTAGCAGTTTTTCATCTTTTCAAGCCTGTGTTTAGGGATTGACTCAAATGTGCCTAATATATTATGATTTTAAATGCTTTGTTTTGCCTAAAGGATAGGCTTGGGAGGATTATTGAATGTGTGCTTCAACATGTATACCATAATAATTTATTATCATTCTTGTGTTTATAAAACTGCAGTATTGCCATTTCAGTGAAAATGTATTCTATGATTCAAGAAGTAGAATGAGCTGAAATATTTATGCTTAAACTCTATGGATTTCCCTCTCCCTTTTCCACAAAATGTAAGTTATGTCTAATGAATCCAAATTGGTTTCTTTAAAGAGAGAAGAAATCTTTTTGGGGATGGGTTTGTTACTTGTTTCAGATTTTCTGAAGAGAGTCATCCTAAATATTAATATGATGGTGTATTTTTAGTACACACTTACAGTCCTTGATAATGAGGAAATATAATTTAAGAAAGTACTTTTTCATCTGAATTTTGTAACTGTTTTTCCCTATCTATATCAGAGCTTTAATACCAAGGGGAAAGAATGAAATATAGCGATGCCTAATCCTTACTGTAGGGAAGAATAATGGTTTTTAAAATGTGCTGAAGTGAACTAAATGTTGTAAATAGTTTTGACTGTAATGTTTTTACATGTAAGTACTTTTGCTTGTGTATGTTAATCTCTGCAGAACTTGGAGGCATACGCTTGCTTCGTTACAAGAGAAGTATATCTGTGCCGTTTCAGCTAGCTTTCAGGTTAGGCCTGCTTTGAGTAGGAGGCTGGACTTGATGAGCCCCAGAAGTCTCTCTCAACCTAAATTGTTCTATAAATTTATGACATCATATTAGAAAGGCCTAAGAGTGCAAAGGCTGACAGGATCATACTGGAAGACCACATAAGGTACTGGGAGAAAAACCTGATGTGGACTTGTTCATATATTTCAGGAATGACTGCTGGCACACCGCTTACCGAGCCATGTGTGAGTACAGTCTGGCACAGGCTAAAACCAGTCGGGTACATGTTAACAACTAAGAGATATGGAAAATCAGTGGTACAGCACTCAGGCTCTCTCTGCTCTTGTTTTACTTAGAAATACAACCCTGGTCTACATTTCTACTTCTGTTTTGACACTCTGAGGCAATGGCCTATATTTTTTGTTTTTATAATGGTGTGGAACTTGTAGTCTGGAGCTGCTATTCGGTCAGTAAAGAATCATGATGGGTGTTCTCAGTATCAGGTTTGTACCACAAAAGAAAATAGTATTGTTAGATCACTGATTGTATCTTATCAAAAAAGCAAATGGGAATATATTTTCACTCCCCAGGCCTTATGCTTTCTCAGGGATTTAATAACACTTTATGAACTTAAACTCTTTAATATGTGTATAGAATATAAAATGATTCTGATACCTTAGCTATTAAAATGACAAAAAAAAAAAAAAACTGTGAGAGAAGTAGACAGTGAAACATTGAAAAAAATGGAAAAAGCTTTTTGATTTTATAAGTTGTCTTTTTATAATTCCAGAATAGCAGTTAATTTAATTTGGCAGAATATAAGGGGAAGAAGTAGTATACTGGAAATGATGGGAAAGTCTTGAAGAATAGAGAGTTTCACTATGAAATTTCACTTTGAATTTCTGGATTTTAAGGCACTCATTTTACAAGAAACATCACTCTTCTGAATTTATAAGCATTTCTGTGACCTATTTTTCCTAAGGCTTGAATTGTTTAATTCCAACTTAATTATATTTTATCTGGAAGTTTTCTGAATTTACACTGACATGCACAAACTTCCTTCACAAGAAAGAAGGGCCAAAACAGCGAAAAACAGAAAGAGAAAAGTCCCAGCATCCATGACTGAATGTGATATTTGTGAAGCCTATAAATCTTTTATGGCTATCAGTAAAGGTTTTTGGAGCTATCAGATGCAGACATCAAGTTGTTCATCTCATCTTAAGAAGTCTTCTGCTTCTAGCTTAGTGCTGCCTAAACTTGGTTTTAAACATCTTGTTATCTGAAGACTTTAAAGTTATGGATTTTTAGAGCTTAGTTTAGAATAGTTTAAATAGTATTTTAGAATTCATACATCTATAATATTATAGAGGGCCAGCACCACATTACAAACTATGAAGTAAAAGAAAGCTGTGCTCTCAACAGAAGAACATCTTTGTTAGCTTATCTCATAAAAGGTTCATCTCTACACACCAAAGGAGAGCAGAGGTGCAGCGCTGGGAGAGCAACCTCCCTGCCCTAATTAGAGACTCGAGCCTGGGCTGCTCCCAGGGCTGTCCCAGGAGACCCTCACCCCCATGGGCCGGGGCTGAAACCGATCATGAGGAGTCAAAAGAGATGCTGCCCTGATGTCGCTTCAGGCTAAGGGAGCTGCTGTCTGCAGGGGTATGGGACACATTATGGGATGCAGGGAAGAACATTATGGTATTGTACTAGATTTATTTTGGGATGTTTAGAGGAAGAACCACAGGCAGGGAAAGGGAGGGACTGAGAGTGATGAAGGAGGAAAGAGCAAGGAAAAATAGAGGGATAAGAGGATAAAAGCGTCTAGTGGTGTGTAAACCAGCTCTTGCCTGGCACCATTGTCTGGTGGTACCCTGCACTTGATCAGCACAGTCTGTCCTGTATGTTATTATGTTCCATTTCTTACTATTTTCCTGAGTAACGGGACTCTCTATCTATATTCACGTGTCTGGAGGTTTAACTGTCAGCAACTGACGCTGGACCACAGGTCAGAGGGTCCTATATGTCTGTGGAGCCAGCAAACTGGAGAGTAGAGTGTGTGTATTACATGGGTGTGAACATCAGTGTGGAATCACTACTGAGTCTCAGGCTGGAGCGGCCAGTGAGTTGGATGAGTGGTGTGGGTGCCAGGTATCCACGTGGCCATAAGTCTAGGCCAAATACTGCAGAAACCGGAGGGTTCACCGGTCAACTGTTGTAGGGGCCCAGAGGTCCAAACTAAACATGGAAGTCACTGTATGGTCTGTGGGTTGGCCGAGAGGCCTGTTTGCATCTGTGTGTCTCTGTGCATGAGGTAAGGGAAGACCAGGGAAGCAGAAGCCAGGTCCTGGATAGCCTGAATGTCAAAGCCAGCTACTGAGAGCCTGTAATGTAGATGTGAGGGTCAGTGGGCATGCAAGGTAACTGGGAGGCAAGAGTGTCCAGGGCCAGTCACTGGATACGCTTAGTGTCTAAGGCCCGTTACTGAGGAATCCATAATGTGCTGGGGTGGGCGGTGATGTGTGAGTGTATCCAAGATTAGAAGGGGATCTGTACCAGCAGCCGGAGGGGACCTGCAGGCCTCGGACTTGTATGTCCAGGTGCCAGCAAGTGGGGAGACTGGGGATCAAGGTGCCAGCTACTGGATAGACTGAGTGTCTAAGGCAAGTTACAGGAGGGATCCATGTTGAGCACATGTGTTTATTTCCAGATAAACAGTCCTTCCTCCTGACCAGCTGGAGAAGGATGAGGCTGTTGGTGCCATATGTGTTTGAGTGCTGAGTGTTTCTCTCAGGGTGTCACCCGCTGCCTCTTGGGAACACACACTCAGCCTCGCTACTGCTTCTAAATCAGAGATTAAAAACAGGGAGTCGCCGAAACCTCACCTCCATCAGGCTATCAGATTTGGCAACTCCGAACAGTCTTTAGTTTGTCAGGTGATTGGCTCTAGGGCCTGTGTTTTGCATTTTTGTGTTTTTTTCCCCCTGGGAATGAAGAATTGTAAACTCTGTCTGTGTGTGGAAATTTCCTGCAACTATGTTGTTATGACTGTGAATGTCAGAACAACTGCCCATGCATTACATAAAGTGTGAGATTTTCAAAATCCTTTGAATTTGAGTGGCTTTCTAGGAAGTGTTTGCTATTTGTGTTTATTAATTACTTTCAAGAATTAGATATGGAATCTAATAGTAATTAGGTATGTAATTAGCAATTAGCTATGATAATCTGTGTTGGTTCCTGTTTGTTTTTTTCCCCAATTGCAGTAAAATATTCTTCTGAATTTTTATAAATACGTATGTGTTACTAATGCTGATAAGAGAGAAGAAGTCAATGTCTAGATCCTAGGTACATTTTCAACGATTATATGTATAGGATTATATGATTTTTTAAATAAAAATGTTCAGGGAACCCCAGAAAACATGAGTTATTTATCCTTTTAGAGTACCATTAATCTCACTGTAAAAATAAAATAAAAAGTTATCAGTGAAGAACAGAACAAATACTTTATTAATATACTTAATATTTTACTATGATTCCCCCTCCCTTCCCTGTAGAACTCTGAATATCTTTTGAAATGCCCAAAAACACATGAAAACTTTTCCTAGGGCTTTGAGTTACAAACTTCATACCCCACCTTTCCCAAAACATGAGGTCTTTTCATCCATGGACTTGATGTAGGATCTATCCCTGCTTGTTCTTTGCTCATGTCAAGTGTGGCTCATCAAACAGCAACAGTCAACATTTAACTGGTAACGCAATCCCAGAAGGTCAATTTTTCCAGGAGAAATATAAAATTAGACTGTGTTTTTTTTCTAACAGCTATAGCAGCCCACTTTCAGTTGCTACATGCTTCAGGATGGAAAGTGAAACGCTTAGTCCAATTCTACTGCCCACATAGTAAACCCGTATCTGGAGCATGTTAGCTACACACAGCTCTTCCCAGATGCATCAATCTTTCTGAACAGAGTGAATTAATCTGTGGGGCATTTGTCCTTTCAAAACAGCAGTTTGGGTTGTAAATGTGATGAAATAGAGATAAAAGCCTGATTCATTTCATTGCAGTTTTGCATTGAAATGTAGACATTAATGTGCTGAGAAAGAAAGATATAATTGAATTGAATAACTGAAAAAAGATTAGATATTTGTATTTATTTGTATTATAAAGATCTGCTGTTACTGCAGTACTATTACAAAGTTCTTAATCATGTATCAGCTTGTTTGGGCTTTTTTACTTGAAAATATTGAATAGTAAAAATATATATATGCCTATTTATGAAAGAATGTCACTGCAAATTAGTACAGACTAATTCTGAAGTGTGAGAAGAGTGTCAACATCCCTCTGCTTTCTGTCTTCACAATAATATGAACAATGGCTTTAAGCATCCCTCTAAGAAGTGACTTATTCACTACTTACCTAGTCTGGTTCCTGACTGAGAGCACAATACAAATGATAAAGATAGTCAATGGCTGAACAGATGCTTCCAAATATAGAGATGCATCTCATGAATCTCAAATGAGCAAGCTCTGAAGTTCAAGACTTTTGTCCTCATCTGTAACTATTATTCTTAACCTTTTCTAGAAGTTCTTGGCCGTATTTCATACAGGGTGGCAGATTTTGTGCGTCATAATATGTGCAGTGTAATTTTAAGGTTGATTGTCTATTGCTCTGGAAAACAAGAAAAAAATATTGATTGCTAGTAAAGTTCTTCACAGATATGATACTGCTAAATAAATATGAATACTTAAATTCCCCCCCCCTCCATTAGTTAATGATATATGTTGAAATGAAGTTCTTTTAATATTGAGGTAACAATTATGGATTTAATGGGTTAAGGTCTACCTCATTTCCTTTTGATAAAATATCTTACATTGGCGTAAAGAGGAATTGCATATACTTTCCAGTACAAAAAGGAAGAGCACCCTTTGCATACTTTAGTAGAAGAGTTTATCGTTGTATCCCAGATAAGAATCTACTGTGTAACTGGAATAATGTGAAGACATTTCATGACCTTATGTCTTTACCATACATAGGAAATCATACTAGTTAGTGAAATAATTTCAGAAATCAGATTCTGCCGCTTACTTGAATTAACATCCTTACTTTTGATATTAAGAATTCTTAGTTTTCTTCGTTGAAATATCTTTCTTAGTGACATTTGTTTAAAATAAGCATGCTTACTGGGGTTAATGATCCCCTGCTGATACACAGGTTGGTTCATATTAGAGCATTAAGTGAAACTGGAGAGTCCTGTGTTTAAATGTCTCTTTGCTTCAGGCTGAGAGTCTCCAATATAATTTTGATGACTTTACGGGATTATAGAAGTATCTTACATAAATTGAATGCTTCTACTCAAAAGGAATACTTTATGATGTCCCCCTGACTCCACAGCTAAGACACCACAGCTGATCCCTAGGTTCCTGTAGTGGTGTCAAAGCAAACAACCTCCTCTATCACAGTTTTTACACATGGCCTCTTAAACTGTTATTACTCAATTATGAAATCTTATAAAAACAGTGCGATTGCATTAATCATAAAATTTTGCTAATGACTTATTCTGTTTGAGTTAGGTAAGGAAATATCTATGCTGAACCTTCAAAATCTCACTTGCGCTTTCGTTGCAGACCACTTATTTATAGCTATTATTAAAAACTGCATTATATGTGATTGATTTCTACTTAGTATCAAGATGAGGTCACAGTAAGAATCAGTCTGAAAGCTGAGTTATTTTTATTAGTGATACATCTTGCTAACAGTGTGTAAGATTAAAATAAATTTTTTTTGTGCATGAGTTCTGGAATTTTGTCTTGAAGTTGTAAGAAGTGTATTCCATGTTCTCATTTTCATATGTTTATTTTCCCTCAAGAAAACTTTGAAATTATGAAATAGAAATTACATTTGTAGCATATATCATTGCCAAAGTCTACAGTTTGTTATCAAGAGAATCACTAGGAATTCAAACTCCAAATTTGAAAGAGTCTTACTTCGTACTTTGAATTCTACCAGGTACTGTACAATGCACTACTTCATTCCTGAAGGAACAGAAATACGTGCTCCATCTAAAAATAGTCATGAACACTTTTTTGAGAGTGTCATCTGCCAGCTTTCAGCTAAGAGAAAATATTGTAATGTCCTTTGCTTTGAATTTCAAGTAAATATTGGATTTTACACACCTAGAGTGCTCACAGTTTTAAGACAAACTCTGAACAATGACTCAATTCTCACATTTTTCTTGTATGTTCATAATATTTATATATTGTTACAGTGTCCCCTAGAGTTATTCAAAGGATAACTTACGCCATTAGACAAATGAGCAGAGAGATACCAGCAGCTGAACAATCCACTTTTTCTTTTAGTTTTCTAAGGGTTCTTTTTTGGTACAGTTGAAGATTTTATGAGGGCATTGGTACAATTGAAACCTTATTGTTTAGGCCTTGTTTTTCACTAGCATGGAAACTGCACGGAAGAGTCCTTGCTAATGAAAAGTGTACAAAGAGGAAGAGTGCAATTGCGTGCTGCAGATGTGTAGTAAGGGCAATATCAAAGCAGCAGCACTGCTTTGGAGCAAAGTTCTTTACAACCTAGTGCAGTGTTTCTTATGGTGACGGATATTTGCTGGGCCATCCTCTTACCTGTATATTCTCATGCAGTTTTTGTCATCCATCCCCTGGAGATTTTGTGATCTGCCTGCTGGAGCAGGACTTTGAGGAGCAGAAGGTGGATCAGTCACCAGACCAGTGTTCTGGCGCTGCACTTTCTTTGCCAGGTCCCTACCACCAATGTCTCTTCCAGAATCAATCATGTAGTTAAAAAGGACAGGCACAGAAGGCAGAAAAGAAGGGCAAAAATATTGCCTGATGTTCTAACCTTGTTTTACCTCTCCTATGAGATGGACTATGTATATTGGAGTTCGATTTCAGAAATAGAGAAGAAACTATTCCATGGTTGTTCCGCTCTTGTTTGTTTCTGTGTTTGTTATTCTTTCATCATCTGGTGTTGTGAACAACTACTTTGGACAATCTGTGTAGTCCAGTCAGAAGTTATGCTCAGAAAAAAAAAAAAAAAAAA
>Ga0065711_1032044_pt1 | contig 28158 bp, 39 predicted proteins | sample Hoacrofraction12_FD_59098 | JGI IMG/M metagenome (GOLD analysis project Ga0065711, IMG submission 59098) | Hoatzin crop microbial communities from Cojedes, Venezuela - Epithelial fraction 12 v2 (version 2) | ecosystem: Host-associated > Birds > Digestive system > Esophagus > Crop | place...
CCCCAGCACCCAGCACCCCGGCCTTGCAGTGGTGCAGGGCAGGCACCCACCCCCTCCCAAACTCCCACCCTTTCCTCACCCCTCATCCCACAGCACTGACATGAACCCAAGATTTAGTTTGTTCAGGGACAGCTAGTGGCTCATCTCAGGACGGAGTCTAAACCTCGCTGCTAATACAGCGTGAAGGAAAAACAGGGGAGATTAAAAAAATAAATTCTACATTTTTTCACTGTCTCCTGTTACAACCGGGACCAGCTGGCTGATGGCTGCACAGGGCTTGGAGGATCCAGCCTAAAGCAGGGGGGGGAAGTACTTATTTCTGCTTTATTCGAAAACAGCCAGCCTGATTCTCCTGCCGATGCTCCACATTTGCTTTATTTCCCCCTAGAGATTAAAACAAGGTGAGCCTTCGACTGGGGTTTCATAGCATTTGGTGGGTTGCTCAGTCCAGGTCAAGAGCTGAGCCCAAATGGGCTGCAAGCCAAGGACTAAAGAGCAGCAAGAAAGGAGCTCTCTTCTCCCACCTCCTCCTTTTTAAGTTGCTTATTTAGGAGCTGTGAGGAATAAATACAAATAAAAGTCACTGTGGGCTCAAACAGAGGTGCTGGTGACTGTGGCAGGGTGCCTACAACCCCGTGAAAACCTGGGCACAGTAATGGAACAGACACAGCCAGAGAAGCCAGGCCCACCGCTGGCAGGGAGTTTCCTGCTGGGTTAAAGACAGAAATCTCTGTGTCCACACCCTGTCTCGGCTCTGCTAACCGCACAGGTTTGCTCTGAAACCATGTGAATTTTGTGAAGGAAAAGGAAGGAAAGCAACCCCCCCACCCTCAAATCTCCTCCCTCGAAAAATCACTCCAGTGTAACACCACAGGGAGCAGAAAACCAGGTAGGGCCTGCTGTGACATACTGAAAGCTCTTAAAAGCTGAGGATCCTGCAGGCATTTAAACACCAAATCTCTGCTTTTAAGGGGAAGGAAGGAGAATGGTGCCTGGACAACTCCGTGGCTTCTCGCCGTGCTGGGACAGGGGCTTTGCTCAATGCCACGGGGAGGGAGCAGCGCTGCCCGCTCACTGGAAGGGCTGGGGGGGCTTTCTTGGAGGGGCAGGTTCAGATGGAGTCACAGGAACGCTGGCCCAAGCAGTGCTCCGGGGTTACAAATAACCTCTGTTAGCAAAGGCCCTTTCTCATTTGCACAGGGAAAGAAAGAAAAGGAGGAAAGAGAAAGAGTAAACAGGCTGAACAGCCAAATAACTAGCCTTTCACTGCCCTTAAAAAAAAGGAAAAAAAATAAATCCCCTTTTATTGAAACCATTTCCTTTGGTTATATCATTTCTCTTGAGGCTGGAAGCAATTTTCAGCCTTAAGTGCATTCCCTGCACTAAGTGCACGAGCACGAGGCTGATGCTTGGCTGCCCACCAAGGGATGCCCTGGAGAACAGCACGTCTTGCTGTGCCCTTTGTACCCTCCCCCATCAGCTCTTAGCCCCAACATCTCCTCCAAGCGTGGAACCCCCAAGCCCAGCATGGGCAAGGTGCAGCATAGGTGACCCCGGCCCAGCTGGGTCCCACAAGTAGGACACAGATGGCATCCATTACGTGTTCCCATCCATGTCCTCTGTCAACAGTAACAACCAGAACAAGCCAAGCCCAGAAATCCCCCAATGAAGGGATGCACCAGTGCCAGGGCTTTGTTGCAATCACATGGCAGAGGAGCAGCCATGTGTTGGGCACTGGGAACTGATGCTGGAGGAGGGTGACCGGTGTCCCTTGTAGTCTGCACCAGCCGTAAGCTCCAGTCTGGGGCTTTTGGGGGATTGGATGGAGCAGGGGCAAATCCATGCTATTAAAAGAAACGGTTTTACATGTCTGGGTCCCTGCAGAGGGCTGGGGTGTCCTCAAAAGCTTAGCCTTGGGACTAGCCTTGCCTTAGGATCAGCCTTACCTGATTCACGCCAGCAGCAAAAGCATGAAGGTCCCAAAAGGACCTCTCCAAGGCAGTGGGGACATGCAGCGAAGAGGAGAAAACGCGGTGTTAAGGCAGGAGGAGTTATTTGCCGGGACTGCTCAAGCCAGTGCCAAACTGGAGCTAATAAAGGTTTAAAAAATAAAATGCTAAGCTCAAGTTATTAAAATATATATGTACGTATCTCCTAATGCAGTCCCCTCAAACTGGGACCGGCAATCAGATGTTTGCTTTGCCTTTCCCGCAAGCCCCCTCAGCTACCGGTGCTGCAATTATCACACATGGGTGCTCGGGGCCAACGCAGCCGAGCAGAGCTGACAGCGCACAGGCTGCAGCGAGAGATAAAGCAGTGAGGCCCAAGACGGGGGGACTGTGTGCCTCGAATGCTGAAACCTCCCCCACCATGAAGCTGGTGTGCACATATTCTCCAGCTCAGCCAGCGTGGGATAATTTATCCTTCATAATAAAAATAAGAGGAGGAGGCTTGGAGAGGGGGGAGGCAATAGCTTATTTTTTTTCAGGGAGTGCTTTTCCCCACGCCTGGCAGCCCAGAGCTGAACAGCTTTAGCTGTTAGAGACCTTCAGCCACGTGTTGATCCTGTGCAGGGGCCTCAGCTTTGCAGCAGCTCTGGGAGATCAGAGCAGAACTGGGAGCAAAGAAACACCCAGCGCCAGTCGGCACCCAACGCAGCCCAAATGCAAGCGTTTAAGAGCTGGCAGGTCCTTGAACAATGCATCTGTCTGCCAGCATACTTGACCTCCCCCTTTCCCTCCTCCAACCCATACAAAGGCAGGTTATTATTAAAGTTGAGGCCTAACGGCATTTTTCAAAGGTTTGATCCATGTCCTCAACTCCTGACTCTTGGGCATCTTATTATCTGGAGGACCCTACTGCTGCTTTAATTTCAGTGAAAACTGGCTGCTTTCAGCCCCACAAGCCTCCCTGTCGTGTTCCTGGGAGCACCCTGGAGTAAGGACCTAAGGAGTCATTTGCCAAATCCTCATGCCAAATCCTCACCCAGCCCAACATGGACCATTTGCACACACGCAGATTCCAGACTCATTGCAGAGTAATTGTTAAGGAGTGGATGGCAACTGTGGGAGAGGGAATGGGCTTTACTTCTAACCTGAAGCATGTGGGCTGCAAAAGGCTGCACTTGGTTAGGAAACGCCAATTTTCGTGAAGTCCTATTACAGTTGTGTTGTCCAACCCTGAATGGATGAGAAAGAAGTAAGCAAGAAGTTCTACCTGACAAGTCTGAACTAGAAATAGGCAGAGCCATAGCAAGAAAAAACAATCCCCAAATCCACAGCACTACCTTTTTTAATCACTTTATTTGTGTATCTCTATAAACATTTTAACTACTGGACATTTCATAAACCGTAAAAACAAACCTTCCTACCCCCAAAATGCAATCAATCCAGCTTGTCGGTCAGACAACAGTGACGCTGCCAGGGCAGGTAGGTGGTATCCCTAGATAACCTCTGGCTAGGCACCAGCCAGCAAGGAGCTCACTGCGTCAGATCCTGAGTGTCTGAGCAATGGAGATGAGACAAGCTTAAATACCTGGTTGCTCTCCTCCTCAAGGGATAGGACGGGAGAGGAAAGAGAGGCAAATAAAGAATTTCCCTTTATGGAAAGTGAGAGTCCGACAGAGAGGCTGCAACATCCACTTGCAGGATCGGATGCAGTGACCTCGGCAGGCTTTGGAGCAGCCTCGAGGGCTGTGCCGGTGCTAGGGACTGCAACGGATCAAAATTCTCATTCATGACAAATGGCCCAAATGCTCCTTCACGCCTTGTTTGCCAGACACAGGTGTGAGCCACGGGCGCCGCTTAAAACCAGCTTGCTCCCTTGCGAGGGCGCAAGTCTGTGGGTGCTGATTCCTCGGGGCGGGCGAGCCCAGCTGTAAGGCACGATGGGGAGGAGAGACGGGGTGGCAGGGGAGGCCCAATCCAGCCAGGGCACCCAGCACTCATCGCCAAGCACTCGTTGTCCCAGAGGAAAGCACCGTGTCGCACGAGTGATGCGGAGCAGCGCATGGTCTCTCAGTTCCCCAGATTCATGTCTGCGCCATGGACAAGCCAAACCAGCCGGAAGCAGACAGCCAGGAATCCAGTGCCCAGAAGATCCCCCAGGGCAGTGAGGTAGGGGATGGAGAAATTATCGGGATCCAGCGCCTTCCTCCACATCAGGCGCACGATTAGGTCAGCCACGTAGAGCAGGATTCCCACCTGAGGAGAGACAGGCCCTGCTGTGAGGCAGGTAATGCACAGCTTCCCTCAGCTCACAGCCAAAATGATGTGGCCACAGCCAAGGTACCAGAGCTCACGGGCGTCGCTGAGATGACACATTCCCCAGAGAACCGCTGTTTCTCTGCGGGACAGAGTTGCACTACGACAGGTGTAGGTGGGCATCGCCCATGGTGCCATGGCACGGTGCTGCTGGCCACAAGGGTGAGGACCACCCCTGAACTGCTCACCAGCATCGTGTGGCCCAAAACAGGAGTCTGGCCACACCAAAAGCGTTCCCACTTCCCACACCATGAATGGGAGTGCTCCCATTCATTCCAGGAGAAACAGGGCTGCTGCAAATATGCAGGCAGTCCCAAAGAATAAGTTTGTAGCCAGATTTTTTCTCTTCATCCTTCTTTTTTCTATTAGAAATTCAGATTGCGTCTACTTTGTTTCTCCTAAAAGTCTCAGTGGACAACTGGAGTTTGAGGCAGTTTTTACATCAAAGTTATCCCAAGCAGCACTGATGTGTTAAAAAAAAGAAAACCACTTCTTTTTTTCCAGCTCAACAGTTTTAAAATCTTTGTTGTGATTTCTTTTAATTCCTATTTCATTCCCAATTCTGATAAACACATGGAGGGAAAAAATACTTCGGTTAAAGATTAAAGACTGTCTAGTTAATTGATTTAAGAAGGCAGAGAGAGTTTGCACCCCACATCTATGGTTCCTCCATGGGAGACCGCAGCACAACAGGTACCAAAGACAGAGGCAGCATTTCTAAAGGTGAAAACAGCAAGCTGGGTTGGGGGGAGAGGGAGAAGGAGAGATGGGGGAAGCAAATTAAATAACGGAATCACAGAAACTAAAGTTGGATGGAAACTCAAGTGTTTTATATAGACCATTCCTCTGCCTCAATACAGGATCAAATATGCCCACACCCTTCCTGACGGTCGTTCATTTAACCTGTGCTAAACAACTCTCAAAGCTGGAGATGCCACACTCTAAGCAATCAGTCCCATGGCGCTTTTTTTTCCTGTTCTTGTTTTTCCCAAGGTCTAACATAAATCTGCCTTTTTCCCATTTGAAACCCATGATTTCATGTTTCATCCCTAGTGACCACAGAGAAAATGGTATTCTGTCCCTCCCTACAGAGACTTGGTAGTTTAAAGGCTGTTAACCAGATTTTTCTCAAGCCTTTCTTCTTTGGGCTAGCTAACCCCAATCCATTCAATCGCTCCTCTAAGGTCATGTTTTCTAGGCCTCTGATCCTTCTTATTGGGCTTCCTCCAGCTGACCCAAACTTCCCCCTCTCTTTCTTTCTGTCTTTCTTTGTAAAGTATAACAGAGGGGAAGAAAGAACCAGGCTAAGCATATTCTCCTCTGCTGGCCTCCATGGGAATCTTTCAGGGTCAGTGGCGTTGCCAGGATTCTGCTCTTTACGCTGTCATTTATTCTGCTTATTTTCATGCTTGGCTCTGGTTGAGGAGTTACCTCGATGCATAAAGAGAAGAATAAATATTTTCCTTTACAACTATGGCTGTGCTGCTGGGCTTAGGGTTGTGCAAAGGTCGAGAAAAACTGATTGTTTACACACGCAAGGAATTCACCCACAGACACAAGGCTGCTTGTAAGGGAAAGTGAGAAGGCAGCTACCTCAACCCTGCAAATTAATGAATCACTGATTTAAAAGGGCAAGCGAAGCCAGAGCCTCTGTGAGTTTAAGCAATGGCCACATGCATTTCTGAGAGAGAGAACAAAGTTTACAGGGCAGGCAAAACAGCGAAAGGGAACAGGCAGAACACATTGGGTGAACTACCCATTACCTACTCAGAACTTTTACTTTTGAAGATGAACTTCTCAGGCCTGGATTTTCCCTTCACTTTTGACATGTATGGCACTGCCGAGAGGCATCCCTAGGTCTTCACCATGATCGGAGCACTGGAACAGGCTGCCCATGGAGGTTGTGGAGTCTTCTTCTCTGGAGACATTCAAGACTCGCCTGGACAAGGTCCTGTGCAGCCTGCTGTAGGTGACCCTGCTTCGGCAGGAGGGTTGGACTAGATGACCCACAGAGGTCCCTTCCAACCCCTACCATTCTGTCATTCTGTGAAGTTACACGGGCAGTGGAGCCGGCCCAGGTCAGGGGGCATCTTGCCTTCCTTGCCGGAGATCTCCTTGGAGGAGATATTAATGCATTTATTTCTGGAGTCCCCGAGCTGACAGTGCTGGCTTGGAGGAGCTCCATTTTCACTTGGCAGTGTTGGAAAACTAACCAACTCCCACTTCCCTGGGGCAAAGGTATCTGACCTTGCTTTGCCTGGAGCCTGGAAAAATCAGGGAATGAGGCTAAAAGCTGGATGCTGAATCCGCCGTCAGATTGGCCGTGTTGAGGTTGGCAGCAGTGCCTCGATACGAGGAGGGGGGGCAAGAGGGGAAGTCTGCAGAAGGGCTGAGCAGATCGTCGCTGCAGTAAGAAGTGACCCAAGCTTGGACCTAAAGTTTGAAAGGGTTTTTGGAAGGACTGGGGGCTTTTTCTTGCTCTAGTCTAGTTGTTCTGAGCATTTCCCTTACACTTCCCCGGGAGCAGAGGGATTAAAGTGCCGAGGCAGAAGGGAGGAACCCCACCAAACCCTGCTAGGGTGAAGGGAGTGAAAGCGCTGAGGCGGGGGTCTGCGGCCCCAGACTGCGGGCAAACATCACAGCCCTTTTTTTTTGGATGGACCATCTGAATTTCGCGTGCACCTCACTTCCATCATGCCTAATTTTGGAGAGGTTCCGACGTTGTCTGTGGGGCGGGAGGATGGAGGAGCCTGACTGCTGCCAGCCTGTCCCTCCCGAGCTGTCCGGGGGGCACCGACCCCTCCTTGGCAGCACGAACAGCCCCATCCAGACCCCCAGGCGTTGCCCTGACATCAAAGATGCTGCGCGTTTCGTGAGGCAGCTGCTGAGATGCCCACCCCGATGCATGTGCCATGCACCAACGCCTCTCCGGCCTCGCGTAACCCCTCTCTCGCTCTGAGCTTCCTCGGGATGGGGCACCCCAACTTTGAACCCTACTGGGGGGAACGGCGGGGGCTCCTGCTCCTCGCAAACGGGCCGGAGCCGTCCCCGGCTCTGGTCACGGCGGGCGGGAGGGGTCACGTACTAACCTGTCCCGGGCAGATGTTCTTGCATGTTTTTGGTGTAAAGCATGAAATTTAACTTAACGTAACTGAGTGTCACATCTGTGGGCTTTCCTTATCAGCAACCAGAGTACAGCAAGGCAGGCCAAATTCCTAGGCTTCACGCTGTGCTTCTCTCGCCTCTTCCTGTCTGTGTATTTTTTTTAAAGATACATAATTTCTGTCGCCTTTTGCATGACTCTCTCTGTGAGTTTTCTCTCTGCATGCTACATTGCTTTGGTTTGAATCTCACACAGGTTGGTTTCTTTTATTTTACATTCTCATCACACCTTTTCCCCCCCTTCACTTGTCGGGCTTTTTATTTTGTCCTTTGTTTTCTTTATTTTGCAGGTTAGAGAAATTAGACCCTCCCTAGTCTTAAACTGTAGCGTAACAACATCTCTTTAATGCGATGAGCAGCCACTAAGTCCTGTCTGGCAGTCGCAGAAATGACATCGCCACGCCGGCTGTCCTGCCTCCCTGCGTCTGGGTGGGATGTGATGTCATTTGCTGTCACCTCGCTTTCTGTCGTTGCTTTTGGTCGGTAGGACTGCGTTACCTGAACTGTGCACTTTTTGTTTCACGACAAAGCAGACAAACGTGCTAAAAAAAGCAAGTCCTTTCTTCTCGACCTGTTCCCATCCCCTCCTCCTCCTCACCCTTCCCGTTTTTCTCTCGTCTGTCCGTCTCTGTTTTACTGCTGGTGTTCCTTTTTCATCGTTTTTTGGTTCTATTTGATTTTGGTTTTTTTTTTTCCTTTTAGCCTGTTACTGTACAGCTGTTTTGATGTTGTGGTCCGTGTTTTCTGTTACTGGAAAGCAGCTGTTGCTCATTCAAAAAAAAAAAAACAACCAAAAAAAGTTAGTTAAAACAAACAAAAAAAATTGTGCCAGGAATAAATCATCCCAATTGGAGCATGTGGGTGGCAGCCAAAGCGCTGCGAGGAGCTTTTCCGTGGCCTATCTGGCCAGAGGTGTGACACTCAGAAGGGAGAGCCAAGAGTGTTACTAATCTAGTATTTAATCAATTTTTTTAAGACCGAGGTGGCCACCTCGCCATCAGGTGCCTGGCAGAGGCTCCACAAAGTCAACCAAGACCTCCAAAGCGAGCTGGAAGCCCAGTGCCAGCGCCAAGAGCTGATCAATCAGCAGATTCAGTCACTGAAGCGCAGCTACGCCGAGGCCAAGGACGTGATCCGGCACCACGAAGCCGAGATTCAGAGCCTGCAGGCGAGGCTCAGTAACGCAGCAGCCGAGCTCTCCATCAAAGAACAGACCCTGACCAAGCTCAGGAGTGACCTGAGGAGCGAAAAGGAGAAAGCCAAAGAGCAGCTGGAGGAGTGGCAGCACGGCGAGGCCGCGCTCAGCTCCCAGCTGAAGGCCAGCGAGCAGAAGCTGAAGAGCGCGGAGGCTCTGCTCCTGGAGAAGACCCAGGAGCTGCGGGACCTGGAGATGCAGCAGGCTTTGCAGAGGGACCATCAGAAGGAGGTGCAGCGGCTCCAAGACAGGATCGCTGACCTGAGCAGGCAGCTGAACACTAGCGAGCAAGCGCGGATCCTCATGGAGGAGAAGCTGCAGAAGAATTACGAGGCTTTGCTGGAGAGCTGCGAGAGGGAAAAGCAGGTTTTAATACGGAGTCTGAAGGAGGTGGAGGATAAGGCCAATGAGTATGAGAACCAGCTGCAAAATAACGAGCAGCAAATGGAGATTCTGCAGAAGGAGAAGCTGAGCGCGAAGTTCGAAGGCAGCGAGCTTGTCCACCAGCTGGAGGAGCAGCTGGTGATGAAGGAGACCAGCATCCAGAAACTCGCAGAGCACATCAAGGAGCTCGAAAGAGAGAGAGATCAGATCAAATGTCGGTTCCACGAGCTCATGAATCAGGTTGCTGAGTCAGATAATGAAGTTGCAAAGCTGCAAGCAAAGTTGAAAATGGAAGAGACCAACTACCACAACCTGGAGCAGTTGTTCGAGGAGGTGTCGGATCAGTTCCAGGGTGTGCAGAAGGTGCTGAAAGAAAAAGAAGAAGAGCTGAGACACGTTAAGGAAATGCACTTGAGAATTTTGGAGAAGAAAGATCAAGATCTCAGTGAGGCTTTGGTTAAAATGGTTGCTTTAGATAGCAGTTTAGAGGAGACGAAAGTAAAGCTAAAGGCCAAAGAGGAGGCTTTAAAGAAATTAGCTAGTGTAGGCACAGGTCCGTGTGCTGAGGAGGCGGAAGACCTTGGCCCCAGTCTTGAGGCTGATGAAAGTCATCCATCCCAACTGGGGCAGCCTCTGCAAACTCAGGATGTCCTCCCAGCTCTGACTTACGCACTGAAGGAGGAGGAGGAGGATGAGGTTCTTGAGACCAGCCAGAGGCAGGCAGAGGAATTCGGCTCCCCATCCAAAGCTGTAGAGCTCCAGGACCAAGAGTTAGTTCAGAAAGCCTTAGCAAAGCCTGATGTAGGAATCATGGGGGCCAAGAGGCAAAGAATCCGTTTTTCAAGCATCCAGTGCCAAAAATACATCCATCCAGATGGATCAGAGAAAAACTGGACAAGCAGTACCTCTTCAGATACTAGTCAAGACAGATCACTGTCTGAAGAAAGCATGTCATCAGAGCCAGCTCTTGGTTACCCGTCATCAGGGACAAGCGACTCTGAGACCTATCTTTCAATCATCCATTCCCTGGAAACCAAGCTTTATATTACAGAGGAGAAACTCAAAGATGTGACAATGAAGCTTGAAAGCCAGCACGGCCATAATCAGGAGACGCTTATTGCCCTCCACCATCAGTGGGCCAGCACAGAGTCTCAGCTGCGGGAACAACTTCAGACCAGCTTATCCCAAGTCAGTGCTTTGATCTCACAGCTGGAGAGTGAGAGGCAGGAAAAGTTCAAGCTCATAGAAAATCACGTTAGTGAGCTGGGAGGTTTCCAAATGAAAAATGATCAAGCGCTGACTTGCTTGGAGAAGTGCAGGGAGCAGCTAAGATCTTTGCCCAAATCAGACAAGGAAAAAGAGGGTGATTTGTTCCTTGTTACTCTGTCCAGCATGGAGACGACCTTATCAAACGCAATCCAAGCCTTGAGAGGGGCCTCAGTCCTGTCGGAGTATCAGCAGAGCGAGAGCCTTATCGCGGAAAGCCCCGCTCCAGAAGGAGGTTTGCTGGGAGAAGAGGAGCACGTCTCCAAGGAGCAGCGAGCGGAAACGTTTGACGCCGGCCAGCTGAGATGGCTTTCTGAGAGAGTGGCATTAGAGGCCTCCCTCATCAACCAAATAGCGGAGTCTTTGAAAAACGCAAGCTCTGAGATATCTCAGCTTCTGAGAGAGATCCAGGGAACAGCTGACGTGGTTTTGTTGGAGCCAGCAAATGTTTCTCATACAGCAGTCGACTTGGCCGGCGTCCTATCTAAGAAGCTGCTGCTGGAGGGGGAGTTCTGGAGCCAGGTGGAGGAGCTGAGAGTGCACTTGAGCACCAGGGAAGGAGAAGCCGAGGGCAAAACAGAAACAACAGGTCTGGGCTTTTCTCCGTGTTTTCTCAGTGCTGTAGCAGATGCTACATTGATCAAGGCAGAACTTGGATTTGTTGCACAGAAAATGAGAGAATCTTTCCATCAGAGATTAAAAACAATCGAAGAAGACCTCCACAATACCAAAACAGCTCTCCAGCAGCATAAATGTATGTTGGAGGTGATTGTCAAAGTGTACAGGACTCCTGATTTTGACAGAGTTATGCACCAGATTTCTGAAGCACTTGAAATTCAGGAAGATGCTTCAGAGAGAACCCAAATCTCCTGGGATGGGAGCTGTCTCCAGATGAAGCCGTGTCAGGAATTAGCCAAGGCGGAGGAGATTGGCAGCCTGCCGGACTGCAGTAGTGAAGCTCTTGTTTCCATTCAGGAAGATCTTGCCCAACAACTAAAGGACAAATCAAATGTTCTGAAGGAAATATCTGTTGCCTTACTCTCTCTGCCTCCTGAAGAGGCAATGAGAGACTGTCAGAAGCTCCTGAAGATCTCTCAGAGTCTTTCGTATCGTTCATGCATGGGAGACCTGGAACGGTATTCCTCTTTGTTAGTCCAAGATGCAATTGTTCAGGCTCAGGTTTGCTATGCTGCTTGCAAAATCCGACTGGAGTACGAGAGAGAGCTGAAGTCCTACAAGGAGTCCTTGCAGAGCATGGACGCGCTCTGCCAAGAGCGCGTGAAGACGGTCTCTCTCCTTCGGGATGAGTACGAAGACTTGCTTAGAAAGCAGCAGGGTGAGTATGGCGAGGTGATCGCCATGCTTGAACGGGAGAACGCTGATCTCAAAGCAAAGGTGTCCCAGCTTGACAGTCAGCGAAGGCTGTTGGAGGAAGAAGAGCATAAGCACAGCAAGAGCTTGAGCGAATTGCAGGGACGGTATGAGGAGGAGATTCGAAACGTGATAGAGCAACTGAACAGGACAGAGGATGCTCTGAAGGCCGAGAGGACAGAGGGCCTCAGCCAGCTGGATGCCATCGTCCGTGACAAGCAGAACATGGAGCGGTATCACCTGGAGCAGATGCAAATGCTGGAGGACAAGTTCCAAGCCAAGATCAAGGAGCTGCAGGTCATCCACGGCGAGGAGCTGCAGGCGTTGCAGGAGCACTACAGCCAGAACCTGCAGCGCTTGCAGGAGACCCTGGATGAGTACCAGAGGCAGCACCCGGAGACGTCCCCTGCGGCAGGCCCAGGTGGTGGGGACGCCTGGATGGCTGGTGGGACAGGTGGCACCGGGCAGGGCCCCGGCAGCGACCTGGACTCCATGCACGGCCTGAGGGAGCGCATCCAGGAGCTGGAGGCGCAGATGAACGTCATGAGGGATGAGCTGGAGAACAAGCATCTGGAGGGGAACGCTTCCACCTTGAGGGAAAAATACCAGAAAGACTTTGAAAACTTAAAGGTCTTGATACATTTAATGCTTTACACTTTACGTTGCTGAGTGCGCAGGAGGGCGCGTTTGGTCCTGGGGTTCACTTGCTGAACCAAGGGGTGTCCCCCAAAAGAGCCAGCACACCAAGCAAGCCCCACAGTGTTAGAAGGGCCTCTGTGAAGCACGGCGTTTCCCTTTTCTCCATGCTGGGGTATTCTAAATGCATTGCTGAGGGCTTGCTCTCGGTGAGAGAGCTGGTGGTTGGAGGTGGTCTCTGATCTTTAAGGTCCCTTCCAACCTTTGCCATTCTATGTAGAGGGAGGGAGGGTTTTGAAGTAGCTTGATGACTTCACGTTGTCCTTCAGTTGGGAGACCGTAATGTTTCTCCTTGTACCTGAGGAGTACGTTTTGTTCGTGACTTCTCTTTAAAAGCATTCCTCAACTCTGTCTTTCCTAGTCTGATCAAATCTCCAGTCTGTCTCCGCTGCCCTCAGAAATGTCAGATGAAACGGAAACTTAACGCTCTCAAAATGCCTGTTCCTGGGGAAAGCAGCTGCAAGCAGATGCCAAATTCTGCAGCAAAGCAAAGCTCTTCTGCACGAGGCTGCAGGGAGAACCACCCTGGTGTTGCACACCAGCAGTTCTTCAGCAACAAACAGTGCACAGTGACGGGAAACCCAGGCTGGGCGCAGAAAAACGCGGTGGCAATGAAGTGCCCATGTTCAGATTGCTCCACCAGGCAGGGCTGGCTGTAAAACCAGCCTGGGACGGTACAGCGTCTGAAAAAACCTCTTGGGTTTGGTGTTTTGCTTCTGGTTGGAGAGCGTTGCAGTTAGGAAGTGGGTGTAGGGCAGCAGATGACACCCGGCGGCGTGCAGGGAGGCTTCCAGGGTGAACGGGCAGCCCGAAGGGCAGCGATGCCGGCTGCGTGCCGAGGCCGTGCTGGTGAGGCCCTCATGGAGCGTTGGCAAAAACGTGAGCGAGCTGGCTTCCAGCCGCAAGATCTTGAGCGTAGCTTTGGGCTGGGGGTAAAGCCCAGCTCAGCTCTGGCCAAAAGCTGGTTTTAGCCCGGGGAGAGCAGTGGTTCTGCTGCGTCCTGTCAGGGTCAATTGGGTGTCCTGGGGAGGGAGAGCTGCTGGGGAGATGGGAGGGAAGCGGAGGTGTTCCCTGAACGCCATCTCCTCCATCTTAATCCTGAAGAAGGACAAACCCTGCTTGAACGCCCGGCTCAGGTCAGCGGGACACACAGGTAACGCCATGTCCTGCCTGCTGGCACCGAGGAGGGGCACCGGTACCGGGGGATGTTCTTGCTTTGGAAGAAGCAAGAAAGACCAGAACCAAAATAGAGGCTGAAAAATAATAGCAAGCACTGAACCTGAACCTCCTGCCTCTGTTTTCGGCTGTGCCCTGCCAGACTTGCAGCTTGCCCGGTGGGAAGGCAAGCGGTGTCTTCTGGGCAGAGCGGCGCGGCCTCTCCCTGCAGCTCTGTAGGAAGCAGAGGGACAGACAGCAAAACAGAGACCTCCCTTGGTTAGAAAGCTAACCAGGCGATGGGAAACCGGTCCGGTTTACAGGCTAAAATGTGCTCAGTTCTGCTCTGCTGAGGCTGATGGAGGATCTGTGAGAGGCTGGTCTGTACGTGTTCGAATGTCCTGGGTTTGCAGCAGTGCATTTACAGTACGTTAAATACTGGGTCTCCAGCCAGAGCTACGGAGCAGCGTTCGCCATTTTCCTCCAGCGTTAGAGGTGCAGTGAGGAATCCTGTGATGCGGCTTCCTGCCTCTGTAATCGGCCAAGTCCAGGCAGGTTCTGGCACTAAGTTATGAGTTTCAAAAAAAAAGGGCTGAGAAAATGAAGGATGCCTCAGGATTCAAACTTAAAGGGGAGGAATAAGAGCACCAGAGCTGAAAATTGGGAGTGGCACAGTTTATGGAGCGTTAGACGACGAAGCGATGCTGAAGAGTGTGTGTTAGAGCAGGTCAGCGGGTGTTTGACTGTCGTGAGCAGCTTTGTCAGTGGGGGAGGGAATTTGTCCCCCTTAGATCTCCCGTGGAGTCCCAACGGCTCCCTCGGTGACAGTTCTCGCTGCCCGCGGAAAACACGAGTGTCGATCAAGAAGAAACGCGCTGAGGTCAGGAAATAAAGCCAGCCTGTAACATCAAGAGGGAGAGAAGCCCGGTGCAGTGCTTGGCATCGGGGTTGCCCCCGGGCGTCTGACGGGGCTGGTGCTGGGCATCCCCGGTGCCGTTCCCAGCTCGTGGCTCCTGCCTGCCCGTGGCTTGGCCTCCCAGTAATCAATTAGCAAGTAATTGCCCGTGCAGCATTTGGAGCAGTACTCGGTTGGGAATTAAGGTCCTGTTGCTGCCATGAGTCATTTGTTTTCCACCCCAGAGGCGGCCGTATAAAATCAGGCACTGCAAAAGAGAGCAGAAGGGGCACAGTGGGTGCTTTTTTTGTTATTGTTTTTAACATATCTTTGCATTCCCCAATCATATCTGACCCCAGACCTACCCCATCCTTCCCTTTCACCAGAGCTGTCAGGGGTCGAGCTGGCAGGACAAGCTCCGACCTTGCGAGGTCCATCTTCAGCTGGCTCCTCTGTGGCTGGGAAGGGAGAAGATCCCCGTGATGGGACTTGGGTGCTGACCCACCCACTGGTGTGCAGCTCCAGGCAGGCTCACCACTGCTGTGATGCTGGCCCTGGGCTCCTGGGCCAACCCCTTCCCTCACCCCTTTTGCAGGCAACATGTGAAAGGGGCTTTGCAGCCATGGAGGAGACACACCAGAAGAAGATCGAGGACCTGCAGCGGCAGCACCAGCGGGAGCTGGAGAAGCTGCGGGAGGAGAAAGACCGCCTGCTGGCAGAAGAAACGGCTGCCACCATTTCAGGTACGGGGACACGCCAGAAGGTTCCCTGCGGTGGGGTAGCTCCGTGTTGATGGGGACATGGGGATGGCTTTGCTCCAGTCCTGGTCCTTCTCCAGGCTTGGTATCCCTCTCCTTGGCTGTAACATGGTCTGATCCATTTTCTGTTCCATCTCAGAAAGGCCTTAGTCATTCCTGTGGTTAATTTATTGCTGATTTCACGCTGAATTCATTCTTCAGTGCCCCAGGGAGTTTTAAAGCGCTGGAGCCCAGGGTCTCTGCCTTAGAAGTCCCCCAGTCCAGGAAGAAACATGTGAATTGGACAATCGTTTGGACTTTATGAAATAAAGAGTGGGATTTGCAGAAGCTCCTGTGCTGCTTTGCAGCCAGGGGCACAGACTGAAGGGGCCGCAAAGCAGTGGGAGGTTCGCTGGGATGACTCGGGTTTTGTTCCTTTAAAAAACAAAGCAAAATTAAAAAAAAATCCGCCCTTGGGTGGAGCGGTGCTGGGTGCTACCGCTGTGCTGTCCCCCGCAGCCATCGAAGCCATGAAGAACGCGCACCGGGAGGAGCTGGAGCGGGAGCTGGAGAAGTCCCAACGCTCGCAGATCAGCAGCGTCAACGCCGACATCGAGGCCCTCCGAAGGCAATACCTGTAAGACCATCGTCATCCTCTGCCTGTCGCTGTGTCCTGCAGGGAGACCACGCCTGTGGGAGACCCCTTTCACCCCTTTGATTTGGGCAGAGTTAGGGGCAGACCTGTCATCTCAGGGACCTCTTCCCTTGGTCCCGACTCAGCTGTGCCCATCGAAGGCTCCTGGTTGCCTGTAATGTTTCGGGCTCCAGGTCAATGTCCCCAGACTACCCAAATTCAGCTGCGTTATGGTCACCAGAAGTAGCAGATGTACAGACATGATGCTGCTTGACACGCAGCTGGAGCAAGAGGTTGCTCAGCCGGATCTAACCAGGCGAGGAGAAGGCACTGAGCTTCTCGTGGCAAGGCTGTCCTCACGTGGGAGCTGAGCAAAACAGCCACGTGGCTTTCTTGACCTTGATGCATCTATGCAAGATGTGTAGGTGTGCAAATACACCCAGTCCCGAGTGCCAGGGCGAACTTGATAGATCTCAGCTCAGTTTTTGGAGGCTTGAGGAAGTCCTGACATTCAGCCTCCTGGAGAAAGACCTCCCGTCCCCTTTGGTGCCCGAGCACTGCTCTGCCAGGAGAGGGAAGGGCTGGCTCGCTCTGGGCTGGAGGCTTCTCCGAAAGGGATGATCCAATTCCTCCTCCACAGCGCTTGGATCCCTGTCGGGTTGTCCCGGGGCGCTGGAGGAAGGGTGGGCGCGGGTGGGTGTGAGCGGGGAGGGCACTGCCTGGCGTGTGTCCCACCAGGGAGGAGCTGCAGTCGGTGCAGCGGGAGCTGGAGGTGCTTTCGGAGCAGTATTCGCAGAAGTGTTTGGAGAACGCCCACCTGGCGCAGGCGCTGGAGGCTGAGAGGCAGGCCCTCCGGCAGTGCCAGCGGGAGAACCAGGAGCTCAACGCCCACAACCAGGTGAGGGTCCCCGCCGTGCCCCGGGGCAGGGGGCTGACGGACGCACTGCCCAATGGTGGGCTCCGAGCCGCGGCCGCGCTCCCCCGTCCCACAGCGGCTCTCCTCCTCTTCCCAGGAGCTGAATAACCGCCTGGCTGCGGAGATCACGCGATTGCGGACCCTGCTGACCGGGGAGGGCGGGGGAGAGGCTGCTGGGTCGCCTCTCACGCAGGGCAAGGACGCCTACGAGCTGGAGGTGAGCTCTGCCGCGCCGAAGGGGCACGAGTGCCCGGGGACCCCCGGGAGCGTGCCACGGCCATCCATCCCTCCCTCCACGCGTCGGGTCTGCGTGGCTGGTCAGCACTGCATGTCGTGGCATGCGGTGGGGCCAGGAGGTTTTGCAGCCCTCATCTTCCCGTCTCGCCATGTCGAGCCGAACACCCGCTCTTCCTTCGCCATCCCCTGCTTGTCCCCAGGGGTGCAGTCTCTGCAAAGCAGTGGGGTCTAACAGAAACCGAGGGGTGTGCAGGGAGCACATCAGCGGTGCAAGCTCAGTCCAGGTCCCACGAGATGCCGGAGTCATTTGCTGGCATGAACCAGAAGACAGCTTTGTGGTGCTGGCGCGGAGCCGACGCAGGGCTGAGCCTCCAGCCCTGACTCGGTTGTCACCGGGCGCAGTGGGCACCTCGGGGCCATGCTGCATCTCCTCGAGTGTGAACACGTGCTGCTTTTGCTCCCACAGGTCCTGCTGCGGGTCAAAGAATCAGAAATCCAGTACCTGAAGCAGGAGATCAGCTCCCTCAAAGACGAGCTGCAGACGGCACTGAGGGTAATGCCCAGGGACATTTCTGCAAATCCTCTGCCGGGCTGTGCTCTGCTCCTCGGGGTGTGTGGTGTGCTTAGATTTCAGCTCACTTATCCCCACATTTCAAACAACGTTTAATTTTTCCCCTGAATGGAACTGAATACCCATTTTGGTGTCATCAGTAAAGCACCCCATGACTGTATCAGCTCAGGACTTACGCCTTCTGCCGTCTTGTGGGAGAACATCCCCTCCGGTGTTCTTCCCTGCTTCCTGCCACATCAGATCAGATTTGAAATGACAAAAGTAATCAGTGTTAGAGGTCTGCCCAGCCTCCCAGCATCAGATCTGGTTTGCTCCGGACGGCCTCTTTGCCAAGACCATTTCTGGGAATTCTGCTTGAATTCCCTGTCTTTGCTAAAATTAAAACCCACAGACAAGTAATCCTGTAACGAAGGGGCTGCGTGCACGGGCAGGGCTGTACGCTCGCCGCCGGGCTCCCAGCTTTCTGCCTGTCTCAATTGCTGTGTCGCTGCGAGACGGAGCTTCGAAAGCGTGTGTGAAACGCGTGCGTTGTCCCGGCTGAGCGTTTCTCCCCGCCGCCGGCTCTTCGCCAGCGTTTGCCAAGCTGCCCTTCAGCGCGTTCGCAGCCCCCTCGGCTCCAGCTCTGCGCCTGACTCCCTTGCGTTCTTCTTGTTCCTTTGCCAGGATAAGAAATACGCCAGCGACAAGTACAAGGACATCTACACGGAGCTGAGCATCGTGAAGGCCAAGGCAGACTGTGATATCAGCAGGTTGAAAGAGCAGCTGAAAGCAGCCACAGAAGCTCAGGGAGAGAAGTCCCCTGTGAACACCACTGTATCGGGATATGGTCAGTCCTCCTCCAGCGGTTCTAAGCGACCGTGGGTTCTCCCGAGCTAACGCGTGCATCCTAGCGTACAATCCCTGGTGCAGAAACCAGTCTGGAGTGGTGCTTTTTTGCCATTTCGTGCTGCTTCCCAGCTCTGCTCCATGGAGACAGTCTCACCGGAGATGGCAGGGACCAGGCGGACCTGGATTGCCGTTCCTCCTTCCAGCCCCGCGGCTGGGAAGCTGGCGGGCTTTGAAAGCCTTCTGGCATCTTCCGTTGGGAAAGCCTCATGCTGCCCGTGGCGCAGGGGAGCGCAGACCCCCGAGAGTCCCCGCTGCCCTCCCAGCAGCACTGCTGGAGTCGGGCTCGTCGGGGCGCTTGCCTGGGCTGGGAGGGTGGAGGAGCCCCAGCCCTGCTCCACACAGCAAGCCCACGGGCACCACACTAACGCTGTTTTTTTCACTTCTCCCCAGATATTATGAAATCAAAAAGCAACCCTGATTTCTTGAAGAAAGACAGATCCAGTGTTAGCCGGCAACTAAGGAATATCAGGTCAAAGGTGAGCTCAGATCTCCTTCCCCGTGATGACAATGCCCAGCATTCCTCGCTGGTGGAGGTCCCAGGTGGGAAGAAACTGATAGAGGAAGAAAACGGAGAATTTCCCAGTTGCTAGCGCTAGCCTGGATGGCACTGGGGAGAAAAGTGAGCTTTTGACTGGGAGACGGCTGGCTGCGCAGCCCGGCAGGGCACACGCGCCTGGCCCTGCGGAGATCCAGGTGGGAAGATGCTCCCCGCTTAAAAAAAATGATGAATTCAGTTCACCCTGTTGTTTGGTCTTTCCCAGGAGGACTCTCCCAGTGTTTGCTCCCCATTTTCAGCTGACATTTAGGTGGTGTCGATAGGCGGAAACGCGCACGTCATTCTAGGTTTTGCAGTGTTCATCACTGCAAGATTTTTGGTCTTTATTTGGAAGAACGATTCCCTGGTCCTGGGCGTAGTTAACACACGTCTCGCTTGTGTGTTAACGTGGTGCAGATGGCCCTGTATTTCTCCGGCCGTTCTATACTCGCTGTTGGTCCCAGAGCCCCGGGATGCTCTGCCAAGCTCGCCTGCTTGGCCTGCTGACTGTCAGAGCTCCATCGTGCTACGCGCTGGGACCACAGGGATAAAAAGGGCAAATAAAGCCGCTGAGAGGTCACCGTTAAACGTAGGTCAGTTGGAAGGAAGGCTAGCGTGGGCAAAACCTGCTTTGCCTCTCACCACTGTGTACCTGGTGTCTTGTGCTGATGTTTGAAGTGGTTGGGACCTCGGGCAGAGCAAGAAGCTGGGCAGGCAGAAGGCTTCTAGCTCGGTGCCCGTGCTGGGGAAACAGTCAGCACCCGAGCTCTGCGAGCGGGAGGCCCTCAGCTTGGGGCGTCTGCGCTGCACCCGGTAAAATGCAGAGAGCGTCTCTGGGCATTTCGGGGGCAGCCCAGAGCTGCTGGGCCAGGTCTGATGCTGGGTTTCCCTTCACCACTTCAACTCAGACCATTTGTCTTGTGGTCCCCAGCGTGTGTTGCTTGGTGGGGGAAGGAGGAGAGGAGAGCAAGCATGGGCTCTGCCTGGGTGCGCTGCCCGCTCGCATCGCTGCCGGGCCGGGGGGCTGGGGCTGCGCGAACGCCAATGCATTTCGGATTGATCAGCTTCTTGTTTTGTTTTGTTTATTTTGCTTTCTCCTTCAACAGTCCGTTATTGAGCAGGTCTCATGGGATAACTGAAATGAACCCGAGTCCAGGTTCCCTGCCACGTAGGTAAACAAACCGGCACCCACCAAGCAACGCAGCTGCCCGCTGGAGCAGCCCACTTTTGCATGCACTGCTCACACCTCCGTGGCACACGAGAGCCCTTCTTCTCTTAATGACTGACTGGTTTATTTGTGGCTAATTATTTTCCTGGGGGAGGGGGAAAGGGAGGGGAGAAGTCAGCGGACCCACAGTCCGTACGAGATGCAATCTCTCTGGCTCTTCCCTGGGAAATGGGGCTTTCTCGCCTTCCTGCTCCTCCCACCCTCGCCAACACAGCTCACCGTCACGGAGAGGACTGGGACGCGGTGGGACACGTTTTCCTGTTTGCTGTGTTGGGAGCGCGGGACGCTGAGTGTGCATGCTTGAATGACTCTGCATGCCTCAGACTAAACTCCAGCAACGTCCAGGTCTTGTAGGAAAAACAGCCAGTTTGCAGTTGGCCAGGCGGAGGAGCGGGTCAGTGATGCCTAGAAATGCATTTGCCGTGAGGGCCTGTAGAGTGTGAAGTGGTGGCCCCCATCTCACCTCCAGAGGGGATCTCCTGGGCTGCCCTGAATTTCCTTCACCCGTAATTGCCATTTCTTTAGGCTGAGCCGTGCCTGAGCAAAAGACTCTTCCTTGCCCAGTAACCTCCTCCTGCTCTCCAGGCTTCCTCCAGCTCCCCGGTGTCCACCCCGCTGCTCTCCATCCCTTGGCACCGCGCCTTCATCCCACACACTGGCCCAAGGCTTCCGAGCTCACCCAGCAAAAAGAGGGAGCTGACGAGAAACGAGGCCGATCCTAATGACCCAGATACCTCGAGTCACTGGAGCAATAGTGAATTTACTGGCCCGTGGTAAAGGCTGAGGCGAGAGCACCTGCAAGGGAGGTTAGAGAAAAGAGGGGAGCTCCCCAGTATGGTGGCAGAGGGGTGGCTGGAGAGCCCCAGGAAATCAGGAGGAGGATCCTTTAATCACAGATTTCATCCTACATTGGTCTCCCTTCATCAGGCTCCCCTCGCCAGCAGCTCAGATGGGTTGTGAGGCTGCCCAAGGGGTGAATTTGCTGAAATTTGTACCATCAGGCAGAGCAGTCAAATGGCTTCTGTTGCCTCCTTCCTTCTAATGAGAAATCGGCTGCACAAACTGGAATGCAGGGGTTGCTGCCCAGTTAGAGGCCCAAAGTCAACTTCCTTTAGGAAACGTGTGCTCAGAGACCCGCGTCCCGAGAGACCCTGCTGCCTGTTGAAAAGAAAGCATACGGCATCTGTGAACTCGGACCGCTCCGTTTCAGCGCCTTCCTTCCCGTGCCGCTTCCCAAAGCCTTGCTGTGTTTGCGGGCCTGTGGGAGGAGAAACGTTCACAGAAATACCGTAACCATGGAAATCTGCGCAGCCTCGGGCCAAGTTTATCATGGAGTCCTGCCTTGATAAACACACGTTGAACAAAACCCAGCCCCAGAGCCTAACCTGCTGCTGTGACTGCGCAGTCCCCTGGCCGGGGAAGCAGAGGGGAGATGGCTGCCCGTTCCTAGGAGGGGCTTCGCATTCAGGGCTGCGCCTTTTGAAGCCGCCACGTCTTGGTCTGTGAAGCAAATAATGTTCCAGCTGCAGAGTGGATTCCTTGCAAGTTGTAAGGCAGGGGCTCGCAGGCAGCGGTTGCGTGCAGGCAGCTGCCTGTCCCCGAGCAGGAGCAGCCCGGCAGTGAAAGCCTCCACAGCGCGTAGGGGCAGAGCCGTAGCTCTGCGGGCACGGCTCACGGTGAGGGAGATGGCTGTGCCTCCTCAGCAGCAGCAGGCAGGGAAAACCCACCGGTGCTCTGCTCCCCTGAAGCTCCTGCGCCGCAGCTGCGGGGCTGCAGGGAGGAGGGAAGGATGGCTTCAGGCTCACGCGTCTCCTCGGGCTAGTTTCGGGTTAAAGCTGTCTTAGAGGGGGCAAAGCAATTTGCTTCTGGGTCTCTGCCCCTCACGTTGCTGTTCTGCTGGGTTCCCACACATAAGCAAGGGTACAATTCACAAATTCAAATGCTGAGGGCTAGCGGGGTGGGCTTTTCTGTTGGCTAGCTGAGTGTCGTGCCTTGAAATCTCGATGCTGCATCTGAGTTGGATCAGCCATCGGATCCTGCTAGACCTGCAGCGAGCACTTAGCAAGTCCTCTGTCTAACCCTGTGCAGTAGAGGCAGCTTCGGCTTGGGAGAGCCCCCAGGCTGGGGTTAGAGAAAGGGTGGGATTGTCGCTGGCAACAAAAAAAATGGAGTTTTCAGGGCTGCTTGAGCAAAACCTGCACGTTGACCGGAGCCAGGACCGCCCCAGGCGGACGCGCGCTCGCTCGGTGCTGCCGTGGCATGGGGAGGGTCGGCGTGCAGGTCCTGCTCAGCAGCGCGGTGCGTTAGCAGATCCGAGCTGACCTTCCCAGGGCTCCCACAGTGCTGGAGCTCCGCTGAAATTGCCCCAGCCCCCGCTGCACCGCAGACCCCGGGGGTCATTTTCAAGTTGAGCTGATCCCGCTTGCGGCATGGTGTGCCTCTCATGTGCTTCTGGTCCGTCGCCTGGTCCGTTCGCAATCTCACCCTCTCTCTAGGCGCCATTCAGCAGTAACCGCCCTCCATAACCATGTCTTTTCTCTTAGCATGTCCCACTAATCTCTCTGCCAAGGAGGCCATTCTCCCGCTGCCCACGTCTCCTTTGCCTGAGCATCGCACCCTCTCCGTGCGCTGGGTGCCCGCCCGCCCGCGCCCGACGCTGTCTGTCTTTTGTCTCTCCCAGAGTCTGAAGGAAGGCCTGACTGTGCAAGAACGCCTGAAGCTTTTTGAATCCAGGGACTTGAAGAAAGACTAGTTCTCCCCGCTCCGCTTGACCACGCGCACCTCCCAGCTTGAGGCAGCACAGCACCAGCACCGTTTGTCTCTCGTCCCTTACGACTGTCCTTGCTGTCGTTCGTCTTGACGCCCCTGACGGGACCCGGCGCCGCAGTGGGGGTCCCCCCTGCCGCCCCCCTCGCCTCCCCAGCACCTTTCCCTGCTTGTGAGACGCTCCAGAGACTCTGAGAGGGAGAGGAAGGGATCGGGGTGGGGTTTTCTCCCCTTTCTTCGGCGCTTTGTAGGAGAATCTTTCCTTTACTGTAACCCATTACACTAAGTGTCAGTATTAAGGCTCAGTAGCCTGTTAATAAGCTAGCTCTGTCGTACCAACCGTTTTGGTACGCAAGCAGGGCCTGGGTGGTATCGGCCATACCGAGCTCTTACTGCTGTCAAGAGACCCAGTGCTCAGAGCACGCCAGGAGCCTAATCTAACCGTTGATCTCGATTGCATTACTTGCACCTACAAGGGGGGAAAAGCCTGGGGGAAGCTGTTGGGGAGCGCAAGCCTGTGCCGGTGCACGCAGCCTGGAGGTACCAACACTGACGTCTCGCTGGAGAAGGATGCAAGAAATGATCCTCCCGCCCTGTGACTGTGCCGTGTCCTGAATGTAGGCGACGCTGAAGCCCACTGAGCTTCGGTGGCTGCCCAGGTGGTCATGGATAGGGAGCTGCAGATACTCACGTGCGCCGTCGAGTCCGCCCCGTTGGCATGTCTTTGCCTCCCGTCTCGCTGGTGGTCGGAGTCGGTGTTTCGGGGGCCGAGCTGTGAGATCACTTTCTTGCCTCTGTTAGATCAAGCCCAGCACTGTCTTTTTTTTTTTTTTTTTGCTGTTACTCCCTTCCTCTCATTGAGTCCCGTGTATCCCAGGGTCTGTGCGCATGTGAAACTCCCTTTTCCTAGTCCAAGGAAAGTAGAGTAGAAAGTAGAGCCAATATTGACTGAAAATGCACAGTGCTCAATGCATATAATGCTCCTTTTTTATCAGCTTCTTGAATTCAACTCTTCTTGTCAGCAGGGCAGCTCCTATTTTAATTCTTTAATCTTTTCTTGAAATAAAAACCTCGAAACCAGTATGTGCTTCAGACCTTCTCAGTCCTAACAGCTTTTGCATTTAAAGCGTGCAGTTTAGCACCGTCAGGCCGTTAATCGGACCCAAACTACGAGTGAGGCGAGGGAGCTGGTAGCACTAGGTGCAGCGCGTGGCCAGCCGAGCAGAGGCTGTCTCCGAGGAGAAGCCTGCGCTGCTTTGCAGCGTCGGGGCTGCCCCGGCACGGTGGCTTCAGCCCGGACTCATGAGAACGTTTCGAGATGTAGAGACCGCAGGTCCTGCCGCACCGGGAGCAGGGCTGACGCAGCGCGCCGGCACCTTGGCTTCCCAGCGCTGTGTAGCCGCCGAGCAACCTGCGGCACATCGGGGTGGGCTGTGCAAAATACACCCTAGCTGCTTCTTCTCTTGCGGGTGCTGAACACGTGGTTGAAGCAGGCAGCTCCGTGCTTTCCTGGCTGATTTGGGTCCGTTAGGTGAGTGGAGCAAATTCTTCGCTGCGGCTCTGGAGTGGTGGGCGCTGTGGGGCTGGTGACAGCCGTTGCCAATCCTGCCAGGCTGGACCACGGCGGGTGCCGGAGAGCTCGCTCTCCTCCTCCTGCTCGGCGTGGCAAGTCTCTCAGCCACCAGACCCTCAGCAGGAGATGGCGTCATCTGTGAACCAGGCTCTCGTCCAGCTTGTGTGGCCAAGTGCTTGGCTTGACACCTCCCAGGGCACTTGCAGCAGCATGTGGCAGCCGTTCAGTCCTCCCCGTAGGAGCCTGACTTGTCCCCAGCCAAGATGCCAGCGTCGCGCAGCCAGCAGAGCATGTACGGGGATGCTCTCCCGCGGCGAGCCTCTGTGGTCTGTGCCTGGGCGTACGTCGAAGTCCTGGAGATAGGAGCAGCGTAGGAAAGATGCTCGACCACTCAGATACAAAGGCTTTTCCCTCCTCAGCAGGCCCGTGCCCTCTAAGATGTTTTGATGTGCAGCCCCTTGCCCTAATCTGAGTTCACTGCAGCGCTTGCCGTAATCTGAGCGTTGGAGGACCCGGGAGCCTTCCCATCCGTGACCCACCTGGACCGCCTTTCCGATCAACCATCAACTGCTTCCAGGAGTCCCAGAGCTGCTCCTTGTGTTGTGTTTGCTTTCACCCATCAGCCAGCAGCCGCCTTCGTCCTCCTCCCATCGCACCGTCAAGGCGTGGAGCCTGTGCGCCCAAAGCTGCTCGCCATCGGCTTCTCGCCTGCGTGGTGGGACTCCAAACTTGGGAGCCCCAGAGTGGAAACAGGCACCTTAGCCTGTCCTGGGGCTGTGGAAAGAAATGCTGTCACGATGCTGGGCTAGGTCATGGCCATCTAAAGCAGAGACTATTGTTGATAAACCCATGATGTTGGTAATACTTAGCAGTGGCTTTTTATAGCCATGGCATGGAGTCCTGCTTGCCGTCTAGTTGAGGAGATCCAGATGCAGCTCTCCCTGGTTGTAGCCCTTCCCAAATTCAGCCTTCTCCAGGTCAAGTGTGCATGTGTTGTGCTTAGAAGTCCACTTCTGGAAGAAGAGGGTCCTTTGTCACTAGTCGTGTGCGGGGTTTCTCTCCCCCTCCCCGCTGGCATCTTGCCCTGGTCTGAAGTGAGAGGTCTGGTCTGCGGTGTAACCTCACCGTTGGGTGAAGGGTGCGTGTTCGGGTCCCTGTGCTCTGAGCAGCTGGGAGCGTGACACTTCGGTGGCGTTTGTGAGCAGTTAAAGGCAGTCCTTGAGTTAAAGCAGGGACACCAATGCCTGCCAACTGGAGCAGACTGCAGGACCAGCAGAGATGTCAGTGCTGTGGTCCAGGTTCATCTAAATTCGGGCTATTACTTGGGTGGGAAGGTGACTCTACCCACCGTTGTGTATATTGTATACACCTTCCGGACCGTGTCAGGAGATGGTCACCTGGCCCAGGTGCCTGGCTTGGTCCCATCCAAAGTCTTCTGTACAGTTCTTAGAAGTGGTAACCTTTAGATTTCATCCCTAGCTGCTCTAGATCCATGCGTGGTGAGCTCTGCTCTCCAGCAGCTTTGTGCCCTGCCATCTCCTGGCAGAAACCTTGGGATGCAGCATTAGGACAGTGCATTGGTCTTCTCATCGTCATTGCTCTTCTCTTACAAGATATCGCTGGCGCCAGGAGGACGCCCTCTTCCTCCTCTTCTCTCAAGACATGGTGGGACTCTGTCCTTTTTAGCAAACCAAGCTCTCTCCTTCTCACCATGTGGAACCTTGACCTTTCTTATGTCCCCTAGCAAATCCTGCTTTTCCTTTACACACTTCATTTGCTCAGGAGCACTTACTTTAGGCTTGAGGACTAAAGTTAGTACCTTGCTCTTTGCGTTGGCACGTCGGCGGTGTGGAGGACACAAGCTGGACCCTTTCTGCTGACACAGGATCATCCCACTGAGCACCTCGCGGCTCCCCACGGAGGGATGTGTTCTGCTCTACGCTTGCTCATACCCAGAAATCCTCTCTTGCAGCATAGCCTCCTGCCTGGGACTCGGTGTTGAGCCTAGCAGTAAGAGCGCGTGATTTCTTTGCCAACACTCCCGCTTCGAGCCTTATTTCTCAACGCAGAGCAGAGCTGGGCAGGTGGAGGGCACGCGCGGAGCGATCAGGTGGGCATCATCCCCAGCTTTTGACTCAGCAGGTGTAAATACAATCGTAGGAGTTTTTTGACGAAGGGGGTGAGTATGGGCAGGTGGATAGTGCAGGAAGGCAGAAGAAGGTGCGATGAAAACGCAGTGGCACGGGGCGCTGTGCAAAGCACGCGCGGGCTGAAGGCGGGGAGGGCCCAGAGCAGAGCTTTCTGCTTGGGCTCGGCCCTGAACTGCCCTGCGAGGAGAGGCTATGAGGGGTTGTTCTTGCTTATAGATGTATAAAAACATAACGATGTTTGGCAGGGGGCAATGATGTCACCCAGGAACACTTGTGCAGCTCTTTCTCCTTTCCTGTATACATCCCCGTATGCTAAGCAAGAGATCTTTTATAACTTCTGGGCTGCTTGTGTGAATTCTCCAACCGAGGGAGCAGAGGTGCTGGTCTGCGTCTCTCCCCGAGGCACTGCCGGGGCTCCGGCACCAGCAGGAATGAAGCTGGGTTTGCTTCTCTCTTTCCTCTAGTTTGTTTTTACCACATTGTACAGAGAATGCCAGTCCTCACATCACCACCACCACCACCCCCCCATCCCACCCCCCTTTTATGAGCTCCCTGACACATTTGTAAAAGGATTTGAACTGAGGTTTGCTGACAGGATCAGACCCGGGGGGATCAGCTGCGCAGGGGTTTGCTACCAGGGCATTTTTATTTAATACATATTGTCCAGCTTCTCTGGACCTTCAGACAGCAGAGAAAAGCAAACCAGGCGGGTTTGCTGGGAAGAAAACCCTGGCACTAACTACAGGTATAGCTGAAATGTGTTGGATGGCAGGAGGGCAGCCGCGGGCGCAGGGAGGGACGGGTAGGACTGGCCGCTATTGCCAAGGTTTTAGCAGTGTTTAATAAGCCAAATAATTAATCTGATTGCTGAACTTCGTGGGTTGAAAATATTTATCGCTAAGCGAAGGGGTCTTCTGTGAACGTAGTGGTGGTCTCACGTGCCGTAGCTTGTAGGAGCAGCTGTCTTCCCCTGGGGAGTTTGGTGCCTTGGAAAGTTAAACCAGAGAACCTGGCTCTGCTGTACGAAGGCACTTGGGGGGCTGAGCATCATCAGGATCAACCTCACCGTGTGGGGCAGCGCTTCACCAGGTGGGAACGCTGTGCACGATGTCTTGCGGCCATAGCTCTGAGTTCTGGGGGGGTCACAAAGCAGAGGAGGAGGAGGGAAGATGCTGTGGCATGCAGGTGGCTGTTCTGAACTGCTGCTGCAGGCTCCGCTCCAGGCTGCCAGCTCTGCTCCGCTCGCAGCCTGGCAACTCTCTAAACATCTCTCCGAAGCAAGAGGCAGTACATTACCTTGCCTGGAGGTTAAAGAAAGAGAGAGAGACCCTGCAGCACCGATAAGCAGCTCAAAACTGAAATATTTCTGCAGAGAGCAGTGCTTTAAAATAAGGGGCTGGGAGAAAAGCCAGCTGGAAAGCTTTTTACTGATAGCGATGGTCCGTAGCTATCCTGTCGCTTCTTCCTGCTCCAGGCTTCATCCATCTTTCAAGACAAATCAGTGGCTATTTAAATCAGAAAGTGTGTGGAGGAGGTT
>Ga0065711_1032038_pt1 | contig 28157 bp, 17 predicted proteins | sample Hoacrofraction12_FD_59098 | JGI IMG/M metagenome (GOLD analysis project Ga0065711, IMG submission 59098) | Hoatzin crop microbial communities from Cojedes, Venezuela - Epithelial fraction 12 v2 (version 2) | ecosystem: Host-associated > Birds > Digestive system > Esophagus > Crop | place...
GGACAAGGTCCTGTGCAGCCTGCTGTAGGTGACCCTGCTTCGGCAGGAGGGTTGGACTAGATGACCCACAGAGGTCCCTTCCAACCCCTACCATTCTGTGATTCTGTGCCCCCCTGTGTGTATATGCATGTTATAGGTATGTACAAAAACTTGATGTTTTAAGCAGACCGGAGTGGGGATGGGGAAGGGGAGAGCTCCCAAGACCCAGAGGGGAGGGTTGAGGAGGGTTGTAGACAGCAGCTCTGGTCGCCTGCTCAGAGAAAGCCCTGGTCCAGTTTGGGAGCCACCGGGAACGAAACTGAAATGGTCCAAGGGGACAGGAGCCACGCGCTGTGAACGGGCCGAAGGGTCCTGTAACCCCGCAGCTGAGCAGTCCAGGAGGAGATGTGGGAGAGCCAGGCACCCCGGCCGGCTGCGCGGGGGGATGAGCGTTGCCCAGCAGTACTGTGGGGACAGAGTTTGCCTCCCGAGTGAAAGGGGAAATGATGAAAAGAACGTGGGCGAGATTTTGCGATGAACAACCTGCATGTCAACAGAAAGTTATTCAGGAAAAAAACATTGTGGTTCTTTTATGCGGAAAAAAAACCCCTTGTTAAATCCATGTTCTCTTTTGTGAAACCCATTTATTAACTTCCTGTAGGTATGAATTAGGAGCAGCTTTGTTCATTGGATGGGCTGGAGCGTCCCTCTGCATAATTGGTGGCACTATATTCTGCTTCTCAATCGCTGAAAGCAGTCATTCTCCAAGGTAAAACACGAGTTGTACTTGCTGAAAGAACGCAGTCCTAGTGCATTTGTACCTGCTAGATGTATGTGGCTTGGCTGCTTTTCCAAAACACTTTGTAGTGAAGTTCAGAAAACGATTGTGTGGATGAAAGGGAATAGCGGGATTTAAGGATAATGCTCTATCCATCGATAATGTAATTAAGAAAAGTTGTTGACTCGGAACTAATACTTGTGTTCCATATACTCAGTAAATCTACTATGGCTGGAAAAAATGCATTCACTGATGTAGGAAAATTGATCAGGTCACTTTATAGATGTGAATAGACAATTTTATTTAATCACAAATCATCAGATGAAAAGTGAGAGAGGTGAAAGACAGTGGTGGCGGCAGTGGGACCTCCACCAGCAGAAGAGGGGCGATGATGAAGAGGCACAGCTAGAGGGAGTAACTGTTCACCTAGGATCTGCCACAGCCTAAATATTTTAACGATTTGACCCTAATTTACTTGGCTGTGAACGAGGTGTAGGAGTTTCTGCATGGAACAGATCGTCCTAGAAGCTAATTTACAAGGGTGGTGAAACTCTGGCACAGGTTGCCCAGAGAAGCTGTGGATGCTCCATCCCTGGAAGCATTCAAGGCCAGGTTGAACGGGGCTCTGAGCAACCTGGTCTAGTTGAAGATGTCCCTGGCTTATGGCAGGGCGGCTGGGCTAGATGACCTCTAAAGGTGCCTTCCAAGCCAAAGCGTTCTATGATTCTGTGATATAGAAGTGAATTGCAAAGAGCGGTGCAGGAGGGGAAGTGTCAAACCGGAATGAGACCACAGAGGCAAGGAAGGTGCCCCCCTGCCCCTTCCCCTGGAATTCATAGGTACGTTCTTGTGCAGTTCTTCTAGTTTTATATTGCTGTCGTGCGTGGGTACAGAGAGGTTACCTGTCTGTGGGGTGAGCTGCAAATGGTTGATTCTCTTTCCTTTTCAGGAGGGGGTATGCATATAATGGAGCCGCATCTGTGATGTCTTCTCGTGCAAAGGTCCACAACAGCGTCCCAGACAAAACCCCGCCAAAGCCCTTTGACAAGAACGCTTATGTTTAACTGTACCATTGGAAGATCCAGGGCGTTTTAAAAATGAGTTTGTACGTTTCATTCAGAGTGATTTCCCCCCACCCCAATGTACTTACCACTCAGACAATGACTTTTTGAAACATTAGCTTGCAGCTTTTTACATATCGATGTAAATTTTATTATATAATATTTTAAGATTGATGTTGGTATTGTGAAGTTTGTACCTGGAAATCACGAGCTGATGTTGCTTTCTTGAAAAAAAAAATAAATGATGTATTTACCAATGCAGTATGTCAGTTGCTTATGGGAATGGCATCGCACGCATCATCAGACTGACTGCAGTGCGTCACCGTGGCCGTTTCCGAAACAGGTTCGGCGCCGGACAGACCAGCCCTGCTCTGTGCGGGTTGATGCGTAAAATACCCCACCACCGAGGAGCAGCGACGTTGGCGTTGCAGAGCACGCTGTAACTGCAGCGCCAGCTGACGACAGTCAGTGGGAATCGGTGGGCTCCCATCTCCTCGTCACATTGCTGGGGTGGAGGAACACGCGGCTTGGTCAGCTGGGTGCCCTGTGTAGGAGTGAGGAGAGGAGGAGATGGGGTGGAGTGAAAATAAACTCGGGGTCTGGGGAGGCGGGAGCAGGCACAGATAATCGGGGCCAGCTGTCACAAAAGCAGTCACTGGAGAGGGTCTTGCACAGCCTAAGAAGAAGTTGCGTGGCCTAAGATGGCGTGTACGAGAAGAAGGCAGGCACGATGGTGGGCTTCTGTGTGCAGGGAGAGCGGGGGCCGAGGGTGCAGCCCGCCAGGAGCTCTGCGCTGGGCAGACCCGGCTGGGAGCCAGCTCCCACACCCCGCATCTGCTCTGTGCCTCAGCCCGTCACCCCCAGGGGCTTGTCCCGTTCCCTCTGCTGGGACACCTTCGGGTCCGGAATGACTCCGGAAACCCCCCGGCCGTACCAGCTGGTCCGCGCTGCCAGTGGCGCTGCCGGAGGGCTGCCCCAGTAACCGCCGGCAGCACCCAGTGGGACTTCCCAGCTCACCACAGAACCATCAAGGTTGGAAACGACCTCTAAGATCATGAAGTCCAACCGCCAACCCAACACCACCACGCCTGTGAAACCATGTCCTGAAGTGCCATATCCACACGTTTTTTGGCCACCTCCAGGACGGCGACTCTCAAAAATTCAGCCAGTACTTTTTTTTCATTTTCACCTGTCATAGAACAGTGACAGCTTTTGAGGGAGTATCTGTACAACAAGCCAATAAATGAGATCAGAGATTATGGATAACCACAAAATACACTCGACACTGAGCCCTGAAAATCAGACACACGCTCGGGTCTGTCCTGAGGTCTGAACTGACGGACCCTTGGAGTTTCAACACATTGGTTATTTTGGGACAAAGATGTAAATACAAAAAATGAATAGCCCTATTTATTAACAGGCACAGTATGACAAAAAAGGGTTTGCATCCAATACCTTCTAAGATACATCAGAACTACAAAGCCATTCAAGGTTTTTTTTATTTGACTTTATATTTGAATTTCATTTAAGTCAAAACACCCTTGTGGTTTTTTTAAGAAGGCAGTCAATGTGGACAAACAGAAGTATGAAAGCACTTGCGCAACGGCAGGTCAGTACTTTCCTCACCGTAGCTTGACGTTTGAATTTTTTTTCCAATTTTTGTGCTTTTATTTTAACTAACACTTGGCTCTAATAAAAAAAGAAAAAAAAAGGAGCAACTTCCCAAAATACGACGCATTTAATAATAACTAGGTTTTACAGCTGAGGCCTTTTTTTCTTTTCATTTGGTCTTTATTGTAAACTGTGATAGAAATGTAACATTTTAACACATGGAAATATTTTATTTAAAATGTTCACAATTTTATACAAAGTTTATGATAAAATACAAGAAAATATGCATTAAGAAAATTTATGAAGTAATACCCTGGAGTAAATTCTGTTCACTGGTTAACAGGCTTTCTTGCAAGACCAGTTTCAATCTTTAACGTAAACATTAGAGGCAAAATCTTCACCTCAGTGAAATCAAGAAGACTTTCACCACTGAGTTCACAAGAAAGAAGAACTCGCTCTCAGTTTCCAAACAGACCCGTCCAGTAACACGTATATGAACATTCTTGTTTCAAAGTCAGGACTGCAAGACACCAGCGCTCTGTGAACGGTAATTCCTCGTTACTGCGTGCCCAGTAGGAGAAATGCATAGGAAACCTGTGGCAATTTCAACTCTGTTTTCAACCCCAGCAGAAGCCGGCCGCAGTGCCTCCCACCAGGAATGCAGCAATTATATGTCTGAAGAATCACTCCAGTCTGTGATGGTGACTAAGCTGCTTTTTAGCGTGTTCGTGTTATCAGCTTCATGAAGGCCTGTTAAAATAACAAAAAAATTTTAACAATTCTTAATAATATTTTGGGGGTATTTTTACTTTGTATTTATCTAGGAGATAAAATTACATGGTGTATGAGCAAACAACTGTGGACTTCAGGAAGTCCAGAACTTCAGCCAGTGAGGAAATTACAAGCGTTGATAATACGAAGGCTGCTTCTGTCACAGAATACAATGCACAGTACCAGCGGTCAGGGTCAACATTATTTTCCCTTTAAAAATAACCTGAAGTACCTTTCTATAACCGACACAGCTTTAACCTGTAAGTATACTGAAATGTTAGGGTTAGAAACTAATATAGAAATTCTGCGTAAGATTGAGGCTATTACTTCACCAGTAGCTCAAATATTTATCTCAGCCTGATAGGTCACTTAGGTATCTTGAACAAACCTGAAATTTTATTATTATTCTCAAGACAAAGCAAGAAACTTTCCCTCCTCCCTTAAATTCGGGAAGGGATTAAAAAAAAAAAATCCTGAACGATTGATTTTTAAGATGAGGTTGAAGCCTGACAGTACTATATGTTTTAAAATCTCAAATCTAGGTTTCTTGACATCCGTGTGCATTTCTGTGTGTGCGTTGTCTACGTATAAGTACGCATCATAAATATCACAGATGGTATCTATAGGACATAAAACCAAGCACACAGTTTTTCTTACTTGTTCTTTTCTTACAGAACACCATATATTGCATCACAACGTGCCATGCACTATACTGAAGGTCTCCTCGCGGTGTGTCAGTCGCTTTAGGCTTACAATGTACAAGTATGGATACGTTACCTTCCTCCTTCGGTGCACTTCTCTTCGGAAGACCCCGGGTCTGTACCACGGATGCAGCATTTGACTCATTTTTCTGAACTGCCGATGCCTTCTGACCTCTACCGTCTTTCGTCAGAAAAAATTCCTCTTCTATTGATGATATATCCCAATCATCGTCATCAACATCTGTTAACTAAGAGGGAGAAGAACAAAGATGCATTTTTCCTCTGCCCGTTCAAGCTGTGCTGAGACCTTCCACAACTCAACAATATGAAACTGCTAAAGAAAAATGCACTGGCACACGGCCTGTACGACATCTATCACCCAGTTTTAAAATCCACGTAAACCAACTGCCTAAACTATATTAATTCACTATTCTAATTCCAGAGCTAAAAGTGGGGCTTTTTTAAAGTCAGGAACTGCAAAAGTTAAAAGTTCTGCCAGTTCTATAAGTGGCAGAAACCTACGTTTCAGGTACTACATGTGTAACTTAAAAAAGGGTCATCTTCTCTGGGATTTTAGCTATTGCAACGAGATGGAACGTCCTTTAAACATTAGAATGTATATTACTTACATGAAAATAAAGAGATGACATTATCATGGAAGTTGGCCGTTTAGTTTGCTATATATGCATTCTGTATTCATACTAAAAAAATTTAATATTGCAATAAAGGCATTTTCAATTTAAAACTGACTTATTTCATGAGAAAATCAAATAAAGTTAAAAAAATCGCACGGTGCTCAAAGGTAAAATATGTATTCCTCTTCAGACTCACTGTCAGCATGTACAAGTCTAGTTTTAATCAAGTGGTGGATCTGCATAATGAGTTCCCAAAATGAACGTCACATCAAACAGATGAACCTGAAGGCAGCGAGTCCACGGTCTTTCTTATCTCCTCTGCCTGAGAACTAAAGATCTTCATTCAGCATTGGAAAGAAGAGCTATGGCATTTCCCAATTTGTCAGTCAGATGTGGTTCGATGGAATCGAGCCCTTACGAGAGAGCGCAACTGCGGAAAGCAGAAGATGGTTTCTCCCAAAGCTACAACCTTACTCCACAGCAGCAGTCTCTCACTATTACAGTAAGATACAGAACGTGCTTCTGTCGCACAGCAGAAAGATTCAGATGCTATTAGAAAACAATGTCAGGTATGTACATACTGGAGAAAAATCAACAAATACGAACGTGTCGTGTGTCTCGAAAGAGACTGCAGTAATGCTCTGGCTTGCAACACAACTCAATTTTAACACTGCAAACTGTTTTTCAAAAAACTGACAGATCTGCTCAGTGTGCTGTATTATTAACATACCAGCATTCAACGTTTTGCTGTTTTAACTTAGCTGCGCTTGGAAGGCGTGGTAATGGGAAAGTCAGTCACATCTATTGAGAAATGCTGGAGGAAGGGTTTCCTCAAACAGCCACTAAGTCCCAACTGATTTTTAAAGTACAAAATAGAGAAAACTGTCAACTTCAAACAGAACTCAGTTTTGATCAAGTGTAAATACAAAGCACCAATCAAGACTGCTATGCAATTTTACTAACTCAAAGACTTACTCCAAAGCAATACCATAACCCACAGAGTGTCTGGTCCAGGCGAATTCAGGTAATACAGCTGCAGATAAGCATAAAATTAATTCCCTCCAAAATGTTTCTAAAGTAACTTCTGTAAAACATGACCTTTATAAGACATATGACAATGGGATGTCTTACAAAGGTTTTATGATATTGTGGGTTCTGAGAACAACCATTAGCAGCTCTAAGTATTTAAGCTGTTAGTATTTAAGCCAATAAAAATTTCTGAATTTTCAGAGAAACCGTCATTCCAATGGCATTTTGTGTTTATGTCTTCTGGCACCTTTGAAAATCCCACCTAAAATTTAAAGAATTAACTTGAACGGTATACCTACATTTAAACATACAAATATGGACATGAATATATGCACCTTTGTACATAATTAGCAAAGAATATAAGCTGGTGTGTTGTTCTGTAAAGAAACAGAGTAGCAATGCCTGCCCTGGGTTCATAAAGTCATTTCAAACTCCTCACGTCCATACAGCAACACACCACTGTGTTAATACATCAGGGACACAACGTATTCTGAACGAATTACAGCAAAAATGTTTTTCATGGAATCACAGAATGGTCTGGGTTGGGAGGGACCTTTAGAGATCACCTAGTCCAACCCCCCTGCCATGAGCAGGGACACCTTCCACTAGACCAGGTTGCTCAAAGCCCCATCCAACCTGGCCTTGAACACTGCCAGGGACAGGGCATCCACAACTTCTCCACACGACCTGTGCCAGTACCTCACCACCCTCATCATTAAAATTTCCTCCTTATATCCAATCTAAACCTACTCTCAGTTTAAAACCACTGCCCCTTCTGTCACTACAGGCCGTGTCTTTCTCCATCTTTCATGTAAGCCCCCTTTACATTTTGAAAGGCTGCAAGAAGGTCTCCCCAGATCCTTCTCTTCTCCAGGCTGACAAGACCAACTCTCTCAGCTTTTCTTCAAAAGCGAGGTGTTCCAGCCCTCTAACCATTTTCATGGCCCTCCTCTGGACCTGCTCTAACAAGTCCATGTCTTTCCTGTACTGGGGACCCCAGAACTGGACTCAGTACTCCAGGTGGAGTCTCATGAGAGCAGAGGGGCAGAATCACCTCCTTCAACCTGCTGGCCACCCTTCTTTTTATCCAGCCCAGGATATGATTGGCTTTCTGGGCTGCAAGCGCACATTGTCAGATGTCCAATTTTTTTATCCACCAGTATCCCCAAGTCCTTCTGCACAGGGCTGTTCTCCATGCATTCATTCCCCGGTCTGTACTGATACTGGGGATTGCCCCAGCCCAGGTGCAGGACCTTGTGTTTGGGCTTGCTGAACTTCATGAGTTTCACCTGCGCCCGCTCCTCAAGCCTGTCGAGGTCCCTCTGGATAGTATCACTTCCCTCAAGCGCGTCAACTGCACCACCCAGCTTGGTGTTATCTGCAAACTTGCTGGGGGTGCACTCAATCCCACTATGTCATTAATAAAAATATTGAACATGACTAGTCCAAATACAGACCCTTGAGGGACATCACTCATTCCTGGTTTTCACTTGGACACTGAGCCATTGAGTGCAACTCCCTGGACACAGCTACTCAACCAGTTCCTTATCCACCTAACAGCCCATCCATCAAACCCATATCTCTCCAATTTACAGGTAAGCATGTTGTGGGGGACAGTATCAGAGGCCTTGCAGAGCCCAGGCAGATGACATCCATAGCTCTTCCCTTGTCCACTGATGCAGTCACTCCATCGTAGAACGCCACCAGATTAGTCAGGCGCGACTAGCCCTTGGTGAAGTCACGGTGGCTGTCTCTAATCACCTCTCTATCTTCCGTGTGTTTCAACACATCTTCCAGGATGATCTGTTCCACTATCTTACCAGGCACAGTGGTGAGGGTGACTGGTTGGTAGTTCCCAGGGTCCTCCTTTTCACCCTTTTTAAAAATGGGTTTGATGTCTCCCTTTTTCCAGTCAGGAACTTTGCCTGACTGCCACGACTCTTCAAATATGATGGAGTGTGGCTTGGCAACTACATCAGCCAACTTCCTCAGGACCCTGGGTGGCATCTTGTCAGGTCCCATGGACTTATGTATGTACAGGTTCTTTCAGTGGTCTCAAACCTGATCTTCACCCACGACAGGAGGGACTTCATTCCCCCAGTCCCTGCCTTGAGGTTCAGGGGCTTGAGAGATGTGGGAAGAGAGGTTACCAGTGAAAACTAAGGCATCTTTAAAACACAGATTTTAAGGCTTATTTTGCTACAGCGTTTTGCTCTTGAAGCCAAAATTCCTTAACACAGTGGCCAACCGTCTATAGATCTTTACAAAGTAACATCCCCTAAATTTAACTGTGAACATTTTACAGTCTTACATCATCTGACATTGCAGAGAATTTGAAAGAAACATTTGGACAGAAAATTACACTGTAATAGTCATGTCTGAATTGGTAATTTTGAGTCTGGTGTGATTTGCAGCTCCCATACAGTCAATGGACAAGTTAGGTGTCACCAGCGGCAACTAAAAGCACACAGGCTAAATCTGACTGCCCTAGCATTACAGCTGAAGTCGATTAAGACGATCGCCCCTTTCTGGAAACTGAAATAGAAGTGTCACTGTTTTTGGGAGGAGTGATGAATTTCAGATTTAACTGTTAGTCAGGAAGCCCTAAGGTATCAGTTTTATTACGGATACTAGGATTTTCAGTAATCATTATTTGTTTATTTAATGAAAAAATAATTTCTTGAATGCTAGAACTAGTATCTGGCTGTCTACTTCAATCCAACAACAACTACTAAAAAATAAATAGCATTATCTGCTGTTGACTTCCAATTTGGAGTAACGTTTGTTCTTTTTAAAAAATTGTTCAGGCAATGATCAATTTGCATCGAAGGGGCTTACCAGCTATAAAACTCTAAACTGAGGGGAAGACTGGGACTTTAAGAGCCTCAGAGGTAAAGAATAAATTGTATCAGTATTCTGATTGTGAACACAAGGCATACTCAATGGACACACATCAGTGATAGATCTGCTGTCGTCTGAAAATGGTGTATGATTGTAAGTAGATGCAGCAGAACAAAGGCCATACTCAGAATTGGAATTTTTGTCCCCTCATTAAAATCTATTTAGAAGTTCCATATCAGACAATACTCTAGAAATAGAAATATTTCAAAATTTTAGACAAGCAAATTCATTTTCTCCTCCATCAAAACAATATACTAGGAAAGCAAGTAAAGAAGGGCGCTCTCTATGTTGCTAGAATAGGAGATAAAAATGACACCAACTGTGCCCAAACTTTGGGCTACCTGTAGTGATCCGTAACAGTCATGCTGTAAGCTAATAAGCAGTGGTAGTGAAGATGTACCTAAAAAGACTACTTAGCTGCAATTCCAAAACTGTCTTTGAGAATTAAGCTCTTCACTGCATCAGGATGGTTTCAGCATGGAAAAAAGAGTAACAGATACGTATCTCGTTCAATTACTTTATGCGATAATAATGACTATTAAAAGTGATACCTTCAGTTCTTGCACCTCTTCTTTCTTAATAAATGCCTGTGCAACATCAATTCCTCCAGCTGGTTTGTTCCCGTTTCCATGGTTAGAAAGACTCTTTCCAACTTGTTCAGTCAGTTTTTGAATAACTGTTCCTAAAGTTCATAAAAAATTATATTGAATTTCCATTCACAAGTAAGGGGCTTTTCTGTAAACCCTCTAGAAATCTTCCACAAAGTAAAAATAAGTAAAAGGCTGAGAAAACCTGTTTTAGACACAAGTCTCTCTGAGGCACAGATTGTCTCTCTGTCTGCATTTATATAAAACAGCAGCATGATACACATCTAATTTGAACACACATCTCTAAGTACAATATTAATACAAACACACTAGCAAAACCACAAAGTGCACACAAATCTATATACACTCAAGACTAGGTAGTCTGCCCTCATCATGTTTTCTAACACAGAAATATTATCAGGAAATGCAAAATGACGCCCAGCTGTTACAACACGCATATACAAAAGCAGTGAAAAAACCTTCTGAAGTTTTCGCAGGTGTTCCAGTTTCAACTTTGTTTTCCTCCATCCCATCTACATCGCTTTTGCCAGAAGCCTTCTGAGAAGCACTGACTTGGCTGCCTGATGTTTCTGACTGCTTTTGCAGTAATTCTGGTGGTGTGGAAGACTGCTTAGTATCGTCTTCATCTGGTTCTTCCTCTGAACTGAATGGTGGTGTTCTAAGCAAAAACACATGCCACCCGAGAACTTACTGGATTTCAGTGACTGCACTGATATATACATATTTAAGCTTCCTCATATTTTCCTTTTCAGTAACACATGCATTTTTCTCATGTGAAAAACACAGGAGCTTTCATAAATTCTAACTATCCATAAAACTATTTCAATGAAATCATGCTGTTCAGTAAACTCAGAAAGTTATCACAAAATGATCTTTTATATAGACATGATCATTTTCATCTATGCAACTATCTTTACAAAACACACCAATATATAACAAGTCTTGCCAGGCAAACGATGACAGGCTTTCATGGATCAGCAGGGAGAGCAAAATTCAGGCTCAAGGAATCTGCACCACAGAAAGCTTGTTCTGATATTCTGTTAGATGAAAATAATTTACAAATTTTTCAGTTTTTTTCAATGTGCCTGATGTGAGTGGAATCTGGAATATTGCATTTAATTTTGGTCATAGTAAGAAAATATCAACAAACTGAAAAAATGAGGCCACCAGAGACTTTCAATGCTTTTAACTGGCTCAGACAAAGCATCTGAGAATGAATTTAAATGAATTGGCACCACCCAATTTTACTGAATATCCCTCTCTCGTTCACAATAAAGAATATGTCTGCTGAAAGAACATGCTGTCTTTCAGGGATTATATCAACAGACTCAAACGGAATAATACTTTAAAACAAAATATGAAATATGCAGTCCAGAAAGTGTTTATAATTTCAGCTTAATAATAGCTTTTGTGTGGCAAACGTGAATAGTCACCAAAATGTTTTTTTCAAAAAGTCAAGGGAACAAAACATACGTGATACTAGATGTCTTTCTGGAAACTCCATTTCCAAAAAGCTTCCTGGATCTAAAAATAACAAGACAGGTTATTTCAAGACTGACAGTTAATTAAGTAAGCACAAAGTTTATACAGAAGTAGTGTGAATTCTTTGCTCAGTTCTTACAATATTAGCAGGTAACGTTCACATCAGTCACAAAAACCCAAACCCACAGGACTGTTACCTGAGATACGAGTACTATGAGAACAGCATCTCTTACTTTGGTGTAGATGTATTCTCATCGATGGCTGTTCTCTGTTCAGCTGGGCGGACAGCTGTTGAAGATCGTTTTACTGGTTTTCGTGGTCTGGTGGATGAGGAAATTCCCAATTGACTGAACGTCTGTTTATCTACAACAGAAGTTATCCATCTCATTATTAGAAACAATATTTGGGATCTTCTATATCTAATTTCTAAAATTAAAGATGACTCTGCTGCAGATTACAGTTTTACAAAAAAAAAAAAAAAAATTTTTTTCTTCAAAGCAGTTCAGAGCTACCATGTATCTTGCCAATACGGGAGCTAAGATTTCTGCAGTTAAACACAGCATCAAGCACCCTTTAAAGGAAATTGTTTAGTTGGCCATACCTATATAGAATATTTATATGAAAAATTCTGAAAGCAGCTATACAGAAATGCTGCTAAATAGAACCTTAAATAGCAGTTCTAAAACGTAAGAGAATGATAAAAAAACCCAAAACATTTTAACCTTCTGAAGGAAGCTGAGGACAGGAAACAGGTCTATTACAAGATGATGATTTCTCTTCAACCCTAAAGCTAACTTGGCGTTCAAGATGCTCTCGAATTCGCTGAATGTCAGGCTCTTGCTTCTGTTTGCATTCTCTAGCAGATTCAATGGCACGCAAAATTTTATTTAAGCGATGCTTTGGGATACCGCGAACACCCTGAGGAAATAAATTGTATTGTAAACACAGGGGCTATTACTTCTGTGATTTACATCCTACAATCACATACATTCTTTTAAACTTCAAAGATCACAAAGCTTGTAGAAAAATTGCAGAAGTTGGTAACAGTGCTCACAGGTGCAGCCATATCCTCCACAGCTGCAATTTGATGGACTTCGTCTCAGGGTAATGAATTACACTTATTTATAACGTGTGGAAATTTAGCTCTGGAAATTATAGGTTGAGAGTTGCAGTACAAAATTGAAAGGGTACAGCAAAAAAGTGGGACAAATATTATCCCTCTTTTAAATAACTCCAAATAATCTTACTACCTTAATTCCCATGGATTCCAGCTTCTCCTCCAGGGCTTGCTCGAAAACAACTCGTAAGTCTTTAGTTATAGAAGGATCAGTCTTCAAAGCATTTATTAAATGCTGGTTACTGCTACCTGTTTTATGATGACCTTTCTCAATTTCTAAAATAAGAATGGAAAAATGCATTTAAGAGACACTTGAAAAAATCCACAGTATATGAGACAACTAAAAACTGCACTGAAGCACGCATTTTTTAGAAACACCATAGACATACATGTGGAGTTTTTGTCTACTCAGAGTTGTATTCTTTTTAAAATCCTGGGCTAGCTTACAAAAGCAGGTCTATCACTCAGTGCCTCATACCCATCATCATAAGCATCTTTTATTTTTCTTGTTACAGAATCACTATAGAGACATACGCCTGAATATTTAGCAACAAAGATCTTTACTTTTAGAACTGTACTTGAAAACTTCTGATAAAGAAAGACTATCTTACGCTATTTAAGTTCTCTAAAAGTGGTATTTCAAATCAAAGCTGAACTCTAGCAGGAATTAAAACAGGAATATGACAAACGTTCTCAAGAAAAGCTTCAAACAACGTAATGTTGTCTGGTAAAAAACACTTGCTGAAAGCAAATCTTTGGAAAGTTGTAACACTTTCAAACGCCTTGGTAAAGACAAAGCCTAAGTCTGAGGCAGACCGTTTCACAGAATATACATGATGGATAATACATATCTTCTAAACTCTTTCAAGGACAAAGTTCAGTGTCGTGTTTTCTTCCATGCAGGTCTATGACATCATACATACTTAAAAGCAGACAAAAGAGTTTCTATCTCCCTTGCTTTAAATGTCAGCAATGACACGAAGTCTTATGCAAGAAACAAAGAATCACCTAGACAGATTCTTCCATCTGAATTAAATATTGACATTTAAGTTAGGCCAAAGTATTATAGGGTCATACAGGGGAGTAAAGAAGCAAAACATCCCCATTTGGAACCTGCCTATGCAGTGTCTCTGGCAAGACAAAGTTTTACTGAATGCCACTTAGATAAAGCAAACCAACAATCTGTGGGACCACGGTAGCTGCTTCTGTCTGGCAGCGGTCAGCAAAGCTGGCAAAGCATACATAGCGGGGTATGCAACATCCCAGGAGTATGCCCTGTTTCCAGTATGCCTTACAGGGCAGCAGAGTCATTTGCCAGCCCACAGGCAAGAGTATAAATGAAGGAGTAATTCCATACTGCGAGTTTCAAATGTTTTAAAAAAAAAAAAAAAAAAAAAGGGTGCCACTTTTCCTATTTTTAAACAATGATTGCTTAAAAAGTAGTTCCATTTAGTGTTGATTTTTCTTTACGGAAAAGCAGCATCCTGAAGAGGCGGCTGTTTTGAGGAAGTGGCTTTCGATGGATCGTGGAAAGAACTACAGGCAATGAAAACTAAAAAAAGAGTCCAGCTACCATACGAAGAGATCTGTGTTGAAGAGGACAGCATCTGGCTGAAATCTTAACCGACTTTGGGAACTGTGTGGACAACTCAGTCCGCAATAGAGATGGGATTAAAAATTATTTGGCTGGAGAGCCAAGTCCCAGAAGGGGTAAACTACTAGTCAGTGTGGAAACATGGGGTTATCAGTCTATCCCCAGTGAGGAAAAGTTGTACTATCTAGTACGGAATCCTCCCAGAAATCCAGATATGAGACATCTTAAAAGTGGAAGGCTCCAGGGAGCCTTCTGAAAATCCTGTCTCTTTCAGATGTTAATCCTTACAATAAAATAGATCCATCTAAAATCGTTTTAAAACTCATAATTACTACATACTAATATGGGTAACAAGACTATCCAGCATTATCCTAATTAATGACAATACTAATTCTTGTTAATCAACTCAAGCCAAATCCTCTTTGACAGAGCCAACTATTTGAGGAACTGTTCTCTTCTTTATTTATTTAAAAAAAACCCCTCTAAACACTAGTTTCGACAATTTTGCAGGTGAGGGACCTTAAGTCTGGTCCACTGTCGCAGCTCCTACATAATCCTATGAAACAATCTGCCAAGTCAAGAATTTTCACACTCTCCCTTACAAATGGCTGTCTCAGCTAAAACAAAAAAAAATCTTGGTCTGTCTTTTCAGACTGCATTCTTTTCTTTCTCTCTTTTGAACTGCAGGCCATGCCTTTAGGCACAGCAGAAGAATCAAAGACAATCCATCAAGAGAGAAGATGGCAAGCAAGAGAAACAGCGGAAGGAACGGCAAAAATGTGAGCAGTCTTCACTGTTCAGAGTCACTGGATTTTCCCTGGGGAAACCTCTCACACACAGATATATGCAGATGACAATTTTGTTTTCATAACACTATTGTTCCTTCAAAATCCAAACTCATTGGCTGTAAGGTTCAAGACTGATTTTGATTTTTGCACATAGTACACATTACTACGCTATTCAGCTATTTGGTATTTCAAGGACTGTTAGCCTTCTTCAGGAGAAGAATATCACACAGGATGAACCAATGCTTCCTCTTCCATCACTGTAAATATGGCCTTCTCCAAGTTTTCCTCAGATGAAGCAGAAGAACAGCTGCCAACACTGGGCAACGTAATGTCATTCTGAATTGCACAACCTTGGCTGGAGCTGCGGCTGCTTAGAGGTAGGTGTAACTTAGACTACTTGCAAAAGTATCTTTGGTGCATCTATGAAAGTGGGCAGCTTCAGCCTCCACCACCAGCCTCCTCCTTCTATCCGAACTCTTTATCCTCTTATGCAGAGTTTCAAAAAGAAGAAAGAATACATTGCAATAACATCAGCTCCAAAAATTTCCTAGTAAGGGGGTATTCCCCATCAAACATTTTTGCTCTGCTTAGCTCAAGTGCCATTAGACATATGGAATGTGCCTGCTTTAAAGAGTTAGCCAGATTTTCATAAAAATATTGAACTTGGATAAGGAAATCATAATTTAAAAGCATCAATATCAGACAGGAGACTGACACATACAAGGAATGTTCCCACCCAACTCACATAAATATACTCAAATACAATGAAAAATACTCTAGGTATCAAATAATATTTACTTTTTTATTGTCAAGAAACATATGTCACTATATTTTGAGATGAATCAACCATTACCTTTCTCCTCTTCTGAAACCTCCTCTATGGGCTCCAGCACGTGCATCACGGGTGCCTGCTCTAATAATGAGGAAGAACAGGAACACCAGACAAACAGGACAGAAGGTGGTCAAGGTCCAGAGTGGGAAAGTTAGGCAAAAAAACACACTGATGTCAATTCTCCTGACGGCTGACAACCTGCTTAATCACAAACCCAATGCAACAGGACTCTTCCCTGCCTTGGTGGTACATTTTTGTAAAGGAGACCCTAATACAACAGTCACTTCAGGAGTGATTCAGTTGCCCAAACATGGGTGTCTAGTGTCATCTCAGATATACCTAAGTTTTAAGCCATCAGTACAGGGCTGGCTGATGCATCACACGACTACAGAAAAACCTGTGCCCTTCTGGAGTGGCATCCAGAGGCCAGGTGGGATGTTTTTAAGTCATCTACAATGACAAGGCCACCTAGGATTAAGTAAATTAATACTGTCATTCATTTCTCCTAAGAAGCATTTTAATTTTTAAATTTATTTAAAAATATTGTTTATGTGGAATTTGATACTAAAAGTTTACTAAAGGCGAGTAAAATGGACAGACATAGAAATCCTCAAAAATATATGGAAAAAATGTGTTAACTCATCATTCCAGATTATTAAATACTGAGTCTATATGTGCAAGACAGAGAAATTTTATATATATATATACAAATTCCAGTAAAACCAATTTTAAAAAAATCTTTAATCACTCCATTACAGTGAGATTCAGTATTATCGTGTGCTTTAGAGAAATCTTGAAATGTCCTCTGCTGATAACAGCTTCCTAAACACATTGAAATTATCATTCTACAGGCTGTCAGGTACAATTTGCCTTACATAAATGAAGCCAGAGTACAGTTTATTTGCAACTTTATAGACTTGAGATAGAAGAGATGCACGAAAATACTTATATGTAGACTAATAAAAATTCAGGTTTTTCAAACGTTAATATTTACCTCCCATAAATAAATTTATTTTGATGAAAACTAGAATTTTAGCGTATTCTAGGGTTTACAATAAAAACAGAGAAACATGCAAACTATACTTTCAGCATCCAACTACTGGCAGTATAGGAGACAATAATTTATTGGCCAATAATTCGGGCCAACATACATTTGCCCCAGCCATCACAAGAAACCTCTGGCTCTATAAATGGCTGTTACACTGTATGGGTAGAAGGGGAGGAAATGACGCTGCAGTAAAGATGCCTGCTCTTCTCGTACAATTAGGTACAAATATGGATGCACTGTGATGGGTAATCACAACGAAAGTAATCACAATGAAGCGTCACTTGGGAGCTAAGTGACACTCAGTGTCACATCTCCAATATTCCCCATGTGAAGGGGACCAAACCGGGTGTTGCAAATGCGTGGGTACAGCTGGTGCTCTCTCCATGCTTTCTGCACCTGCAGTTATATTCAGCCTCTCACCTGCTTTTCCAAGCAGGTTACAAGACTTAAGATTTGCTCCCATATAATCTGCACTACATAAGAAGTTCTAAAAAAATGCTTCTTACAGCATCACAAGTTGCTGACAAGATGCAAATGTCAATATATTTTATGGAAATACTTAAAAGCAAAACTCTGAGAGACCGACTGACGAATAGGCTTCTGGTCTTTCAGTCTTTAAAGCTGTAGAATTTAGCAGTGGCCAGAGCATTCCACAGCACTTGAATATGATCCTCCACACTGCTGAACTCCTGAAGCTGTTCCTGGCACACTGTTGCCCTGCACCAGCTAGCATTCTCCAAAACAATGTTCAGGCACAGTTTGGGACCATTCCCAAAAGCCTACAGCAAGCCTGTTTCAGAGGACAGAGATGGAAGCGCAGACAGATACAGGGTGTTCGGGGAGGGGATCTAATTCAGTCGCATGGGCATTGAGGCCTCTGAGTTTCTTGGCTGGACCTACTAGACAGTCAACCAGTTGCTGCGTAACTGGATTTAAGCTATACTTGTTTCACCTGTACTTTACTCAAATGCAGTCTCCTTGAAGGAGTCGAGTCATCTCTGCAGAAGCCCTTGACAAGTAACTTAACAGCAAAAGCCCAGTTCCCCAGAACTGAAGACCTGAAATTAGACTGCTGATCTGGTATAAAGGTACATGCTTCTCTTCCTCAGTATACCAGAAACAGAGGAAGTTAAAATCGGTAAAAGAATAGTTGCAAGAGCAAAACCAAAATTGATTACTTGCTATGTGCAATATTGTTGTTCAATCTGTGATGGCATAGATTGAATGTTAAGACACAAGGGAGCGCAACATCTGGAAACACCAACTTCTCCAGCGTAAGTGGGCCTTTTCCTTTACTGTACTTTTCTAAGAGATACTTAGTAATCAACACGTTGGAATCCAACGTAAGGAAAAGCAGCTTGGTTCACCACTCCTCTGGTTTACAGACAGGTGTGGCGATCACCCCCCTAAGAAGCCCCCTCCTTATGTTTACCAGAGATGTGCTCTTCTAGTCGTCTGATCAGACCTCTCAGCTCCTACCTTAGTGTATGTCCTTGAAATCAGCAGCATCTAAATATTAGCACGCTTGTTTTTAGGAATCATTTAAGTCTGACTACCCAGCTAAACCTCAAATCTGTACAAAGCAGTCTTTGCCAACTTCATATCTAAAACAGTCCTGCTGATGCAGACTGAAATCCTAACTACTCTGCATTATTGTAACCTTCTCTAGTTCATCAGACCTTTTTGCCCAAAATCTCACCAAGCCACAATCCAATGTTAGCCTTAAACCAGCAATCCCTAAAACTTCTGACTTAAGCAGAGCCAGTTACCTTCCTGTCAATCATCAGCCCTAACTCTAGTTCAGCTGACTCTAGTGGACTCTGCTCCACATCAACACCTTCAACATCAGACCTTGCTGGCCAGGATCTTACTCCTAGCTTTCATTCTAGCCCCAGTGTTGCACCTAGACAGACCGCCATCTTCCCCTTTGGACTCACACCTAGATATAAATTACCTGCTTCTAGTCATTTCTCTGTTTCCCATTCCACATGAACATCCAAACTGTGTCCTTGCCTTACTGGAAGTGGATCCCAGGAGGGATGTTGTGCTCCAGCAGATCATCTGCTTTGGACTAGTACAGTACTGGTAGAACTGGAGATTACATCAGTCTTGCAGTTCTGACGCCACCTCAATTACAACTTGTTCAATGACACAGCTTGAACCCTGGCTCTCATCTCCAGCCATTTCTTGGCTATGAAATAGAAATAAATTTCAACTTCATACTTAAACCTACTCAGTCAGGCTCTGTTGCTGCTACCTTGCTTAACTGATCCTTCATAACTCAATCATTACTCTTGTTCACCAATCGTTGTCTGCCTAATCCTAATCCTAACCCAAGATCAGTGATCCCTGTAAAACCTTGGCTCAACAATAACCAGATGTCTCTGGGTGATACCAGCCCTCTGCAGACCCTGCCATCAACTTCTTATGCTGGCATGAGCCACCTTAACTCCAAACCCAACTCATTTGGCCCTCCCCAACAGTGCCACACCCGACTCTAACCAAACAGTACCATTGCTAAATCCTACACCTAGTCCAGTGGCAAATTCTGGACACATCCTCACCATATGTCATCAGCCAGCCTCAGTCCAAAACCTAACCCCGGCTTTATCCTCACAAGAACAGTTCCTGTTAGCCTCAGGCTTGAACCTAGCTAAATGACAGCTACCAACACCAGCCTTCATGAAGGCTTGCCGTATTCATATCCCACTGGCATGAATCCAGCCATATCAATACTAGCCAGCAACCTTAAGATGACCTCCACAATGATGTGCGTGTCATCCCACATCTTCCAAAATGTCTCTTCTGCCAGCTACTGTGTGTGGAGAGATAGATGAGATGTATCAAAAGTACAGGTTGCCTTCATTTCTTCTACTACTGAAAAATAATGTGCCTGGCACACTTTGACAAGCCATTTACCACCTGTTTTAAATAATATTTGAAGACAATTTCTATGCAGGTGGAATAGGAAAATATATTTAGCAATAATGAAGAATTCAGGCCGTGTATACTTCAAGCATATCATATATTATGTCCATTCTTATCTATTAGCTTAAAAAAACCCCAATATTCTGACAGTACTATTGGAAAAGCAGTCTTCTGGCCAATATTTAAAGGAGAAATCCTGTCTATTTACTCTGAAATACGAAATTCTAAAGTACTTTTAGCCTGGACAGGAGTGCTTCAGTTATCTATAGTGGAGTATAACCTACAGTAAGCACTTTGCACTTGCAACACAAAAATAAAAGATAAACCATAAAATTTTTTTGCTGTAAATTGCTGTACTTCTTAAACATGTAAGTGATGTAAACCATGGCTATAGTCATTATCTACTCTTTTAATTCACACTCAAATTTCACATCCAAAGAGCTGCCAAACTTAATCTGTCTTAATCTTTCGACTGTCATCTTTGACTCAATGCACTTTATATACTTTTCTCCTAATCAATAAATGGAAAGCCATATGCTGCACATAAGCAGCAAAAATCTTGATTTTAAACCAGTATTTTTAAATATGATAAATTTTTGACACTTACCTGAGGCCTCTAAGTTAGGAGCCTAGTCATCCCAGACTCCTTCTACAGTCAATGAAGATACTACAGGCAGCTTCAAAGAGCAATTCAGATCTTAGCTCAGCTGAACCAAACTCCAAAAGCGCCCCTTCTCTCTGTGAATTGGCCAGGAAGACTACTTCGATTAAATGTGCCTGAGATGCTTCACTTATGTCCCTAATGATAGCTGGGCCTTAGCTCACACCATGTTTGAAGACGGAGTCATAGGTTTTAATGGACAATCTAATTAATGTCTTTGCTCTTTAACTACTGTCTTCAATTCCACCTAGTGTTACTGACCTAAAAAGGATGAAATCTTGAACAACTATCAACATTTCAAGAGTAATATAGGAGCCAAAGTCTGATTTTAAAATATGATTTTAAAAAATAAAATAAATAATCTGTTGTAATTTTGTGAGACTGAACTAATCTTTGAAAATAAGACTTAAGTTATATTTGCACAAACCCCTTCAACTAGCTCAGAAACGGAGAGAAAAATGGTCAGGCAGGATGGCATTCAACGCAGCCTATTAGCTCTCCCAAGAAATCAGGAACATTAACACAAAAGCACTCGGCTGACACAGTTGTTCAACTACACACCTAAGATACCTCACTTGTAATTTAAGTATCTTCTCATAGCACAGATCTAAGATGTGCAGAACTAATCTTCGGGTGCAAAAGCTTCCAAGCAACTTTGAAAAGTGTACTTCAGTTCACATAAGAGGGCCTTTTCCAGAATTAATTTTCCTTCAAACAGAGAAAAGGAAAGAAAAGGAAGATATTCCGTATGCGGGCAATTGTTTGGTAGGAAAACTATAGCTCTTGTGATTTCAGAGATGTTCTGTGCTGAAGAAGTTACCAGCAGGCACTTTCATTTTCATAATGGCACAAGATGCAGCCATGATGTCTTAATGCAGTATGTAAGTCAAGCCCTTGGGGAGCTCTGAAAATTTTGGGAAAGAAACTATCATTTCTGCTAACCTTATATCCAGAAATTAGGTAGGGTAAGTTAAAAAAAATCCAGAAGGGAAGAAAGGGGACAGACAGACAGAGAGACCTGCAGAGATAAACAAAATTGTCATCAGCAAAGGAATCTGAAGGAAACACCTTCTTTGAGGTTTCATAACAAATTGATAGAGAATCTTTTGCATCTCAATGGCAGGGACAGCCTTTTCTATCTTAAGTTTCATAAGGTGTCACAAACTTCATACCTGGAGCAGCAAGAAATTGGGAAAGATCTGAATGAGCTGATATAAATTGTCAAGAGTACAGAAAATACTCATGTTCACAGAATTCTTTTCCTCCTCAGCCCAAATGAAAGACAATGCACTAAGAAAGCAATGCTTGACAAGCTTGATGTGTAATCCCTTAGCAGTAATATTCTTCATAAAACTCACTTCTTAAATTCAGGGCAATAGCTAAGCTACTTGCTGTAAGATCTCTTAGCTAGAACCAGCACTGCTGTGTTGGTGCAATGAAGCTGGTTTGAATGAAAAATAATGTGACTATTTTAAAAACTGTTATTAATAATCTATTTTTAATATATTATTACTTTTCTCCACCTGACAACATTTCACCTATATAGTTTCACTTTAGAAGTTTCTAGCAATGACAGCTACCTTGCACAGGTTAGTAAGAAATCTCTGTATTATTAAAATAATTTCACTACAGAGTAAAATCCCTTTTCATTAGTTTAAGAATTCTTCACACAACAAATATTTTGAAATTAACATTTCATCAGTTTTTCCTTCCTCCTCAAATTATCTAAAGCTTCTGTTGTAACTGGTCCTTCTCCCCATATGGCCTCTCAGAAATTTTTTAATTTGTTGAAAAAAAAAATCTGTACATTTTTCTTAGACAAATCCCATTTCCTCTCCCCTTGACAGGTTTTAGAACTAAGAGAAATAATAATAAAAACCAACATGATTTAAGTATAGTTCAATGATTCAAATAATTTATAAAATGGTTTTAACCTTTAAATGTTTCACTTCTTTAACTTTTTCTGATTACTTCCCTACTTTAAATGAAAGTAGAGTTAATTGACCACAGAATATTGGTATGGTAACAACACTGTGCATACTGAGAAAAAAGTGAAAACTGTTTTCACAAAGCACCAAACAATATAAATAGAGGTTCATTGCTTCCCTCAACTAGTAAACAATATCACAATGCCACAAGTTAAAATAACTACATAATGATCTATATGTAACTACAGATATACTCTGGAAGAACTATCTAGAATGGATGACTGTCTATTTTGATAATGTTTTCTGTGGTTTTCCTCCTTGACATTTGAAGTCGCATGGAAAAACAATTTCAAGACTTACAAACATCTCCACATTTTTCTCTATACGAATTCCATTATATGCATATACCGGAAAATAAGCATATTTTTTAGAAGAAAACATAAATTTATTTCATCAATTAGTTTCATTTACCTTAAAGTGCTCCAATACCATATATGTGCTAGGAAATATTCTCGTATTATTTTATTTTGGTTTTATTTATTCTTTTCGATAGTGCATCTCTACAGCTACTTCATGAGACTTCTCAATGCTGACATACAGCAAAGCAATTCGGATTACATTCTTTCAGTGTAACTACTCTTACAGCTATGATTTGACAAGCAACACATTCGGGAAGACAGTGTTACATTTGAAAGTACTGGGTGTGGACCTATCAAAAAAACTTACCATGCATCAATGGTAGACTTGGTTTAGATTCTTCAAGATGCTTTACAGTAGTGTTCACTAAAATAGCATAAAAGTAAAATATAATGCAAATGTCTTATAGTAGACAGTAACAGAAAAATACAGATTCACAAATGTAGCAATATTTAATCATATTTATTAATCATGCAAATTTTGGCTTTCATGAGGGAAAAACAAACAAATCGTTTACAAAGTAAAAATTGGTCCTTCACAACATAAAAGTGCGTCTCTAGATATGCTTAACATTTTTAATACTTCTAGAACCAGGAAAAGAAACTAGTAACTGCATTGTCACTGAACTGTAATGTGAGCCTGCACTAGTCAGATCATCTCTCTGGTCATGTCTGGATGCTGCTTTTGTGTCCCGGGGAAGAAGCCTTGGCCCAAAGCTACTTAGTCAAGTCTAGCCTGATCGACATTTGTATTCCTCGAAGAGGATGTAATGCATCCACACTTCATATCAATTAGTGCATTTATATCATGCACAGAACGTAGCCTTGGAGCGAATTATCACTTCACGTCTATGTTCCTCACATCAGCTTGGGGCCTACAAGTAAATTTGCTTGTGTGCCACGGTCTTGCCTGTGAAGCACTTGTCTGTGCTTCTGTGTGGCTGAGTATGACCTGCTCCAGCTGCAAAGCCACACAGCCACACTACTGCTGTGCTCTCCTCAAACTACCTAATTTCTCCCTGTTAGATGCAGTTCATGCCAATGTCCTGCTAATAAAGCAAGATGGTTTCCAAATTGGGATTAGAATTAATTCAGCTGTCATCATCTATTGCAATAAACCTCTTTCAAGTCACTGCAACTGCGGCATCAACTGTACAGGTGTTTGTGGTGCAGGACTGCATCCTAAAACACTATTATCAGGTACAGCTATCTGTAATGGACTTCAGATATTAAAGCATCGCACAGACAAAAATATCACAGTTCTTAAAATTCTTCAAACATCTGTGTCTTGACTGAGAAGTTAATCAGTTTTGACTACTTTTCCATTATTATTCCTTTTGTGAGTTCTGCAGCCTAAGGACAGTCAAGCACGAAAAAACAATTAAAATTACACTTCACAAAGCAAAGCCAAAAGTTGTTTACATAATACAAAATAGAACTGCTATATTTCACACCTTTTCACTACTCAAGCGATCAACTTTGTACATTATAAGTCCTTACAGGTGCAAAACATGAACTCTGAAAATCATGGAATGGAAACAGGTAGGTACCCTGTGAAACTGATTTGATTTCAATACTTACTTAGTAAAACTGATGCCTGCATTTTTTAATGAATTGTCACATTTGTTTCAGTCAAGCTGCTGAAATCAGAAACCAAACCTGCTTTTGCTTACAGTTTGTACTTACCATCACATGGTTTAATGCTTGCAACTGATCTTGTGGACAATTCTTTTATCTAAAAGAGAAAGACAGATACATGAATAGTTACAAATGTGAAACAGTCAATATTTAGAAATGAGCATTTAGTACAAAATACCTAGTTCCAGTACAGAAATTGTTGTTTATGATTTGGGGAGAAAAATACTACTTTTGTGGTACTCTACTGTACTGCCTAATCTATATTTCATTCATGCTTAATGAATGCTGAAGACTTATTTCTCTTTGTTGTCTTATGTGAATTCATGGTTTGTACACCCTGTTATTACACGCTGTAAAGCGAAATAAGAGTGGACTTACAGGCCACTTCAGCACTCACAGTTTCAACACTCTCTGCTCCAGCAAGTCCTGTTCAATTTTGCAAGTCTAGCTTCACGCCAGGGAAACACCTCACTGCGCGCTGATTTTAAATATACCAACAGTTTTCCTGTCTACTCTACAGTTTTGTCTATTTGACACCCAAGACATGCTCTGAACAAAATCGAGAGCATCGAGGAAACAAGCTGTCTGTAATTTGATCTAAAGAAAACAGGAAACTTGTGAATCTTGTACCATCAAAACAATGTTCTGACTCCAATTCCCAAAACAGAAGCTAAACCTAAACCATACAGACACACAGTTAATGCCAGCTAGAGCTGGCACAAGATACTGGACCCTGGTCCTCTTTTATTTATCTGTTTGGATATAGCTAGTAGTGCCTCAATTCATTGTCCATTCAGTTTGGGTTCTACAAAAGTGTTAGCCACATCTCCAGCCCTTCCAGGTATGGAGAATGTAGATCTTCACGATTGTATTTCACATACACCAAACTCGGATCCCTCTGAACCTATTTTACATCTGTGGTCATACTGGTTTTTTTTTAAAAGGTCACTTTACTGCGAGTAATTTGTCTTGGATTAAGTCCTCTATTGCTCCAGCTATCAAACTCGTTAAGATGGAGAAGTAAAAGTTATTATTTGTCTTTCCAGTTCTTTAATCACTTAAGTATGTGTTTAACATCAATCTCAGAAAAAATGCTGATTTATAAAGAACACACCATCTAATAGAGGAACAGGTTCTAAGGACCGCGTAATCATGCTACAGTCTAAACTCCAGACCACTCAGGTCTTCACCCACCAATCACCTCAAAAAATCTATACCTATGTTTGAACAAAAGCATATTTTAAAGAAAAATAATTTCCAAACATGTAATTTAACAGAATCATAGACCATATCAAGTTGGAAGGGACCCATAACAATCATTGAGTCCAACACCCTTCTCCTCGCAGGACCACCTACAACTAAATTATATGATTCCGAGTGTCATCCAGATGCTCCCTGAACTCTTACAGGCTTGGTGCCGTGATCACTTCCCTGGAGAGCCTGTTCCAGTGACCAGCCACCCTCAGTGAAGAACCATTTCCTAATGTCCGATCTGAACTTCAGCTGGTGCAGCTTCATTCCATTTCCTCCTGTCCTATCACTGGTCACCACAGAGAGGAACTCAGCACCTCCCCCTCCACTGCCCTCCTTGAGGAAGTCATAGCCTGCAATGAGGTCACCCCTCAGCCTTCTCTTCTCCAAGCTGAACAAGCCAAGTGACCTCAGTGGCTACTCTTAAGTCTTGCCCTGGAGGCCTTTCACCATCTTGGTTGCCCTCCTCTGGACACACTCTAATAGTCTCATGTCTTTGTATTGAGGTGCCCAAAACTGCACACAACACTCGAGGTGGGGCTGCACCAGTGCAGCCTAGGGTGGGACAATCACTTCCCTAGACTGGCTGGCGATGCTGTGCTGGATGCACCCCAGGGCACGGCTGGCCCTTCTGGCTGCAGGGCACCCTGTTGACTCATATTCAACTTGCCATCAACCCAGACTCCCAGATCTCTTCCCGTGGGGCTGCTCTCCAGCCTCTCACCCCACATTTTGTACATACAACGAGGATTACCCCGTCCCAGGTGAAGAATGCAGCACTTACTCTTGTTAAATTTCATGCGGTAATAATTTAATTAATTATTCTCACAGTGATAAATATGATTATTTTTAGTATAAGAAGTCATGTATTTGCAGATTTCAAACACTGGATTTCATTATGGTAATTCTGTGGCAGACTAAATCCTGCTCACTATCAGAAACTTTTCATCTGTAGAGGTCTTTGGTGCCTGCGACCTAGTAATCTTTTAACTTTGTGTTAAACTTCTTAAAAACATTTGGTTTATTAATTCTTTCCTTCTAACTTGTGTTTAAATTCCTGGTTTACATTCCTGTGTCTCTTTTCCAGATCTATACTTACTTATCAACACAATTTCCAAAGTGTAACCAAAATACAACAGCAATACTGCTACAAATTGAGAATATTAACTATGCAACCAGAGATATATCAAAGACCAAATGCCAGTAAAATGTTTGTCTATGTCCTATGCTCTCTGAAACACAGAATGCTTCACAAAACAGACCTGCTGCTTCTGAGTAATAATCAGATCGTTCTGCTCCTGAAGCCTCTGCCCCAATTCTTCTATCTGCCTCGTGTAAAAGGTGTTATTTTTATTCAGGTCTTCTCTCACTGATGATTTAAGTTTCTCAATCTGTGACAGTAGCTAGCAAGCAATCAGAAGAAAAGTAACTTCATATTAATATTACACAAAAAAATTTAATGCTATAAAGTTTAAACAAGCAAGTGTCATGCTTAAGTATTTTTAACAATTCTTCAGCAAAAACATAACGTCTCTTGTGATTTAATTGGGACTTGCATACATTACAAAACAGTTGTCTGGATCACTTTTTACTTATGCAAAGAAGACTACCTAAATCTCAATACAGAGAAAGGAACATACAAACACACTGCCAAGACTGCCTAAAAATAAGATTGCAGGAAAAAGCATATGCCTTTATAAAAACGTTTTTGGTTATAAATAGTGTCAAATAATGATATTTTAAGGTGATGAGATGTGAATTAGGTGAAACCTAATATATTAGCTCTGAATGTAGAAGAAAGGGAACAATATTTTAGGTGCACCATCCCAAAAGTAATACTTACATTACTCCTCCCTTATTCTATTCTTGCATTGTATGTGGGTGTATCCCACATACATCCTTTTAGGGGAATGTTCCATGGTTCCTCCCCACTGCTTTCTTGCCAGAGGAGGAGAAGCATTGGTCAGACCACTATGACCTGCTCAGTTCTTACATGGCCACGCAGATGAAAGGAAAATGAAAGGAAAAAGAAGCAAGAGAAACAAAGCAGGAAAGAGATTAAAAAGAAATGCAGACATGAAAAAGATCTGAGGAATAAAGCTTTGTATAGTAAAATATATAAACTGATGCAAAATAAAATGCCATGGTGTGTTTTCCTGGAAAAGCTGAACACGTTCTGCATTAGAAAGCTACAACAGAAAAAGCAGCAGAGAAGTGACAGAAAAGAGAAAAGAAAAGATTGACACATACGCCATAGGTCCATGGTAGCAGAAGGCATAGGGTAGATGAAAGCTCCATGTTGGTAAATTATCTATCAACTATCCAGCATATCCACGTAACGCAGAAAACACGGTATAATACAGTGCTCACAGAATTAGTTGTAAGCTCTTCAAGAGAGAT
>Ga0065711_1032045_pt1 | contig 28157 bp, 16 predicted proteins | sample Hoacrofraction12_FD_59098 | JGI IMG/M metagenome (GOLD analysis project Ga0065711, IMG submission 59098) | Hoatzin crop microbial communities from Cojedes, Venezuela - Epithelial fraction 12 v2 (version 2) | ecosystem: Host-associated > Birds > Digestive system > Esophagus > Crop | place...
ACGGGCACAAACTGAAGCACAGGAAGTTCCGTCTGAACATGAGGAAGAACTTCTTCCCTCTGAGGGTGACGGAGCACTGGAACAGGCTGCCCAGGGAGGTTGTGGAGTCTCCTTCTCTGGAGATATTCAAAACCCACCTGGATGCTGTCCTGTGCAGCCTGCTGTAGGTGACCCTGCTTTGGCAGGGGCGGCTGGGATAGATGATTCACAGAGGTCCCTTCCAACCCCTTCCATTCTGTGATTCTGTGAAATGCATAATTCCAGTAATTCAGCTGCCAGAACAGGTAAGCAGCTTCAGCAAGTTTGCTCCCACCTTCAGACTTTTGAATTTCATGCTAGTCAACAAACACCATGACAATGTAAAGAAGCTCTGACTTCCCATTATATTCTAAATAAAATAAATATAGCCATTTGGGCTGTATAGTACGTTTCTTTACATTTGTCAATGTCTTGATTAAACTTCTTGATTTGAATAAAATTCAAACACATGGAAATGTATTAGTAATTAATTAGTCTGTCCGCAGCACTCATCTGATGTAGTTTTTATTTGTTATCAGAAGATCCACAGAAGTTGAACTGTTAAGAATATTGCTCAGTAAAAAATGTTTTACAGCTTGAGTTGCCTTGGTGTCTATGTCTTAGCAAACGCTGATGTTTTTATTTTTCTTTCTACAAAGCACCATTTGATAACCAGTTATTCTTGCCAAAAGTTCTTTTATATTGTGTGATAGTAAAAGAACAAGGTACTCAGAAATGTAGCAAGCAATTGGTAACTAAGAGATCAAATTATCTCTATTTTCATTTTACCATTTTGTTCTTATTTCATAAAAACATAATTTTTTGCCTTCATCCGAACACCACTCACCACAACTGCAGCATGAAAAATCAGTGTAAACTTACAGAGATCTCACTGAATGTACAATCCATTTTCCTCCTCTTCACTTAAGCTTTTTGTTTCTTTATTTTCTTTTCTTCAGGACTATTTCGTTTTTTATACTTGGACATCAGACACTTACAGTACAGGATTAAATTCAGACTATTCAGATTGGATATAATGTCCTTTACTGAGAAGAATTGTGACCATCTTACATTGGATCTGAATTATTTTTTATAACTGTTCAACTTCTGTCCATGTGCACCAGAACTGAACCATTTGCAGTGAAAATGTAACCCCTTGTGCTAGGCTTTCTCTTCCCTCCAGCCCACTGGTGTGCAGTTGTGCTCCAAGCAACCTGCTGCAATTCAGCAGCACGGCTGAGGGAAGATTTGTTAAGCTATTTCGCTCTTTTAGGAGAGACAATTTAAACTATAGACCTAAGAACCAGAGTGTTCTGTTACATGATGCACACACATTTTCTGTAATGATTCTTATCAAGTCATATAGTATTTCCCATGCAGAGCTCATAGCTCTGGTGATCAGTGTATTACCCATGCTAGACAGAGAGATTTTCCGCTTAGTATTTCACTTAAGCCAGGGATTACAAGTATGCTGCTGTATTAAATCAATTTTTTGGTTCTCATACAGTAACACAATAAAGTCATGTTAGGTTTTCCAGTACTGGCAAAGAAAGTTGAAATAAAATATCCATATTCCAATGCAGATTTAAAACAGATTCAGTGCAAATATACTGCTCCTATCACAGAGAATATAAATAAAGGATATTGGTGTTTAAGACAGAAGACTAACTCCTACATATATATACATGTAATGATATATTTCCCTGCCCACATGAGATCAGAACTGTTAAAGATTATTATGTAATACATTTGGGAACAGGGCATTAAAAACACACTTTTCTCCCAGTGAGAGAAAAACAGCGGTTCCTGTTAAAGTTTTTGGAAGCAGGAGCCCCTGCAGCCAGGTGTTGGCAGGCTGGGGCAGTAACCCATGCTCATCAGGGGGCTGCACGGCTGCGTTACCAGCCTGGACGTCCTCCCTTCCCTGCCACGTCAGGGCCTGATCCCACTGCCCACTGCTCTGCAGCAGCCGAAGACGAGACGACGACGTGGTGGTGCATGTGGGAATGGGCAAGTTACAGCACAAGGAGCCTGCTCCTCCTGCGCCCCACCGGTTAACCCATGGCTCCAGCAAGCCGTGACCGCTCTCCACAAGCGGCAGCAGGTAAACTTGGAAAAGCCCAAACCAAAACCTGTATGACCTGTTTCCTTCTGTTTCCCTCCAGGCCCCCAAACAAGTCCTCCTCCATGCTGTCAGCCAAAGAAAGAGGATCCAGGTGGACTTCAGTCCTAGGGTGACAGCAACACATCACTAGGAGCACAACAGCTCCACTTGCTCAGAGTTTGCCTTCCTTTTATGCCATAAATGTTACCAGCTAAACTGGGCTCCTAGACAGAAAGCTGGTTGCTATAAAATAGATGCATCCTTTTTCTCTCCTCTGTTGTCTGTGTATTCACTGCTGGGTCTAGCCTCTAAGGAAGATGTTACTGTCTGAATTAATGCCATGAGTCAGTGGGAATACAGGCCAAAAAAATGCAGAATTTTGCCCATATTCTTACTGCTAACACATTCAAGAGTATGTTATGCTGAAGTTCAGTTGCCAGCATTTTCATTTATTCTGACTCCTGTTTCAGGGAAGTGCTGAGGTTATTTCTTGAGCGGACAAGGCAATGTCACTGGACCATAAAACAACTGATCTTCTGTGCTGAACTCTTATCCCCAGCCCATAATAAGTGAAACATAGCATATACAGGGAACAAAGTACAACTGAGTACATTCAGTTTAAACTGTTTCTTCACAAAGCTTTAAAGGAGCAGCCTTTGGCTGTGAGACTACTTCTCCTTCAGTGTCCTTCCAACAAAATGACTACACAGCAGATGTTCTTGGTAAGTATATTCTCTGTGATAGGTCACCTTTTTGGTTGGGTTTTGCTGGATTACTTTTTTTGAAGAAATTCTTCTCTTTTTCCTAGCCAAAATATCAATGAATGTCTTTAGAGAAAACAGAACTTTTCAGCACTAATTTGGTTGCTCTGTCTTGAGCTGAATGATACAAAATCTTTTAAAACCTCCCTGAGCAACAGGGAGGCCCAAACGGATTTCATTATAATATGATGTAAAATATGGGTCTCACACAGTCATAATTATGCACTTTCACAGCAATTATCTGCTCTCCTGATTGGAAGAGGACTATGCCTTGATGAATCATAGTGGATACAAACCACGTAACTAACAGTTCATTAAATCAGTATGAGAAAAGTAGCACAGCAAAACCAATGTCCAGACTGCAAATTAACTGTGGCAGCTTCAAAACTGAAAGTGGGTCAGCTGAGGTGCACAGAGAAGCTCACAGAGACCTTTAGAAGACCATGGGCTATGGAGGCAGAGCACTGAGACTACCAGGATAGCTACACCTCCTCCTTGCACTGATACCATAATTTAAAAAAAAACACAACTACCTGGAGACATTAAATAAACTTGCTTTGTGTACACACCTTCAAAAAAAGATGTGTGGTGGGGTCTGGAGGGTCGGTATCTGTTACCATGCTTTGTCTTCAGCTGCCGGTCATCTGCAGGAATTAGCAGGAAGCCCCACGGGCAGGGAAGCCAAGTTCAGCTGCGGGGAAGAGTGGGCCAGGGTGTTCTGTGGGTCTGTGTCTCGGGGCTGAGCTCTCGTCAGGATTTGCTGATGGCCAAGCGCCGCAGATGATTTCTTGAGTTCCCCTCCCTTCCCCACAAGCTGCTTTCATGAGGTGTCTTGGGGCACTCTGTCGCACACACGGCTGGGACTGAGCGGTGAGTTCAGTGTTCGTAGGGAGGGACCAACACAGAGACACCCCTGAAAAGGCGGAGAGCTGGTGTGCTCATTCGAGCCTTCCCTCCAGAGGAAATCACGCCAAAAATCACTTTTATCACAAAAAAAATCTCCAGAATTATATGCTGTGGTCAAGTGCCAGGTTTGGAAAACATCAACCCCCAACACAGGAATTTGGAGAGAAGAATGACTGCAAGGAAATACCTTCTCATAGAAGATGTTAAAATGTGTAGCTTTAGCTACCACAAAAGCAAAAAATGAAGACGCTGGAATTATTAAAAGCCTGTTTGTCCAATTGCAACGGTTAATTCGTTTTTCGGTGACAAACTGAGCTGGATGGTGCCATAAACTGATCAGAAGCTTCTGCAGAGCTTTTTTTCCCCCCGTACAAGCAAGACTGCAGACTGCTAATGTAGCTTTGTCTGCGTGTTCAGTTCAGTCAGCTGATGGCCACTGCCCCATGTGAAGCGAGACACAGAAGATTGCTTCCCAGAAAGGGACTTTGCCAGCCTGAAGTAGAATTCCCTCGTGAGAACACTGGTAATGGCAGACAGCATTTACCTAAAAGTACCTGGCTGCCAAAACAAGATCGTCTCATTTTCTTTTCCTGGCTTGGCCAGAAGTCAAGTTCATTCTTCAAATCTCTTCTTTTTTTTTTTTTTTTTCTTTCTTTTTTTTTAAAGTTTCTGTGAGCAGTGATTAACAATTTCTGGACCTGTGCTGCGGCGATGATGGTGTTGTAGCGGTGTGAGTGTGCTAGCTCTGTCATGGCCTAGACATGCAGGTACACATGATGTGCTCGCGCCCTGTCCTCTGGCAGGCCTTCAGGTAGCAGAGATCTCCTTGATGAGTTTTAATAACTGAGGTGCTGAAGCTGTGAAGCACCAAGCGCTTCCTACCCACCCAATTCTTTGCTGGATTAGACCCTAAATCTCTCTGAATGTGTGTTTTTTGCTAGGAGAGTATTTAGGATATATTTTAAGTCTTCTCTCTTTCAGCTGCACAATTCAGTTCAGTTGTTTTAACTGCAAAGCTATTTCTCAGAGACCAAGAATAATAATGTAAAAACTATGAACTTAATTTAAGATCTGGTGATGATCAACCAGTCCCAAGCAACCCTTCAGTGTTTCAGATGGACTCACTTTCAGACATAGTCGGCTACGTCTGGGACGCTTGGAGAAGTCAGCTCAGTTTTCAGATGGTCCCTTCAGTGTTCACTTCTCATACTTTTCCTTGGCTTTTTTATTTTTCTCTTCACTCATTTTACATCTCTGTTCCTCCTCGCTCTTTCTTCCCTTCCTATATAGCTTTCTCCTTCCCTCTTTTCTTGCTAACGCTGTTGGCTGCAGGCACAGCACAAGCGGATCCAAACATTTTCTGTGTCAGTCCTCCAGGAATGCGTAGTCTAAGGCCCAAGAGCTGAGGAGGGTGAACGCGAAGGACCAGAGCGTCACAGTACAGCCATCTTTTAGTCATTACCTCAGCCCTGGTGGGTTTGGATTCCTCTAACCGCACGCCTGATCCTCAGTGCCCCTGAAGTCTATTTACAACGTGTTTAATAATTTCCACCAGCTGGCCCTTATTGAGAGTGTCACTCAACATTTATGTAACAATTTCATGTATCAAATAACATGGCAAAAAACTCCATCCTAACCAACTTTATTGTTTTTAGTCTGATAAATTTTTGTTTTTAATTAACAGACATTTGTTGTCAGCAGTCTTCCTCTGGAGGTTCTCAAAACCCTGTTGGGAACGAGCATTCAAACCTCCTTTCTCCCCAGCAGACTTTGGATCAGGCCCCCAGTGCTGAAACACAGTGTTTTAAGGTCACTTTTCACTTCTAGGATCAACAACCTGGAAACAAAGGAGTGTGATTAATGTCCCACACAGTTTAAAAAATAATTGTGAGTATCTTCAAAACCTGACATTTCAACTGGGAACGTAGTTGATTTAATAACAACAAAAAAGCAACAATCACATGAGGACGCCACAGTCATATGATTTTTTTGCATAGTCAGTCACAGCTTTGACTTTGATTCCTGCTCCTTCTCCTTTCTGCCAGATAATGAGGGCTTAGTTTAAACAAGCCTGGTATCCCTAAGGCTACTGCCTTCACCCTTTTCCTTGGCTGGCTGTGGGAGGGAGGGTTGGCTCCAGCCAGGAGGGTGCTGAAGCATGGAGTCTACATATGCAAGATGCACAGGACTGGACATGAGCGCCTCCGTTACTGAATCAAAAATAATAAGAAGTCATGGTTCTAAAATTCCCTTCCGTTGAGCGATCTCTTAATTCTGTTGACAGTACCTGGGGCTTACAGACTTCCACCAGCCCTGCCCAGAATAAAAATAGTTTACTGTAGCCCAACTTGCTGGTTTCTGGCTAGCCAGTGTCTCACTTGCCAGTGCTATACTTTGGGATCACTGAAACCACTACTGAACTCCTGTCTTGAGAACCATACTTGCTTCTGTGCCATGCCCAAAGCTTGTTCTTTGCTGCAAACAAAAGCAAGAAACTTGTCGATGCTGCCAGGACCACAATGAAATTCAGCTGCTGCACTGCCTGCAGAAGAACACCTGGGCTGGTGAAGCATGTTGAACCTGAATTTGAACGACTAAGTGCAGTGTTTTCCAATCTGCCTGTATTACCCTACTCCTCTTGAGCCATTAGTTATAACTCATTATCAGGTTGGGTAGCAAAGTCAATTTTTCCTTTACTTCTACAGAACATGAAGCGCACACAATGACGTACTTGTCTGTGTGTAGGTCATGGCAACTTGTGAGCTAGATATTTACTGGCCATCACCACATATCGTCTGTGATTGCACCTCTAACCATACGCACAGCCGTGGTCGGATGGTACGCGCATGTGCCCACTAAATGTTTAAATAATGTTTTCTTTAACAATCAGCTTTGATCAGGAGCCAAGACCAGGGATGTGTTAGAATTGGCCAGTCTCCATTTGGTTTACAGCTGTCGCCCAGCATGTGGGGAGAGATACATGGTTAAGTGGTGGTGGGTCCATCAAACGCAGTGAGCTGTTGCATTAACGCTTGCAAATCAGGCTGGTGCAAGAGTTAATTTAGATTTCTGGAAATAAACGTTCCTAATTTAAACACAAATTAAGTACACAAATTGATCATAGTGCAAAACTAGTATAAAAATGCCTGCGAGGTAAATGGTGTGGCTCTAAACAGGTCTCTCAGAAATCCCAGGGAATGCTGAAAGCAAAGGCAGTGAGTCATAAGCACATGAGCCGAAAGAAGCTGAAGACAAAATCATGCATCTCTGCTTAATTCCATCACATGATGAGTCCCGAGGCCCTTCATTTAATCGGAGAGCAGAGCAGCGGAGAAACTTCATTCTCACTTCTCAGCGGGGACGGGAGGAGTTACCGCGTGCAGGCACCAGGCCCTCTGTTCCTCTGAGTGCACCGAGCTGACGCAGGGTCTCCAGCACCATGAGCGGTGGTCGCTGCCACCTTGGATTCCTGCTCCTGGCCGAAGCCGTGCTGTGTGCCGCCGCCACACGTGAGTGCTTCCATCATCACCCCGTCGCCCCATCCCCTCTCCCTGCCCCTCCAGGTTTGACGTGCTGGGCCAGCACTGTAAAAATGGCTGCTCCTCACCTGGGCAGCGGTTGCTGGAGCTGTGCTTGGGAACCGGTAGGCGACAGCTAGCTCCACCTCAGGGTTGCCTGGCTCCGGGTGGAAATGTCACCCAAGCTGGAGAAATACGCCGAGAGCTGTTCAGTTATCTGTTTCCTGCACTTCACAGGTACGCAGAGCTGACCAGAGCTAAGCCTTGGCTCATTTCAACAAATTTCTCTCTGTATTTCCCCAGCTAAAGCATAGCTAAAAATGCAGATGCAGAAGGTACTTCTCCCAGTTTACTCAGCTCAGCTGTGGCTGGGAGAGGCCAGGTCCAACACAGTGCTCCCCACTGCGACACCCAGACCTGTGGATCCTCAACCTCCGGCAGCCCAGTGAAGGAATTAGATCCTCAGGCCATAGTGGGCAGGCACTGGGCTGGTCCTCGGCTTCCTTCCAGTCTCCCAGCTCGACTCCAGCCTTAGGTTGACTCCCTGAGCTCAGGGCTGGGAACCCAGAAATGGGATTTTAGACTCAAATTCCAGAATCTACAGTAAGGAAAATGAAGACCTTAAAAGCTGAGGCCCAGCTGAGCATCCACCTAGCCTTGTACCTGTCTCCACTGGGAAACTAATGGAAGTACAACTGGGCAAGTGTATACTGGTATTTACTCAGGACACTTTCCCAGCCTCTGATGATTTATAGCACCAGAATTGCATCTGTCAGATGCAGATTCATTGTATTTAACAGTTTTTACTGGACTTTTCTTTCACCCGTTCACACACTTGAGTTTTGATTGCAACCCGTGTAAATTTTTGGCACATACAACATCGTGCCAGCAAGAAATTTCACACTTTAACTCTGCCTTACATGAAGAAATATCTTTTATGTGTTTAGAACCTGTAACCTGCTGGTTTCATTTGATTCGCCTTAACATTTGTAGTTTGAGAAATAGTGACAAATTGCTTCTTCCTTCATGCTGTTTGTGATTCTGTTTTTATATTCTTCTCTGTCACCTCTTCTCCAGGCCCAAGACACAGTCTATTTACCTGTTCCTCATATGGAAACAATTTATCCCTTTTTAGCATCCTTGTCACCTTTCTCTGTATTTTTTCAGTTATCTTCTACCCTGCTTGAGCTGCAGAGAACAGAGCAGCATACAGTATTCAAGACATGAACACACATGAACATACAAATGCTGTAATGACATTTTCATCTTCATTCTCTATCTAGACTTTTCCTAGTTTTTCAACTACCAGCAAGCTCTGCATTCAAAACTGTAAAGCTACAAGATCTCATTTCTGAGTGGTGATAGCTAGTTTAGAGCCCCTCGTTCTGTAAGTAAAGTTACGTTTAACTACGCTGAATTCCATAGAGCTTTATTCTTCAGTTACTGAGTCTCATACAGTCCTCCCGTCTACTAGTTTAAGATGCTGTCTTCATCACATTAAAGAACTTTACTGTTTACCTGTTTTCCAGATTATGAACATTTTAAACTATTTCAACAATTGAGAAAACTGGCCACTTACTCATAACTTTTGGTTCACATAACCTAACCAATTCTTTATTCATGTGAAAGCCTTCATCCCACGGTAACTTGGTTCCTTTATGTGCCTTTAGCGAGGGACCTCATCAAATGCTGTCTGGAATTCCAGCAGACTATAACAAGCAGGTCAGTCTTGTTCTCATGCTCTCTGGCTCCCTCAGTGAAACCCAAATATATTTATAAGGAATGCACTCCTTTTACAGCATATCACATTAATCCACTGTATCTGCTAATTCTATTTTTCACTGCTGTTTCTACCAGCTTCTCCAATTTCAGCCTCAAAATTTTTGTAATCCTCTAAGTCTTCCCTGGAAGTGTTTTTGAAAACTGTCATCACATTTGCCAACTTTTGTTTCTCAGCCACTGAAGTAGTTTTAAGCAAGATGTTACATGCTATGGTTAATAGCTCATTTCTTTCACACTTGAATAACGTCCATACTTTTTAAGCCATCCTATCTTGACTTCTTCATTTTGTTGATTTTTTCTATAATTTTTTTGTGTGCCAACACTCCATTTTGAGAGAGAGTCTCCATCATTGTAAAGAAAAATTCTAGCACAGAAACTTCTTATGCTCCTCCTTTGTGAATGAAAACATAAACTAACATTTTGGACTTCCATGCAATCCCTTTATCTTCCCTGAATGCTTCTTTTGTATCTGCATCACCTTTTGGCCCTCCAGACTTTCTGGCAAGCTTTCCACTGTTTTTGGATTTAAAAAAAAAAAAAACAACAAAAAGATTAATTAGTAGTCTTTATGTTTTTGCAAGTTCCTCCTCAAATTCTTTGTTGTCCTGCTTTATTATGTTTCTATATGTAACTTTAGAAATTTTGCGTTATTTTCTGTCTTAGCTTGGCCATATGTCCTGGTTTTGGCTGGGATAGAGTTAATTTTCTTCCCAGTAGCTGCTGCATTTTGGATTTAGTATGAGAATAATGTTGGTAATACACTGATGTTATATTTGTTGCAAAGAAATCGAGGACTATTCTTCAGTTTCCATGTTTGGCTAGTGCGCAGGTGTACTAGAGTTGGAGAGAGCATGGCCAGGCAGCTAACCCAAGCCGGGCAGTGGAAATATTCCATACCATAGACGTCATGCTCAGGATATAAATGGGGTTTGGCCAGGAGGCAGGAACTTCTCCATGAGATTGGCGAATTCTGCTAGTTTGACACTTTCCACAAAATCTGAGACTTCTATTATATTATTATTATTATTATTCCTTCTTTTGTTATCTTATTAAATTGTCTTTATCTCAATCCATAAGATTTACTTTTTGTTCATTCTCCTCCCCATCCCACAGGGCGGGGAAAGGACTGAGCAAGTGGCTGTCTGGTCCTAGTTGCTGTCTGTGAGGTTAAACCGTGACACCATGACATCAGCCTTTTTACTTCTAATACACTTTCATCCTCTTTAGCTGGGTCATCTTTTTATTGCTGTTGTCCTAACATTGGCTTTCGTTCTCTCTTTCATGGCTAACACACTATCGCAGGAAATGCTGAGCTTCTTGTCTTTGCTACAATTTTCACCAAAATGAAAACCAGAATGAGAGAGTAGAAAGTCAATCGGAGTATAAGATCTTCTCCCTTATGATCACCTTACAAAAACTATTACAGTAGTAATTTCCTTGGAGCATAATATTACTCTATTTTGAACTGAATTGCTCTAATTTTGATTATGACCAACATCTGTTCTTAAGTGCTTTTCATTGTTAAAGAAGAAACACATTAAAGCTTTTTCTTCCTTTAAATTCAGCAACTGAAATTCTTCAGTTCCATGTGTTAGAGAAACTAGTGCTGAAGTCTTTGCTCATCTGAAAAAATGTCTTTGTCTTGTTCTGAAGCTTGTGAAATGTTTTATGCTTGATTGAAATAAACAAAGCACATCAGGGAGGCACAGAAATGCCTAAGGAGCTTGTGATTTAGAAGGAGTGACCACAGTTATTACCAAAGCTGGACAAGAAAATTACTTCTGAATTCAAGGATTGTTATTGAAAATTCAAAATTAAAAGCATTTATAAAATTAAAAGTGCTCCAGCTCTTTTTGATGAATTGAGCATTTGGGAAAAAAAACAATGATTAAAATATTTTGATCTGACAAAATCAAAACATTTTTATCCATTAAATAATTTTTAGATAAAATCAAAGCGAATGTGAAAAAGAAATTAGGAAAAATCCCTAGTCACTTACTTTCAAATAAGATGACACATTAATTTAACGACCTAAAATGTAATTGAATTTGATAAGCTTTTGTGAAATACTTTTATAGTTGCTAATCTGTGGGTTTTTTCCTGAGAAAAGTTTCTGAAGGACAACATTACCCAACTCTTCTTCTGACCAAAGCTGAAAACGATACAGCATGTGATTCAGGCCATTAAGTAAATACCAGTCATGATGTTATGCTTTGCTCACATCAAAATATATTAAATCTGCAAGAAAGACTTGATTCAGGTGATTTAATTGAGACTGTGGGGAGTCCCTGTAGGGCAAAAGACTGTAGGAGAATATGTTTCTGAGTGCAAAATCTATTCTTTTCCTCGAATCTTTCAGTCCTCAAGACTGGGGAGAGAGCTACCAGCATCAGTTCAGAGTGATCATTGAGACGGGACTGGCCAAGGGATGTCCTTCCTGCCCAGCAGAAATCTCACTGGGCAATAAAACATCAAGAGAAAGCAGTTCCTGCCTCTTCTTCAGTGCTGTTTCTCTGGTTCTCCCTCGCAGTAAAATTGGGAGTCACATGCCCATAAAGACCGTGCTTAGACTGGCTGCACCTGCTCTGTGCCTTTTTCAAAGCTCGGAGAAGTTCCAACACAGCCGGTTGTGTTACAGCACACAGGGCCATTCTTGCCCTTCTTACAGGTCTCCGCATTTTCCTTAAAGTCTTCCAGTTCTTTGTTTCACTTGGTATAAATCTCAGAAGCATTCAGCATCAGCTACCTTTAAAATGAAGCCATGAAAAGCAGAAATCTTAATCTCTTGATGTTGTGACAGAATGGCACACCCAGCACTTACCTGTTTAACATGACAGAGTTGTTTAAAACCCCCAGGCTTTAATGGAACTCTGCCTATGAGCCTACTTACAAACATATTTTTATGGCATCTTACAGCGGTTGACATGTTCCTACAGGTTACTTGGATATTTACTTTGCTTTTCATTATGCTTTGTGACAGAAAGAGGGATCCTAGAAGCCCTGGGAAAAGTTTGAGCGCATCATTTGTAGTAATATGAGGAGAAAGAGATTACTCAAGTTATTTAATAGCTGAGGCATTTTAAAGTAATGGGCATGAAGCTAATATGTTTTTGTTATTATATTATAAACACATTGAATTTACTATTCAGCTCTAAATTTCCTTTTCTGTAAATACCAGCTTCTGTTACAACTGGTTCCACTCCTCCCACCCAAACCACCATCCAACTCACCAAAGAAGCTTCACTGGGTCAAAATTAATTCCTGGCATAACTTCCACTGGAGCACAACTCAGACACAGAGTGAATTTATCCTGTTAGCCTTTTACTCATAGATTTATCACCAGGCAAGCACAAAGCAGTCAGCAATAGAGCAACCTCTGTGCATCTAGCCTGAGTGTTACAGGGTTATGTCCATTCATACTAACAACTGCTCTGTTATGGCCAAAATGTTGTAAACCTTTTAATTTTTTCTCTGGAAAGCTTGCAATGGTGCAGGTAGAAAAATGTCAGTCCGTCGGTGGTGGAATTATCTTTATGTTGGTTACAGTTGATGCAAGTGATAGCTGTGATGATAAAATTCCATAACTTTCTACAAGTGAAGAGTTTTCTAATCAGTACACGAAAATAGTTGTAATAAGAAGGCTGTTCAGTGCAAGAGCAATGTCTTTACAGGGTGGCAGGGAAAATGCTATTACATTGCATGTTTGTTTTTCTCTCTAGGGTTTCAAGATGCACTGAGCCCTGGAAGAACTTCTCCTGTCACATCCTACAAGCAGCTACAAGGCTGGTCTAGTGATCAAACTAAATGGAACGACAAGCTTTATCCTGTTTGGGAAGAAGGAGATCCCAGATGGAAAGACTGTTGGAAAGGTGATTTCACGTATGCATTTCAAAGACACCGAGAAAATGGGCCTGAAAATACACCTCACTGAAAAGTGCAGGTGCTATAGTGTTTTTTCATAGCTGCAATATCCACCGTTGCTGCAAGGAATAGCAAATTAGAGACGATTGGCTTTGATACCATTCCCAGTACATTGTCTGAGGAAGCAGAGCAGTGAGTTGTTACATTAAATGCTTTCCCACAACTCATAGCCTCAGACATTGAGACTCGTGAAGAAGTATTGATGACCAGGGCTCTAGGACAATGCATTATGTGAAACATGCCCTAGAGGACAGGTAGCTTCAACTGCTACCTCAGTAGGGCATTGTGGGCTTCGGTTTGACAACTCCGGTGAAGACCCCGTTTATTAGCACTTGGTTTGAGCTGAGGTCTAAAGGATGTATCCCTGGGGAGAAATAAAAATATGCTCCTTTGGAATATATTGGCCCCCATGGGTAAAAACCCCATATTCTATAGCTCTAAGACAGAAATGAATGATAGACCAGTAAGTGATGTGGGGGGATATGATGAGTCCCTCTGTTCTTAAGTTGGGGTTTTGATAAGACTGCAAGTGACTTAGGAGCACAAAACCCCTTGGAAACAGAGGAATCAATGAAGCATTTCTAATGCAAATAGTGTATAGTTGAAGGTAGCTGCTGCTCTGATGCATCCTTTACTGCAGTGAAGACAAAATTTTCTTTTCTCCAGGCGGAAGGGTGACGGCCAAATTGGACACCGATAGCCCAGCACTGGTAGGATCCAACGTGACCTTTGTTGTGAGTCTCCAGTTTCCCAAGTGCCAGAAAGAAGATAAAGAAGGCAACATAATATACGAGAGAAACTGTACCCAGGGTAGGTAACGGCAACCTCCCTGCACTACACACACGTCTGACTGTGGTGTTGGTGTGAACGTGTCATGAATCTCTGAAAACATCAGAGGCGCACCCTGTGAGCAACAGCCATGTTGCTTTTAACCGATAACTACACTCATGTGTAACCTGTGCCACACCAGTTTCTTTCCTCAGAAGATCACTGTGGTACTTTTACTGTACTGTACCCGCTATATATAACGACCAGGTAATTTAAGATTTGCCTTCACTATAAAATTGCCTTCCCAAAACAGTGACATTAATTTGGCTTCCTAGCAAAACTGTTACTGCTTTTCAGCTCAGTCACAAGTTTGCACAGTCACACTGTTTTCTTCCAAAATTCTAAAGCTGGCAATTTATAAAATTGAGATTCTTTTTCACTTAAGAATCACAGAACTCACTAACCATCATCTGCATCTTGAAAAACCCTCAAGAAAGAGTGAATCTCACATTCCCATATTTTAAGAATTAAAAACAAACAAGAAAATAAAATATCTAAAAATCAAGCAATAATTTCACCAGAGAATCACCTTTTTTCATCTTACTTATGGTTACATGGAGCAAAAGACCTCATACTTTCAATGTTTGGAGCTGCCAGATCTGGAGTGAAACAGGCTGTTGTACCATTCTTCTTCTGAATTCATAAAGGTTCAACAATTTTTTTTACTGATCAAAGTAATTTTCATTTCAAGGCATATCAGCAAATGTTTTGTCAGCCGGAGTTCTGCTTTTTGACTGTCTAATGTTTTGTTAACTGCTGATATCCATTATCTACTTAATATCTGTTGTGCTGTTTGGGGAAGGAAACTGTCTTTTCATTATTCAGAAAGAAACTGAAATTCATGTCTATGTTTTTTAAAGGTGCCATAGAAAACTTTTCTGACAAAACAAAGTCACTTCCTCACAGTGCTTCCGTGGCTGATTATTTCTACTTAAAATTTTAGATTCTACTTGCCAAATGTTCAGGCAGCCCCACTAACTCCAGTGATGCAGTAGTGTCCTGTGTAGTCAAGAGCAAGTTTTGGGCAAGCAATTTTAAATTGCGTCTGGCCCATGAGACAGTAAAATTTTTTAGAGCTTCTGAATAAAACAATGTCAAGCCAGAACAATTCAATGATCACATTAAAAATGAAACAAAGCACAATCTTAGAAAAACCAAATGTCAGTCTAAAAATACCCCACTTAACCTGTTATTTAAGCGCAATAGCTGCTGTGACCTGGGGTGTCTGCCTCCTGTTTCCTGACTTTCTGCACATTTCTCTGTTGACTGGGAACATGTCCTATTTCTACTTAGATCCTCCAGCTTCCCAGGATCAGCAACTCTATGTCTACAACTGGACTGAATGGATTGACAACTGTGGTTTGGAAAACTGCACAAGCAACCACAGCCATAATGTGTTCCCAGATGGGAGACCTTTTCCTCGTTATCCAGGCTGGAGGAGAAGGAACTTTGTCTACGTGTTTCACACATTTGGTCAGTACTGCAACACATCCCTTAGTTTGGCTGACACTGCAAAGCCTGTATTCACTCTGTACACTAACTCATTTGTTGAGTATGTCTTAATAAAAGTCCTTTAGAAAGGATTCCATGCTCTTGAGTGGAGATCCCAAATTCATTCCCTGCTTTCCACAAAGGCCATCAGCTGCTTGGTCTGGAAATCATGGATTACCAGGAGATTCTCTTTAAATCTGCATTCACAGAACTACCACTGAAGAATTAATTTCCTTTCAGTAGTACTCAGGATCCTTTTCTAGGAAAACAGAGGGTCTGCCACTTCAGATTCTTAATTTAAGAGAGACCATAGCACTGTGTATCTTCAGAACAGTTTAACGGTGCAGCACTTCTTGCCTCTGGGGAGGTGAAAACTGGCACTGACTGTGTGGTACTGATCTGGTCACAGATGCTGACTTTCCGCTCCTGAATATGTAACAGTTGGGCTCTTCCTGACATTGGCTACATACTAAATCTTAATATCCTAAGTTAGCTTGGCTAAATCAGTATTATCATCAGTATCATCATGAGTAATAATAATAATGTCCCAAATTTTACATAAAGGTGATGCTATTTATCTACCTCAATCAGCTGTTACAAAGACAAATAAGCAAATGTATACAAAGGGCTCTAGGGTACGAAGCAATCTTCTTGCTACACTGAAAGTGTACAAACACAAGCTCACTTAAAATGCCTAAGGGGTAACACCATCCACTGCATAAGCCTAATGACCTAATGTAATGGAATTGCTTTGGAAAGATGTAGATGCCTTGGCAAATTTTTCTTAGATTAGTGAAATTCGGGACATCTTTCTGACACCTTCAAAAAAACCACAGAAATAATGGGAGTAAACACCTCATAAAAGTATTCAGCCCTCCAAAAACACCTGCCAGATAATTGAAAGACAATTCTAAACTATTCCTTCTGAATTAGTCAATCCAAGATTCACAGAGATATTGCTTCATTTAAAACAACTTGTAGCCAGCCTGAAGGGGAAAACTTATTATAAGTTCATGTTCTGTTTCAGGTCAGTACCACCAAACAACTGGACGATCTTCAGCAAAATTTTCAGTCAACACAGCAAACATCACCCTTGGCAAACACGTGATGGCGGTGTCCATTTACAGGAGAGGGCACGCAGCATACGTTCCAATTGCAAGAGCAAGCGCCATTTACGTTGTAACAGGTGAGTGTGCTGGAGTAAACTGTAATGAAATACTGGGAGTATTTGTTGTTTAGGTCTTAAAAGAATTCAGCACAAGCATTATCTGGCACAAAAAGAAGACACTGGCCTGAGAACGGTTTTTAATATGAATATGGAATCTCTGGTAAACTGCCTTGGATAGTGGAATTTACCTTTGTTCAGTTGTGACACCTCTACTTTGTAACAAAGAATGATTTACGAGAGGAAATGCAACCTTCCACAGATGCCTGTGATTCCTCATTTGTTCCCATACTTTTCTGGGTAACGGTTTCCTACTGACATTCACTCATCAGATCGGTAAATTGAATTAAAGTAGAAACCCGTGTTAAAGATACTAATGTCTCACATTCTGACTGTTGCCGTTCAGGGACTGTGGAGCTGTTTGTGTCTGCAGCCAGGTATGTATGCTTTATTTACTTGCTTCTTTTTTTTTCCCCTCCAGACAAAATACCAATATTTGTGAGTATGTTCCAAAAACATGACCGCAACATCTCAGACTCCATTTTTATCAAAGACTCACCAATCACGTTTGATGTGAAGATCCATGATCCCAGCTACTATCTTAATAATTCTGCCATCTCCTACAAGTGGAACTTCGGAGATGGAACTGGCTTATTTGTAGTCAGCAGTTCCAGTACATCTCACACCTTCACTCTGCAAGGAAACTTCACTCTGAATTTAACTGTCCAAGCCATTATACCTGTACCTTGCAGGCCAGTAACACCCACTGCACCACTGCCCACCTCAGCAGGTAAGAGTTTATCGGACAGCAGTGATATTAGGAGCTATGCTAAAACTCTAAATTCAAATATTTTAAGTTCCTGTGTGTTGTGGTTTAACCCCAGCTGGCAGCTAAGCACCAGACAGCTGCTCAGTCACTCCCCACCAGCAGGATGGGGGAGAGAATCAGAAGGGTAAAATGCAAAACCAGGACAATATCTTTAGGACTTTTACTGTCACCAGTGAAAGAGTTGCAAGGCTCTGTAAACCCTCTATAAATTGGTTTAGAGACAGAATCAATAAGCATAAACTCTTCTATGATTCTATCGTAGGCATCACTTACACATTTAACACGTTACCCATTCAGTTGTACCACCACAGTGACAGCATAGGGAGGTCTTCAGGTGGACATGCAGTACATATAAATTTGGTTTTATACCCTCTACCACACCAGGTCAAATGGTTTTAGCCTTGTCTACTCAGGGTCATGTTCTGAGGTAAGATATAAATTTTCAGTGAGAAAATGGTATTTCAGAACACTCTTACAGCCAGTTCCTTTCTGGTTTGCATTAACTTCCACCTAAAATTAAATGAGATTGGATTGAACTAGAAAAAAAACTTACTCATATCCCAAAATATGGGATTTCCACATGGCATTAACCCAGAATGGCTTTTCCAACTTAAATTTATGCGCTGTCATATTTCAGAATAACTTTCAATATGTTCAGCATTGGTTTATCATCTCAGAGGGTTTTAAGGTTTGCAAAAGGTCTGCAGTTTCAGCCTGGCTAGTTATAATACTACTACTATTAAATTGTAAATGTGGCTATATTTTTCAAATTTCAGAATTTTAATATGAGCTTTTACCAAAATGTTGAATAAGAATGAAAAATGAAAGGAAAGATATAATTTTTACCACTTCCCGTCTTCATTTATCCACTAGCTGTAATGTAGAGCAAAGGGAAAATACCTGCTTTTAAAGAAAGCATTTTAAACCTTTTATTAGCCTTTGGATTTCTTCTATAAGTGATTTGGGAATTTTAAAGAAGTGTTTAATTATATCAAACCTTTCAGTCTCACTTTTATTTCAGAGAGATGGGTGACTAGCGAGGCGGCTTTTAGAGTGAGGCTGCCCAGGCCACTCCAGGGTTCTACAGCTGGGCACGTGTGTTTTCTTTAAGGCTTATTACCGTGATCCCATACAGATACATACAGGACTGCACAGCTGCAAACCAAAGTCGCTAATGACCTGTGTAATGAATGCAGTTGAAACATATGGCCATGTTCAGGATAGCTCTAAGCAGAACTTGTTCTAAAGCTGCGTATCTACTCTTTCTCCCTCAACTCAACAGTAACAGCCGGAGCGTCTTCTAATTCAGATTCTTCTACCACTGTCGAGTCAATGGAAGATAATCCTGATGGAGGTTGCCATATTTACAGAAATGGATACTATAAAAATGGTATCTCTGTCGTAGGTAAGGACATGGGTCAATATTTGAACAGAGGAATGGGGTTAATAATGTATAGCAATGCAAGGCAGAGAGAATGTTTATTTAGGCTCCCTTTTAACAAACACATAAGACCCACAATAAGATCCTTCTCTTGGACCTAGCTGATGATTTTAAACATTAATGTACAGATAGCTGACTGGCTGACTTTGGTTTCTTTACGCACTCTGCCAGGACCGAGCAGCAGATGTTATGGCCCCTTGGTTTCAGACATGTGAGGCTGGGCAGCTGCCCGCTGATGGCTGCCCCTGTGCTATATGTAGTGTTTCCAGGCACCTGGGCTGGAAAATGACTGGTGGAGACGTGCACCGTAAAGCTACTTTCTGTATCATCAGCTTCTGAACCTGCCGCACCAGAAGCATACTGGTCAGGTGGGGTCACAAACAGTTGAATTGACCTTGGCACGCACAGAAGTCATGGGTAGTGAGAGAGGGAATTGATTTAGCAAAATAAATAAGTAAATAATAATAATGGGAAAAAAAAAAGGCAGATTAGAAAGGAGCAGCCTCACAGGGTAAGCACTCGAAATTTTCTCAGCTTTCAAACCCTTCAAGAGGAGTGCTAAGGGAGGGAGGAGGTTATGGAAAACAAGACCTGAGCTGAGCATCAGCCAAACACTTGAGGTTCTGTACACACAGACTTCAGAGCTTGTCATGTGTCCTACCATTGACATCTGTTTCCTCTCCCAGAGGGAATCCTTGAGGTAAATATTATTCAGATGATGAGTATCCAGATGACAGAAAGTCAAGCTGAAAACTCACTGGTTGACTTCGTTGTTACTTGCCAAGGGAGGTAAGTGTGTGAATGAAACTGTCAATCTTCCCTCTTTAAAAATAATTAGGTGCCGGAACGCTGTCTGCACTTCGATTCAGCTGCGCGAACAAAAGTTAGGAACACAGTATGTCTATTTCTTGACTGGAACTAAAGATAATGCAAGTCACTTTTGTAAACTATGGCAACAGAGGTTACTGCCAGGCTCTTAGAATTTAGAACAAATGTCAAGCGTCAGTAAAAATAAGAGAACTAGATAGTGGGGAGAAACAATTCTACATTTCCTGGCCAAGACAAGATTTCAGCACTTACTGTAAAATGGGAAGCACTCTACTGAAACTGGAAGGAAACCCTTTCTTTTTTGGCCATGATTTTTTGACACTTGAGTAAATGTGTCCAAGCAATTTCTTGGATAGGAAAATATTGCACTAATATTCCTAGCTCCTAGAAGGGGATTAGAGTTGAGAGGACTAAGAAGTACAAGAATTATCTTGGTAAGGCAACTAGAAAACAATTAACCTCTCTTAAGTTAGCATTTACTTCTTCAGCACATGATACTACTTATAAGAATCTGCATTCCTTTCTTAATGATGTGTATTAAAGGTAACAGACTTTATAAGCTGATCTGAGGCAAGTAATTCTGTGATTGCCATAAAATGTTACATGATATGTAAAACAAGCAGATAATTTTATAGATTGTATATATGCATTTTATACAAAATCCACATGTATGTATATATAAAATGTATAGGTATGTATAAAAATTATATATAAGGTATTAATAAAACACTCTTAAATCACTGTAGTGCCACTGATTTCAGTAAACAGGCACCAGCATAAAACTGGGGCATCAGTGTCTATGAACTGGGCTAACAGGACTCCACAAATGCAGTGTGTTCTCTCTTCCTATCCCAGCCTCCCCACAGATGTCTGCACAGTAGTTTCTGACCCCACGTGCCAGGTGTCCAAGAGTGTGGTATGCGACCCCATCGTGGTCACCGATGAATGTTTACTCACCATCAGGAGAGCTTTTGAGGAACCTGGAACATACTGTATAAACATCACCCTGGGGGATGACACAAGTCAAGCCCTTGCCAGCGCGCTGATTTCCGTAAATGGAGGTGAGTCCACACCAAGCAGATGCAGGTTGTCTGCAAATAGCTTCTCCCTGTGGTCATTTCCCTGCAGGGGGGAAGAGCACAGGAATTTATATGGGGTTTTTATTATGCCTGGAGACCTCAGCTGAGACTGCTCCAGCTTGTGTGAGAGTTCATGCAAAGATAGACATTTCTTTCCCGATGGGAATTTTAGATGTTAGAACTTGGTTTGATTTATGTTTACGATCCAGTGAGTACAGTAATTATACAAACCCTTCAGTATCACAGAATATGAACAGTTCTTAAGCCGTAACGTATTTCTCCACAGAATGACTCTGTTGGGCAGAAATGCAGGTGGGGGACATGCCAGCCAGCCTACTCCACACATGGAGAAATAGGAGAAACAGAAAGGAATTCCACTCACTTGAGACAGAATCAAGGTCTGCAGCTGAGCTGGCTGCCCTGGGCCCTCTTTGTAACTCATTGACCTTCACCAGGTTTCTATTTCTACATGAGGATAAGATGAATCAGGTTCTGGAAAGACCTGTGTAATGTTCATTGACTACAGAGTCTGCCAGGGTGACTCTTTCAGAACAGGAGGTATACCTTTGGTTGGATGAGTATCACTGTGTCTTGCTCATGGTTACCCAAGCAGTCTTTGACAGAAGCAGGTATTAAACTCAGCCTCAGTCAGAAGTCTAAACAATCATGCTCTCTCTCTGCTCCCACTCCATTTCCCTCCTGACCTCCCACTACAATGTCCTAGTGACTCTTCTGAACTCTTTCATTACTATCAGCCAAGCAACTGACCCTTTGCAGTCATTTGCCACAGTATTTTTGGCTGATTTTGTTTAATCTAGGTATGAATTCAGCTGTACTGAAATCAGTTCATGATGACTAAGGCACAATGCCTGATCTGTGAGTGCATTCCAGTTCCTAAAGATGAAAATAAGCATGCAGTAGGACTTTTCAAAACTGTATACACAGAGGCCCAACAAGGCTGGTCTTCCTAGGTTTCCTCCAGAGTGAAAAGCTAACTTATACTTTGGGGCTTCCACTATAATCAAAGCAGAGTTAGGATCTAAGAGAGGAGGAGGCTATCTAACATTTGCAGACATTTCTTATGTGCCACAATTTTCCACTCATTTCACAAGAAGGCAAGTATTTATGAATCTCTGAAAATCTCATAATTTTGTGCCCGAGTATTTGGTGCCTAAACATCTGGCCCGTGAAATTTGGCAGGGTGTGCCTGGGTTATGTAGGCATTGCACAAAACATCTGTTCTTAATTTGCTCCAACTGCTGTTGCACTTCTTTGATTCAGACCCATCCCATCAGCATGTGGTGCTTTGCAAACTAGTTCAAGGACCTGCCTTATTCATAAAATAAGGTAAAACCCTACAGTCTCAGCAAAAATATTGTACAAACGAGGAATGAGGTCAAGCCTTCACAAACAATTGTATCAACAAACTGAAAAATAGATGAGGCACGTGCACCAAGTAAATGGTAGACCCTGATTTGATATCTCAATTTTTCATAGGGAGCAATTATAAAGTAGTAACTGTAAAGGTAAGCCAACATGCCCCTCTAGGTTCCTTCATTGTATAAACACTGTTGTTAATAAGAAGACCAAGAATGTGTCTCAGTGTCAGTAAACTCAGTAAAGGTGCAGCCTGTGGACTGGAAAATTAAGATATTTAACACAAACGCTAAAGAAAAATACTTGTAATGATTTAGCTTCTTCCATCAGATACAATGGAATTAGGAGTCGATGCAAGTGAAAAGGCCGATGGCAAACCAGAAGGCAGAGTTCAGTGACAGGCAGCGCCCAAAGTTAATTTCCCAGAATGAGCACGTTAAAAAAGCAGAGCCCCCAACTCTTTGATAAGGCAAACAAGCCTAAGTTCATCAAGCTCTCAGCCACACTCTGCCCTCTTAGCATATGGGACTGCAACAAACTATAACATTTAAGAAACTTCTTTTTTATCCCCTTTCCCCTTGGCCACCATCCCTAAGAGAAAACTGAATCTGATTCTAACATTAAAGCTTATAAAGAGACTGCATCTCTCATACTCTCAGTACAAACGTTTCCCTAGCATAGGGAAAGGAGCAAATTAGCCTCATGTCATAGGGATGCCAGCAAGCCCCTCCGTGCCCTTCGAGGCTGGAAGGGCAGGCATGTGTCTCAGGAGCATGGCTCAGAGGAGAAAAGTGGCAAAGCCCAGCTCACACTCCAGTGGAAAAGAGAATTATACTGATTACGATGTGCAAGCACCCCCTCCTGCCGAAGTCACTGGCCTCCAATGTTTAGCATATTAGAAGTATTAAGTGTACTTGCATCTGTACAGCAATTATGTAAAAATGATATTCTCTTTAGAAAATCTGTCTCACTGTAACGATGAGGCTAACTTTTAACCAAACTACTTTCTGAACTCTAGGATCTTCATCAGGAACAACAGAAGGTGTCTTTATCTTCCTTGGTTTGTTGGCAGTGTTTGCCACCATTGGGGCTTTTGTCCTTTACAAGTAAGTTGCTAGTTTCTAGGATTCAAAACAGTTCAAGGAACTGTCAAAAATAAGAATTTGAATTAACAAAACCAACAACTTTAATTTGCATTAGCTATGTTTTTGTTTATTTATGTTGTTTTCTTGTTGTTCACAAATATTCTGCCAAATAAGCCACAAGATCATTGGAAAATTTGTAAATATTAAAGACTTTCATAGCAAAATGCATTCTGTGCTCCTAAGCACAGACAGTAATACTAGAAGGCCTGGGAACTGCACGTAAGCAAACTCAAACTGTATGACGTAAGATATATATACCCAGTAAAACCTAACAAACAGAAATTTAATTTCGCTCTAAAACTCTTAGAAGACATGTTTGCGAATGACCGACAGATCAAGAATTACTCATCAAAACTCTTCATTAAATAATTGACAAATAATTTCTTTGGGAAAAAGGTGCTGGGCATGCAGGAAAGCAGTTAACAGAAGCATGTTACTGCATTGTTAGCCTGCTTCAAGACTCCCAAGTCAAGAGTACGCTCACCCTTCACAGTCAGTGGTGAGAAAGAAATGCAGAGCGACAGTACTCTGCTAAGCAACGGAGCCTTCTCGTTAACCAGGCCTTAGTCACCACTACTGACCTATGGCTGTCAACCATTAGATGGGACTGAAGAGGGAAGGAGGAGAGAGAATATATGTTATGCATACATTATTAATTCCCCTATACACTGGTCACATGCTAAATGAGGACTTTCATTTAAATGTCTTTCAGCAACTAACTGTGCACATTCCTTGCAGGAGATACAAACAGTACAAGCCTATTGAGAGAAGCACAGGACAAGCAGAGAACCAGGAGGGGCTAACCGCTTACTTCAGCAATTTCAAAGCAATTTTCTTCCCTAGTAGCACTGAGAGAAATCCTCTGCTGAAAAGCAAACCAGGCATTGTTTAAACCTTTAGTCTAACGCTGGCTATTAGATTATGTAGAGGACTCATATCTGCACTCTACTTTGATGGGGTTTTCTTGTTGTTATAAAAAACAGGGGGTAAGGTGAAAGCACATATAGATGGGATGGTAACTTTTGGGGGCTTGGTGCAATTAGAAATATTAAAATAGTCCTTCGTAGAAAACAGTGAGGTAGTTTTGAGCACTTGCTGTTCTTGCTTGTGATCTAGGATACACTCTTCTGAACAACTAACCCCTCCCCCTCCCTTATCTGGGTTTTCTTACTTCTAGGTTAACTCCCTGCACAACTAATCAGATGCATTATCTGGAGGGGAAAAAAAACGTTACTTCAAAAAAGAAAGCAACTTGTAAACACGTAGTCTTAAATAGACAATCCAGTACATCTGCTTACTGCCTTAGCAGGATTCGTGCCTTTGCTAGAAAGAAAGACACGGGGGGCAGGCACATGTTATGTCTGTGGAACGAAACGTGCCGTGGCCATTCCCAGGCGTTGGCACTGAACCCCTGACACTGTTACAGGAGGTCCTAGCACAGTCTTGCCCCAGGCCGGCTAGCTCCCCACCAAGCAAAACCCAGATTCTGGGAACCACCAGAGGCACTGCTCCCCACCAGGAGTTTGGCAGCAGCCACCCTGTTTTGCAAGGTTCAGTAGCATGGATGAAGCCTGTTGCGTGCCAGTTGGCCTCAGGGCCAGAAAACAGGGCTGGACACAGTTAGTTTCCTACTGGACACGGCTACCAGTGCACGAGTCTCACTATAAACTAGACCACAGACACCCAAGCAACAAGATGAGGCCCATCTGCTTGGCTCTCCCTGAGAGAGTTTAGACTTTCAGCCCATGTAAAATCCTTAGATGCAATTGCTGATGCCGTATTTGTCTCCTTTGTTTCCGTTGGTCTTGAGACACCGGACTGACACTGCGGCTCCCCAAAGGGTAGATAAGTGCTCCATGTGCAAGGGTCAGCAGAACGAGGGTTCTAGCAGGAGGGGGTAGCATTTCCCCTTCTCTTTTCACTCCTCTCTCTCCTGCTGTAAACGTTAATTTCTGCTTGCTCCTCCATCCCTCTGTCTTTGACCACCTAATCAAATAAATGAAAACCCCATATAAAATAAAGCACTATGCTCCAGCTTCCGCTTTTGCATGACGCAGCTTAGACAGTGAAAACATCTGCAAAATCAATGTGCCTTCACTCTAGCTGCAATTCTGCATTAAGAAAACTCACGTTGAGGCCTTTCCCAAGCGATCTGATCTTCTAGCCACATATGCTCATCATTCTGCATCGTGGCGTTTGACAGGGCGAGATCAGAAGCAAACTGCTGAAGACTGGATTACTGGACGATGAGAAAAGCAGAGCGTCTTACTTGTAAAAGGGAAGAGGTTGCTAAAAAGATTCACCGACATGAGAAAACAGACCAAAAATGCTGCAAATAGTTCATTTTTGATGAAAGCCTTGCTGTTAATACTAAAGGTTATAATCAAAATGAAATTAACCTTCAGCTGGGGCCTGGGCAAATGACCTTACACAATCCATTTCTAAGCACTGAATTCTTTGAAGATCTGTACTTCAGTATAATTAGCTTATTTGCTGTGTATTGGAACATCTCTGATACATATTGTTCTCAGTTCCTGAGGTGATATATACACATAAATATATTCTCCTGGTGTCTTAGCAGACCTGTCAAATGCTCGTCATTTGTAATCTGAATCTAGTCTTCACTACCACTTCCCCAGCGACACCTTTAAATGACTTAAGGATATAAAAAATGCAGATTCCAACATACCTGTGAGACTAGTTCTTTAGTTCTAAAATACAACAGCCTCTTTTGTTTCCAGGTTCTCCAATTATTTTAATTCTTGAATAATTTTCAGTTATATTATTAAAAGCACCATATTTGCTACTGTTCCATCTTCCTTATAGGTAACATCCTACTGTCTAACCATAACTGGGTATCTAAAATTATTCTCTTACACAGAAAATGCATTTCCTGCAAAATTTACCGTCTGAATGTTATGTACTCCGTTATCAGTCAGACTGCTGACAGGAAGGGCTGTAATTTGTGTTCGTTGCTCTAGCTTGAGGCAGGACAGGGGTTTAGTGGAAAGCTTAAGATGACCTGTAATGCAGCATGAAAAAATTAAATCTGCCACAGCCGTAACGCTCAAGATCAGCAATGACACAGGCTACCACTGACCTAGGCTACACGCAAAAAGCATCTTGTCTCAGCAAAACACTGCATGTTAGGAGCTCAGAGACGTCTTAAGCTTTTGCAAAGAAAACAGCTTTTAGGCATACTTTAAGAACTTTTTTATTCTTTAACCTAAGTATACAGAATAGCTTGCACTATCTTCCTTTAAATATCATGTCAGAACATCAAATTTTTATAATTTGATTTTACCTTTTCAGCTGTAACTTCCATTTCATACGTCTTTACTTTTATACAATGGAGTCTAACTGCTGCATTGACAAATAAAACATCTAATGATTTTGAAGAGAGCATTTCCTATGTCTCAGAAAGACATACTGTCAGATAAGAAACTTGATAAGTTGCCTAATTACCGATCAAACCAGTATCTACCTCCAGAAAACACAACTGGATTTGCCTCAGTCTTCGTTCACTTACACACATATGGTACCACCATTGGCTATCTAGCTGTTTTTGCAGTCTCCGTTCCACTGTACTCAGAGCAACGGCACCGCAAACCTGTGTGGTGAGGAGACTTTCTTAACAGCCAGACAACAGCTGAGGAACCCAGTTTCAGCACGGATTAGGATACAAATGAACTTCATGTCCTTCAAAGGCAAGGACAGCTGACAAACAACAGATTTGTGAATGTCAGAAAATGTTACAAGTTTCAGGCATCCCCTTTGGAGAAATAACATCAAAGAACTACATCAAACATAGATGTACATCATCTTTAGAAAGAACATGTTTTCAAACACGTCATCAAGAGAAAGGGAAACACTAGTTGGGTAACAAGTTTGTTAAAAATTACTTTTAAAAATGTAGTATTATTTCAAACTGCTTGTTTTGTTCCTCCCCCCTTTTCTTCTTGTACACTTTTTATAGAACACAATTAAGAGACTCATCAGATGTAGCATTTTTTTCTTACCAAAAGTATTTCTAAGCTGAAACTGAGGCTAAAAACCACCAGCCCCTGAAGGAATCGTAGAGGAATCAAACTAAACTTTGCAAGAGACATCCAGACACTGTGGCCTGTTAGTATAACTGACCACCTCCAGCCTTGTCGAGCATAGTCAAATTTCCTTTAAAGCTAAAGCTTTTATCACTACAGGTCTGTAATTCACAAGCTTACGCCTTTTAAGTCTTGATACCATCGTTTTACCATCAGGGAGGGAAAAACAGTCTGAAGAGTAATTGTTTTATTTTATTGTCCGTGTAAATGACATCTCCAGGGGAAAGGGTGGAGGGAAACACGTTTCACCCACAGTGAGTGCAACCACGTGGACTTGCCTAGGTCAGAGCTTTTTAACCCTCGACAACGTTCTCCATAGCAAAACAAACACGGCAAGACTACTGCCCTGCACCCATTAACACTACATGGGAATTGCACAAGTGCAAAATACACTCTCCCAGGAAAAAAATGTATTAGTTTAAAACCAGCTTTTCAGGCAAAACCATAGCCTTTAAAAGGGGACAGAAGGCGCGAACTGGGGTACGCGATGAGGGTTTACATGGCACTGCCCACGTCTCACGTCTGCTCCTTTCCAGCTGCCCAGCAAACCAGCGCAGCAGGGCGCCGGTGACTGGTGTCTGAGTCCCGTCCCGTCCCTTCTCCCCGATCCCTTCCCCTTTACCGCCTAGTGGCTCAGACCCCCCTCAGAAAACAAACCACCGGGACTCCGACCGGGGAGCGGCGGAGCCCCGGGGCTGCGCTGGGCCGTGCGGGGACGGAACGCGACGGCCCCAGCGGCCGCTCCTCGGAGAGGAGCCGGTCCTCAGAGAGCGCCCGCTCCCCGTGGGGCTCCCCAGCGCCAAGCGCACAGCCTCCCCGCCGCCGGCGCAGCTCTCCCGGCGCCCGGACTCCGACACCGCC
>Ga0065711_1003399_pt1 | contig 28155 bp, 14 predicted proteins | sample Hoacrofraction12_FD_59098 | JGI IMG/M metagenome (GOLD analysis project Ga0065711, IMG submission 59098) | Hoatzin crop microbial communities from Cojedes, Venezuela - Epithelial fraction 12 v2 (version 2) | ecosystem: Host-associated > Birds > Digestive system > Esophagus > Crop | place...
TGAGTTTTCCTGCCCCTTTCAGTGCTGTTCCCTGCCACTGATGGGATGGAGGAAAACACCACCTGCACCCCTGATCCCTCAACCAGTCGCCCTAGTGCCCTTGAAGTCCCTTTTGATGGCCTTGGGACTTCTTTCTGCTATCTCGTCCCCGCCAATCTGCATTACCAAGAGGTGGTAGTAATCAGAAGGCTGCACCAGACCAGGGAGTTTCTTAGCAACTTCCCTAACCCGGGCCCCAGGGAGGCAGCAGACTTCCCAGTGGGATGGGTCCGGTCGGCAGATCGGGCTCTCTGTTGCCCTCAGAAGGGAATCACCTATGACAATGACCCTCCTTTTTTTCTTAGTTGAGGTAGTTGTAATACGTTTCCTCCTGGTGCTCTCTCTGCCAGAAAGTCCTTTGACTATGCATGTGTTTTGACAGGTGGCATTTCTTTTTCTACCTTCTTACTTATGCATTGGGTTGGCAATCTCTTTTACTGACCTGTTTTTTGTCCCAGTTCAGATTCTCTCTCTCTCTGCCTCCAAACCTGCTTGTTGTCATCTTGTGCCAGACCACTGGAAAGGTGTCTGGACCCAGAACTTCCCTCCTGCTTCTTGGGAGCTTACACAACGGGTCTTTACACAACTTTTGCAAGTAATGACAATATTCTACTAAGCTCTGCCCGAAAGATTGTGACTCACTTTTCTGGCATTATAGATACACCTGACATTGTAAATACATCTGGGTAAATTGCTGAAGATTAAACGCTTCGGTGGGAATTTAAAGTTTAAGAATATCTTTGAAGTGAAGTACAGGTCCAGCCCAGGGAAAAAACATTAGCATTCCTTTTGAAAGACATGGAATATCTTGGCTAGCCTTTAGTAAGTGGCTCTAAATTAACCAAAGCAAAGGGTTTGATTAATAATGCTGTAAGCATCCTGTACATGCATGTTAGCATCTGCTGTGATGGTGAGAAGACATTTCAGGTGGTGAGTTGTAGAAAATTGTCATAGTTACAGCTCCAAAAATTTGCAAATATGTTTTCAAAACATTTTCAAACTTTGTTCTTAAAAATAACAAAACGAACTTACTTCCAAAAAAATTCAGAATATTGAATTGTCCTCCAGGCACTACACGTTATTTATAGAATGACATCTCTATTAACCTCTGCAGGACATTTGTCCAAAGAGGACAAAAAATCTCACTTTTTTTGGCTGTTGCATCCAAGAAGAGAGTCTTTCCATTGAATGAAAAAATTACAGAATTCACCTTGTAATTTTTGGTTCAAATTCTAAAAGGAGGAAAAATATGTATCCACCACTCTGTAGGCATTTTTCAAACTAATAACTAGCCTGCAATTTCTATAATGTAAAATCATTTCATCAGATTTTAATGGAATTAAATAATATATTTGGATTAGTGCTGTCCTGAAATTTTAAGGCTACCCATTTTTGAAATTGCTGTGGATATGACATTTATCAGGACTGTCCTGATATCAGACGAATATAGCATCTTCTCTACTGACAAATAATATAATTATAAATTCTTGGAGAAGAGTTTTTATTGGTAAAGAATAGTTCAGACACGGTATGACAGCAAAGCAGATGAGAAACAGAATATTTTCTTTATCAAATATAAAAAAAATAGATATTAAAAGAGATTTATGATATGGAGTGAAGAAAATGTGACTCCTGATTATTGTCCTTTTTCTTGTTCTTAATACATTGATGATTTTCACCCTTCTGTAACCTGTCAAGTTCCCTAAGAAAAACAAAATATAAATTGGTGCTTTAGTGGTTTAACAAAGATTTTGCTTTGTAAACAGAGAAATTAAGTGAGCATGAAAAAAGAATCTGGAAAATAGTTGTCAGCACAAATGCTTAAAATCCTTTCATTGATGCAATTTCACTTGGATATCAGCGTGTAGAATTATTTCATGCTCACATACACTACAGTTGTTGGCACACCTAGTGAGTGTGCTTAACATACTTTACCCTGATGCTCAGTAAGTTACGTCATTGAACAGAACTGAATTGAGTGAATATTTTTTAAGGGATCTAAGGGAGATCTTCCTTTTAGCCTTATGGCTACTGCCAAGATCCTCAGTCCCTCCGCTCATCTATGTTTTTAAGGAAAATGTAATTTAAAGCAGTAAGAGTAAGATCAAAGATGACATTTTCCAAAGTAACCCAGTTATTTTGGAAGGCAGTTCCGATTTCAAATGTGACTGCCACACTTAGAGTAAGATTTTCAGAAGCTATACTCAAAAACAAAAGTTATGCTGCCTCGGTACTGCTCGTTTCTCAGTTGTGGCATCAGAGTTGAGATTGTCCTTGCTTTACTTCAGAGGACACCTCACCTCCTGGAGGTCAGCGTGCCTGCTGAGGGATGTGGAGATTAAGACTAGAAGCACACTGAAGCAAACTTAAGTTGCCACCTTGCTTATGCCGTTGAGTTTCTCCCATGTCAGAAGCAGGTTTTAAGGAAGACTGACACATGCCTGAGTCTTTCAACAGAGTAGACTCAAGATGCTGCCATGGGATAAAGAGTCAGGTGAACTAACAGCCACTTCCACCCTCTTTTATTCAGAATTTGAATACTGTAAGGCCAGGAGCATACTCCAGAGTTTAACAGGGGTTATTTCATAATATATGAGCACAACCATTAAGAACCAAGTTAATATTTTTCACTGTGTACAGTACATTGCCTTAAAAAGGACTTTTAGACGGAACAAAATGAAGTGTATAGGCTGCAAACATTCTTAAAAAACAAAAAATAACGAAACCAAAGGTAAGAATATTGAAGAACCAGATGACTTATATAGATTTTTAATGAAATATTTAATCATTTATAATTAAATATTTAAATTCAACCAGTTTCTTTTAACACAGAAAAAAAGACATATTTTAAAATACAGATTTTAAACTCAAATTTATAAAAGAAAAATAGCCATAGGCAAACTAAAAATGGAATCTGGACTGCAATTCTCCAAGCACTTTATTACAGGTTATAATAGTTTTGATTTTGATCATGCTTCCAGTCCAAACCACAAAGCCACCATTTTTGCCTTTTCAGTTGTGGGTTTGGTATGGAATCAAAGGAAGTTTATTGCCTTTCTAGGTGTATAATAGGTGTCATCACAGGTAGGCAGTACGTGCAAGAGGCTAACTTTGTAAACTGTATAATCTTGCAATACTTTTTCCTACAAGTGTCATAGACTAACAAAAAAACATATTGATCAATATGTCAGTGTAACATAGTGTATTGCGAACAGAAGTTTGTGAAAGCTAGACTTCATTAAACACAGCACTGATAAGCAAAAAATACCGTAAATAAAACATCAAACACAACAAGGGAACTATGAAGAGGTATTTTAAATACATAGGAAGCAAATCATCTGTAAAGTCTCATACTTCAGGCAAATAAAGGGAACAAGAGCGAGGTTTGACAGGTGTTTATATTAATATTACTGAGTGCTCAAATGAAGTCTTTGCCTTCAGAACGGAAGCTTATTATCAACACTTGAAGTTTGAATATAATTTGCTAGAGGGAAGAATTATTGTAATAGCACAAAGACAAGTAGCTCAACTCAGCTCATTGAGTTCAACACAGAAATGGTTTTCAATTCTGTGAAGTCCAATTACAGTTACATATTTTTACAAATAATACGCTTGAATCTGGAACCTATGAAGTGAACAGGGAACAAAAAACCTGTATGTCTTGGTACTTTCCTTGTCTGATACTCTGTGAGGCAACACCTTGGTGTATATACTACACTACACAAAAATGAATGAAGCAACAAGTTAGCCTTCCCCCACATTGTGCTGCTTCCGAGACCATTCCCTAAAAAGAACAACTAATCAAAGTAGATCACATTACATTAGGTTAAATGTAATGTGGAGAGTAGTTCCTGTAATTTGGAGACATCAACTATAATTCCGCCTGCAACGTAATCTGTAATACATAAAAAATTAACACAGAAAAATTGGGAGGGTTCCTTTTCACTGCAAAGAACTTTTAGAAATGTTCTAGCATCACCTTTTAGCAGTAAAAAGTAGTATTGCAGAGCTAATCCAAAATGAGTTATAAAAACAAATACAGTACAAGCCTTTCTAGAGTTCTACTGAAATAGGTAAGGTCAGGTGTTTCAAGAGAGTTAAGCTCTCACTTGGCCCACAAAAGTTGACTATTTTTTTAATTCTTTGTATCTTGCTATCGTTTGTTCTTACCGGGAACTGATCAAAGCAGAACTCCTTTGACAATCCAACCTAAAACCCTCTTTCATTAGTATCCAAGAAGGAAAATAAAGATTTTCACAGGTTATACAATATACACTGTAAATAACTGCTAACAGTAGCAGAAAAAATTTACAATTTTTCAAAACCTTTTAGTTCTACAATTTAGACAATTTTTCTGAGCACTCACACTGTTTCACACCTTCCACTAAAAGGAAACCTACAAGAAGAGGCACTGCATGCCCACTGCTTCAGTAGTCACATATCTAAACTCTGTAAATACTGAGCCTGAAAATTTATGCCACATGGAGACTAATCATGTATAAATGTTCAAGTACTAGAAATGGGATTTGCAAAAACATATAGACAAGGTTTTTCACAGTCATGAATGTCCGAGTACATTTTGGCATGTCTATACCTCTTTATTTTTGCTTTTGTAAATCTGGAACTCATCTTGCTGGCAAGTTTACAATCCAGAGTCTGACTTAGATGCCACTATTTTGTAAAGTTCTTATTTTTTTTCATTGCATGTGAAAAAGAGAAAATTTAACTTGAAGCAGTGATTGAAAAACAAAGATTGACAAGCTAACATGATTGGATTTTGTTATTAGAAGGAAAAGTTTGCCTTTCTCCCTTTGAAAAACGTGGTTTGGATTAATGGAGTTGCCTTTGCTTCAAGAGCTGCGTGGTTAATACAGTGGAACTGATCCATACCATTTGAGACCCAGCAGAATCTTCACAGCAGATCGATGCTGCCAAAAGAAGATGACAAAATTTCCTGGTATATATGGGGTGTGATCAGAGTCACTCAAGATGGGAAGGAGACTCAGAGGAGACCCTTCAAAACCATTCTTAGTTTAACCAGACCTTAGTGGGTCTGCTACAGTCGAACAGCAATCATATGTTTTGCTGTAATGGTTATTGTGAACTGTAGAATAGAAGTGTTTATTTAACAATAGGGAAGTTGTGTCAAACACTCAGCAAGCTCCTGTGGAAGGAACGCAGCATACAACTCTGTCTTGGCAGTGACTCAAAGATTCACTCAGAAGTTTACTTTCTCTCCCACCCAGAGTAGCTTATTATCTCATACTGAGAAAGCAACGTTTGCATTTTCAACAAAAAGCCTATTTGATCTCCCATCGTCCCTTAGACGTCTGCAGCTTGACAACTTTATTCTTCTCTCTGAAGTTTTTCTGGACTGTTCAGTCAGAAAACACCTCTACTCTTTCTCCTGTTGTATTGGCTTTGCATGTCAACGTTCTGGTAGCAGGGTGGCTACAGGGGTGGCTTCTGTGAGAAGATGCCAGAAGCTTCCCCTGTGCCAAATGGAGCCAGTCCCAGCCAATCCCAGTCCAAGATGGACTCGCAGCTGGCCAAGGCTGAGTCCATCAGCGAAGGTGGTAGTGCCTGTGTGATAACATGTTTAAGATTAAGACAGGGAAAAAGTTGATGCACAACAGCAACAGCAGCTGGAGAGAGGAGTGAGAATATGTGAGAGAAACAACTCTGCAGACACCAAGGTGAGTGAAGAAGGAGGGGGAGGAGGTGCTCCAGGAGCTGGAGCAGAAATTCCCCTGCAGCCAGTGGTGAAGATCATGATGAGGCAGGCTGTGGCCCTGCAGCCCATGAAGGTCCATGGTGGAGCAGATATCCACCTGCAGCCCGTAGAGAACCCCACACCAGAGCAGGTTCCTGGCAGGACCTGTGGCCTCATGGAGAGAGGAGCCCAAGCCAGAGCAGGTTTGCTGGCAGGGCTTGTGACCCTGTGGGGGACCCACGCTGGAGCAGCCTGTTCCTGAAGGACTGCACCCCATGGGAAGGACCCATGCTGGGGCAGTTCGTGAAGAGCTGCAGCCTGTGGCAATAGCTCATGTTGGAGAAGTTTGTGGAGAGCTGTCTCCTGTTGGAGGGAACTCCACGTTGGAGCCGGGGAAGAGTGTGAGGAATCTCCCCCTGAGGAGGAAGAGGCAGCAGGGAAAATGTGTGCTGAACTGACTGCAACCCCCATCCCCGTCCCCCTGTGTCGTTCGGAGAGAGGTGGTAGAGAATTTGGGAGTGAAGTTAAGCCCAGGAATAACGGCGGCATGGAGGGAAGATGTTTTAAGATTTGTTTTTATTTTCTCATTATCCTACTATGGTTTTGATTGGTAATAAATTGATTTAATTTCCTCAAGTAGAGTCTGTTTTGGTAAATTAAGTCTGTTTCAGTATCGTCTGGTCTGATGGTAACTGGTGAGCGATCTCCCTGTCCTTATCTCAACCCATGAGCCTTTCATTGTGTTTTGTCTCCCCGTCCACCTGAGGAGCAGAGTGATACAACAGCTTTGGTGGGCACCTGGAGTCCAGCTAGGATCAACCGACCACACCTGTCTGGTCCAGAGAAATCATTACATCCTCTGTCCTCCCAGACCTAACGAAACTGTCAAGTAATTCCTTTGACTGCTTTCCCATTTTCTTTCCTATTTAGATCTTTTTGTCTGCCTAACAGTTCTCAGATATCTCTAGGAAACTGCAGCAGCTCTCTGTGATAGAGGTTCTAACAAGTCCCTGCTAGTTAGCTACCTGCTCCACAGTTGTCCAAAGCCCAGCCATCTTGTTTTGCCCATTTTTCCTATGCTTTACAGTTCTAGATGCCAGCAGGTAACTTCAATCCAATTTAGGCACACTGCTCCACTGTAGGCACACTGAATCCAATTCATTAATAAATGCCATCTGTTTATTGTGTATGGCTATAGTAATGACGAGGAACAGAGCTGTGGGGAGCGACCAGGTCTCTCCAGGCATTACTAAGTGCTCCATGGAATAGGATTTAAGCTGGTAAAAGAGTGCTAAACCCTTAATCTGTATGTATTGCTTTAACAAAGTCTAAAAGCTGCTAAGATAAGCCGTCTTCAACAAGAGCGCTGAAAATATCAAGACCATGTGTGATGTTTTCCTGTGGTCTGCCTCTCCCATTCATTTCCTTCCACTATGTTAGGAATATAGACAGTTTTTTTAAAAAATCTCATTGTACTCTTCAGACAAAACAATTAAGCTTTAGGACATATTTACTTACTTTGTCAGCTTTGTTGACACTATGTATTTTACATTATATTGTAATAATATAAAACAGTCTAAACTTCATCTTCCAGTTTCACGCTGAGAGATAATTCAGAGTGCAAGTCCTTCCTACTCTGTTCCAATCTGGCAATGAATTCCAAGAAACCAGACCTCTGCTCCCACTCAGGTATGTTTCAAGATAAAGGCCTGTGTATTTGTCTTCCGAATCCTTCAAACTTCTATCAGTACTGATTTACATTTTTTTCATTATTGCCTTCTCAAACGATGAAGGATATTATCATTCAATGCTGGCAACAGCACTTTGCAGAACACTGTCCTGAGCTATCAGACAAAATTATAAGTGAGAAAGATAATAGCCTCTCTTAGCTACTACTGTGAGAAGATGTGAGGAGCATCATTTGTTACGTGGCCTTATGATCCTCAACTCAAAAGAAGTTATTTTCTTATTTTCTTAGCATCCTTTTGGGTAGAAAACAAGAGTGAATACCGCTTGTGCAGCAAAGTGCTACAGCTGAATTGCTTCTAAAATTATTCCGATTCCAAGACTAGTTCTGCTTGATAAGCCCAGAGAGGTATCTACTAAAATAAATGTCAGTAGTGTTTTCCTTTCAATTGCTTTGTTAAGAGGCAAGTTTAGGAATGTGAGTTCTGCAATTTCCAGATAATTACAATCTTCAGGATTTTTTTGTATAACCCTGCTGAGGATTGTTTTTTAACAAGGTCTATTGTGATTTTAAAAAGTAGAGTTAATTCAATGTGACAGCAACAGAAGCTTTTCAGCCTTGTAAAACTAATCGTCCTTTCTTAAAAGACTAAAAAGTGATGATATTAATTCACTGTGCCTGAAGCAACCTCTTTAAAGCTCTCATTTGAGTAAATCTCAAAATATTTTGGAAGACAGCTTGAACTGTTTGCTGTAGAGAAATACAAGACCTATAAAGACAAAGACTATAACATTTGCTTAGTTCCATTAGAATTTACGTGAAAAAACCCCAACATGATTTATCAGAAGAACCTGAATAAAGCCATCTGAAAAAGCCACCACCACCATCTGGCACAAGAGATAAAGGCAGCAGCCTCCCTCTGAGAATAAAGCAAGGATTTTCTCAGGAAAATCAACCTAAAGTGTATTTCACCTTCTAATCAAGGTGCATATTTTGCTGATGCTTCTCCCTGGTTTGAGATAGCTTTCAGTCACGCCACCAATTTTGAAGTCAATGCCCGCTAAAGATTGCTCCTACAAGGAGCAGGCTGCCAACTAAAAAGGCAACGTGGCCCCTGCCAGACCTCAGCCAAAGGTAGGTTCACTTCCATCTGTATCTGCCCGCAGAAGAGATTAGCTGAAGTCTGGAGCTGCTGCATGGCGCAGAAATCCTGTGGTTACTTACTCTAGCGATAGCTAGAAGTTCCTGCTCCTCACCGACCTTTCCTCTGGGATTTCGCCAGCTGAGGGTGAACGAGTCAGGCTGAGCATGAAAGAGACAGAGACCAAGGTACTGGGCATGAGTGGAAGTAACAGTTCAGGCTGCCAAAGCCTGCTTAGGCCAGCTGTCTGGGACTCCAGATCTATGGGGAAACAGGTGGGATCAAAACTTAGTAATTAAGTCAGAATCTTTAGGCTGAATCTGGTGAAGAGGCAATGGTGTTAACTGAGGAAAATCTGACAGAGGGAATGCCCTTCCATTGGTAAAAGTAACAAGGCAGAAAATTTCTTAAAACTAATTGAATTCTCTTTCCCGTCTGCCAGGAAACTAATTTGCACAAGAGATGCAGAAATACTAAGATCCATGCAGAAGAAAAGAGTAATTTTAAGTCAAAAGATAGATTGTGAAACAAATTAGAAGCATAAATCAAAAAGGACAATGCTTTCTATTAACATATATGTATGCTATATTTTGCATTATTTTCTTTATGATTTCTAACTCCAGAAGGCATATTTCAGGGGAAACCACATGAAAAATACAGTCTGAGAGTAGAAATATACTGGCAGCTCTAGAGAAGAATCTGCCTCCTGCTACACAGCCTGTAATCTTATATATACTCGTAACACTTTTTTGTTCGCTGACGTGATAAACAGAAATGGTGACCTCAGAAAACCTTGACTTTTCCTGTTTTATCCTTTTTATATCAATTAAAGGAAGAATTCCCCTACTATGCATGCAAAAGCACTTTCAATGGGTTGAAATTTTCCAAAACTGGTGGCTGAAACTATGTCTTATATACCATTTAGTGGCTCAGAACAAATAAGAAAACTTTCTCAAGATTTCAGCTTAATAGGGACATAGAAATTAATGATGTTACCTATTTCTTCTAATATTTATCTTCATTCTTTGTGTTTGGTACACAACATTTCCATGTTCATATGTACATGGATATCTGGATTTTGCTAATAACATAACTCCGTGATCTCATCAGAAAAATAAACAATCACTCACATCACTGTTCCCTTAGCAAGGACAAATCTGTCCTTCTGTAAGAAACTGACACTTCGTATGCCTTCAAAGACTGTTACTCACATATAGCTTTTCAGATTCAAACTTGAAAGTTCACCTTTTCATTTCAAATTTTCCTTCCTGTAAATTAATGGGACTATTTGTCTGCTGCATTGAAATATGGTACCAGGAACACAAAGCCATAAATAGTATACTGTAGTAGTTTTGTATTATCTCAAATACAAGTTGACTGTGTAACCCAGAGTATTTTAGTTAATAGATTTGTGAATTGTAGACTGCATGTGTTCTGCACATGGTAAAAATCTGCTAGCTCCTTTACTAACGTTGATATGTACAGGATGACACCTACTAGGAGAGGAGGGTGCCAAGGGACTTGGGATCTTTTCTTATGTTCTGCAGAATAGCATAAATCATTCACAGGATTGAGAAAGAACATCAAAATACCTCACATGACAAATTCAAAAGACTTGTGAGTGCACCTATAGAATAATGCAGAGATTTATGCTCAGGATTTACTGATGTAATCCATACAACTCAAGCAACTATCTTTTTTGCAATAATATAGTCACATTTTGTCAGGAAGTGTGGACATAGCTGCACTGCAGTATTAACGTGTAGAGGAGCGGTTATTGTAGCCTATTAATATTTTCTGCAAGCTCAATATGCTTTACAAGTATGCCATTGTTTTAAAGAAGCATAGAATGAGCCATATATACTACTCTGCTGAGAAATTAAGGGTTGGTAGCAGCAATTCAATGTAGGCGAAATTGAATAAACCCTCCACTCCCTCAAGGGATGAGATCAAAATAGCTCATGCTGGAGTATAATATTTTTGGAGCAGATAACACACAATTTTACATTAGGAGAAAAGTTCAAGAAGGAAGAAGGGGGAAGGCAGATTAGAGGGAATCTGAGTCAGAAGACTGAGGATGGCTGAGTTTGGGGAAGCTGTGAGAATCACGTGAATTTCCAAGATACAGCAGACTGGGAAAATGGGAACACAGATGGTGAGAATCAAGGGTCATGCCTTTGTGTTGGGTTGTTCCCTTCAGCAGCAACCATCACCATATTCAATTTTGTTCTTCTTGAACTAGCTTCTTCCAGCCTGCCTCAGCCTCAAAGCATCAACCCAGATGTCTTCCGTTGCATTTTGCATTGTATAATTAAGCCCATTGATGTTGTGCCCCAAATATTCTCTTTGGGAATCTGGGAACCTGTTCCCCATTTACAGATCCTCTTGCACCTATCCTCTTGCACCCCTGGGCTCTCTTTGTGTTAGAGGTGGGTTAACTTTGGCTGATGGTCAGATGCCCACCCAACTGCTCTCACTCCCCCTCGTCAGCAGGACAGGGGGAGAAAACAAGGTGAAAAAGCTTGTGGTCAAGACAAAGACAGGGAGATCACTTACCAGTTACTGTCATGGGCAAATTAGATTCAACTTGTGGAAAATTGGTTTAATTTATTGCCAATTAAAAACAGAATGTGATGGTGAGAAACCGAGAAAGAAACAACTTTACCCTACTCTTCCCTTATTCCCAGACTCCCCTTCTTCATTCCTGACCTTTTTACCTTCTCTCTGACCCACAAGTGGGGGAGGATGAGTGGGGAATGGGAGGTTGTGATCAGTCTATAACAGCTCCTGTTAGTCTTTCAGTGTGTTGAATGTCACAGGTGTCAGTAAGACTCCTGCATGTGAAATCATCACAGGAGAGAGGACTAGGATACTGGCTGAAAGCTGAAAAGGGAAAACAAAGCAAAGCAAAAAAGTATTATTCATTGGGTAAATTTTATGGGTATTTTTATTCTTACAAATTTTTTCAGTGATTGAAAAATGAATACTCTAAAAGATCCATTTCCAGAAAATTAATGAAATTATGCTGTTCTATTTCTTATTTTCGTGAAGGTTCTTGAGAGTGTTGCTTTTGTCCTTCTAAAATGAAAATTAATATATGTCAGTTTTCCTATATTTTGTTATAGTTTACATTTTAAATATTTTATATTTATTTAATATATAATTTTCAATTCAGTTTTACATATATTCGTAGCAAATTAAATGTTCTCCTAACAGTGAGAAACACTACAGAGGAAGCTGTGTTTTTGCACTACAGAAGGAGTTATAATTGCCAGAAACCTGGCAATTGTATGATTAACCACCAGCAGACAGCAAGAGTGGATGTCTGGTTAATTTGTGATCTTGAATCCAGGAGACATAGCTCAAGAAATTGTTTCACTTTCCAAGTAAGAAGCTCTTGCAGAATGCTGTTTTATAGTTTAAATGCTATTATTTTGCACGTTGATTGATGAAACTGATATACAGTCATTTATGTATTGATAGATTAGACTTGGAGAAGAGCCACAAAAAGTAATCTTCCTGTAGCTGGAATCTGAGAAAAACCTAAAGCCTCCAAACACTAGAAATCTACTTACGGCAATTCTAGACTGAATAATTTCTGTTAGTCTGATTTCTGCTTATTCCAGAAGATTCACAAAAAAATAATTTCGTTATTTATTTACTTGTCTTAGAGTCTTTTTTTATCTAAGAATATGGCCAAATGCTCTATTGAACTATTTTTTTATGAGTTCTATTTCAAAAGAAACTCGGTATCTTCTTTCCAATAGCAAACAATAATTTGGTTTGATATTATGTTTACCATTGCAATAGCCATAGCTAATTTAGTTATAGCTAATGGAGTTCACTAATCCTATATAATTCTTTTGCTTCCTAAATATACTGTACTAAATAGTGTGCACTTTAGAATGCTTAGTTGACAATCTTCAGTAAAATTGAGCATTTGCACTTCAGCCTACTTTATATAAACCGTAGTTCATGGTTCAAGCTTAATGTCTTGAGTATTTAGTCTCAAGAATAAATAATTAAAACCAAATGGAAAACAATGGCATTATTTGTATGTTCTGTAAAATAAGCCATACACTTATTGGTCTCTATTTTTGTTAGTCTGGAGTATCCTCTTACATCACCTCCTTCATTCTTTCATAAATTCCTCTCCAACAAGGACATAGATAATGTACTTCCAGATAAACTTAACCAGATAAACCATTCACTGAGAAAGACAGCAAGATAGCTGTTGTCTTCAAAAATAATCAAGACAGGGAGGGATTTAAACATTTCATGTAATGTACAAAGTGCAGCATTTAAAACCATCCCCACACAAAAAACTTGCATCAATACCTCGTTGTTATAGAACCTTTAATGAGAGAAAGAGCAAAGCACAGACTATATTTGTTGGAAGGATTCATCTCACATAAAATTTCCCTTTGGTCTGTGCAATCCATATATCTTCACAGTCTCCACAGCAGTGCCTTTTTCACTGAAGAATTGTCTGTCATACTCCATAATGAGGTGTACTTTCACAAGTATATTGTATAGATTTTTGTAACAGCACTTCATTGGTTTTGTAATCCTTTTTCCTTAGGAGCAGTCACCCTTTTGCAAAATGTTCAATACTTTGGAAAACAGAGAGGTTACATGGCATTCAAGTTTCTTTTGTGGTCCTTCAGACTGCAGAGTCTGAAAAGTTTCTACAGCTTACTGCTTATGGTTCACCTCTCCATAGTTGTTTTCCTATTGTACACCAACAGGTACAATAAAAAAACACCTCTGCTGTGGGTGTCATACCTAAAAGTAAGTGAGAGACCTGATGTCACTTTTTTTTTTTTTTTCCAGATAGGATATCTTTAGTTTAAGCTTTCATATTAGAAGAGGTAAACTACTCAAATGATCTTGGTCAATGGTAAACAACAGTTTAGCTTACAGTTGAAGGAGTTTGGGGGAGTTTTGCTATACCAACTCTACAGGCAGAGGAAAAGATTGATTTACAGAAACAATAAGCCCTGAAGTCAGACTAATTCCTGCTTCTGATGCTTATGTCCACAAAAGGAATCTTTAAAGCCATTTTTTCAGCTACTGCCTAATTTGGCAGATTCCTGGCTGGTATAGGCACCATTGTTTTGACATTGCTAAAGTTCTGCTTCCATCCATATTAGCAATTGCTTCTGTCTTAACATCATGGCACAGAGCCATGTATATTTTACATTAAGTGCTCTTTGTCCATGCTCACCATTGAACATCATCCACTAGGTCTTTTCAAGCACTATCCTGGTCCAGGCTACCCACGAATTGCTGTAAGAGAACAGACACTGGGGCTGGCAGCTTCATATTGAGCTACAGCAAATTCCAGCAGTTTAAGCATTAACTTCCACATAAATTTCCACTTCAGTTTACTCAAATTTACATGCAAACTGACTCCTGCAGTATTTTGGCAAGCTAAACATACTAATGCAATCAGGAAAGTAAATCCTAGCAAAATATACTGAATACATGTTATGCAGTTGCTTGTCATACAGATGAAAGTTATACATGAATTTAAGTGCGTGTATTTGCATCTCTTAAGGTACTGTTTTCTGTTAATCTCAGGGCCTTCTTCCTTTGTAGAACTGCAGTAGTGATTAAGAGATAGGCAGAAAGAAGCCATGCCTTCATCTTATAACTTTGGAAGATGAGAAAAGTTATAAAAGATACTAAAAATTATTACAATTCTACCTTTCCAGAAGACATAATGGATATTTTCCTAGTTCTGACTCTCTCATCCTGGCCAATGTGATGCTCTGAAGAGAAGTGCTGTTTGTTCACTGACTCTGCTATTGCTGCCAGTTAAACCATAACTTTCTGGGTTCCCTCTACTTCCGTGCTCTTCATAGAAGACACATAAGGTACTGTGAACCTATCACATGTTCCAAACTCAGTGATTTCACACATGCACTTACTTCCAGGGTCTTAACCACAAATTGAGGCAGTCTTGCAGAACACACTGAGACCAAAAACAATTGAGAACATAAGTCCTGATACCATCGTATTATTCATATTTTACAAAAATATGGGTCAATGGACTTGCTGGACTTGTAGATGCCAGAGAAGGACTTGCTCGGACTCATGTGTCAAGCACAGAAAAGTTAATGAAAGGGAGCAGTTGTAATGGGTGATGACCCACCACTATCAACAAAGTGACACCTGGGATGTGACGAAGAGCGCACAGCCACATGTTGCTTCAGTTAAAAAGTGAAAGGTCTTCTGTAAACACGTACTCAGCTCCCCGTCCCGAGGGCATGCTGAATCGCAGAGTCCAGCTTCTGACAACACAACATGCTATGCCAAGAGCCAATCAGCACAAAGTAATCGACTTCGTCCCACTTCGCCAAGATCTGCCAAAGATTTATCAAAAGTGTAAAAATCGGCACTCGAAAACCCTCTTTTGGAGGAGGAGTCAAATGAGAACCTTACCTGACAGACAGGTCAATAAGCCTGAACCTCTCTTCCCCCCCAAGAAGCAAAGCCTTTTAGGTAAGCTGCGCCTCTGACTTTGTCAGACGTATCCCCGGGAACACATTGCTAACTAAAGCATTAAACCATTGCCTTGAGCTCAACTTTTGTAGACAGTGCACTTTTCAATGGCAATCCCGAATCTGTGATACCTGTTGCTTGAATAAATTACCTATTGTTTCAGCTTTGTGAAACTGTTTCAGTGAAAGTCCCTGGGAGAGCTCTAACATGCAAATGTTGACTCTGATAGATGGCTACATACTTCACCCCTTAGACATAAACCATTGACAAAGTCTGGGACTGGAAGTGGATTCAGTCACACCTAGGCTCCTCCCTGAGAAGGAGTTTAGAGAGCAAGGGGGTCCACTCTGAACCTCATCACGCAGAGGGAGGGCTTTCCTGCTTTACTGCTTATCAGACTCCTTGAAAGCCTTTAACTATTTAAAGCAACAAGAACATACGAAGACCATGTGGGAGCAAGTGAAAACATAACAGAAAATGAACATCAGCTGAAGAAAATCTGACATATTGGGCAAATTTTATTTCTACATTTACATTGCTATATTACGTCCATGCGAACTCAATGTACCCCAAGGCTGGGCCTAGCTTAACAACTGTGTAAGCTGGCATGAAAGTTGTGTGATGATGATTCTGTCTCCTTTAAGCTGGATGAGGAACATCAGCACTTTTTTTCTGAAAAGACCTTGAGAGCTTTCCAGAACTGCTGTTGAGACAACTTTGGAAAGGGAACCTACAATCTTCAGCTGAGATAAGAAGCTGAAATAAGAAATTTTTTACTACCCTTGTGCTCACTGTTCCTCCTCAGCTCTAGCAATGGGTACCATCATAGCTTGGAATCCAGATATCTTCTTTCTCAGAATGAAATTAAAATCGTGGTGATCACGTTCCTACAGAATACAAGACAGTATTGCACCTTTTTTAAAATTTAAAAGCTTTGTTTTTGAGCCTTTCTGGGATCTGTCAGATATGGTGTGCAATTTCATTATACATAGTCCAAGGTTATGTGTTTCAAGCTCTGGGATATTCCAATCGCCATAACGGAAGTGAAAGCTCCTTCATTCCTTCCTATGGAAGTTGTTTCACTTTGCCTAACAAGGTAATGAATCTCTGTGCTAGAAAAACAACACAGAGATTATGTTTTAAATTGAAAAATTCATACAGGAAGAAACATCAAATAAATGTAGTCCAAATATCACAATAATCTTTACAGCAGGAACTGGAACCCATGTCTCCTCCACTCAACCAGCTTAATGTCAAACTACAGCAATAACACACTCATTTGATATGGTTTAGTGACTTCCTCAAAATGTGAAACAGTTCTAGTTGTGCTTTCCTTACCAACCTGAGCCAAATTGTCCCCAGCTGAGATGTGAGTATTAACTTCTTTTATGTACGAAGGCATGACTTTGTCCCACAGGGCCAGATGAGCTATGTCCGATTCATCTGTCCAGGAGAATCACTCCTGAAGTTTCAAGCTTCGAGTGAAATAATTGATACTTCTGATCCTTATGGTGGTAAAAAAAAAAAAATCTGTGTGATGTGAATTAGGCATGGAACAAGTCAGCTTTTTCACTACAGTCTAGCAAAGACCTTGAAAGAAATGGTTCCTTGATTCATCTTAATGGGAAGAAAATTTGAAATACTAATTAAAATCTGAACACTGTCATTGCTAGCTATTCAAATATCGATTAAAGAACATAAAAAGAAAAGGAAAGATCACATTACGATAACATGATTTTATCATGAGTGCATTTTGGCATTATATGTGCTATGGCCTTGGGTTATGAGTGATTTGAGACAGCACAATCATATTTTTCAAGCTTCCTAAGGCATAGATTTTACCTCCAGAACTGTATCCTTTCTGCTCCTAGCTGTCTGAATTTAAGTGCAAAGGAAGGAAAAAGATCTTTGAATGTAGCACTGTTATAGAGTGCTTTAATCTACAAGCATTTTTTAAAATAATTTTTCCTGGCTGTAACAACCCATGCACTATTTAGATTGTGAGCAGTTTATATTTCACATACAGTTGATGTACAGTACTTACAAGATAACTTGTTTGTTATGTTAAATGTATAAAAATCATAATTTTCCTATACATAAAAAGCTTTTGAAAGATTTATCTATGCTATAGTATTTTGATAATGACTTTATCTGTACATAATATGCATGCACATATGCTTCAGCTGTTGTGTTTTCACTATAGATCTTCTGTTTCTGTTGCTGTAAAGTGTGGTTTTTATAGAAATGTATAATTGCAAGGGACATCATTCTGTCATCTACCTAGCTATCTATACTCATGATCAAGTATATTCAGCTTAACCCTGACACATCTGCCATGTCTTCCTACTATCCAACTAGTTTAAGCAAATTGAAACTGGATTCCATTTTTCCAAATATGAGGCTAAGTCTGTCTTAGCCGCACACATATAAGAAACAGAGTCAATTTCTTTAACAACCTGGAGTTCTCAAATTGACAACATTTTTTAGTTCTTACACTGAGAAATTAAATTTTAAAAAAAAAGCCAATATATTAGAAAAAATATTTTCCTGTGTTGTTATTTTATAAATTTAGCTAAGGTTTCAAACCGAGACATAATACTTACATTAATCGTAACTTCTTATTCACTTGTTACAGCACTGTGAACAGAAGGTAGTTGAGTTCCACAGTTAGCCCTACAGACCTTGGCTACAGGTGCATTCTTTTCTGACCCATTATAATTGACTAAGAAAAAGTTTAACTTCCAAGTACAGTCTTGGTTTCTTCCTTGAGGTTTCATTGTGTTCTTCCACTAAGGAAAGTAGCAGATATATAAACAAGAAAATATTTCAGCCTGTTGAAATTTAATTGCTGGAATAAAGTGAGAGTTAGGAAGAGTTTTCCCCATCTCATTTCATAAACTGAGAGTTGCAACTACTTTTTCACCTGAGTAAGTTTTACTTGAATGGCCAAAAATACTGAACCTCATAATTTCTTCTTAATTTCAAAGACGACTTTGTATAGTAAAAGCATATATCAAGAAATCCACAACTTTTACCATAAAATCTTTAATTTAGGGCCAGTACGTCTTCAATGGAAAATGTTTCTGTTCAAAATTTTTCACAATGATCACCTACTTCAAAAGGATTCTTTTTTTTTTCTTCTGAAAGTCTGAACTTACTTGGAAATAAAAATTTAAGGTATATGGAATTGAAGAAGTTCTATTTGGTTATGGAAAAATCTAATATTGATATTAAACGTTTTAAAATTAGTTTATTCTAGTCAGTCTTTCAATCTTAACTTATTCTTTAGTCTTCAATATGCTGTGAATTGTGATTGTCTAGCTATATTATCTATACTTGGGCTTAAAAGGGACACAGACTTCATGAAAACAGGTCTGAAAATAACATGCTCACTTAGCATAAACCGTGTTCACGTAAACTACAGCTCACTTTCTGTCATACGTGGTTCAATTTTTGATCAATATTTGTTTATTTAAAGATTTATATGCAACAGAAATAAGGTGTTTTTTTGCCAACAGCCTTCCTTGCTACTCTAAAACATTCAGTCACAGGTGACAGCCATATCCTGCCTATTAAATTGTTTCACAGTGCAAAGTTTCACTGGACTCTTAGACTACAGAGCACCCAGATCCTGGTAGTCAGTTATGATGAATTGAAACATATGTTAATTTTCTCAGGGAGCAATGATCTATGGCAAAGTTTTGTGGACAGCTTAGGTCATTGTAACTGGTAGAATTGACATACACCTACCCACCACAGTCAAGTTTCCCTCTATTTATCAAATAATCCTCCCCAGCAAGTAATTTATGTGTTGTCAGGTTTCATAACATTTCATATCTTCATCATTATTTCTGTATCCTGTGACAACAGATATATAGGAAAGCACACATTGATGGTATGCAGGCAATATAACTGCAAAAAATTGCATACGGGCAGCTGAAGCAACAATGAATCAATACCTCCTCTATCAGCTATACCTTTGTTATATATCATTGCTACAAATTGCGCTGCTTGCTTTTTGGTCTATTATTGTCAATAAACCAGATTGCATGGCAATCTTACCTTTCGTGACTCCCTATTGTCATGAGGAAACATCATGACATCAAAACAAAGCATGTGCACAACTGCAATACACAATTATCTGGGGCCAGAGTAGGACACAAACCTATTCTGGATGTCTCCACTGTTCGTGGTGACCAGAATACCTGGCAGAACATTACTTAGGAGAATGGACACAGAAGAAGCAACAGGAATAATTTATTATTTCAGGAAAGTTGGTGAACACAATTTTAGTATGAAGACTATCTTTCAGCATTAAATAATAAAAAATTAATTCTTCATTAAACCTCAGACCCAAATACTGATATTTAATTAGCCACTGTAAGTCAGAAACATTGACAACACCAAGTTTAGAAGAGAAATTTAATGTTAGGCAGACCATCCTTCTGTCTGTTCAAAATTCAGCCTCTCTGCCTATCGTCTTCTCTCTGCAATAACTCAGGAAACAGCCTTTTGAAGAAGCTAAGTTACAATAAATTTTCTAAATGGCAAAGCAATGTAATACAAGCTGAATTATCACTAATACAACTTGTGGCAATGTTTAATCACTTTGAAAGTGTTTTCAGCACAAATGTTTTGAACACTCTTGATGCAACGGCCTGGAAACATAAAGGACTGTTCTATGAGACAGTTATCAGGAAATTGCTTGATGGAAAATACTGCTTATATTAATCTTTAATAGCTTATATACTATCAACAACTAGGAAAAATCTTCACAAACTTCAGCGTAAATTGAAGTTATACAAAGTGCCTGGATGGCAAGAAAACAGATGAGCTGTGATAACAATTAAATCAAAATGGCATAAAGTCTAATGGTGCTCTTAAAATACAGTATGGTTCTCCTAATGGCAATTCCACCCCTGGTGTGAATTTTGGATAGATTACCGTTCTGACTGGAAGGAACTGGATTCTTGAAACTAAATGTCAGCTTTTAAATTTTTATTCAGTAAACAATCCACCATCAGCTACAAGGCTACTGAACACCTGTCTTCACAGCCCATCAGTTCACTCTAGCTATCGTACTGTGTCAGAAATTCAGGTGACGAAGTACTTTTATTTCAATTGAGACTCTCAGAGGCTTGGAGGCTTCTTAATCCTTAGAAAGATCCTTCTGCTTATGTGAGATAAAGTAGTGATCCCCCAAGAAGATGTATGGTCATTTCATACTCTTCCCTCACTGAAGAATTCTCCTATTAAAAATTCTTGGCACTGTTACTACAAGATTCATATTTAGCTGCCTTACTTAGCCGTGTAACAAAGATTTTTGCCTGGCAGTGAATTTTGTTTCAGAGAATGAAATTAACAACAACCTTAATCTTTTTTAGGTAACACATAGAACAGAAATAGAGAGAGGTGTCTTATGTCTGTTTCATCCTTGTTGACCTGACGGTAATGTTAGACACTGTCGGCAGGATCGTTACTTTAGGATTGGCTGCTTAGACAATGTCACTCTCAGTTTTATACAATTTCCTGATGGAATGAAGGCAGGAATGGAGCAATTTTGAATGCTTTAAAATCACTTCCTCCAGTAACACAAGCTTGTGTCATCTCACCAACACTGCTTAGTGTACATTTTGTCATCCTGGTCTCAGCTGATTCCTACACGCTTCAGCTATCCAGATTAGATTCAGGGCTTGATGGAGTGCTGTTAAGCACCATTGTTGTTAGCAACCAGACTGTCTGATCTGTGTGCTGACAACTATATCCTGATTGCTTATTCACAGGAATCTATGAATATAACAGTGAATTGAATTTCTTCTGCATGTTCACCTTTTGGAATGATTAATGACCTTAAAACCATCACTTTTCCTGGTAAGCCATCAGCCATTAGTTATAACTAGCAGAAGGTGTGTGCTTCCAGCTGTAGAGAAAATATCCCCTTAGAATACCTCAGTGGTGGAAACAGATAAAATTTTCAGCAAACCACAGATGCCCAGGGCAGCCTTCAGAAAATAACAAAGATATCTTTTTGACAAGAAGGGCATAATTTTTCAGAGAAATTAAAGTCTGAAAGATGTCTCTCAGGGAGCAGCAAGAGCGGGCTGCTGCCCAGGGAAGGCGAGCTGGGAGACAAGGTGACAGCGAGGTAGCAGGGCACTGTCCTCACCAGCAAGGCTACAGTCCTGTGGTGCCTGAGTAAGAGCAGGGCAGGTCTGGCGATGGTCACCAGGGTCAGTCACAGCCCAGAGATCCCCAGGAAAATCTGTGCTGATGAGATAGGTCTGAGGTCAGGGGATCAGGGTCCATAAAGCTGAATTTACCACATGTAGTGCATTTTGTGAATCTTTTATGCTTTCTTTCTGTTTGCCTTGCTACACCTAAAACTGATTTTTTCCAGACCTAGTTTTGCTTTTGTTTAAATGACCACTGGTGAGTCTCTGGTGCCAGCCTTTTTCCACTTCTGAAGGCCACCACTATCACACCATGCCTCTTTTCCTCTACACTATATCATCACGCTAGAGCCATAAATGTGGCACTCTAGAAGGAATTATTACTTGTAACTACAATCTATATAAAACTATGGCTATGATATATGAAGATAAGCAAAAGTCCAACAAATTAAGCGTAGCCACCTGATCGTTAACAAAACTGCTATTGCAGCTAAACCAAGTAAATACAAAGCTCCAGGCAGGTCAAAATAAGTTCAGACCAAGCAAGTCTGACAAGCCCCAGTCCTGAGGCCTTGAAAACACAATAGAAAGTCTGTGTTGTGTTATTATCAATGGCAAAACTGCATTTATGGACCACAGGTCTACAACATAGCATTTTGCTTGGGAAAAAAAAGTTATTTCTGCATTAGAAACTGTTGCACATTCTTTCCAAGTATCAATCGATATCTTGATTTTGGAAGAAACTTTACTATTCTGAAGAGTTAAATAAAACATATACTTTGGCAAGACTATGGTCATCTAAGTGCATATAAATAGAGACTTGGGAGTATTACTAAGAAATATATCTGTTGTAGTAACATTCAGGTTAAGGATCATGGCAGCCTAGAAGTAACTTACTCCTAAAATTCATTAATACATTCAGGAGGTTACACTTACAGGGCTACAAACTGAAGAGGATGTTTCTTATTCAGAAAGACGTTTTTTTAGTGAGCCACATCTAATGTTAAAATTGGCATGCTGTCTTTGCTATTTGTAAAGTGGCTGAAGGAGAACTGTGGAGAATGTAATGCACCTGGCTGTGTATGGTTCTGAGGAGAATTTAGTAACAGCTTCTAAAAGTACTCATGGGTTTGAGCTGGGAATAAAACATCAACCATTTTTGCAAATGCTAGTAAACAAAGACACAAATATTCAAATGAGCACTTATTGTATAATCCTCAGGCAAGGCTATGTGTTACCCTTTGACCTTCCATAAACTTTAAGAGAGAGATGGGACAGCAACAGTAATATTCTTCATCAAATTTACAGCTTAATGTTTGTTGAGCCACAGCGAGCTCCAGTTCAGCTGAGTTACAGAGAACAAGTTGAAAGTGGAGGTTTTTAGAAGAGATGAACTATTGATGGAAGCATTTCAAAGTGCTTGGAGGCTAAATTCAGTTCTGTAAAGAGAAAAATGCAGGAGTCTAGATATACACCTAAAACAACTAAGTTTCCTCACTTTGAAAGAAACAGACCAGAGATCTTAGTTTTTCTTTGAATATTTTAGCATTTTCTTTCCAAATCAGAAATTAAGTTAGAGACATTCAAATGGAAATTCACAAGTATATTAAAATAAGCCAACATGTTACAAAACTTAGGAGTTTCACCTGTGTCTTGAGCTAAAACATGATTAGATCCATGATCTTACCCTAAATCAGAAAAGTTATCTGATCGCTATGTTAATCTTCAGTTAAAGATTTTATTTTGCCTTCTTTGAAGTAGTTGGAGTTGGAAATCCTGATTATTTACACCTTCCTGAAATAAGATGTTATTTTGCTTTCAGTTAAACCGTGGGTTACTTTTCCTAGAAATATCCACAGGTCATATGACATTTGAATGTCTTGATGATAGATAACTGTTTTTCCTTGGTGTACCCCTGCATTAGATACACAAATAACAGATTTCATTTTCCTGAAAGCTGTCTGGTCAGGGCATTGTGAGTTAAAAATTACTTACTAAGAACATTTTCATAGCCTTAACAAACCAAACCCACTGCAGATTGCTGGTAATAAAGAGTATTCATTGAAAACACAAATGGTGAATTTCAAAAGAAACCAAAAAAATACTAATATATTAAGATGAAAGTGGTTTAAGATAGTGTGGGACTCTACATTAAACACAGCTGAAAGACGCATACAATTATCAGACAAGTAATGTGTGTATATAGCTCTGTTCTGACCACGTCTGGAATGACTCAACCTCTTCTGAACGTAACATTACCGAAAATATTATGTTGGAAAGACCTCTAGTAAATAACCATAATAAGGATAAGTATGGCAAATTAGTTAAGAATACAAATAACAGCCTTAAAAACACAAATATATTTTAAGATACATGTTTATTGCATACATCATTGTAATTGTTGACCATCACGGTTAACAGTCCTACTCACATGGTTCAGTATTTAGCCTTATCATATGTGTTTCTTTGGACTGGTCATAAACTAAACAGCCATGAATTTTTTTAAGTGAAAGGTAAAGAAAAAAGTCTAGAAACACTCAGGGAAGTCATTCTTATAAGGTAATGATTGCTTTCATGAGACATAAAATGATGTGACTAACATCAATCGGATGATATTTATAAAAGAAAAATTGAGGTTATACCTTAGATGAAAAAATTTTGACTCTGAGATCTACTAGATTGTGGAACCACCTATTAACTGTGGTCCTATTTCAAGGAAGAAGAGAGAATTCTCTTCTCTTTTGCTGCTTCCTGTGACTGATAAAATCAGATTGAAAAAGCCTTTAGAGAAAACGCACTTGAGTTTTCAGTTCATCTTCCTTTCTTATAATCTCTTTCTGTACCCTTTTTCTGCTGTTAGGAATAGCTTATTGCAGGAAAAAAATAGTCTTACTGTTGTAAAAATGCTTCCTAGGAAGAGAGGTAAAGGCAGATAAATGCAGCTTGAAAGACACTCGGCAAATGTATTTCTGTTTCTAATATTAGCCTGATGTTAAAAGGATAATGGATTATGTCCAAAGTGTCACTGAACCTCTCTCCTCTTCTTGATAATGTAACTCGAACAAGTTGGTAGATAATGCAGACTTAGAACCTTCCAAAATAACTTCTTACACGAATGCCTCTAAACACCTTTTACCTATACCTAAAAATGCGTACAGGAAAACTAGCTGTTTCAAAGACAGCCATCTATGCCTATCTAATATTGCAGATATTCAGCCAGACATATTTGGGAATTATATTAAAAATTACTACATGTTAACTAAAAAAAATTCTTTTAGATGAAGATGTAATTGAAAATCATTTTCTTACACACAAAAAAATCACAAAACATTGAAAATGTTTTTAATTTATGAGTTGTAAGATTGACTGGGAATGTAAACATGGAATATTCATATACTAAACTAACCAATGGTTGAGGATTTTTTTTCATTTGATCCTTCTCTAAGACTACTTGCATTTCATTATTTCTTGCAAGTATTAGTGATAACGTGGGTTTCAAATTGATGCTGAAATGAAACTATTTTTTACTAAAATACTACATATTTTATCGTGTATTATATTTAGCAAAGCTAAGTATAAAGCAAATAAAATCCTATGCTATGAAAGCCAGTAACAATTTAACTATTAGTTTCAGTATTTTTAGTATGTTTTCTATTAGACATTCATATGCAATAGAAAGCTAAGAACTACTGTTACATTTGTAATCATGTCATGATAAGTCCATACCCTAACTTATATGGAGTATCCTTGAGCAATTAATAGCACATTGTATGTAGGGCCAAAGCTTTTCATGTTAGGTTAAATCAATATTATAGCTTTGAAACACAACTTGGATTTATCTGGAGAGAAAAAATCAATATCTATAATTGCAAAAAGGTTAAGAGTATCTATTAAAATAAAGGCAAAAATTGTTTACATTTAATAATTTACAAAGTAGTTAACTGGCCTTGATAAAAATATTTCTATTGTCCACACATTCCTATGATGAGAGTACATTGATTCTAAAATACTTCAGAAATTCTTTAGTTTTAACAGTGCATCTCACAACTCTTCTCAGTGATACCAGTGGTAATGGTTTAAACTAGCAGCCTCAGAAGTTTTAGAAGCAGACCCACTGGAACTTGTATTCTGAAGGACTTCACAGCTTTAAAAAGTAAGATATTTCTTCAGACTGTACTTCTGTGTAGTCCTGAAAAGAGAATTTCCAATTCAGTTTTCCAGAGTGTTGTGTTCTCTCTACTGATGTTCAAAGTCATCTCTGGGTTAGANTAAAAGAAGGTATGGAGGTGGGATTCCCCTACCTCTTTGCCCTTCAGAGTCATCACGACTGTATTATTTCCCTGTATCAAGCATATCTGAGTACCCTCTTGTTTGAAATTTAGGCTGAGAAAAATTCGTATCAGTCCCAACCAATTCAAGTCATTTTTCAGTGGAAGTTCAGGGTTCATTGAAGCCTCCATGGACTGAACTCCACACTCCCTCACACACTTCCTCTGAAAAACTGATACCTCCTTTGAGTCTCCACAGGCCCATTTTATATCAGTAGCAACCCAGCACATTGTATCCAGGATCAAGACACCGTTGCTGGCACTCTATGAACACAGAAGAGAAAACCAGTTTCATACATTGAATGTATATACTCTAAGGCACAACTGATAGGCACAATGATGGAACTATTACCAGTAAGACAGCGGATAGTAGTGCTTTTATCAAATCAACAGGCAAACCCTCATTTTCCCAGTGCACAGCTAATTTTCCAATGTTTCACCAATGCAGAAGGAAAGAAAGAAAACAAAACTTACTTACTCGTTGTTTTCTGATCCAATAGAGATGTCAGTTTTGCCTAGATCTTCAGGTACCTACTTTAGGATGGAATCAAAGCTGAGTACTTGATTTACTTTGAGGACTTAAGCATACTCCTGTTGCTTCAAATTTTTGTCTTTTCTGTGCCTTGAGGCTCCCTCATATTATTGTTATCTTGCTTTATGTATTTCTTATTGTCTAAACTCACTGCAGCCCATATTTTCACAATGCCCTTTACAATAGCCTACAGTCTACATATGCAGCTATGTACTACATTGCAGTTACCTGGGAGATGGAGACCCGCTAGAGTTCGCCTGCAGTTTAAGTCTGGAGAGTAAGCTGCATCTCTCTCTTGTAATTTATGAACAAGGAAATTACCTGCAGAAGTTACTCTCTTGTTTCTTATGGAGAGTGGAAATGGAAGGAAGCACATTTTTCTTAGGTTTACAAGCCACTATCCTTTAAACCACTAAGTAAACAAGTTTATTATTACTATATTGTACAATCTTGCCATCAAGAGTTTATTAAGTACACTGAGATACAAAGACTCAGCCTACTCAAAATTAAACGAACAAAAATCTTTCTGCATGAACCTATAAAACTGAATTTTTATCTCAAATTCAGCCACAATATTAGCTATGAGACTATTTGTTATCAAGTACACGTGTACTATTGATCTTCTTGTCTTTAAAAGGTATGATTACTTGATACTTATACTATATTTTCAGGAATTGAAACAGCAAACGGAGCTTTTTCCTTCTTTTAGAAGACTCTCATGTGAATTTGATCTGGCACACAGAGAGCTGTTGTTTTGTAATTTACAGTAGATAAATTCCCTGGAATGTCATAGAGAAATTGTAATTTAAGATCTCCCCTAGCTATACAACTTTGCTTCTTGTTATTGACATACTTGCATCCTATTCAATGTTCTTTCTTGTAGCAGTGTTAATTTTAAAACCAGATGGAATCTGCATTTTAAAATTCTATTTGGGTAGCTGATTAGGTGCAGAAATTTTGCTTATGGTTCCTGCAAGAATCTCTGTGAGATGTCCTTACTTTAATACCTTCCCCTACTTTGATAGCTTAACACCATATGGCAATCTGTGTAAACAGGCTTTTATTAAGCTGGACTCAGAGGTTGCATCTCTTGGGGGTTAAAGAAGTTGTATAATGTAGTTTTCTCAATTCAGTGATGTTAGAAAGGACATGATTATCTTCTAGCTGGGAAACGTAATGGCTTCCACCTATTTCTCAGCAGGCACTTATTTTTCCTATTTTTTCACTGTTGTCAGACCTGAAACACACCGATGTGTTTTAGTAAAGTCAACGAGTATATATATGTTTGTTATTTTTATAGTCAGTGCAAGTTCATTGTTTTCATTATATTGATGATGAATCTGTGACTTATCCTAATCATTAAAAGGCATCTTTAAATTTAACTTGCTCAAATAGATCAATTGCAGTATTTAACATGATGTTCATTAAGATATTCATTAAACACTGCTCAGCTCGACTTTCTAATTCACATTTCCAACATATACCTACAACATAACTGTTCTAAACTATATCCAGTGGATTATTCCAGCCTTCAGCATAATAGTCTTCTCTATGATTCACAGATAAAAGGCTTCATTCCCCAGAGCGGAGACTGGAACTCTACGTTGGGCACATAAGGTCAAAACCTGCCTGCAGAGTAGGAGGAAGAGACTAACAAACAAGACACTCAAGTATCACTGAAGCATAATTCACTGTCCTATTTAAGAGCCCAGGAAACACCGGGTAGCTCCGAAAACTAAACTCACTGATACTCTGAATTGACTTCATATAAGGAGCTCTGTATAGCTAGCCAATAAAGAAATAGACTCATAAATCTTATTACTCAAGGACTTGGAACTACACAGGGTGGGTGTCAGGAGGATGGGGTCACACTCTTTTCAGTGGTGCCAAGCGACAGGACAAGGGGCAATGGGCACAAAATGAAGCACAGGAAGTTCCATCTGAACATGAGGAAGAACTTCTTCACTCTGAGGGTGACAGAGCACTGGAACAGGCTGCCCAGAGAGGTTGTGGAGTCTCCTTCTCTGGAGATATTCAA
>Ga0065711_1032046_pt1 | contig 28154 bp, 22 predicted proteins | sample Hoacrofraction12_FD_59098 | JGI IMG/M metagenome (GOLD analysis project Ga0065711, IMG submission 59098) | Hoatzin crop microbial communities from Cojedes, Venezuela - Epithelial fraction 12 v2 (version 2) | ecosystem: Host-associated > Birds > Digestive system > Esophagus > Crop | place...
GATTTCACCAGACTGTCTAAATATGCTAAGAAGTGAGCTGGATCATTCCTGCAAAGCTGTTTGATATCAGAAGGCAAAATAGAAGAAACAAAAGTGTATTTATTTGGGGGTTTTAATCTTATGCATTTAAAGCAAATCTGCTGATCATTTGAAACCTCAGTCTTGATCTGTGAAGGCTCAGGGTTGCCAATACTATTAGCATATGCGCTGAGGAGTTTTAGCTGATAAAGTTGTGAGTGGTGTGCTCTCTAGTATGCTTTCTCAAGGGAAAGTCAGGCTCGGGAGACGAGGTTTGACTTCATTTACTCCATGTGACCTTAGACTGCTGCTTAAAACAGTCTGCTCTTTGTTTCTCCAACTGTCAAATGAAGATAATGATTCTTACCCATTCTTAGGTCAGCGCTTTGAAATTTACAAATGAAAATATTATTTATATTCAAGGGGTTCCCAGACAAGGAAAATGAAGGATTTCCATAAATGCAATATATTTCTTCCTTGCATCATGCCAGTGTGGAACATCATGTCTAGTTTCTGACACTCGCACATACTGAGGACAGGTGCGAGAGACAAGTATTTGTAATCATTTTATATATACAGTCCCTCTCTATAGCAGGCCTCTGTGTGTAATTTTCTATGTATACCTATATATGTGTGTGTGTATAATAGATATACAGAACACCACTTGAAGTGACCGTGAACCTTTCCCGTCTCATGTTCATGGGGCTGACTGCCTTTGTAGTGCTCTCAGATAGCAAAGCTGGTAAATATTTTGTGTGACTTTAAAAGGTCAAAAACTCTGTCTCTCTGTTGCCTAGTGAAATATATGCATTAAAAATATTGCTAGTTAAAAGGATGATGTAATGTTTGTCACAGGATGATGTCAATGTTCTTGCCTTAGTACAATATTAAATAAGGTCCAGTCTGCATAATTTTGATTTCTGTCTAAATAGTAATGTGAACTCCCAGTAGGCCTCTCTGAAGGGGTGATCAGAAGCCCAGGGAGCTGCAGGGAGAAGCTCTCTCTTTTTCAAGAGCAGTCCATTGCAATGGGCAACCATGTCTCTATGAAGGAGTCTAATATCCAAGATAACAAGAGATCTATTGCTGCCTGCAAAATGGCAACTGCACCTCCTTCCCTGGTCAGTGGACCAGCTTGAAAGCTCGCCTCTGCCTTCTGCTGTGGGTCTTCAAAGCTCTAAAGAGTCACTGTCAACCTAAATTTTATTCTTCCATTTCCTCCTGATTCCCTGTATTTCCATATCTACAGAGCTCTTCAGAGAGGCCAGAATTCCTGCTACAGAAATTTCTGGCTGTCTTTGGTTTGGCCGTGGTTGCTTTGAAAGGAAGATCTACTTTTCTGAATGCAATCAGTGTACTCTCTTTGTCTTCGCACAGCCCTTTTGTTATTAAATATCTCAGAAGAAATTTTCCTGAGGTTTTTCTCTATCTCTTGTTCATTCTTTTTCTCCATGCTTATCCTGTTTTCTCTCTGCACTGTTTGCTACCATCATGTAAACTGCATTTAGTTAGTGAGGGTAAGAACATGAGAAAGGAGAGTGGTAAAATGAATATGGCAGAAATACACATTGTTGAGGAAAAGTTTTATTTATTGCTGTTTGTAAATCAACCTCTTGACATTTTAAAAATAAACAGAATATTTTATATTGGGAAAGTGGTGAAAGGGATAGAAAATACGACAGAAATAGTTAAGAATGGAAAAGTTGTTACCACCTCTTATACTAAATACGTGTTTGGTAACAAGAAACACAAACATTTGCAGATGTCCATGAAGGATAAACAGAGCATGGAACCTCTTGTTGTCAGATTGCTGCAGATTGGTTGCCCCAAACTTGGTCCAAACTTATATAGCTCTCAGTTCAGATCCCTCCATAAAGCTGATCTTTGCAGTAAGACCTGAAGGATGCTGGCTGCTAGGCCTGATTGTTCAGGGCCGGTGCTTTCCAAGCAGCCAAAAGACTGCAGTGACAACATTTTTGCTACAGAAGGGGCTGTGGAAACTCAAAAAAAGCTCACTGCACTGTTTCTATTTCACAGAGAGGACCTTTTTTTTTTTATGGAAGCAAATTTTCCCGGTATAGGTAATTTCACAGCTGAGAGACACTATCATGTTGACTTAAAGTGTTTAAAAAATAAGTGAGAGGATCTGTTGCCTTTCTTTCCTAGCCTATTTTTGGAAGGCAGTAATTTAATATTAATGTGTTTTTTGGGGGCAGGTGGAGAGAGGAAAGTATTGCACTGGGAGGAGGGAGAATGAATAAATATGAAATGGCTTCTCCTTGGGAGCCCAAGCTAAAGAAGTTACCCATGCTCATCTCTGGAGAAAAGCAGGACTGCTACTGTCTGTGTGGGCCCCGCAACAAGAGCAATGGGAGAAACATACGCTCAAAACTTGCTGCTGAATACACCGGATGCGGAGCCAAACCAATGCACATCCTCTGGCAGGAATTTATAACAAAGCCTGCACAGTGCGGAGAACCAATTGCTTGAAATCAATAGAGATTTAATGACCTATGAAGGGAAAATAAACCGTTCCGCCAAAGGATGCTAACAAAGCCTGCTTGAGCACTGGAGGAGAGAGGGCATCCTGGGAGAGGCGATGAGCATCCTGCGATGGGGTGCAACTGGGCTGCGGGGGGTCAGCGCAGGACCCCTGCTTGGCCAGTACCTACGTCACTGCTGAATGTCTGCAGTAGCGAAGGGTGGCAGATCCGTCCGTCAGAGGATCTGAACTTTTTTCCCGGCCTGAAGTGCTGATGATCCACCTCCTGATGGAAGCCCTGGGCCTGGGTAAGGAGGAAGGGGAAGATGCTACCTGAAGAGGACATGGCAGAGAAACTCTGTGAAAGCAACAGTGCAAGGGAGATTTTAGTAGACTTAAACCCAGCACGAAGCTGATCTAAACAGTATTTCTAACACATCCAAGGAGTCTTCCCAACACTACCATTAGAGACTGAAGCTCAGGATTACTGATTTCTTGTTTACACTGTGTAATGTTTCACTGCCCCAGCCAGGTAGAGGTGGGACTGTAAGACATTTAGCACTGCAGTCATTATGAGGCCCTGAGGTGTACTTCAGGAGGTGTCTGGGCTTTAGCCAAATAATACATTAGACAGCGGTGCATATTTATTACCAGGTTGTCTTGCAGCTCCCGGTCCCTCGTTAAAGTTTCTAAGTCGGTGCAAGTCAAAATAAGAGAGACCCACTAAGCCATCTAGTCCATCTTCTGTCCAGTGCAGCATTGCTTTCTTGACTACAGTCACTTGTGCTTTGCAAGCGTAGTTTTAAATGTATCAAGAGATGCGTCACTTCATTTATCGGAGCAATCAATACCCTAACAGATCTGTCAATAAGTTTCCGTTTTCTTTTACATTTTTGTCATTAAAAATATCATCCTGTTGCAAGTTATGCCCACTGGTGTTAATAACCTTTCCGACACACATAGATGTCTGTTGGAACTTACCCTGTTCATTGCTTAGCCAATACATATATATTTCAGGCCAGACTTTTACACACTTACCCATAATATTTTGCTTTGTAAGTAGGCCTGTTAAAATGTAAGGGAAAAGGATGGAATAAGAATTAAAGTGCTACTCCACGGGAATAAAAGGTGCCCCAGTCCACCCCTAAACTATTTTAATCTTTCCTTAAAAGTCAGCCCAGACAACCCCTTCGACACTATTGTTGCTCTCCACTGAACCTGCCCTTTTAGATGCTAATAAGGTACCCAGGAGTGAATTTAGTATTCCTAGTGCGGTCACACCAAAGCCATATGGAGTGGAATCTTTTCTTCCCTTTTGCAAGAGGTGATCCCTTTGAATCTGCAGCCAAAAGTTTCCCTTTCTCTTTTTTTGCTCAGTCACATTTAATTCACTCTCTACTATCACCCTCAGGCTTCTTTCAGCATTACTTTCCTCATTTTCCCTTCTGAGGAATAACTGAGTTTTGGAATATTTTCCCTAGATGTCTAGGCTTGAATTTCTTGAAGTTGAGAGTCCTTCTGTTATTTTCTCCCCAAAATTTATATCATGTCATCAGCTATTAAGCACAATTCTAAATGTGGATTACAAGTTATGGATTTAATTTTCATTGATTTTCAAGGGGGAGGAAGGAATTGACAATTACCAACATGTCTGAAATTAGTTTCCATCCCTCTGTCATCATCAGCAGAAATAATGGGAATTCATTACATCTTGATGTACAATATGTTATTGCAGATCAAGTATTTTCACAAGTATTTACAGCTTCTCCTTAATAATCTGGAAAAGAGACCCTTTAAACCTTTCTTCATAGCCAAATGAGAAATAGAAGATGGCATATTTTGGGTGTACAATAATTAAGCCTCAAGGAAAATAAGTATGGGAGTATTCTTTAGGGTGGGTGTAGGTTTCGCTGGGAGAAAACTGTAGCCTAGTAATTGCAATTCATTCTCAATTCAGGATGCTATATTTGGCTATGCTATATGTAATGTATTTTAAACTAAATTTACTACTGATGTAAACTGAAAAATGAAGACAATTGAATTACACATTCTCTAATGGGTGAAGCGATTTTGTCCAATTCTTGCAAACATTGAAATAAGGTACACAGATGTTGTTGGTTACAAAAGTATTGCAGAAAAAGAAAGTGTCTGTCATGCAGGGAAAAATTCTCCATTCTTTTGTACCTAGAGGGAAAATTCATTAAAGTTGCCCTTACGAAGTTGAACAGAGTTTGCTGCTTTGCCTGGATATATTGAAACAGAAATAATCCACGTTTCAGCTACATTTTAGGAGGTAGCGACGGTCCTTGCACCAGGATTTTTTTCTACTTCAGATTAATTCAGCGGATTGGATTGGCTTTTCTCATGTAATCAAACAGATACATGTCCTAAGTTCCTATGCAGAGGCATTATATGAAGATGGAAGAATGTAAATTCACTTGAAGGAGACAACTGAATTAACTGTATGTCAGCAAGCAAACCACACTGTGACTGTTTATAATCTCTATGCACACATCGCCCAGTGTGGAGCATTCCTCAGCGTGAAGAATCAAAAGTGGAGGGGGAAAAAAAGCTAGAAAAGCTATGGGATATTTGAAATGGTCAATTGATGCCAGTTCTGCTGGAGCATTTTGTGAAATAAACATTTACACTTTAGTGGATGGTGCTGTTAATTACTTGGCATTCCCATGCAGAAATAACTCAATCCAGAATTTACAAGGAAATTGCATAGTTACACTTAGGTTACGCTAGACTTTGGTAAATTTTTGGTGTGCACTTATTCCCCAAAAAGTGTCAATTCGTGTGAAATTATTTTAAATTGCCAGCCTTCATGGGCCTTTTTCTTCTACAGAAAGCAAAACTGATACAAAATCTGAATGCATCCAAAAGTGGCTCTTCAAAAAATTGATTCAAGTCCAAATGTTCTTCAATAACCATAGTGAGCAGACAGAATTGGGCACAAATTTTCTCGAAACAACTCTGTGTAACTTCAACAACTGTAACGGGGGATCTCCAGAGCGCTACTCTGTCTCCATGACACGGAGCACGTCCCTTCACTCTTCAGCTGTCGCTAAAGGCATTATTCCCCAGATGGACAGGGAGATTTGGCTGTAAGAGTTTTCATTGTTCAAGACAAATCTACCTTTCTTCGCTGGTCCAGCTTGTCTTGCACCCCTATCCTTACACAAACTCAAGACCAGACACATAAGGATGTCCTCAGAGTTAGTTTTCTTTGCGTCAATCATATTCAGCATCTTCCCCCTTCCCCAGTTCTTTCTATAGAGGAGGCCTCACACAAATGTCTGGGTGAAGACTTATACCAGACCCAGTTTCAAAAATCAATTTACTTTTCTTTTTCTCCAAGTACAGCCAGAGTCTGAGAAGATGAAATACTGTGGAAATGCTATTGTGGGAATAATCTGTTATATCGTTCCAAAAATTGCAATTCCTGACTTAATTAGCTCACATGGCTTGAGATATGTGACACTGACCATTACAAAAACACTGATAATAAAGGGTAATGATACAACACAAACACTTTAAATTAACACAAGCTATGCAGAAACAGACCCACCAGGATACTGTGTCTCAGTTTTAAGGAAATTCTCCCAGAGATGGGCGGTACTGGAGCCTGTCCTTTAATTTGCCCTACTTTGTCTGATTCTTCCTCTTTCATGTGCTAACCTCCATTCCTTTCCAGGAATATAGACAATTTTGCATATTCAAAACTTTTGGAAAAGTATCCAAATCTTTTTATACTTATCCAGACCAGATCTAACACGGAAGTTTCCAAGCAGTGATGAACCTAATAACCAATAGACCTAAGTAATAATTAGCAGCAATAATAAAAATTATATTGCAATACTCAAACTGTAATAATAAAACAAAAATCCAAGCCTGAGCTGGGGAAATGGAAAGAACATTTAAAATCCAAATGTGATTTCCATAATAAAAGTAGTCTATGCCACTCTGTAGTAATAGCTCCCAAAGGTAAGACAGCATCCAAAAGCATGGAGCACTTGGCCTGAGTTTGCATTTTTTTAAAGCAGTTGGCAAAAGTCTCCATGAAGAGCAAGCCTGGTTCTTGGAAACACAGGGGAATGCTACTATGGACACTGCACATGGGAGTGCCTGGGAGAAGGGTCTGCTAGAGGATGGGAACTGACACATCTGAACTGGAGTGATTTGGGGTAAAACCATGGTGGGGAGTGGGACCTTGCAGAGCAAGGACAACACTCTCTAGGTGCAGTCTCCATCACTGGTGTGGATTTGGCAGTGCCTTCAGCAGTTGATGCTATGGCTGCTAGCGGAGCTTGACTGAGAGCCCATGGGAGCTTGTCCCACCAGCATGGGCTGGGCTGAGTACCCAGCTGGGAGGAGTGGGAGTCTACCTGCTGAGTGCTGCTGTAGAGCCCACATCATACTCATTTTTATTTATCGGTAAGTGGCAGTGGCTGATTGTAAAATACTGTGAATTTGCCTTTTATACATATTTTGTTCCCCTACATAAGCAGGGGACTTTGGTGTTAGACAGTTACCCCTCTGGGACAGAAGTAATAGTGGGGGTGTGTACCTACAGATCAGCCACTCCAGGTTGTACCTCATTGTGTATTTAGCTCAAGCCACCAAGAAGGGAGGGTGCTTGCTAAGGTGCTAGACTGTGCAGTGTCTGAGTTATAATGACTGAGGCTCAGACACCAGTTCCATCCTGTCGACTTTGTTGTCAGGAGATCGCAGCCCAGCAGATGGGCGGTAGCAAACAGCTGGGAGGCAATAACAACATTTACTCAATGAATGTGAATGAGAGCCCTACTTTATTTAAAGTTGCTGTCTGCTGACATCAGTACAACGCCACAACGCAGTGACTCCTGCATCAGTTTCAGATCTGATCTGGGGAAGCGAAGCTTGCACAGGTCAACCTTTCAGTCCATGCTGAGATGTCATTGGGGTTTAACATCTTGCTTGCAGGAGGCACCTTACAGGTGCAGGGCCCTGAATCTCATCAACTGTATTCTTGATTTTTTCTCATCAGTATCTTGGGACCAAGTGTTGCTCAAAATGTCAGCTGACCAAAAGGAGACCAAGATTTTGTTCATCAGTTAAAACAAATCAGTGAAGGACTTTGTGATCTACCGACATTTTTAGTGTGGTGTATAAGACCTGTTAGATCAGTACTGCTCTCTGGCCACTTGCCCTATTAATACTTTGACCTCCAAGAATGCAATAGAGCGAAGGATTTTAAGCACATGCTCTAACTTCAAGACACTAGAAGGGAACTAAGAAAATACTTAGATGTTTCCACAAATGTGTGGTTTGGCATCATCCTACAGTCTCAGTTTTATTCACGTAGTGTGATGGGAGGCAGACTGATTTTTGTCCTTATGCAGTGTTCATGACAAAAGACTTAATTTTGAAAATATGATGGTTGGCAATGTGGATGGAGTCCTGAAGTTAGTTGGAGACAGGTACGTACAAAGTGAATGCATTAAAAATAATTTCTGTGACAATCAATTGCCCTTCAGACTGGAAGATTTACTTCATTATTAAAAGACGTGGAAGCTAACAGTAACAGAAAAGAGATATACATTTATATATATATATATATATATATATAAAACAGACAAGAGCCGCATAATTTATAGCCCTGACATTTGTGAAGGTTGGGATGTTCAGTTCAGAGATTTTGGACTGATTCCCTGGGATTTCAGTGCAACCTGTTCTTTGATACTTTTGGTAGTCCTGTTTGGCCAAATACTGAGTTTGGGCTCAGTGATTACCTAGGGATAGACCATAATCCTATAGGGATAGGATAAAGCCTTCTGCACACAGAGGAAAGGCCAAGCTATTTATATCTGCAGCCACAGCTCGCATGAAACCTTAGGTTTCCCTTTGGGATGAATGAGGGAGAAAGAAAAATTTCAGCTAGGCACTTTGGTTTTAGAGAGGCCTCCTTTCCTAAGTACACCAACCACTGCCTCCTTCGGCACCAGTGCTGTAGTATTGTAACCAGAGAAGCAGTTACTGAGTAGATTTAATGCTGTCTGCACTTTTCCAGCAAGCCAAAAGTTTTTTCTGGCTGGATCGTAAATAAAGATCAGAAGTGTACCAGGAGAAGAAAAGTGCGTGTATCTCCAGAAAGACTATTTGTAAGTCTGTAGCAGATCTTCATTTTGACCTTTCTCTAGAAATTTAAGTTCATAAGTACCGAAGTACTGAAATATTCTAGTTTCCCTAATAATAACACAAGTCAGTTAAAATGATTCAATGAGTTTTTCTTCCTTTAGCCAACTGGAAACTTCAAAAAGAAAACAATTGGAATTCCTCTGAATGCAGAACCACATTGTGTAATTTAGTAGCTAAATACTGATACATTTTTATTAGTTTAGGAATCTTATTCTTGCCTTTTTTTTTTTTTTTTACCATAAGCTCTACAGGTATCTGAAGTCTTCCTTGATGTTTCTCCATTTTGTGCAACCGCCTGAATCGGGCAGGAGTGAAGTTGCCCTGTGCACATTTCTGTCTGATTGGCAAAAGTGCCCTAAGCAAGCACACTTTTTTTCTGGCTCGTGTTTCATTACCTTCCTGAGCTGACCTTCTGGAGACATCTGTTTAAGTGAACTAGAGCCAATGAAACACCAGGCAACAGACTGAAAATCTTGGTTTAATTGAGTCATCGTGCCAAGTACACGGGAAGCCTAGTGACAATGACAGAGTGCTGTGCAGTGATTTGGAGGGTTAGTTGTTTCACCGGCTCCAGGCACGCCAGGCCCAGATGAACTCACTGAAATTGAAGTACAGAGCCACCCCGTATGTGAGCAACAGGATGCAGAAGTTTTGCTGTGCAAGAGGCATCCAACCATCTGCCACATGCCCAATAGATCTGATGCATTCCACAGCTGTGTGACTGCTCATATGCAACTCTTGTGTGCCCTGCGTAGCAGTAATTTTCCCAGAAAAAGTAGTACCTCCTGCCTGAAACCATGTGCGTGTGTGGGGCAGGGGCGGTAGATTCCCATTAAATGGGAGTGTGTATCACCCAAAGGCAGAGGATTGGCAGATCTCCAGAGGCTGAGCCTCAGAAGTTGCAAACCAAACTCTGCCAGAGCCCTGGGGGAGCTCTTTTTGAGAAAACAGTGAACAATCAATCCAAATCCCAAGAAGACTGTTATCCCCTCTGGAGGCAAACCAAAGAAAATGTTCACACCAGCTCTTCTGCATAAAACCAGGTATTTGGTGTTATTGTACTGGCAGTGTAATCAGTTACCTGACTGGAAAAGTAGATGAAGAAGGAGCTTTGCATCTTTGTTTTCTCATGCAAGCTTTGTTTCCAGAATTGTGGTGATAATAGGAACATCTTCAAAATCTCTGCTGAAACCAAGGACTAAGTATGCAGAAATTAAGCACAGCTGTGCCTAGTAAACAATATTTAATAGCAGCTCTATAAGACTGCATGAATTGGGATCTTTTCATAAGTGATGCTGCAGCCATGTATGGGACTGATTTGGAGAACCAGATGCAGGACATGTGTGGCTGCTCAGCACTCATGATAGACACCTCCTGTATGTTTCTGATACTTCTTTTTCTTTCCTGAGACTTCTTACATTTGTTCACTGCATACACACACATACCCTCCTAGACCGAAGTGCTGTCTCTGCTGGTTAGTGGTAATTTTGCCAATGACTTTTGGGACTGAGATTTAATGCCTGGTGTATGAAATACTTTCATACCTGGTGTATAAAATAATTTCATACTCTGTAGACTCTCTCACTTTGGTATATTGGAAAATGAGCAACATTTACTGTCTCTGAGAACCAAGACTACCATATTTTCTACGTATGGTCTAGAGTTAGCATGGAGGCTATAATTAAAAAAAAACCATGATGTACTGATCACCAAAGAATCATTTGTTTGTTTTGCCTACAGCGTAAGTTGGCAGTTTCAATATTGGTCTAACTATAATTACATTAATATAAGTAAAGTTAGAGTGTCTGTGCTTTACCCAACTGAGGGCTACACTTGAGTTTTAGCAGAGCCAGAGGGATGAATCTAATTTGTTTAACAGATCAGTCAGATCACAACTGGCCTTGTAACACAAAGGTGATAAGCAGAGATGCCAAAAAGAGCTAGCCACCTACAGACTCGGATCAAACGGGACCTTCTGCGTGTGGCCCTGCAGTGCACTGATGACACCCGCGCTTCAAAGGCAACCCACAGAAGAAAAATGAGCCCATGACCTTTGGTTCTTCACAATGAACAAAAAGGCCCAAGAGACGGCTGTTGGGCTTTCTTAGCTCAATTTGATATTATGCTAGGAATATGCAAGTCATTAGACGCTGAACTGTTTGGATTTGCTGTTTCTCTGTTTCGTCTGGAAGCCCTCCTGGAGAAATTCTTCTGGATTTAGAGCTTTCTCACCTTTTGTGAAGGGCCAGGAGTAGATGGGAAGGGCTGTGCTGGTAGGGCATATGCTTTCAGCAGCAGTGCGCTTCTGGACCTGTACGCAAGTGAAACAATTTGAGCCAGTAAAGTCACAGCCCAGCCAGCATCTCTGGCCCCAGTGCACCAGACATGGATGAAGGTCGGCTCTCTGGCTGGTCTCATGTCCCCGATGGACATTGCTGAGTCAACAGAGCTCTGCTGGGTGGACCTGGCCAAAGTCATTTCACTGTTCTCCTGCAAGGTATTTGAGTTACACAGGTGATGACAAAACCAAAAGAAGCAGCAAACTATAAATGCTCTGACTAAGAAATACCTGTTCCTGACTATGTTTACTTGCACTTCCCTACCTGTGTCCTTGTGACATTATGCCAGTTCCCTGGTGTCCACAGGGTATTTTGGGGAACAGAAGTTAGAAGACTCAAGCCTCTAATGCAAGTAAAAGAAAAAGGAAATCTGTAAGTAAGTCTAAAATTAAAAATTAAAAACTGTAAGTGGAAAAACAGGCAAATGTCTATTGCATCTTTTCGCCTCTGGCATCTTTAACACTACTGGGGGAGAGCAGTGTTAATGTCTGCTGGGACTGTTCACACTATGGGCACCAGTCCGGACCCCAACTGCACATTTCTTTTTTTCTGACCTAAGTAGGGTCGCAATTCTGCTTGTCTGTAGGAGAAGCTACCACCATCAGTGATGTGACTGTCTTTTGAGCGCCATCGTCCTTGCTCACCCTCTGCTCATGCTCCTGATCCTCCACCCTTCCTTCAGCTTTGCAGCTACCTCAGTGCCTGAGCAGGGGCTGGCACTGGAGAACTCGCCCCGCTAGCAGTAATGCAGTGAGGAAAAGTGAGAAGAAAAAGGATATTCGCAACTCGAGTCAGCACGTCGTTGCTTACCGTCCATCTGCACAAACCATTGCTGAAGGATGATGCAGGGGTGGGATCGAGTGCTCAGTGAGGGCAGGGGGGTAGGGCTGCTCAGGATACAGCCCAGGAAAAACATCCCGGGGAAACTGCAGCCTCAGCTGTCTCAGAAAGGAGCACGTGAGGGCATTCAGTCTCACCAACCAGGACGCTGCTCGTTTCCACATGAGCAGCCAGTTTTTGGGTCAGTTTTTGCGTAGTTTTCCCTATGGCAATAGCAGTGAAAGCACTCCGAGTGCCGAGGAGCTGCGGCATTAGTCGCTGTCTCTTCCTTGACGAAAACACTAATGTGTGATCTGCATATTACAGAGGAATTGGCAATTTTAGATCATTACCAGGGAGAAACATGGCAGAGTTTAACTTGTCTCACCGCAGTGCTAGTGTCTCCTGCAGCAGCGAAGGAAGAAAAGGCTTGACACCGCACTGAATCCACTTTTGTCTTAGCAGGGTACTGGCTGCATCAGTTTGAAAGGCTTGCATTGTATCACTGTGCTTTGTTATCAGGTTTCCCATGGTGGTCAGTGTTACATATCTTACATTGTTTGAGCTAATTAAGCCGGGGAATCAGGGAAAGCACATTTCCGGTGGGGATTTATTGCCAAAAGATATTTCAGCTGAAGGGGAAAAAAAGGAAATCTCCCTTTATGTCCAGCATTCCTGAGCTGTTTCATAATATTCAGCATTCGACTTCATGGAAATAAACTGACAATAATGTCAAGAAGTTTGAACTTGAGCCGTTTTCCTCTGTTTTGTTGAATTTAAAAGCACTGTCAAGAAAGCAAGGGATCTATGTAGCCACAAAAATAAAAATACTTCAATCGTCTTGGTTGGAAACAGAGTTAGACATGTTTGTTAATAATTTACACGCAAATGATGGCTTGCTCTCAAGGTGCTTTGTGCCGCTCTATTATTTGCAGCTGCTTTTACTTTTCTTTACAAGAGAAACACAAGTGGCAGTGTTTTATATCTTCACTGGTATCTATTTAGGATGCTAGCAGAGGCGGAGGGCATGGTTGACAGTAGTCTGCACCCAGAATGGTCGTTCACGGCGGCACGAAGGGGTGCTCAAAGCGCCCGGCAGCGGGATGGGCTGAGCTCTGCGTACGTGCCCGGCACGTCAGCGCTGGAGCGTGTTTTCCAGCACCTTCAGCTGCCTGGCAAGTGCTGCCAGCGGGGCAGAGCCTTGACTGCACCGTGGTTGTCAGCCGAGCAGAAAAGGGAAGCTCTGCCCTTACGTATGGGATGTCATACACAGGTTCATTGTTAGGAAATCCTGTGTGTGAACAAAGCCCTGCTTTTCTTCCAGATAATATTAAGAATCACAGTAGATGGGATTGGTGATGATGACAGTTTCTTCATTTTCACCAGTAGGTCTAAAAGGCTTTGCTGAAAGAAGTGAGGGTGATTATCCTCTGCCTGCCAAGGGAAACATGAGCAACTGGGGAGCATTGTTGATTATTAAAGGCATCCAGTGTTTCGGATGAGAAGGTCCTGTTTTAAGCTTTGTGTAGCTTTTGTCAAGCTTTGGCTGTCCAGCATGAAGTTGTCTTCAGATGTCTTCTGAGGCATAGTTTGTTGTTTTTTGGTTTGGGTGGGGCTTTTTTTTTTTAATAGGTAGTTTCAGCTGAAACATTTCAGCTCTCCTGAACATAATGAAAAAAAGTGGTTTCACCTGTGGAAAAAGAAACGTCGGGCAACTTCATCTTTAGAAAGCACTGGCAGTACCCCTCATCTGAAGCAGAGACTGAAAGTCTGATATCACTGTACAGTCAAAGAAAATTTTCCTAATTTCTAGGCCTCTGAAAATTTGCAGTTTGCACATGCTTATCACAGAGGAGAGCGTTTTAGCCAAACTCCCCTCATATTTGGCCTGCAGTGGCAGACCAGAATGCAAGCTATCATTGCTATCAGTTAATCCTCTAGGTCAAGTGAGAAAATTCTCGGATAGAAGAAATTCCAGTTCTGCTGATGACACATACAGATGTCAGTGTGAAGCTGAATGATAACACTTCAGTCTTTCCTAATATTTTTTTTTAAACAGGAAATTACTTGCCAAAGCTGTTAAAAAGATTGTGTTGAGATGGAAAAATCAGGGACTCAAAGTCAAATAGGAGGAATTCTACAATTAAGGTTCTCTTTGTAGTCCCATGCCAGTCCCTTTGTGCAGATTTTATTATTATGATCCATCTTTAATTAAATGATGATGCTAATATTTTCCCTAAGTCCCCATCCTCATGTAGTGCACAGGATGATTCTGCTGTTAAAATTAATGAAGACTGTACTGTGAAGAAAGCCCTTGGCTGTAGGGTCCTCACCCCAAGTGCTCCTGTAGCGGGAAGGCATGCAGCCCATGAGGCAGCAGGTTACAAGAAGGGAGAAGATTACATGGTGCCTTAGGAATTTAACTACGGGATGGCATACCTGCTACTGCCACTGCATCTGTATATGACACTAAGTCACTTACAGCAGGTTTTTCACTGGTGGGTGCTAAATGCAAATCTGTCACTTCCAGGGCGTCCGCCTCTGCTCCTGACCCTGCTGCTGCTTTTCCTGGGTGAGACACCAGGTAAGAAGCACTGCGACAGAGGGTCTTCACCAGCAGGCCAGAGCTCCCTTCTCAGTTTCCCTGTGTATTTTCCTGAAAGTAAATGAGCTAGACTAAAGCGCAGAGTAGATCGATACCGAGCTGGCATTCAGATAAGTGTGACGTGTGTAACGAGTGTGTGTGGGTAGCAGCCTGCCTTGGTGCATGCAATAAACCTTGGGAGGGGAAGAGGTGGGGAGAAAGGTGGTGTGGAGCTCCCTGCAATACCTTCATATATGGTTTGACTGAAAAACCAATCACGTGGATAGGCCCTTCGAGTGACCTGCTGAGCTGATAGAATACAGGAGGACAAGCCATCTGAAAGTGTCCCTGGAGATTGGAAGGAAGATGAGTGGTACATAAACAACACAAAGTCTGTGAAAGCAAATAATTGAAAATACTTATCTGAGCTGGTCATCTTCTCTCACCTCCTTTCCAGTAGGAGCAAAGGCAAGGTGAGATGAAGGGGAAGGAGGAAAAGAACACTGACTATTCTCTTTTATTCCACAAAAGCTCAGGTGCTGAACTCGTTATGAATCTGATTATGTGCAAAATGGAGCTCCTAATGTTTTCGGACTGTTTCTCCCCGCGCTCTCCAGTCTCCACTCCTGTTATACTGAAGTCCATTAAGAGTGTCGTGATGAGTGCTGAACGCTTGGAGAATGAGCAGCAAAGGCAGCAACGCTGCCTTCTCTCACCAGCATGCGGACGAGCCAGAAAATAGCGTCCTTATCACCTCCCCTGGCGCAGCGATCTGAGGGCCGAGAGCAGGGCAACCCCCTCGGTTGGGAGCAAATGAGGAGCAGCAGCAGCCGAAACCATTTTCCCAAGGCCACGGTTTGAGACGGAGGCTCAAACCTCCTTAATAGAGGCTGCAACAGCCAAGGCAAACGTGACCCACTCCATTATTGAACTGTGTGGTGCTGTTTTGCTTTTGCGTTTAATATTGGTAATTATGCAATTTCTAGACAACTTCCCTGTCATAACCAGGGCAGCAAGGCTGACAAAACAGGCTTTAAATAAGCGCTTGTCAAAGTAACAGCTATTTTTGTTTGCCCTATTTAGCACTGTGTTTAAGGTCTACAGTGGAAATCTCAGACAATTTTAAATACATGGTGCAGTCATTTTATCACTGCATGACAGTATTCAAAATCCCCGAAGCCTGGAAAATAAAAGTGTTTTAACAGAGCCTTTTGGTGGTTCCTGCCTGCGTGTAAAGACCATAGCTTTTGCAAGACCTGCCTGAGAGCCAGGAAGTACAGGCAAGCTTAGAGTTCACGAGCCCTTCTTCAGGCTATAAGGACTGTTGGGCAGAGAAGATTCAATATCATGCTTTTTCCCAGTTCTGAGACCTCTGCAGGATTCTCCAGGGGAAAACAAAGAACAAAAACACCAACACAAGATTTAGCAGTCCTGCTGTTCCTCAGGTAAGAACCGAACAGAAAGCAATCTTTGTTTGTGATTAAGAAAAGACAATAAATTCCTTTTCCCTTCCTTCATGAGCCCTGTCTGAGGTGATGGTCTCCAGGCTCCTCAGGCACTGGGCTGCCTTGTTTGCCCAGTGCTGGGAGCAGGGAGCACAGGTACAGCTTCAGCACGTGATAAGAGGCTTCTTACCCAAGGTGCTGTGAAGGGGCAACTGCAAGGCCTCCCCTGTCCATGCAGCAAAGTAGGGACAAACCGATAAAGGGGGAGGCTCACTCTTCAGGTAGGGAAGAGGAGGCTAGACGGCCAGTGGCACGACAGCCATTGAGGAGTGCTTCCTTCAGGAAATAAAACCACCAGCCAAGCACAAAAGGATTGCAGAGTAACATATAGGAGCAATTGCGTACTGGTTTATTTAGGCTATTCCTTTTTTTTTTCCCCTCTCCATCTCTGGACTATGGACTTCCTAGCCTGTCTGTTGCCAGGACGTTTGTGATGTGTTTGCAGAGAGTTTCTGGAGATCTGCTAGGACAGTAGCCTCACACAGTTACCTTAAAAAAGCTCTGGGGACAAAGAAAAGGGTTCAGGAGGATCCTTGCTGCCTTTATGCAGAGTACAACAGGAGTAACAGCATTTGGGGGTCCTGTGTTTTGATCAACACCCTTGCCTTCCCCTCCTTCTCATACCTACCAGCGGATGCCAGAGAGACAGCCAAAGCAAACATAACACATGGGAAATGGTCTGTAAATCCAAAACAAAAGAGGTTTTCTTTTATCAGCTGTTTCCTGTTGTCAAAAAATAAATTATTGCTTTAACCATGTATTCTTTAATGTACTGTGCATAGAAACATGGTAAATTATTTAACCTTTTGAACAGAACTGGATTTTATTACATGTATTAAAATAATCCTGATATTAAAATAATATATTATAATATATTATAATATTAATCTATAATCTATAATATTATATTAATATATAAAATATTAGAATATTAAAATAATCCTGATATTAATATTATCTATGTCTATTTGTCCCCATTGCATACCCTCTCTTCTCTAGTGCAGGGAATAGAAAAAGACAAGTCAGTAGCTTAGCAGGTTAGGTAAAAAATGCTTTAAATTATTGTAATTTAATGGCACCTGCCTTATTCCACCGAGGCTGTTCTCCTCCTTGGCTGGCAGCGTGCAGAGAGGCTGGTGCGGATGCAGGGTGACCCCGCGTTCCCAGAAATCCCCAGCTGCTTTGCTGTGGCTCGCTATCTCCTGACTCCTCAATGAGCTCCTGCAGCACTGGTCACCCACCGCTCCAGAGGGTGAACTAAGAAGCCGAAAATATCCTCTTTTCTGATAATACAGGGCTCCGCTCATGAAGGAGGCATTCTGGCATCCCAGATAAGATGTACACAGCCTCCTCTGGTTAAGTTTTCAGCCTCCCGAGCTTTTCCGTGCTCGGCAAAGGGCTTGTACAGTGCTTTTTCTTGTATGCAGGTGCTGCTGAAGATGCCTTTCCAGGAGATGCTATCGGTGGGGTCTGATGGGTTTGACGCAATCACGGTCGGGGTCAGGGGGTTGCTTTGCCCAGCACGGCACTGACAGGTGTGACCAGGGCTGTGTTATGGAGCGCTCCAGACCTGCACGGGGTGAGCAACCCCCTGGTGAAGGCAAGGGCATTTCCAAGCTGTGGCCCAGGCCCTGCTGTGGGTACAGGGCGAAGGGAAGCACCTTCCGCTGCCCCACCTGCAGGTGCAGGGTTTATAGTAGTTGGGTGAGAAAAGGGGTGAGCTGCGAGACACGGGAATAGTCCCCTAAAAGTGTGGGAACCACGGACTTGCTGGGCTGATAATCCATGGCCTAGGGAGGCAAACGTGATCTCTGAGACATGATAATCACACTACCTGGCAAACGTTAAGGTATATTCAGCTTGGCTGACTTGCTGGCTGTAGATACTTCATGAGCTTTTGTGGCACTCACAGTGGTGTATTTTTTAGGTAGAACACTGGGCTCTCCTTTGGCACCTGTATTTGTATTTATATTAAATGATGATATTTGCATGGATAGTCCATCTAACATCACCACCTGGGCAGGGGTGCTTCTCTGAGTCCCAGCTGGCTCATTGCTGAGCGAGAAGAAGTACAGAGCCTGTTTATGTGAGCTGTGATAAGTATATTCCAGAGCAGGGAAAACAGCGGGCAGCCAGGGTTAGACAATGCCTTCTCTCAGTAACCAGGTCAGTCCTGCGCCGTGGGATGATGTATTCTGCCTCCAAAAACAGTGCTAATTAGGAAACACTCGGGAAAGTGGAATTTCCTGCTGCTCTGGCAGCTTCTCCTCTTGCCACGAGAGCCTCCGTGCTTCATCTGGCATGCCAAAAGCGAACACTAACACAGCCTGTCCCCTCTGTTGTACCTTTATGGGGGGCAAAAAACCTGGAAAATGTGCTGTAGTGCTCTCTGGGGAAACCCGCTGCAGTGGTGTGAAACACGCCTCACCCATGCTGTTTCAGCACTCGTCTCTCTTGTGTCAGAAACTGCCATGGCATCATCATACAGTTAAAGTGCTGCAGAATATTCTGGACAAGATGAAGGTGTTTTAATGTATGCTGACGCCTGGCTTTCAGCCGAGGGATTTAGCATATGTTTGCATACGTGATGTTAAATTCTACTGTAAATAAGGCATAGATATGAGCTGATAACCACATTGTAGAATAAAATATGACTAGAAACACTGGTTGCTTTAAGATGTGGTAATCGTATAATCTAGCAAGCATGAATTAGGGCATAGTCAACCTGCCTAAAGTATTAGCAGCAGATATATCTTGAAAAGACCCTTACTTTTTGAGTATTTACAAGGTAGTAAGCTATTTTTGTGGTTATGAAAAGCTATTTTCTTGGTTATGAAAACTATGCACCCAAATCTGATTCTTTAGGATGTGTTATTCTCTGATTTTCATCAGAATAGCTCAAGAAAATCCAGGGTAAGCAACAAGGTTGTCTGAAATATAGCTGTCCCATTTTAACTCAGAAGTATGTTATTGGAGGTCTCACTTCTTAGAGGTGGGGAGCTTACCACACAGTTGAACAGTCTGCCAAGACTCCCATTAGTAGTGTGAGATGCTTCCCTACCTCAAGTGACAGCCCATTCAAGGGGTATTGTTTGAAATTTCAGCAGGTGTGGATTTCTCCAGCCCACTGAAAGCTGTGCTTGAGGTGAAAGGGTCTGTTCAATGCTCCTTCCTCGGTCACTGAAGCACCAATGTTCACAGTGTGATGCCACCATTTTGTGAGGGTCAGGGCAGGTTCTTAGCAGGGTGACGGCACCAATGTTGTGTTTATGTGGGTTGGAATAACAAGTTGTGTGGCTCCGGTGCCATTAAATAAGCAGACCTAGAGACATTAAGGAGATGTTTTCTTATGAGTTTGTTCCACATAGTTTTGGCTCAGAAAGGCTCCTATTGCTTTCTGCTTCTATCAACCCATGAGCACTAATAGGAGGTAAGAGTCTAAATGCTCTATTGGGTCTGGGCCTGCAATACCTGTCAGTTTTGTATCTTGGATATTTTTGGTTTTACTTTGCGTTGATTTTCATTTCTTTCCCCTAGGATTTCTTTGGAAATGAGATCTTCTCAGATCCTCTGTGTGCTGTGCTTCAGAGGGAAGGGTTTTGCAGGTGCTGCCTCTAATGGGAGCAGGTGAGGAAGGACTCAGCTGTTCCCCTCTACCTCCTTACCGTGGCATTGATCTGACCAGCAAAATGAACTGGAGTCCCCACGTCTTCAGGAAAACCACCAAGGTTCTTTTAACCAAAAGTTGAGGCTGCTGATTTCCGTGGTTCGCGTGGGCCCCACCAGCCTGCGAGCTTGTAATCCCAGAGCTTCTCGCAATAGATGCAGCCAGGTGTAAATGCAGGGAAGCTCTTCATAAGTACTGTGCATCAATGACCAATGAGAAGAAGTGTTTTTACTAGGTTAACTAAAGAAGTGAAATTTTTCTCTTCCTTCCTTAACTCAGTTATGACACTCCTTTTCTTCTCCTGCCTGTGCCTGAAATCCCCATGTCTTATCACAAGTGAAAAGGGAGCCCCTTATAAAACATTTATAAACTTTGTAAATGTTATCTTAAGCTTTTTTCTCAGGAGGCATGTCATCAGGTGCGTGGACCCGTAAAAAACCTCTGAGGGAGCAGGAGGCCGAAGGTGACACGGAGTCTTGACTTGAAATATTAGACACTTATTGATCATATTTATCACTTCGCAGCACAGAGGGGAAATGCTAAGCAAAAATTCTTATGTTTTAATAAGAGAATGTCTCGACTTCATTCTTCCTAGTCCTGAATCTAATAATATAACATCATCTGCTTGTTCTTGGCAGTTAAGTCCTCCCCTGAAACAACATATTTATAGCTCTACAACCTCTCAAAAAACAGTGGGCCAAAGGAGTTATTGAATCAGCCCGAGTGCTGTGGTTTTAACTGGGGATCCTTTCAGTTAAATGAGAATGCACCAGGATATGTGGTTCCCCTGAGGAGCAAGACACCAGGGAAATGATCTGCCCAGGACTGCACAGACTGGGAGGAAGAGCTCAGGAGACTTGTGAAAAAGAAAACAAGAGGTAGAAACCCTCTCCTTCTCTCTTGAGCCACATTTTCATTTCAAAAGGCGGTACTATCCTTTCTCAGCCGGGTATTTAGAGTCTGGTTTGAAACAATTATGATCATTGACATGAAGCACTTTATTTTGCATTTAAGACTGTGTAGCAATAGTGATTGAGAATTCATGTCTCCCAGGCATGGGGTAAATGAGTGCAAATAAAACATCTCACCACTGATGTTCAAAGATGTGGCCTTTTATTTATTTTCGCAAGGGCAGAGTATCGCGTTATTTTTTAGAGTGTCTTCCTCTTGCAAGGTTTCTGTGTGCAAAATTCAGGAAGGCTTTTGTTGCAGGGCTAGGATCAGCCCGAACACTGCGGTGAACTGGCAGATCAGCTGCCACAAAATACTTCTACTTAGCCCAAGTATATGTGCTGCTGGCAGCACGTAAAGGATCGGTCTCTAGACACCATTCTGAGCAAGGTCAGCCTGATGAATGAACAGATTCTCCTTGCAAGTTAAATACTAATCAAGAAGAAGGGAAATAAATATTTCAGACAATCTCAGGTATAATACATAAAAATTAATATACTAACCAAAACCCTGAGATCTCAATTCCTGAGCTGTAGTGAAGAGCTAATTGAGAAGCCTTGCAAGCTTGTCAGTATTATCTTCCTGCCAGGCTGGCCCAGTGCTACACATGGTACAAGGCAGGGCAACCTGAAGGCTTGGTTCAAAGGGATGATATTACCCCGTACCCAGGTGTGCAGCCTGGTGGGTCCCATCTCTGCAGCACGGTTGTGCTGCGCACCCACTGCACTGAGCACCTGCACAGGGAAAGGGCAGGCCCGTGGCTCTGGTCCTTGCCCCCTTTCCCCATCCACACCCCAATACTCCTGGAAACATCATCCTCAGAAGTTCTCCCTCCCTCCTGGGCTGTGACTGCTGGGAGGAAGCGAGGCAGGGACTGTGGCTCTCTCGCAGGAAATGTTTTCCTTAGGTTTCCTTCTCTTCTGCAGGTGGGATCCTGTCAGCCTAATGCACCTCTGCAAAAGGTGTCTGTTGAAACCATAGAGAAAAAAAAAGATGGTGTGTTATCTCTGAGGCCAAAAATAGGTATTTGGTAACAGATCCTCAAATTCCTCCGAGGAGGAAATAAATGCTCCACTGACAATCTACCTCTTTCCCTCCACCGTATTTACTGATCAGCCAAAATTTCATGGCTGTTGAACACAGACACTTACAAAAAGGAAAGGTCAGCTCACTTAGTGCTTCCTACAAGCCATCTTGATTCTTGATGACATCAGAAGAGGATGCTGTTATGTGGAAGCTTCTTTCAGCATGGAGAAGACAGGACGGGAGGGGTGAGGCCTTTTCTTTCCAGCGATTGGTGATTTTTGCCAGAGGATGTATTGCTTGTCTCTCAGTCCCATGCTCTGGCTTTTTATTTTTAGTCTGGATGTTGGCTATTGGCAATCATGATTGCAGTCTCTCAGAGCACTGCTTCGGGTGACATTCATCTGGGGAATGTTGAAACATAGGGGAAATAATTATAAACATCAGCTGCAAGACTTTTTTTCACCCCAAAGGACACAGGAAAAAACCAGCACAACTTTGAACCGTAAGAGTTCAGCTGAGGATAGGAGCCAACCCCTTCATCAAGCTAGCACAAATCCCACAGGCAGACAGATCTGTGCAGTGTGGTGATTTCTGAGTAGAACTAGTCTTGATCTGACACCTCAACAGCAGACATGGACTGGGATCAAGTCTCTGCTCCTGACAATGGGCCAGGTGTGCCTCCCCTGCCAAACTGCCCTCTGCAGCTGGAGCAGCACTGTGGCCTTGCAAAGCCATGGTGGCTCTCCTGGTCTCATAACCTGGACCCAGCACAGATGGGAGCTGCTACATCCTCCCAAGGAACAGAAGTAGTAAAGCTGCAGTTGTGCCTAAAATTTTCACTACTCTGTTTCCATCCTTGTGGGTGCTGATGGTAAGGAAGAGAGCTGGCTTGAGCTACTCAGGAGTGTTCTCACATCAGGAGTGTTTCTTCCTCGCAGATTGGATGTTATTTCTCTGCTGCTGCAGTTATAGATAGTGCACCAGGATTCAGAATGACCAGAGGAAGCTCCATGCTGAGAGGTGCCACTCAAATGTATGCTTAAACCAAGTTTTGAACTTAGCACTGGAGAATAATTTATGTTGGAAAGGACCTTCTTGTCCAGTCCCGTGCTCAAAACAGGGCTAACTTCAAAGTGAGAGCAGGTCTGAATGGTCCATGACATTGGACACAAGGGCTGCTGCATGCCTGCCTGCTAGCCATGGGCGGCAAGGGTTGTTCGGCCCACCTCTGCCACAGTCCACTGAATGACAGAAACAGGATGTATTCAGATTCACCCTCGAAAAATAGTTGTTAATTTGGATGCCACAGAGACTAGAAGAAGACTTTGCCAGTGCCTTTCCAGGTTCTTGCATTATCATGGTCCTCTTTGCCTGGCTACCATTCAAATCTTACCTACCAAAGCTTTGCTGTCGCTACTTGGATTAAAGCCAAATAACACAGGACTAAGCTACGCAATCGACCCACCACGTTTCCCTGTTCTTCTGGGGCTGTCAAGACCTACAGAGTGGGATATGGGGCCACGCACTCAGTGAAAAGGAAACTTGATGGAACCTGAGATGGCTGCAGCCCTCTCAGCGTACTTAGGGATTTACAAGTCAAGTCAGTGTTAAAAGACTTGACGCAAGTCAAGTCAGCGTTAAAAGATGCATGTAGCTTAACAGCTTCTCCTTTCTTTTGGTTTTTTTTTTCAGTTTAAGGATGTGTATAGCTAGCTAGTTAGTCAGCTATCAGTCCAGCCATCCTAGGCTGTTATTTTTCACAAAGGCCCAGACATATGTATTTATACACATACACACATACGTGTCAGCATTTTTTGTAACCTAGCATTTGTAGGATGTAAGACACCTCCCAAAGCTAAATCTGACATAATAAACCATCTATACATTCACAAACATTCATGGCATACATTATAATATGCATAAAGGCTTTTGCTGTTTCTGCTGTTGAAAGCAAAGTTCAGTCCACATTAGTCTGATGGCACTATTTTGCACTCACCCATGGGCGTTTGTGCTACACATGCTTTGCTCTGAACCACTGTAGGATTCTTTCCCACTCGTTAGTATCAACGGCAGGAGAACTTAGAGTGCTGAGGTGAATGGGGGGAATTGCAGGCGAAGGCACTGAAACTTTACTGGCACTCAGGCAATCTTGTCTCTGTCTCCCCTAAAGCAATTGGGTCCCAGCTTGAGTTAAAGCATAGCTGTGCAAGCAAGCACAGGTTCAAAGTGCAAATAAATAGGTGCTTGAGGGCTCCCTGTGGGGATGGAAGGTGAGCAAAAACAAAGGCAGAGACAAGGTAAACATACCCAGCCTGTCTGGAAGGAAGAACAAGTTTGCATAGGATGGGGAGCTGGGAGAACATATTACCATTCTGCTTTCTGAACTCTAGCAAGTCGTCTGAGTTTCCACCCTCCTTACAGACAGAAAGCACACATTTAATTGCGATGGGAGGGAGTTTTATGTAATTAATACTTGTTAAGTATTTTGACTTAGACATAGCCTGATTCAGTCATCTCCAATGGTTTTACCGAGGTTCAGGAGAAAGATTGTGTTAGTGTCAGTGAATGAGAAACTACCACTCTCACATCAAATCTAGACTCTTTCTCTGAATCTTATGTGTTGTCTGTATGTGTTTACACACACACACACGCACACACACTCTCTCATGTGTATATATCTGGTCTCCTAACAGTGGGCACATGGCATCAAAAGGACAGTGAACAAACTGGGAAGGCGAATGCAGTTGCTGTGGGTAAATTAAGGCTTCCGCGGGGTGAAGAGGGATATTTTCAGTTTTGCTAGATGTAGGTCCATTCAAAAAAGCATAGAAGAAGAGTATTCATTTGAGATGAACAAGTTTTTCTATGGAGACAGATGGGTCTTTTTACACAATTCCTTTTCAGAAGGAGGCTCCAGCGTGAGGACATTTTGGGATCCCAGGTCCTTTGAGGGGGAGAGAGAGTTCCTGATCAGACCAGCAAGGACTCCCTGTTGCATTCAGACGTTGACTGTGAAAAGCAAAGTGAGTGAAGTTTTGCTTTGCTTGACTAAGCTTTACCATACCTGTTATTGTTTTGAAAAGTGAAGAGATACCTACTACATCTCCTGGGAAAGTGAGAAGCAGCTTGCTTCAGAAGAGACTGCTATTATAATGAAGTTCTCAGCTTGGCTCTCTATTTTCGTCTTTATGTATTTACGTCTGCTTGAATTTCCCCTGCAATAACAGCTTTATGATTAAATGACTAGAATAAATGGTTTCAGAGTGTCTGGGGATAGGCAGAAATGTAATTATTCATTTATCAACAGATAGTGAGGTAGATATTGATTTATATAGGATATTAAATGCTCTAGAGCAGGGTAATGAAATATTACTAGTATTTTAAAAGAGGAAATATTACCACCCTGTTTTCTACTTTTAAGCAACTGTGGAGAGAATAATACTTTGCTAATGTTAGACCATTTGAATGCTTTGAATTATTTAGGGATCTTCAGTATAGGCTGATGCAAGTGTAAAAGCTTGCCTATGATAAGTCGAATTTGTTAAAAAAACCTACATGTTCTTCCTCACGGTCCTTTATTGTCAGTCACCTATGGTACTTGCCTAAAGGAAATAGAGCCAAGCAGAGAGTTCAATTAAGAAATCTATCTATCTGTCTACCTACCTATATACCTGTTTGTCTCTCTCCCTCCAACTCTGTGGATGATATTACAATTGCTAGACATTACATTTTTATAATCTTTATTTCAAGCTAGGCTCTCATAAGCATCCTATTTCAGGTGAAATATGTCATTATGCCTGTTACAGTAGAGCACTAGTTTTATAAAGGGAAGGACAAGAAAAGTCAGTTAATACATGAGTGAGTTCCTGTGGAGCAGAAGCAATGAAGCCCAGGGAGGGACTCATCTGTGTGGGTTTCTGATGCCTAATAACAGCCAAGCTCTTGTAGTCAGTCCTTCAGCAGAGAAGCGAAGAGGGTTTCTCCTCTACTTGGTCTTTTATTTTTATACAACCCGTAGGGATGAGATATTTCTGAAACTTCACCCCTCTCTCAATGTGCCTGAAAACAAAAGACTTCAAGAGTTACCAGGGGAGACTAACGGACGGGCGCTCAGGCAGGCTGCGTGAGCTTAATTTGTATAGGAAATAAAATACTTTGTATAGGAAATAAAAATGGATCAATAATCCTTGAACCATGTGTGCGAGAGCAACTGCAGCATACCCTAGAGGAGGAGGAAGACGGGGACTACCATGACATGCACTTTCCCATTCCATCCCATCCCCAAAGCACACCAGCACGCTTTCTGGTGTGTGGGAAGGTGTACATGGCCTCTGGCCTCCCCAAGGACACTTTCTGACCCACAGGAGAGGCAGGAGGCAAAGCCATGGATCTCCAGCACATCCTTCCTTCACTGCACTATCCTCACTGCTCTCTCAATGGCCTCAGTAACCCCTTCCTCATCTTCCTCCGGCTGTTCCCTTCTGGAGGGTTTGCTCCTACATTACTGGTAATTCCTTCTGGCAGGGGTTTTCCCCCTTTGCTTTCTTTTTTTAAGGTTTCTGTATCTTTTCCAGATCTTCTGCAGAGCGGCTATGGTTCACCACAGAGTTTGCTTTGTTGGCAACCTTTTGCAATGTTTTATCTTTTTTGTTTCTGCAAAACAAAATGCTTCTCATACTTGTGTCCTCTGGTGATGAGTATGTTTCAAATACATCACTGATGCATTCAGAGGTGTAAACGGGAGACATTTCTCTCCACATGGCACATTAGCGTTGACAGATAGGGGCTACAACTGCCTACCAACACAAGTGTACCAGAGCTTTCCCCCTAGACAGCATGAATGTTCAGTTACGCCTCTTTTCATCTCTTTTAGCTTTCTCTTCAGGCCTCCAATTAGGGTTCCTCAAAACTTTTTTTTGGCAGAAAGTGGGCTATATAACACATGCAGGTCTCAAAAATTAAAATGTTTGCTTTCTATAGATAATATTAACTGTTTCTCAAGGGGGAAAGAAAACATATGGGTCAGAGTTAACATGAAGTGAGTGCATCCCAGTTTGAAACAAGAGTATCTGCACAGCTTGAATAACTGTTTCAAGGCCCAGTCTGTGCTTCTGTTCCCACCAGTTTTGTCAAATCAGTGGTAACATATCCAGGGACAAACACTGCTGCTCAGGATGAAGATGGCTGTATTTTCATTTAGCGTAAGGTACTGCCCAATCCACCCAACCATCACACTCACAGCCCAAGTTAGCCTGTGCCAGCCCAGCTGTGATAACCAACTTGGACTACTGTAAATGCCAGACAAAAAACATCTGCTTAGACCTTTTCCATTAACGTGCTTTCTTTTGAGAGCAGCAGCCATGCCTCTGTGCCCTCGAGGAACAGAAGTACAAGATTCCCAACCGTAAGTCAAGTCCCAGCCATTATAAGCTAAACAGTGTAAGCTAAATAGGAAGCATACAGCCCTCTGCACTGTTTTAAATAAATCTGCTTAAAACCACACCCTTGGGGACTATCTGCATGAGAAATGTGCGTGAAATCTGTGTGAAATGATGAGGTAGTTTAGGCTGAGCTAAACAGGGTCCAGCTTCAGGGGGCAGAGAGAAGCAAAGCCCCGCAGCACTTTAGGCCATCTCCCACAGGTATGTGGCTTAGGGTGGGACCAAGTGGCTGCTGAAGGTATCCCTCCCTGTTGAGGGAGCTTACGTGATTTCTTCAAATCTCCCTTTCTTTGTCTAAAGATTGTATCACACAGCCAGGAAGCCATACCCAGTGCTGCATGGGAACACAGGCACTAAATATTGAATGATCAAATACTCAGGATAACATGACTGTGAGCAACTCATGAAGAAAACATGAAATCATGGATGTTCATGAGAACTGTGAAGCTGGTAATTGCGAACGAAGAAGTTCAAGGCAATCATGTGTTGATCATAAATCAGTTGTAACCAAATTAGAGGGCTGTAACAAGTCAGAAATTTTCTTGCTCATTCAGACTCCTAAGCACAACCTTAATGTTGGGTTTTCACCACTAATTCAGAAACAGCCATAAGCAACATCAATTTCTCTAATGTGTTAGCATACCTTAGGATGTGTTGGCCTAGATGACACCTGGAAATTTTCAGAACAAGATTTGTCTCCATTTTGTCTTAAGACCTAATGCATACACACTGAAATTTTCAGAAAAAGTGAAAAGAATTTGCAGTGAAATACTCTCTCTTGGAATGAAGAGTGAAAGAATTTTGGAATTCTGTTCAAAATGCTCTTCGTGCTGCACATCACCCTTCCAGAAGTAAGATTTCCATAAATATTTCCGTGAAAGTTCATTTATATGAAAACTCATGGTAGTATATAAGTCTTCTTCCGATTTAATGTGAGTGAATATAAAACTATTTTGAGTCACTGTGTAATGCATGATATATAAACTCTCTGTCTACCTAGTAAGCACATTCTCCAGAAACACGAATAACTTGCCAAGAAGGCCAATGGGATCCTGGGGTGCATCAAGAAGAGTGTGGCCAGCAGGTCGAGGGAGGTTCTCCTTCCCCTCTACACTGCCCTGGTGAGGCCTCATCTGGAG
>Ga0065711_1003553_pt1 | contig 28153 bp, 11 predicted proteins | sample Hoacrofraction12_FD_59098 | JGI IMG/M metagenome (GOLD analysis project Ga0065711, IMG submission 59098) | Hoatzin crop microbial communities from Cojedes, Venezuela - Epithelial fraction 12 v2 (version 2) | ecosystem: Host-associated > Birds > Digestive system > Esophagus > Crop | place...
GTTCCTCTCTGCCCAACTTTCCAGCCTGTCCAGGTCACGCTGAATGGCAGCACAGCCTTCTGGTGTATCTACCACACCTCCCAGTTTGGTGTCATCAGCAAACTTGCTGAGGGTACACTCTAACTCTTCACCCAGGTCGTTGATGAAGAAGTTGAACAAGAATGGGCCCAGTACTGACCCCTGGGGGACACCACTAGCTACTGGCCTCCAACTAGACTCAGTGCCGCTGACGACAACCCTCTGCGTTCTGCCATTCAGCCAGTTCTCAATCCATCTCACTGACCATTCATCCAGCCCACATTTCCTGAGCTTCCCTAGGAGGATGTTATGGGAGACCGTGTCGAAAGCCTTGCTGAAGTCTAGGTAGACAACATCCATGGCTCTCCCTTCATCTACCCAGCCAGTCATACCATCATAGAAAGCTATCAGATTGGTCAGGCATGATTTCCCCTTGGTGAATCCATGCTGACGCATTCATAAATACTGAAAGTCACTGTAATTAAGCACTGTGACTCAAAAGATGGTCTAAGCTTGATCCGCAGAAAGAAGACAAGTCAAAGACAGGTTTCTTTATAACGGCTCCTAATGTGAAATTCACTAGTAACACAGATTTTGCTCTGCATAACCCCATCACTGGAGTTACTGTGAAAGCTTCTACTGAAGCTGAAGAAGGGAGAGGGGTTTTGTTGTCCTCAGAAGACTACCTGGTAACATTTTCATTTGGACATGGGAAAAATATTCTGAACAACCATCTTTTTTAAAGAGGTAATGTAATCTACCGATGTGAGAAGCCAACTCTCCCCTAAGCTTTTTGCTTTTCAAATGTTTTCAATTTGCTCCAAGTTTGAGTTTTATTTCTATTCTCCAAAGAAATGTCCCCTTTCTTTTCCTGTCCCCATGTTTAAGCCATTTTTTTTAAGAAGTATTATTTTGGAAAGACAATGAGACAGTGGTAGCTTGATAGGCACCAGACAAATATTATGCCTCTCTCTCGTGTCTGTGATCTAAAAGAAATTCAGGAATTTTAAACTCATGGCTGCAAACACGAGAATGGACATGTGTGGATGTGCCTGTGAAGCTGCAAAAATCTTTCTTGTCTTTAGTAGGAGGTAAGTGGAGGGGGAAAGATAATTCTCTCAATTCCCTTTAGAATACAGATGCCTAACTGCAGCTGGCCTTGGAGAAGCAGGAAGTCTGTCTTTGAACTGTAGGTAATAGAGTGTGAACCAGGAAATTTGAATTAAACTCTCAGTATTGCCATCAGTTTTGCCTCCGATTTCTCCTTAATACAGCCTTCTCTTGTCAAAAAGGCTCTGCCCTCTGTCATGAAAACATTGTGGAAAAGACATGAGTAAATATCAGACAATTTTATAAAGAAAACTACACCACCACATAAACGGAATATAGGCAGGAGCAACTATGCATAGGAGAAAAAGGAAAATACATTTAACCAAAGATATAAGAAATACCTGCTAAAAATCTTCCTTTTATGTCAATATAAAAGGCATCAACACTTTTACTGTGCAGAAAAAAGCAATCTGAGATTTTTGCTTGAGTTATCACAGAGTTTCATAGTCAAATATGTCAACTGATCACAGAATACTTTGCTGTGTTTTACTGGAAATTCTATGATTAACTTTTTGATAACACCATTAATATGATTGAAACAAGGACTTACTAACTTTTTTTATCCTAGAGACCAATTCCATTACCATCTTACAATCAGAGGAAATTATCTCCACAGAGCATCTTACAAGTTTTAGGAAGAGAACAAATTACTGGGATTTGGTACATATAAATACACTTTTTTTGGTATGAATTTCTCAAGATGGGAAGTAAAAACAGATAAAGTGAATTCAAAATCAGATTACTTCCATTGAAGTCCTCTAGATGACTTCTTAATGTAATTTTTTTCTTCTGTTCTCACTCTTTGCTTATATGTTAGTGAACAGTAAACAAATCTTATTCGAAGATTCACATAAAGATTACATTTAAAAATCATCAGTGGTCTAAGCAGTACTGCAAATCCTCTACTGAGTTATGAAACAAGGTTAAATGGCAAAGTACTAGCTACTGAATCTGGTTATCATTTGCAAACAATTCAATAACTTGATACTCTGTAGAGATCAAATTCAGCATCTGTCATATTCATTGTAATTCCCAGCCAGATGACGGGGAGCCAAGTTCTGCTCTCAGTTCTGGTGGTACAAATCTGATGCATGTTTAACTGTAGTCAGCTAAATCACCCTAGATTCTCTCTAATTAAGAGAGGAATTTTCATATGCTTAAATCTGGGTTGCATTTTGGTTCATTAGATAAAACTGAGTTTACAGTCCCAGGGTGATATTCAACCTTTTCCACAGCAGATGCAGCAGAATGTGTTATTTACTCTTACATCATGGGAGAATTTACAGCCCTGCCATGGGACAGAGAGGTCTTGGAATGCACCTCTTGTCAAATCCCTTCACGCTTTTGACTCACTGATACAAACAGTATGGGAGAAGGTGGTCATCCCATGCTTGAAGGCAGAGAAAGCAAATTATTTCAAAAAGGAAAACCTATGCCATAGAATAAAAAGATAAAAATAAAGCATTACCATTGCAATATATATCCTTCAGTTTTTGAACTTCCAAATTTTTTTCCTGCCTCCTTCAGCAAAAAGGAAATTTATTAGCATACAGAGTTGCCATCTGGCTTCCTAAGACTGGCCCAATAAATCAGCTTTCACAAAAGACTCTACATTCATTTCTGCACTCATACTTTCACTGACAGCTCAGTGCATCTCCCTTTCTTTAGTAGCTGCTGCTTAGCAAGCCACTGGTTGTACTCACTGCGTGGACTGGGTTGCACTGATCTATTGGGCTTTTGAAGTCTGTCCGAAGTTCATCAAAGGCGATTATCTGAAAAACATTTTTTTCAAATATTGTAATAAATGCTCATTCAAACACTTATTTTTCCTTTATGGACTAGTTATGCATCACCTCCCTTCCTCCCTTTCCAGAGAAAACATGGGAAACTAGCTTCCCTGACACACTCCTTTCACAACTAAATAGTTAAAACAAAACATGGGATAATCCTGCATACAACACCTGGAATCCACTAATCTGTCACTCTGTAAAATCCTATCTATAGCCTTTTCAGCATTGTTGCTTTCCAGATTTCTTCCCTCATATCAGCTAGAATTCTTTTCTCACACTTCCAAATGACATAAAACCATTTCACAAAAGAATACATCTCTAGACTTGATGGAAAAAGTCATTAGCTGCCTAAAACACAGAGGTGCATCGGATATGCTATTCCAGGTTTCATACATACACAACAGTCCCTTTTTATTAGTTGTTAACCCCACTTCAGATATTAATTCTGGATTAGTATCAGCTTAATTATTAAGCCGCTATTCATTATCAAGCAAACTCCTCAAAAGGTAAACCACTCTAGAGCAAAACATGCCCTTCCTAAATTCTGTCAGGTTTTAGAACCTTACTTCAGACCTCATTAATGGAGAGATGTCTTCTGCTTGTGTCCTTTAGTTTCCTTCATTAACTGATGGATTGAGACACACTGGTAATTACTGCCTGCTTTTAAAGTACAGCAGATAAAAATACCCCAAAAAATAATAATTTTTGATAATGTTTTATTGGAAAGAAAACAGCTGTAATAACCCCCACTAAATTTCATTCAAAGATCTCAAAGCATGCTGTTAACTTCATTTTATGTTTGCATTCTAGTAAAAAGTTTTCTTCTGCTTGCTTCACCCAAGGAATGAAAGCTCACTATGACAGGCACCACATATATAGACATTAAAACAGTGACTCCTTTTTACACAATTTACAACCCAGGAAAGTATTTGTTCTCAACAAAAATACGACATAAGTGAAAGGTAGCAGTTTGTTAATTAGTATACGAGTGCAACAACCACTCTGTGACATGTTAGAGTATGCTTGCTGCATAGCTGTCCAAAAAGTAACCAACTGGGTGTCAACACAGACCTGCTGTATAGGTAAAGCACATTCATTTTACAGATATGCCATGCAGGAGCAGAAATCCTGAAAATGGCCTATCCATGATTCATATAATAGTCTGGTGAGAGGCTTGAGAATAAAACCTAGAGCTACAATCCACAAATCTAAGCACTACTCCACATCCCACTCTAACGCTGCATTCATCACACTGAAGCACATTTAAAACGATAAGTCTGGCATTTTACACGAGCACTCTGAAGAATTCAATTTATTCAACTATGACAAGTCAAAGTGCCAGAACAAACCACAAAGGGAACTATAAAGCATGATTATAAGTGAAGCATTTCTCCCCACGGATGCAGTATCTCTACAAGTTCGGAATTAGGTCTGTAACAGATGTTTAGGCTAAGGTGAAAGAGCAAATAATAGAAACTGTGAGAGGATCAGAGTAGAATTGTGAACAGTAAGGCTCATGACATCTCTATGCTTAATACTTCTTGAACAGGTCTTCATATTCTCAAGCTGGGCCAACTGTTAAGAGGGTAACAACCATGCGAGTCAGACACACACACTTCTGTTTGCAATTGGGTATCACGTCGGCACTGACAGCACTGACAGAAAGGGGGAAGGATGGCTCTATAACTGGTAAGAGAGCTGCCTCTGTTCATAGCTATGCCACTGATTTACTTTGGGATCCCACACATCTCCCTGAAATTCTCTTTGCCTCACTGCACTAGTACTTACAATGTAGCTTTAAGATAGAAAACTGCTAAAAGCTTTGAGTGACAACTGTTTTTAATAATGTACAGTGGTTACAGCGTTTTTTCTGTTGTAGAGACGAGCTGAAATTTCCTTGGGGAACGGAGGACAGGGGAAGAGTGAATGTGCTGTGCTCTTCCTTTTGGTAGTCACTAACAGCACGCTGGAGTTTGAGAAAATCATGAAATGAAAGCCAGTACAAGATCCAGCTCATGCTGTGAGGAAAGACTGGTCTGAGACATCACCATGAGGAGCCCTAACACTGGAATCATAAGATGGACCCCCTTCAAGAAGTCCAGGAAAGCCTCTAAAGATTCACTGAACACAGAGATAAGATGATAACCTTGAATCGTGTTTAGATAAAGAACTAGGTCGCTCTGAAAAATAGAACCATTATAGCAGGTTTCTGTTGAGATAGCCTTAACTAATGCAGCTAAGTCTTGAGGAAATCCTAAATGCCAGCTTGGAAAAGAGATAAGTCTCAAATATACTACACATACAGATTTCCTCATTTTTTTGCTTTTTCTTTTTTTATTCAGCATTCCCAACTCTGTAGTCAAAAACCTACTCTTTATTTGCTGGCATGCAATTTATTTTATGTTATGTTTGCATTATATGTAAGTGCACTGAAACAAATCGGACAGTATTAAGCACATTGTTTTCATGGAATTAGTAAGTGTAAATACATTAGTCCCAGAGACAAGCCTTTTGGGATGCCTGCAAATTATGACAATGTTAAGAGACATTCCTGCTATACCTGCAAGAAACAGACTGAGATCTGGCATCAAGCACACATGATTGGAGGAAAGTTTCTTCAGTAAAAATTTCAGTGTCTCATTGGAAGGAGGCTGACAGAAATAACTCCTCCTCAATTCTTACTATTTTATTTCCTAAAAGTTCCATACAAGTTTGTATTTTGTTAAATCCTCAGGAATAGAAATCCAGTGATGACATGAAGATAACTATTTTAATTTAAAAAAAAGCACATTCCTATTTCTTAGTCACAGTGAAAAGCGTGAAAACATAACATTAGGCATGCTCACAATTAGAAGGAATATAAAGAAACTCCTGAAGTTTTGGGGGAGCATGGGGTTTTGTGTTGTTTTTATTTAAAATCTCACAATGCTGTGTGTCCTAATTGTAAAACTGCTAATGAGAAACAATGGAAACAAAGCTGCAGCTTCTTAAGATTGGTGGTTACTCTCAATATTCAACATAACTGTGCAGCAAATTATAATGTATTATTGAAAAAAAGGCTGGGTTGTGCTGCAGCGTGGTTTACATAATTAATTAGGAGACATCTTCCTCTTTCAATTATAACTAGCCTCCTGTAGCAGTTTAATGCCCATGGGCATGCGTGAACGGAGTTGTCATTTTGCCCTACAAAAAAGCAAATAACTACTTGCTTCCATTAAGTATTTGACCATGCTTTCACAGGAGGTGCAGCGTTCTGGCCATACTCCAGAGAAACAATCTTCTGCCCGTTTCTACTTCAGCTGGATGTAGTACAGCTACCTGCTTCCCATACATCAACCGATCAGAGCTGCTGAATGCTCTGGAACATCCAGGTGTGATCTTACACAGAGAAGTAATTTATTTCTATTAGTAATTATTAATATGGGACACAGCTTCCTAGAATAGAATAAGGACCATTTGGTATTTATTTACAAACTCCAAGAAAAAAAAGTTCTCTGTTCATTTGCAAAGATATATCAGAAAAAAAATACATTGTGTTTAGCAATAAACTACTACATTACATTAACAATTACTGCAGAAAGGGGCCAGGGATTGAATAGGCAATGGATATTGAACTACCTTCTGACTTGGGGAACTTTCCCTGTAATTCCACATTGCAAAACACTGCACGAAGTTTGTTCTGCCACTGCCCTAGCCACAGTTCTGTCTGTTGATAGAAGTGTACTTGAGGGTGTTATCCACCTAATAAAACTAAAGGTTTACAAAAATACTGCACATTCCTGGTGATTCACACCATCTGCAAATCTCTTAACTCCCAGTGTAAGTTAGCGAGGAGTTTGCTCCAGTTTAAACACATACTGAACAGATGAGATTGTGATGACAACGTATGTTTCAGTACAGCTACAACTGCAATGGTATTTATAAAATTTGTTTTCATTACCCACACTCTGTGCTCGTCTCTCCAGGCAATAACAGCTTTCAATAATGAAGTACGACATAAGATTAAACCTGAATTTTGTTTTCTTCCTATGCTTATGCACCATCAAACTGAAAAATGCACCTATTAATTTGTTTGGAACGAACTATGAGCTCTCATTTTTAGGGAAAATACTTTTTTTTTTTTAATCACTGAACTCTTCCAGAAATATATTTTAATTGAGACTGTGATGTTTTAGGGTGGCAGTAGAGTTGGCGTGGGTGTGAATTCAGTGGCAGCAAAGAAGTTGGATATTATTTCTTATCGGCATCTTAGAAAAGTTAAGATAAAACAGAACTTGATGACAAACACACTAACCTCAGAACAGAACGGTAACACTTAACATATGCTTCCTCACCACCACCCTGTCAATGCACCACAATCCCATCTTGAAGAACCTGCCTTTAATGGTTCATTTAAACAATTTGTCTGGCCCTCCACTCTCATACAAAAGCTTTCACAGCACCGACACCCGCAGTTCACAGGCTGTCTGCAAGTCAGCACATGGACAGAGGGTAGACAGGTTTAGGCACATGCTGTGCTCTTAAACTTCATGCCTGCCCATCAACTGCTGTATAGACATATTTATGGTGTTTGGGAAAGAGTGTTGAACATCCATTATGTTTGAACCATGCTGATGCAAGTTGGGTGAGTTACTTTGCTGGATTTTGTTGAACAGCAGCAGCAACAGAAAAAATGTGTGAGAGCAAGTCAGGTAAGAATGCAAAAGGACCTCAAATGGAAGATAAGTCACTGTCTTGACACGATGGAGTAAGTGGAGTCCACAGATAGATGCAGAGAACGGTGACACCAACAAAGTGATGGTGGACTGAGAGAACAATTTTTGCTACCCAATTCTTCTCATGATATGAAATGAATCTGAACAAGAAATTTAGCTGACATTGGTGAACATTTGTTAAAGATGCTTGTTTCTCTTCCCTCTTTCTCTTCTGTTTGAACTGATCTGGTTCTTGCTACCAAGCAACCTAAACACAGCAAGTAAAACCCTTCATCCTCCAGAAGGGCTCCTCTGAGTCGACACCTCCACTGCAATCTCCAATGAGAATGGCCATTTCAGCTTAAGTGGCTGTTGGCCACAATACTTTCAATAGTCTTCTAATTCCCTATAAACCATAAGAGGTGTTAACTGTAGAATGATTTTATTAATGTTATAGTCTGATATGGCCCACAGGTCATAAATGACACATCAAGTAATGCAGATGTGCGATTTAAACTGCTTTTTAACTAGTCTTCCTCCCCCTCACCAGGACCACTTCTTGCTAAATTTAGCACTGACAGCATCACAGATGACTGAAACCAGGTCTGAATCAACCTGACAATCTTCTTTTAAGAACACCATAAAGTGCTGACATTAGGCTAGGTGAAAAAAATGAAATCAAATTACTGGGAAAAAAATTCTGCCTGTGATACTAACAAATCCTGTTATACAATACTAAACTATACCTGAGTACACCAGAGAGCAATTTGGCCTACTTTTGTTCATTAGTGCAGGAAAAAGATGGAATGCAGGTTGTGCTATTACAAGAAGTATCTTTTTTTTTTTTTAATTGCCAGTGCTTGAGTGTATTGGTCATTATTCTTTTTTACTAAACATTAATAAACATCTGATGGGCTGGGGTTTTTAAGGCCCTGAAACCAAGAGCTAGCTGCTCAGAGGAAGCAGTGTTCAGCTGTCATGTCACACTCTATCGTAATATATCAATGTCTTCCTACAACATCTTGATTCCCACTGAGCTGCACACCACAGCTTTCAATGCCTCTGAAGGCAGAAAAGACAGAACTTCACTTCTACTGCAAAAAACACAGTCTGCTGTTGCTCTCTGTCATCTCCTGCAGCTTCTCAAAAAAGGGCATAAAATAAAAATATGAAGGTGCAGTGATGGGAAAACATTTGGAATGTGTGCATATGCACTTTATAAACATTCTGTAATTATTACTTAAATAGAAAATTAACTTCATGGAAAGGCTGCAGTCTCACAGTTAAGAATATACACAAAGCTTTTAGATTGTACCTGCATTTCCTTGTAACAGAGGGGTTATCAGCTGACTCACTTTTTAAAACACCTGGCGCTGGGTAGACATGCAACAAGAGAGTAGTTCCCAGATTCCCTTCTGTTGTGGGTTTGTGTGGCAAGATTTTGGTAGCGGGAGGACTATAGGGGTGGCTTCTGCGAGAAGCTTCACCCATGTCTGATAAAGCCAGTGCCAGCCAGCTCTAAGACGGACCCGCCGCTGGCCAAGGCCAAGCCAATCATCAACAGTGGTAATGCCTCTGTGATAACATATTTAAGAAAGGGAAGAAAAAAATAAAACTTGGTAAAATGGCAGTGAGGAGAGAGGAGTGAGACGATGTGAGAGAAACAACTCTGCCGACACCAAGGTCAGTGAAGAAGGAGGGGGAGGAGGTGCCCGAAATGTCGGAGCAGCGAGCCTTCCCTTGCAACTCATAATGAAAGACCACGGTGAGGCAGGTTGTCCCCTTGCAGTCCATGGAGGTCCATGGTGGAGCAGATATCCACCTGTAGCCCGTGGAAGGGACCCCACGCTGAAGCAGGTTTGCTGACAGGGCTTGTGACCCCATGGGGGACCCATGCTGGAGCAGCCTCTTCCTGAAGGACTGCACCTCCATGGGAAGGACCCATGCTGGGGCGGTTTGTGAAGAGCTGCAGCCTGTGGGAAGGATTCACATTGGAGAAGTCTGTGGAGAACCGTCTCCTGTGAGAGGGACCTCACGCTGGAGCAGGGGAAGAGTGTGAGGAGTCTTCCCCCTGAGGGACAAGGAGCGGCAGAGACAACGTGTGATGAACTGACCATAACCCCCATTCCCCGTCCCCCTGCGACGCTCAGGGGGAGGAGCTAGAGGTATGGGAGTGAAGCTGAGCCTGGGAAGCAGGGAGGGATGGAAGGAAAGTGTTTTAAGACCTGGTTTTATTTCTCATTATCCTACTCTGATTTGATTGGTGATAAATTAAACTTCCTTTTCTCCCCAGGTTGAGTCTGTTTTGTCCGTGACAGTAATTGGTGAGTGATCTCTCCCTGTCCTTATCTCGACCCTCGAGCCTTTCACCATATTTCCTCTCCCCTGTCCAGTTGAGGAGGGGGAGTGATAGAGTGGTTTTGGTGGGCACTTGGCATTTATCCAGGCCAAATCAAAACACCTTCATAAGTCACTTTCTGTCTGCAGAAGAGGGGATAAAGTAGGCTGTTGCTGCTCAGTAACAGTAACTTAATTCAGGAGAAATGAAATAGGCTAAACAAACATTGGTGCTGCACAGCGTTGTCGTATATGCTGAAAGGCAGCTGAAAAACAATCTCTGTTCTAAATCTTGCGGTTAACTTTCACACTCTTCGGAAAATCTCCAGATCAGTATAACTCTCTGCTTTTCACTTTTTAAATTTTAATATTCGTATTTTGTACTTACTTAGTAAGATCAGCATTTATGGTGCTACTCACTCACATTCTTAACACTAGTGGTCTGTACTCAGTACTGGATCTGTACTTCAAGTTCATGAAGGTTTTCACAGAATCATTAAGGTTGGAAAAGACCTCCAAGATCATCAAGTCCAACCATCAACCCATCACCACGCTGCCTTCTAAACCATGTCCTGAAGTGCCATAGCGACACCTTTTTTTGAACACCTCCAGGGATGGCGACTCCACCACTTCCCTGGGCAGCCTGCTCCAATGCTTCACAACTCTTTCAGTAAAGAAATTATTCCTAATATCCAATCTGAACCTCCCCTGACGCAACTTGAGGCTAAGCCTCAGAGCTGTTTCATGTTCAGGTTCACAAGCTCAATATATGATCCACTGAAAGAGCACAAAATTATTCATAGTGAACTCCACATATCAGCAAGCCAGATACTGAAGTATATTGACTTTGAAACACTGGAGCTGTGCAATATTACAAGTTTACAAAGCTGTTCTCACTCGTGCCTCCAATGACTATCTTTTTTGATGTAAAAAGATCTCCAATAAAGTAAGAGTTCTTCATAAAACAACCTACAATTTGCCGGGGATCCAAAACGTGTTATAGTACAGATTCACTAGCATTTACAGGGACTGGGGGGGCATACAGCTGGTCTGTAACCATTGTTACCAGTATTATGCAAACAGTTCAGAGAAGGAAATGAAGAAATGCGTATTGAAACTGAAGGACTAGAGTATTTAATGCAGCAGAAAGTAAGACTTAAGCTACATCTTGACCAAGACATGGAAGTCAGGAAACATACAAACTTTCAAGGAAACATTATAGGTCTATTTTAATCTCCTATTTCATCCAGAAAGAGTACCTACCAATGATCCTGCACACTAGCACTTTGTTAACCAGCACAAGCAATCACATCCTCATTTTTAGTAAGAGGAGGATTAGGTGTAGATATCAGAGTTTCAAAAGAATGTATTTTCTCTAAGTCAGAAGAAAAATGTTTCCAATGTTTCCAGTAAACTGACTCTGAAAGAATTTCTAGAACTAAGACAAAAAGCAAAATGTTATTCCAACACTAAATTTTTGCTTTGGAATTTATTTTCAGGAAAATCAGATTATATGACATAATTCAATACTTCATTGTATTTATTTTAAAGAAAACAGACTGCTTAGTGCAGATTGAAACATTTTCTCTTACTTTCTAGATTAAAGTGTCTCTTGTTTGTCCTATAATGAAACAGTAATGACAGTAAATGTTATTAATTTATTGTCACTTAATTGTCAAAACAGAATCCAGGAAAGAGAACTGAAGGGGACTTCCTGGGCTGCCAGCTTCAGACCCCAATTTCTAAAGACACCACATCAGAAGATCCAAGTGGTAAATACAATAAGCTTACTTTTTAAAACAGGGAGGAGTCATATGATTTCCCTTTTCACTGCTCCACTTGGAACACAGCAGAGTGAAAGTTGGGAGCCTTCTCCTAACTTTCAAATTTACTGCACAGATAACAAACCATGTATATCATTGCCAAGACTGCTTCATTACAACAGGTACTTAGTAGAGTGAGAAAGTTTTATTTTGCAGGAACTTGCATCAGAATTGGCATGACTCCAAAATCATTTGTCTTCAATTCAGCAGAAACTCCATCCCAGCTCATGCTAATTGACATTCATACAAACCCACACATACACACACAAATCTTATGCATTACATCCCTTGTATGCGAATTAATAGCAGAGCTAAATGATACTGGCACTAAAACTCTACTTCTATTTTTTTCCTAAAATAGTGCATTAACTCTTGGGTGTCTGGAGCTTTTTACACTGACACCTGCCAATAGAAACTAGAGCTAACCAATCTCATTTTTGAAAAAGTCTAAACATTTTTCTTGCCAAATTTATTTTAAGAAATTCCTTATATATTAGTTACATATACCAAATTATCCCTGTATTATTAACCCCTCACTTCTAACAGCAGCAAGAAGAAGAAAGACTCTTATGAACTTGAGAAAAGTGCCACAATGTGATAGCACAATAACGAGTGGCAGAGAAATCAAGAAACGGCAAAAGAAGGTTCCTGTCTTGGGCTTCACCGGGCTATCCAGCAGGCTCAGCTCTCGATGGGTGAGGTTGCACCACACTTGGCCCTTGCCAACCTAAGCAGGGACTGAGTCCAAAACGAACTCTGTACCTGCTACTGCATCCCAAGGGAAGAGGTGTCCCTGACAAGGAAAAGCAGCAGCAACTTCCTCTGAAGACGACTCAGACAGCAGGGAAATCTACCCAGCCGAGCTGTGGCCAAAGAGATAAGAAAAGCTGGTTGCATGCTACCCATATGACTGCATCTGAACAGCTTCAGTTTGATTAGGAACTGTTTGAGCAGAGAGGTGACACAGCTCTACTTTACACCCCTGCATCAAAGCCACATTGCAGGAATTCATATATGGCAGGTGTAGGAACCGTCTCAACAGTCAGGAGCTTCCAAATTAGTAATACAATTTGGTACACCATCTAGAAATTGGAAAGTTTTACACTAGCAGATATCACCACTGCTATTTATGGACTTCAATATCCCTTACTTCAAAAGATAACCCAAAGATGCACTAAAATCTGCTTCTTTAGGTAGCAGTTCAGATCCAGGAGAATGGTGTTAGAAAAGCCCTGTAGGCCAGATACCTACAGTATTTGTGCGGGTCTGTACTTCAGATAAGGAACCTATTGACAGAGTTAATAAACATTGTCTTCCTGGTTCAAATCACAAGCTTTCAGAATACAGTCTTCACTCCCAATGACATGCACCAATGATGCAGTAACTCTGTCTCTTTATAGCAGGCACTCTACTGCAAAACACCTACAAGTTTAAACATACATGCCCTGAAAAAGTACTAAAGTCACAAAGGCAAAAACTGTCATTCATCTTCAACATTACTACTGTTGTAATTTTACATGGATATATTATCCTAATAAGTGAAATATGCAATTCCATGTCGCACATTAGTATCAAAGATAAACCTTTAATTCTTGCCTATCCTTGACAATGTTCCTTCCCTCACCCCTTTATTTGACTGTTTTAACTGCTTATCTCCGAAATCCAGCCGATATTTGTAACAGCACCTCCCAATAGCCAGATGAGTGTATAAGTCAATGTCTCAATGTTATCTCATATGACTCAGTTCCTTGCCTTTCTCCACATGATCTCAGCCACAAACCTGCCTGGTATTTCAAGTTGCCATACTGGAGCAAATTTGCATCCTAAATATATTTAAAGTGAGGCTTAAATCACTCTGGAAGTTGCAGTTACATGATCAATGAAGCAAGGGCAGGATATAAAGCAAAATAATCTGGAGTGATCTTTGCACTGTCAAGTTTAATTCTAGTGGAAATCACACCCCCTGACTTTCAGTGGTAAGAAAAGCTCTAGAAAGATTATTCAAAATTGCATGAACGGGTGGGCAACCTGCCTCAAAAGGCAGGGAATATTTTTCCTTTTTGTCATATTTTATTCTTTCTCTATATCCTTTTGTTAAACATCTGCTATTACAAAAGAAAAAAATGGCTCAAACTTTGGTTTTCATCATACCTACCCATGTAACTCCACAGCTTCCTAGACTATTGTATCTGAAATGCTGGTTTTGATAAGAACCTTAACACCACTACCAAATAAAGTGCAGAGAGGAAAACAAGATGAAAGGTATTCCTTTCTTCTCTTATCTCTTCCCAATGTATTTACTTTTTTTAATGTTACACTTATTAATTCACCACATTAATAAAAGTAGACAATAATAAATAACATTGCCTTGCAGTTATAAATCTCCCTTCAAGGCAATGAAGGCCTTAACAAATGCAAGGAAAATATAATTTCCATTTTTTATACAGGTGCAAAAATGAAGCTTAGAGAAATTAAATGATTTACAGAATCAGTGGCAGAACCACCAAAGCCTCTGGATTGCTGCACCACACAGGGGAAACAGAATACTGTCAGTAGACTAATAACATAGGAGAAGTGAAACTATGCATTTCTGTCTGATTATCATACTGTTGTTCATCTCAAGAGCAGAGCATTGCTTTAAGCAGCGCCTTTTCGGATTAAGACTGCAAATGGTTTTAAATCACTCAAGGGTAGAAAATTGTTCTATTTGTCAGACTTCACACCAACAATTGTATGGCATTTCCTTGCTCTATGTAACTGGAATTACATATGTTGCCACTATTAAACAACTCTCCATGCAGAAATCTAAATTGCTAATGCAAACAAAGCTCTCGTGACTCCATCCAGGGCTGCACAAACATACACCTGAGCATCTAGTCTTCATTTTTTTTACTGAAGTTCTTTAGGCTGTAAAAGGATGCCACATTTAGGCCAACATGGTTTAAACTTTTTAGGCTCTAATTGGAAGCTTAAGCTAACTTATGAGTCATGAAACTCTTATTGTAATTTCTCAAGTATTATAGCCAGATCCTAAGTCTTTTCCAATAGAAACTCCAACATGCAAAATTAAAAATGCATAGCTCCATTCTGCAAACATGATTCAAAAGGCTTTCCTATCTACCTATGGAAATGTAGACGTATAATTACACTGCTCTAAATATTGATGAAAATCCATAGAGGAAGGCTCCCTTGCTCAGGGCACACGTGTACAAATGTACCAGTCTGTACAGTTAGACCACCGTATTCCACTGCATCAATAAAAACTATACAAATGAACAAAAAGCTAGTACTGCTTCAGCTATGCCAAATCAGATTTCCAAGTCTGCAGAGAAGTGCAGCAGAAATCACTAAGAATAATTACTTGGCAATCACCTGAAACAGCCCACCTATTAGTACAAGAACGAAAAACCCCATCCACATTGTGAAAAGGACAGAAATTTATCTTCAGGAATACAACCATACTGTACAGAGCTTTGAGTGCTTGAATGGAAAGTTACTATCTCCATGAGCTAGTGGTTATTATTACTACATTGCAGACAACAATTTGAAAAAGCAACCTGATTTCTGAATGTAAAGAATTCACTTGTTATTAGTTTTGACAAAACCACTAAAAAAACCTCAGCAGCTGCAAAACTGTTGCAAGCATAATGTTCCCAGAAGGATGATCTGACAAACATCTATTGACAGATTTCTACATCTGCTATGAAATGGGCTTTTTAAAATCATTTCAGCCAGTAAAACTGTTTCTCCTTGCAGTTGGATATCAACAGGATTCTGGACACAGGTTTCTAAAATGTGTTCCCCAGGTATACCAAAACTGAGAGATGTCAACCTTCTTCAGAAGAGAGACAAATGTCCCACCTATTCTCCAGGGATTACCTGTGCTTGTACCACAAATTTATACCCACTCACTGTCTTCCAGTCTAGACCAGCTGAAATGCAGCCAGCTAAAAATCAGCTGTGCACATACAAACTGCAGTTCATTAAGAGAAGGAAGACAAGCAAGCAAGCTGTGGAGGAGTGATGATGCTAATATAGCTGTACAGAGCCTGTTTCTAAATAGGCTAATAGTTTTGCTCCCTGCAGCTAGAACACATTTCAAAACAGACCTCAAGCTGAGGAGGAATTTATAAGTTAAGTCCAGACTGCCACGCTTCCCTCCTGCCACAAAGGATTTCATCATTTTGTTGTCAGAATTTCTTTTTTTTCTAAACCTTACATTACTGCATTCAGTACAGGGAAACAGTTCAAAAATTAGCAGTACTCTGCAAATCACACACACTCCTCAACTTTTTTTATTTTCAAAGGCGCACAAACAGTTGTTAATGATACTAACAAAAACCCCATATTTTCAATTAGCCACAAAATCAGTGAATACACCACATTGTTCTGAACAGGAAAAAAAAGCTTGCATGTACACTGAGATGCATTACTCAAGTTTAATTACATTCAGTGTGGTAGAAACAATTCTGCCTCAGCTGACATAAAAATCACGTCTTCTGTCTCTCACAAGAGAAACTGAACCATCAGGGTACTCATTTTTTTGAAACATGCATAAAAGTGTTATTTCCACCACTGGTATCATGCTACTGTGCATAAATACACATTTCACTAAGGGATTAGCGAGCCAAGAGACCTACTCTTATTTTTCTATACAAGAATCTTATACAATGCGAGACCATTCCACCTTGCAGGACGCCTGTCCCTACCGGTCAGTGGTGAAGCTAATGTCCGGGTCTGAACCACAGGCAGCAAATCTGAGGCTGGCACTCTCAAGTGGTTGTATGCATGCTCTTCTCCTACCAAGAAAAACTTAAGAGAATTTGACAATGTTTCCCACCAGCCCAAACAGCCCAAAATCTATGCACGTTTGCAGGCAATGGGAAATACGGGTTAAATCTCTGCTGCAAAGGGAACTGAGTATTAATCTCCCACGCTCCTTGTACCTTCGACACAATCATGCCGCCAATATTCTGCCCTGCATATGATCTCCTCCTCCTACATGCAATGGAGTATTTTGTGTGGATTCTTCCTAAAACAAACAGGTTTTTCCATTTAGATAACAAGATCAAAACCTTTTAAACATTTCAGTATCTAGCTGCTTCCAATTTCTTCAGTTCAGCACCAAAACCCCAAGATCAGTTACCACAAAGCACCAGTGACAACAAATTGACATGTTGTATCAGTAATACTGTCACTTGTTAGTTAGGTACTAATTTGAACTGATAGTCAGGACTGTCTTGAAAAGCTAACAATCTGTTACAGTGTGGATTCCCAGTCATGGCCACACATTCAGTGAGCTAAGAAAGGGCATCCTAGCAAAGGTCATACAGACTCCTGCACCATCTTTTTCTTCTGTCCTGGAAAGGATGCAAATAAAGATAGTATCTGCAGATAAATTGAACAAGCAGATGTATAAAAATTACACCAAAGCTTCAACCCTGGTCTTGATGTCTTCAATGGGCCAAGAGCAAATTATGCGAGTTTGGATCCAAGCTTTACAGCTGAGATGGTGACCTCAGGTTTGTGGCTCTGATTCAGGTAATGGCTAGTGCAGATAAACTGCTTTGCAGACCTCTAAACCAACCAGGGCGAGAAGAAAACAGCATTATTTTCTATCCACACCCAAAAGAGGCTGGGAAGCTCTGCTTTCGGCACAAGAGAGAGTACTGCTTTGCCCTTGCTTCTCTGTACAAAACTCCATACCAACTAAGAAAGCACAATAAGGAATGAAACAACTAAGAGATATTTCTCACAACCTCTGTATCACAGATTCATTGCAACCAATATGTACATCTACTTGCATAGGCCAAATTCTGCACTACCCAGCTTCTTCCACACCAAACCAGGGACAAGCTAGACTTGAGCTGGTGAAAGACCCAATACAAAAGCCTGGCCAGATGTGGAAGATCGGCAGAAGAGTGGTAGCCTGGTCACTTTGGACTGATAGCAGGTTAATTCTGGATGGAGGCAATATAACCGGCTATATTCCTCTGTCCCCGTTTCTCCTCAAAATTACAAATAATTTCTAACTTACCACACCTTAAATGCAATGTGCTCCCATGCAACATTTCTACTCACCTTCTTCTTCTCATCAAACCTACAGTATGGGGGATAGGAGAAAAGAAAGACACAGACACATTAAAGCCACAAAGCTCCATCTCCATAAATTATTACCACAAGCATCTAAAGCACTTTTTCTATTAGTTAACAGCACGAAGCTGATAATCCCAAAGCTAAGAATAAGCAGGATGCTTCTGCACAATAAATTCAGGAAAAGGGTTGTAAACAGATGGGAAAACATACCAGAATAGATACACCTAGAAAAAAGATTTACTCCACAGAAGGAGGAAAGAGAATGAGACATCAAGAGAAGATTTTTTTTTTTTTTCTTAGTATCAGTAAGATAAAAGTCATGGATGAGAGACTGGACAGCTGGCTAGTGCTGTCTCTAAGCAAGTTTCCAATCTTACCACCACACCACAATTAATTATACTCCTGAGCTTTCAAAGATTCCTACATATTTTTACAAGTTATTATTTTTACATTTTTAATTTCAGTTACACTGATACTTGACTGGGAGAAGCATTACCTTCCGTTCCCCCCCACACTTCTTACACTGAGGTCTCTTCCATTTCCTCATAGGTTTCACATCACTGCTGCTACCTCTTTTGCCCTATCTCACTACCACCAGCAGTGATATATTCACATTCACCAAAATCCATGAAACACATAAGGGCATTTGGGTTCTGTTGCTTAAAAAATCTGTTCAACCATGTCACATATTACATCATACCCACACAGAAGACTTACTACACAGAAATGCCCACCACCTGAATTCAACCATACCTTCTGGATTTAGGCAGCCTTCTCTTCTCAAACAACTCCTTCCCAAACAAGAATCCCGTGTTCTTAATCTCCCCTCTTGTTAGTCCCTTACTCACACATGTATTTTCTTCCTCTCATTTGCTCTTTCCTTCACATCTCTCTCCCTGGACTCCTCCTTCCCCCCTTTCCACACCATTTTTCTTCCTCATTAGCCACTCGGCAGTGGAGTCCCACCAATGCTGTCTCAGAAAGGAGCCCGCCATGCTGCGGCAGGCAGAGATGCTGCCAGACCTGTGTGTCCTGCCTCCCAGTGACACCGCAGGAGCCCAGCTGGACCAGCAAGAGGCAGGACAGGGGAACAGGGGCTCTTCTGATGCAGGCCGCATCAGGCAGGTCTGACCAGATTCAAGACCTTCCCAAGTTTTCCATTTTTCCCAACAGGAAGCTAGGCATAACTTGGAGGAAATAACTCCAAGGCCAAGAGACACACACAAAGTACACGAAATGGCCATCAGCCACACAGCTGTATTTGCAGAGATAAGGCAAGGTGAAGCAATACAGCAGCAATGCAGCTGTGGTTGCAGAAATACGGCAAGAGGAAAGGATACAGCAGCCAATAAAAATGATCAAACTTTGCGAGTAAAATAACAGCAACCCAAAAAGCACCATCATCTGTTCACCTATGTTGTTATGAAACTCATTAGTTTAATTACAAGAGCATGATTAAGGCTAAGGATTAGATTTCAGCACAGCTCCAACAGGCCTGCCACTTAAATGATCAGCAAATCAATTTTCTAAAGTGTCTGATAATAGTGTTTATATAATACTGAGTGAAGAACAATTCTGAAGCGCACGCAGCCAAATTGATCTCAGTGGAGCCTTCATTATGCTTCCTTATAAAAGCCCATTCTGTGAATGTACAAGGCAGTTTATACTTAGATGGTGATACAATGTGAACTATTTAGCCAGAAGCCTTAATGCAACAAAATAATAATGCAACAGAAGATTGACTGAACAATCAAACACTTGAAAGAGTGACTCAGAGCATAAAGATGGTTGGCATTAAAATGCATTCAAAAATGAAATGTCATTCTACCAAAAAAAAATGGTGCTTGTATCAACAATGCCTGGCACTCGCACAGTATCTGTTATCAAAGAATTGCAAGGACTGTAACTTAGTAATTATCAACATTTTACTGTAGATCTCCTTCATTTTTTAAACTTCAGTTCCTGCAGTGATGTGCTTACCTTAGACTTCCAGCTGTACTTAAAAAAATAAAATCTACCGCTGATAACTAGAATATGACATGACCCACAAAAGCGTAGAAATACAAAAGGGCCAAAGCCAAGTTTTTCATGATCTATTGTGCTGGTGAGGAGTTGCAAGCAGCGTGCTATGGGACAACTCAATGAAGGCACTATTTTTTCATCTTCCTTATGTTCTGCTTCATATGCTCACATTATCAAAACTGGAGCTGCAAGTTCAGCACTCCTGCAGTATCTTGCTGAGAAAACCTGCTTCCATTGTAAATGTTTTGTGATTTATTTCCGTGCCTTCCAATGTAACTTTTCACAATAACACTCCTAAAATAAATCCTTGCTTTATATAGTAATACTTTTTCAATGGGAAGTGGAGCAAAAATATAGACTCTTGTTCTGCCTTCACAAGGTGCACTGATGTTCCTTGGAATTTTCCTGGGCGCACAATGAAACACTAAGTAAGAGGAAGATGCTGTGTCCCGGCAGCAAAGTTCTGTACTCAAACTGGGGGGAAAGGATGGCCATGCTACAAGGTGAAAAACTGTACCATCAGACTGTAAGGGTAGCAGTCACTGGTTTGAAGTCTGACTGATGCACAGTTAGGAGTGGAGTTCATCAGGTATCGATACTGGAGCAAGTCTTGTTTGACATCTTCATCAATGACTTGGAAGAGAAGACAGATGGGGCAAGTTTGCAGATGACACCAGACTGGGGAGATTAGCTGACACACTGGAGGGCATAGCTGCCACTAAGAGCAGCTTTGTCAATGTGGAGGAATTGACCAGCGAGACCCTCATGGTGGTCAGCCAAGACAAAGGCAAAGTCCTGCACCTGGGATAGAGTGGGTTGCCTGGGAGCAACCCAGCAGAAAAGGACCTGCCCATTCTGGTGGACAAAAGAAGTCTGAGTGCATGAAGTACAAGGAGAGCCTGAGGGAAGTGGGTTTGCCTATGGCAGAACCTCATTACTGCATTCAATTTCCTGGGGTGGATTACACAAAAGCCAGCACAAAGCTTTACTCAGGTACATGCACGAAGAGGACAAGAAACCAAAGTCACAAGTTGCACCCAGAGAAATTCCAGCTGTGTGTAAGAAAACAAATGTTCACAGTGAAAGTAATAAAGTACTGGAATATGTTTCCAGAGAGCCTGTGGACTCTCCACCCACAGAGAGTTCAGTAAGTCACCTGGACAAGGCCCTGAGCAGCCTGGACTAACTTTGAAATTAGGCTCGCCTTGAAGAAGAGATTTGACTAAATGATCTCCTAGGTCCCTTCCAATCAAAATTATTCTATGAACCTTTTATTACTTCTTTTAACGGGAACTGGGTATTTCTGAAGTTGTAATCATTATCAAGGAACATAGGAACTATTATGTCAATAAAATTGCATCTTGCTCTCTGCATAGCATCATGGTCACAAATTGATTTTTTTGGTCTAGTATGTGTAAGGAATATATTCTTATTCTCTGCTGAGCTTCTTCCTCTTTCTGAAAAATATTTTGATAAAAGGATATTTATGTTGGGGTGGGGGGAGTCAACTAAGCCAGACATCTGAGGGTTGAATTGAATGTTTAAAGTGTGATTTAATGCAGTATGTGGTGGCCGAATAAACATATATATGTAACAAGAGCTATAACCTCATGCCTCAGACTCAATATGAGAGTTGTACTCAACGGTCTAATAAAATATGACAGCGATATTGCCTTGCTTATTAACAAGCATAGTGGTTTAAAAAAAGCAGTAGAAATGCATTATTTACCAATTTGGATATAAAATCCCTCTAGCAAGTAGATTTTCCAACTAATCTTTAGACAAAAAAAAAAAAACAAAACAAAAAAACTCAGATATGTGACAACCAAATAACATTTAAAGAGTTCTCTGCACATTTTTGTGGGAGGCACAAGATTCCACAGAATAATCTATTTTACACAGATAATGTGACTTGTGAAGCATCTGGAATTACAGCCTGTGGCAACCACTCACAATTTAAAACCTTTCTCCAAATAAATCTCATCATGACAGTTCAAGCATACACAGAGATTCAATTTAATCTTGCCACAGCATTTAAGTCTGTGGTAGAGCCCAAAGACTTTTATGATTTTTTTAATTATTATTTCAGCATGACAAGGTAACTAAACTGAAATATACTTATTTTCCAAAGATATAAAACACAATTTGCTCCACAGCCTGTGCTTCCTGGGCTAATATCTGTCTGTTAGCATTAATGTGACAAACTTCTGAAAGAAAAGTTGTAAGGGAACTGTCAAGCTATGTTATAGCCAGACCAATCTGGTTGTGCTACGTCTTTAAAAAGATGGAAATATCAGACTCATTCCTTAAGCTGTCATGACTATGAAACCTTCAGGGACAACGTGTTTAGCCGCTTAGAGAAGAAAAAAATATCTTCAAGAAATATGTATGACATACAGCAACAGCATTTGTGCTCCTGTTCATCAATTCTTAATCTGATTTTATTTTTAATCACATAATTATCCAGCATTCTCAGAGAACTGAATTAATGACTCATTAAAGGATAGCACTGAACTTCAATAACTGAAAGAAAATTCAAGCTTGACCACAAGTCTGTAAGAAGAAATTACTTTCTTGTCAAGACAGGCTTTAAAGCATTGTAAAGAAGTTAAATTAAGTTGACTGGCAGGCTTCATGGGTTCAAGTGAGTTTATGGATCTCTCTACTGGTTTCAGGTAAGACAGACAGCTATCCTCCAAACCAAAGTTACAAAAACAATGAGACACCGATACACAGAGAACATCAATAGACAAGCACCTAGTTTGTGACCGAAGTGCTTTGCTCAACTGAATTTGCTATCAACCTAAGCTTTAAATGATGTTCTTGTGTACTTTTTATTTACCTTTAAAATTAACGTTGTACAATTTATCAAAAATTAGGCTCGGAATTTTATGAGGAAGCCTAAGTGAGTCAGGTACCGAGCACTCACCAAATTCCACATTTGAACTCATTAGAATTCCACGCTTGGAGAGCTTTTGAATTTTTTACCTAAACTATTGCAACTTGAGTGCTAATAAAATACAGTCCACACCACCAGGACAGTAGAGTGACAAATAACAGAAGTGGCAACATCTTACATGTGAATAGCACCTTCTGTCAGAAAGCAAAGGCATTTTGGGGGTATATGTTAAATCAAATGACATGTAGTACTTGGAGTTCAGTTCTACTATCCTCACTTAGGAAATGAGAAAGTAAGGCATGGATAATTCAAGCTGCCTGCTAAGCATAATGCACACAACCAACAACAGCAGAAACAGCATAGAACATAGATTCCAAGAGCTTCCTTCTCTGGTCTTCACAAAAAAGGATGCTTTAATTTAAAACTAAAATTCAGTCTTAGCCTATATTACTCTGTTCAATCACTGCTCTCCACTGTTTTTAAGTGTACCTATGAACCTGTAACTGTTAACTCAGGCTAAAGTCATATGAAGGTAGTTTGTCATGATTAATACTATCCTCACACTTCAAAAGAAAAAGAAGTGTGTTGGGGGGCAGAAGAGCATAAAACATAAAAAAATTTCCACGCTCTGCTGCTTTATTCTTCTTACGCTTGGTTCAAGTAACTGTCACCAATTTCAGTGTATATGACTCTTGCCATACCAGAGAGCTGTTCCCAGATTCATTTGAATTCACAATTATATCAGAATACTCTAAAAGCCCATCAAATTTGGTATAACTTCTCAGGCAGGCACTATTATTTTTTTCACTGGCATGATATTCTTAATACTTTCTGACAATAGTTAAGTACTACTGGTTATGAAGCAATCACACACATTCAAAGACATGCTGGTATGAGTTCATAAAGAGATGGCTGACCACAGAAATTATTTTTTTAAACAGTAATGTTCTTGGTATTTATGAACTGTTCTACCGTAGTAGTATAAAATGGAACACTTTGCAAAGCTCTTTTCTTAAAGCTTTCCCTAAAATAATAAATCTCAAAGCAGATAATCTCATCTTCAAATATTAAAACAGGGAAGGACTCAGACTACCCAAAACCAATGTATCTGAAGAGAATAACAGTGCTGTGGGACTCCATACAAGCATGTCACATTTTAAGTGATGACACACAAACCACAATTTGGTCACCTTCAGCCAACTTCACTTCAGACACAACTTTACTGAAATCAGTGGAGCTGCACTAGAAATGAATGTGGTATGTCAAATCTTGCTGGGAGTTAAGACAGACTTGGCATAGCTCAGTGAAATGTTAACAGAAAGCTAAATCTTAGTTCAAGATAGCTTAGGAATGGAGTAAAACTGATAAGTAACACACTGTTTATGCAGAAGAACAGGAGCCGAGGACAGCAAAAAAAAAAAGTATCTGTGATCATCAGTAAGAAGACCACATAGTCTGTTATTGAGTTTACAACATGATCAGATGAGAATATAAAACTAAGTAGTTAGTAGATCAAATTCTGCTGTTAGTTGAATCACACAATGCCCCCAAAATATGCTCAGCTGCTTTAGTCCAGATGAGATGACACCTTGGCCAAAACACATTTAGTGATACCTCAAGTAGTAAAGCAAACAGAACGCAGGCGTAACTGCATTTCTGCAACAACAGTCTCACGCAGTATACACCCTTATCAACTGTACTCAGGTATTCTATTACTAATTATATATTATCTACTAAAATATCTATTACTTTTTCCCCCCACAAGGTATTCACTCAAAGTTCACTCAACATTTTGATGCTTGCTAACTTCTTTTGAAGACAGTCTCATTTAGCCAATACACATTTGGCTAATATGGCTTCAAAGCCATATCAAAGTGTATACTTATGAAAATTCAAACTCAGGGAAAATTTGTAGACCTCAGGTGGAAAAGTTCTCCTGGATTTTGAAAGGACTAATACACACTGCTACATTTACTCCGAACAAGAGTTGTTTGAAACAGCCTGTATAATTCTACAATCGGAATGTAAAGTTTTATTAAATTCCAGAGGCTGGTTAGAAGAAACCAAGCAGAAAGGTCACCATTCTCTACTAAGTTCTCTAGCACTGTTCCACAACAGTGGCACGAAAATATCTACTTCTACGTGATGTTTCTAATATTGTGTCATTACAGATAGAGGTAATGTGGTCACTGAACAACCTAAATGCTTAAAAAACTCCCATACCACAGAGAGTGGTATTGGTACTACATAGTACATGTAGAATTCAATTTTTCAGCCCTTCTCTTTCATTCAATATGTGTGAGTGAAATTCCAGCGATAATAAACTATGCACAAGATTTATCTTAATGTAACAAATGTTTCTGATAGCATCTGATTGTTTTTTGGGGTTTTTTTTATCCTGACAGACAGCACTGGCAACCTATATAAGAAGATAGCTCAGAGGTAGGAAAAAAAAATCATTACATGTTCCAGATGCCTGAGGGAGTTTCTGTATTTTATTTACAATTCCCTTAAAATATTCTGACCAGCTTCATTCTGTCTGCCCCCAAAGAGTACAGAGCACAGGAATGTATAGAGAGCCTTTAGCTTCTCAGAGGAAAGGCATCAGAAAACCAGTTTCTAAAAATCAAAATCCTCATTTTATCCTTTGTTTTGGCTTCATGGTTTTTATTGAACCTATTACATCAATATTAATGCAAATTATAATTAATCTGACTTCCCAGCAGGAAGAAAATGAGATTTTTATGTGATCCACTGTTAATTCATTCCAGATAACTGCCCAAACCTTAGCCAGCTTCAGGTTAGAACAGTATCAAGTCCATATGCTACAGTTTTTTCTTATGCTTTAAAATAATTTACAAAATATAAACTCTTGTTCCATCTTAGAACCTCAGAAATCTTTCAAACTGATGGGACGATCAGATTAATCAACAACCTATTCTTAGTAACCGAATGTGTTTGGTTTTTTTTAAATGCAACATAAAACATTTTAACAGGAAAATATAATTATTAAAATCCTCCACTGCCCTTATGAGAACCTATTTATCTACTGCCCGTTACAAGTACATTACATTGAAAAGATCAAGTCACAGTGAAGGAGCAGGAGTTTTGTTTCTTGGGAAGATTTACACAATTAGCTGTTTAAGGTAAAAGAAACTCCTACGACTCAACACCTAAGCTATGTATGTTACACCACATTTTAGAAGAAATAAGAAACAGATTATAACAGTTCCTATAGAAAGGATAATAAAAATCCTTGTGACTTGTATATGTGGGTAATAGGTATGTTTAAAAGTTTATTCTGGCAGGGTGTTAAGGCTGTATGACCTTCACAAACAACGTATTTTAATAGAATTATTACCTATTTATAAGAAAAGACAGTACCAGTTCTTGCTCTATCACAAGAGAACAGCACTTCAAGCTATTTTCAGTTTCAATCCCTCAACAATTTTTCAACAGATGTATGAAACACGCATTATAAACATAAGCCCATTGAGAAAAGGTTTCTTTTCCTAGTTGCGTCTTATGGAGCTCTAGAACTAATGGATTGCTCTCCGTGAGTTTGCAGACAAAGTTGCAAAATGTTTCACTAAATTTGCAGTAATCACACTGATTTATGGAAGAATAATTTGCCAGATTTGCTAGAAGTACTATGTCTTCAGATAACAACAACTTCAGTCCAGGAAAAAGACAACACGGTAACTGACTTCAAATATATAAAAATATCATCAAAATTGTGATAGGAATGAAGAAAATAACTGTTTAAGTTGTAGCAAGAGATTCAGAGTAAAACACACTTTTAACTTTAAACCCTTTGAAGAACCTGCAGAATTCTCACTTTTGGGGACCTAAAGGTTTGGGGAAGAGGAGGGACAAAAACATGTGCAAACATCTAAATTTCACAACTTCTTTTCTCAGAGGACAGGAGCCCAGTAGTTGACTGCTAGACACCCTTTTCAGCCTTGCAGTACTTGACATCACTACAGTACTTGGCATTACCATCACCCTTTTCTGGTTTCCTTAATATGAAAAAACTTGTAACTGCACCATTAAGAATTCAAACCAATTCCATTTCAAAGAGCTCTCACAACAGAGTGAGTGGCAAAGAAACAAAGTAACAGCTTCACTCTAGTTTCAATAAACATAAATTCTGTTTAGTAGTCTAAGTCCCTTGCTTGTTAGTTGAAGGAGGGGTTTTTTTAATCTTACTCTATCAGATATCTGTAGAGGCATTCATGAGACTTGCTCTGTTTTTCAATTTACCCTGTTCCACCCCGAATGTTTATGGCATGAAGCTACCTGTGCTGCACATACATAGCATGAACAATTCTGAAACATGTAATAACCCTTTAAAAGAATTACAATTTGTGCATAAGATTAATTTCACTAGCATGGAAATAAACACCCTCATGCCCACCACAGCCACCCGGTCCGCAGCAAGGAACGAGCCCCGCCGCTTCGGAGCAGAATTAACTACGCCGGACTCCAACATCCAGCTGGCTCACGCATCAGAACGATGAGGAAGTTCCACACTCAAATCCGACCTTTAAAAAAAAAAGTTATTAACGTAGCAATTACTGAAGGTAAACCAACCCAACTGCTCCATGAGGTGCGGGGCGGTTTCCCCCTCACAAGGCTCCGTTCTCAGGCAACACAAACCCAGCGGCTCTTAGCCAGGGGATCCCACGCGTTACCGCAGCCGGAGCCGGGGCCGGGAGCGCCTTTCCACGCAGCCAGAGCCCGCAGCGGAGGGAGCTCTCCGCACGCACACGGCTTGGGGCAGCACCCATTTTCATAAGCTATCACGGGAGCACTGCCGCTAGAACTTGATAAATAAAATAACCCAGGCAGAGGTTTCACGGCGCGGTCCGTCCCGGCACGGCCGCCGGAGCGGGGCGGGCAGGCGGGGGAAGCGCGGGAAGCGCCCACTCCCGCCGCGGGACGCCGGCAGCGGGGGCTTCGCCTCGGCTCCCCAGCCCGTCCTGCTGCCCCCCTCTCCCCTCACAGCACGGCCCCCCGCCCGCCACCGTCCCTGTCTCCCCCCCGGGGCTGGAGCCGTCTCTCAGGGTCCCCGCCGCCGGGGAAGGCGGGGGTACTCACATGCCAGATGGCGAAGAAGATGAGGGCGGCGCAGAGGACCAGCGACAGCATGTAGCAGAAGGCGGCGAAGGTGAAGGCCATGGCGGGGAGAGCCCTCCGCGCCCCCCGCCGCCGCCCGGGGGGGTCCCAGCGACCCCCGAAATGCCGAGCGGGGAAAGCGGCGAAGCGACGAGGCGCCCTCAGGGCGGAGGGACGTGTCACGCACCCGCAGCCGGGACGGGCGGGGAGCGGCGCCGGGGGGCCGCCGCGCCCCTCACAGCCGCT